>Ga0210394_10001948_pt1 | contig 30368 bp, 38 predicted proteins | sample IncBWC12MmetaG_FD_160121 | JGI IMG/M metagenome (GOLD analysis project Ga0210394, IMG submission 160121) | Forest soil microbial communities from Barre Woods Harvard Forest LTER site, Petersham, Massachusetts, United States - Inc-BW-C-12-M | ecosystem: Environmental > Terrestrial > Soil >... | reverse complement strand
GCCGCATGACATCGAATTCGTCACCGCCGCCGCGCCGCCGCCGGAATCGGTGCTGGCGGCGATGAAATCCGCCGGCTTCAACGTTACCCATGTCTACGGCCTCACCGAAACCTACGGCCCGGCGAGCGTCAACGATTGGCATCGCGAGTGGGATGCGCTGCCCGGTTCCGAGCAGGCGGCGAAGAAGGCGCGCCAGGGCGTGCGCTATCCAGTGCTCGAAGCGCTCGACGTGCTCGACCCCACGACCATGCGGCAGGTCGCCCGCGACGGCGAGACGCTGGGCGAAGTGATGTTCCGCGGCAATGTCGTGATGAAAGGCTATCTGAAGAACAAGACGGCGACCGAAAGAGAATTCGCCGGCGGCTGGTTTCATTCCGGCGATCTCGGCGTCATCCATCCCGACGGCTATATCCAGCTCAAGGACCGCTCCAAGGACATCATCATTTCCGGCGGCGAGAATATTTCATCGATTGAAGTCGAGGATGCGCTCTACAAGCATCCGGCGGTGCAGGTGGTCGCCGTCGTCGCCAAGCCCGACGAAAAATGGGGCGAGACGCCGTGCGCCTTCGTCGAACTAAAAGCCGGCGCGACGGCGAGCGCCGAGGAATTGATCGGCTGGTGCCGCGACCACCTCGCCGCCTACAAATGCCCGCGCAGCATCGTATTCGCGGAAATTCCGAGGACGTCGACCGGCAAGCTGCAAAAATTCAAGCTAAGGGAGAAGGTGAAGGGGACGTGAAGTGCGCCGCTCATCATCCGCGTAAGCGGAAATCCAGCAGGCATGCGAATTGAAACGAAAAGATCCCAGGTTCCCACTTTCCGACTTCGCACTCCGCGCTTCGGCGGACTTAAAACCGCCGTTGCCCGCCGCGCGAACGTAGGCGGGGCGAGGGACGAGCGCCAAAAAATGGCCGCTTTAGCTGAAGGGACTAATGGACGAGCGTGTCGTGCCTAAGTCGTTCGATCTCGTCCTTGACGTACAATTTTTTTCGCTTGAGTTCCGCAATTTGAAGGTCGTCTGCGGAGGGGTGGGCGAGCGCTTCGTTGATCTCTTGTTCGAGCGCCTGGTGCCGTTTTTCGAGTTCCGCAAGATGCGATTCAATCGCCATGTGGCATGCCTCCTTGCGTCAGATTGCCGCCTGATCGGATCATCCTACACCCTACCAACCATAGACCAGCATACTCCGTTTCAGCCGTTCCGAAAATCCCTAAAAATACGCTGTGTATCCACACTGTGCATGGTTACAGGGCCTGCAGCGCGGGCTTGTCGGCGATTAACCAAAACGCGATAATCCATAGTGACTTACTTGGTAACCCGAATCGGCGGCCGATCGGCCGAGGCGCGGGCCGACCAAGGCGCGACCAAAGCGCGACCAAGGCGGCGATGACAAAAGAGGAAGAACGCGAGCTTCGGGCGCAACTTGCGCGCCTGCAGCAGGAGCATCGCGACCTCGATGCCGCGATTGCGGCGCTGCAGGAATCGCCGGGCTCCGACCTCATCCAAGTGCAGCGCTTGAAGAAGCGCAAGCTGCAGTTGCGCGACCGCATTACCTTCATCGAAGACCAGCTCACGCCGGACATTATTGCGTAGCCTGTCATCGGGCCGGCCTACGGTCGGACCCGTTGGCGGCTTCCGGAATGACGAGTCCGTTCGCCTTTGCGCGCGTACATCGCCGCATCGGCCCCTGCGAGCACCTCGGCGGGAGTATCGAGGGGCCCTAACAGCGCGACGCCGGCTGAGGCGCCGACGACGAAGGTCGAGGCGCCCCAGCAAACCTGAGTCGAATAGACCGCCGTTTCGAGCGCGGCAGCCTTGGCCGCCGCCGCGGCGCCGCCGACGTTCCACAACAGCACGGCGAATTCATCGCCGCCGACCCGCGCCACGACATCGGAGGCGCGCACGCTGCGCACCAGCGCCGCCGCGATCGCCTTGAGCACGGCGTCGCCGGCGGCATGGCCGTGGCGATCGTTGACCGGCTTGAAGCCGTCGAGATCGAGATAGATCAACGCCGCGCTGGTGCCGTAGCGCTTGACATAAGCGAGCGAGCGTTTGAGTTCGCGCTCAAAGCCGCGCCGGTTGAGCACATCGGTCAGCGGATCGATGTCGACCCGTGTCTCGAGATCGGCGATGCGCGCGCGCGAGGTTTTGAGCTCCGCCGCGAGCGCGTCGACCTCGGCCGCCAGCCGCACGATGCTGGCGCGCGACGGCGCGCGCGATGATTTCGGCTCAGCGAAGCCTTCGGTTTCGGCGCGGCGCGATTTTGGCCGCGGCCGGGGCGATGCAATCGGCTTGCGGCCCGACCTCACTGCCCGGTTCGTCATCGTCGAAATTCCCCGCACGCGCGAATCGCGTGAAGCATAGCGTGCGGCGCATCGCCAAGCAGCTTCCGGCCGGGCGCAGCCAAAAATCAACAATATTACAATAATTTAATGCTGCGACGGATTACCGTTCTGGACGCCAAGCGGCACCGCCTCATGATCTCCCCGCAGCGCCGACACGGTGGCCTGCAGCTTCGCCTGAAGTTCGAGCGGAAGCCGAACGACTGCGCCGGAGTCCGGCCCGCGATCGAGATAATTGCGGTGGCAGACCTATCTCCGGGAATGGCCGGCGGCACGCGCCTCGTAGCGCGCGATCGGGTTTTGTATTTTGTGCAGCGCGCCATGGATATCGCCAATGGCACAGGTTTGTCACATAAACTCGCCTTTTCGCGCGGCCATTCTAATGATGGCTGGAATCGGGCATAATCGTTCAGTCTGCGTTCACCCATAAATGGGAACTTAGTGGACCAAGAGACGGTTGGGGTGCGGATAAAACTCCATGGTCGAGGTGATGTCATGAGAAAGATTTTGGTTGCCCTTGTTGCGGCAGCGACTCTTGCCGGAGCGGTGGTGGCAACGTCAGGCCCAGCGTTAGCGTGGCATGGCGGATGGCACGGCGGCGGCTGGGGTGGCGGCTGGCGTGGCGGCGGTTGGGGCTGGGGAGCGGGCGGTTTCGTCGCCGGCGCTCTGGTCGGCAGCGCACTGGCCGCGCCGTATTATTCCCCCTACGGCTACTACCCGTATGCGTATGGCGGATATCCGTCTCCCTATTACGGGCGTCCGTGCGTATGGCGGCACTGGTGGAATGGCTACGCCTGGGTGCGCGGCTGCGTCTAAGCGCACTGGCAGAGTTCGAATCCGCTGCCGTCGTGGCCGCAAGCGTGGGGCGTCTCCTGAGCCGGGACGCCTTTGAGTGCGGGTTTACGGGCGGAATTGCGCTATCGGCACCAAACTTCCGCCAAATAGTCGAACTTCAATGAGCGCGGGTTCGACATAGATTCTGGGGGGTTTCCGGGACTTCCCGTCTATCCACGTTCCGGATCGGCACCCGGCCGATCGCAAGAGGACACAGACATGCGCAAATCGCTCATCGGGCTAGCGGCGGCCACCGCCGTCGGCCTCGCAACTCTAGCGGGCCCTAGCACGGCAAACGCGGGCTGCTACGGCTGCGCCGTGGGTGCGGGCATCATCGGCGGCGTTGCCGCGGGCGCCATTATCGGCAGCGCCATCGCCAACAGCCCGCCGCCGCCCGGCTATTATCCGCCGCCGCCCGGCTATTATCCGCCGCCTCCGCCGGCCTATGGCCCCGGCTACGCCCAACTCGCGCCTGGCTGCTATTGGGCCAAGCGGCAAGTTTGGATCGAGGGCTACGGTTACCGCTGGCGCACCGTACAGGTCTGCCAGTAATACGGCAGCGTTCCGCGGCCCGCCTTTGATCGCGCGACAACGCGTTGAATTCGGCCGGCCGGCTTAACTAGCCGGCCGGTTTGTTTTGTGCCGAGACCACTTGTTGTTTGTTCCTGCGTCCTTAGCTTCCAGCAACTTCGCCAGTCCGCCGCCGCCATGCGATCATGCCGATAGAGACGACCACAAACGTTGTGGACCCGCTCATGGCAGCGCGTGCGTCCGCAATCGGCAATGACAATGAAGCCGGCAGCACAACGCAGACCGCCATCGGCAAGACGCGGCGTTTCATCGACAACGCGCTTGCCGTTTCCGGCGCGATGCTATCGCGAGCGTGGACCAAAAAACGACGCACGCGGTCGCTCTCGCGCACCATGACCGTGCTCGGCTGGATCGCCGTCATCGCGGTTTGTTTCTATGCCGGCCTGACGGCGATGATCTATCTCGCGCAGCGCTCGCTGATGTATTTTCCGGATACGACGCACACCACGCCGATCGAGGCCGGCCTGCCCGAAGCCACGGAAGTGCCGCTGACGGCATCCGACGGCGTGCAGATTCGCGTCTGGCACGTAGCGCCGCAGAACGGCAAACCGGTCATCCTCTACTTCCACGGCAATGGCGGTTCATTGAACTATCGCGTCGAGCGCTTTCGCCGGCTGATCGACGCCGGGCTCGGTTTAGTCGCGCTCGAATATCGCGGCTACGGCGGACTTCCCGGCAGCCCGAGCGAGCAAGGCCTGATCCGCGACGCCGAAGCGGCTTACGCCTACGCCGCCGCGCGCTATCCGGCGCCGCAGATCGTGGTATGGGGCGAGTCGCTCGGCTCAGGCGTGGCGGTTGCGCTGGCGGCGGAAAAACCGGTCGGCCGCGTCATCTTGGAAGCCCCGTTCACCTCGGCGCTCGCCGTCGGCGAGCAACGTTACTGGTATCTGCCGGTGCGGCTCTTGATGACAGATCAATTCCGCTCCGACACGCGCATCGCCAAGGTCACGGCGCCGCTCTTGATCCTGCACGGCGTGCACGATCGGGTCGTTCCCTACGCGATGGGCGAGCGTTTATTCGAACTGGCCAACCAGCCGAAGCACATCGTGCGTTTCCTCGACGGCGGCCACGAAGATCTGGACCAGAACGGCGCCCTCGACGCCGTCGCCCGCTTTCTCGCCGGCGATTTGGATTGACGCCAGTCGTTCCGGGGCCGAGCGAAGCGAGGAGCCCGGAATCCATAACCACGGTTCGTGAATATGGATTCCGGACTTGCCGCGTTGTTGCGGCAATCCGGAATGACAAAGAATCAAAACGTCGGATAGGTCTGGCCGATCTTGCCGCCGACACGGGCGAAGCCAGCCTTCGCCGGCTCGTATTTTTCATTGATATTGAGCGCCTTGGCGTAGGAACCGGCAGCCTTATCCTTCTGGCCGAACCGTTCGTAAGCGAGGCCGCGACTGGCCCAGGCCCGCGCGTTCTGCGGATCGAGCTGCACCGCCCGATCGAGATCGCTGGCCGCCGACTTGTCGTCGCCGATCGCGAGATAACTCAGCGCGCGCGCAGTCCACGGCTCGGCATTGTCGTTTTGCAGACCGATCGCGGTCGAGAAGTCGTCGATGGCGAATTGATGCTGCTGCTCGCTTTGATAGAGCAGGCCGCGGTTGTAATAGGCGTCGGCATTGTCGGGCTTTAGCGCGATCGCCTTGTTGAAATCGCTGAGCGCCTGGCTGGTGCGGCCCTGCTCGCGGTAAACGATGCCGCGGCCGACATAGGCGGGTGCATAATCGACGTCGATCGTCAGAGCTTTGTCGTCGTCGGCGAGCGCCTGGTCGAGGTTGTTGGTCTTGCGATAAATCAGGGCGCGATTGGCATAGGCCTGCGCATAATTGGGGTCGAGACTGATCGCCTTGTTGAAATCGGCGAGCGCTTGATCGTTGCGGCCGGCCTCGCCGTAAACCGAACCGCGTACGTTGTACGCCTGCGGATCGTCCGGATGCTTCGCAATGACCTCGCCGAGCGACGTCAGGTTCGATTGCGAGGTCGCAAGGACCGCATCGCCGACCCCGGCGTCGGAGGCGGGCGGATTGCCGAGCGTCGCGCAACCGGCAAGCGCCAGCGCCGTCATCAGGAGCGCCAAGCGCCCCGGAACTTTGGGCGCGATGCGCTTGCTAACGAGCGGGGCGACGGCTGACCGGGTCATCGGCAGGAAGATAGCATCCCGGCACGCCAAAATAACGGCACAGGTAAAGCGCGATCCCGAATTGTGGGATTGCGGTATTCGGATCAGATCATGCGAAGCAAAATCCAAGAACCTTGTCAGGTCACATGAAATCAGGACCGACAATGCACTGGAGCCGCGCCGTCATCGAAAGGCGTTTAATGCTCAGAAGCCAAAGCGGGGCGCGCGCGGCGGATCGGAACTGCCGGCGCCGGGGCCGCCGGGGCCGGTGGTCGGCTTCGGCTTCATCGGGAGCAACCCCTCGCGCTGCAAACGCTTGCGCGCAAGCTTACGGGCGCGGCGGATCGCCTCCGCCTTCTCCCTCGCCTTTTTTTCGGATGGTTTTTCGTAATGGCCGCGAAGCTTCATCTCGCGGAAAATGCCCTCACGCTGCATCTTCTTCTTCAGCGCCTTGAGGGCCTGGTCGACATTGTTGTCACGGACGAGAACCTGCACGCGTGCTCCTTTCGCAGTCGGGTTCGTGGGATTGCACGGCGATTTGGACGCAACGCCCGGGCCGCCTTGGCGCGGGCCTGTAGCAGAACCGCGCCGGAAAGTCCACCAGCAGGCTCGTTATGAGGGCCTTTCAGTCCGGAAAAACCCGGGTGACATGACCCATCTTGCGACCCGGGCGCACCGCGGCCTTACCGTAGAGGTGCACCGCGGTGCCGGGCAGGACAAGCCAGCTCCGGTAGTCCTCGACTTCGTGGCCGATCAGGTTCGTCATCTCGACACGGCCGTAACGGACGGGTTTGCCGAGCGGCCACCCGGCGACCGCCCTGATGTGCTGCTCGAACTGCGATACCGATGCGCCGTCAATCGTCCAATGGCCGGAATTATGCACCCTTGGCGCGATCTCGTTGACGAGAAGCCCGCCGTCACCCAGCACGAACATCTCGACGGCGAGCACGCCGGCATAGGCGAATTTATGCGCGATGGTTTCGGCGATGCGCCGCGCCGCCGCGGCGCTTTCCTCGCCAAGCGCCGCCGGCACCCGCGAAAACTTCAGGATATGATCGCGGTGCTCATTCTCGGTCACGTCGAAACACGCGACGGCGCCATCGTTGCCGCGCGCGGCAATAACCGAGACTTCGCGCTCGAACGGCACGAACGCTTCGAGAATGCAGGGCTGGCCGCCGACCTCGCGCCAGGCGGCCGCGGGATCGCTGCCGTTTTTGATCGCCGCCTGGCCCTTACCGTCGTAACCGAAGCGGCGCGTCTTCAAAACGGCCGGCCGGCCGATCCGCTCGACCGCCGCGGCAAGTCCGGCGGCCGAAGCGACATCGGCGAACGGCGCGGTGCGGATGCCGAGCGCCGTGACGAAGTTCTTTTCGGCGAGACGATCCTGGGTCGTTGCCAGAATTTTCGGGTCGGGCAGGACCGGAACGCGGGCGGCAAGAAACGTCGCGGTCTCCGCCGGCACGTTCTCGAACTCATAGGTGACGACGTCGACATCCGCGGCAAAGCGGTCGAGCGCCTCGGTGTCGGTGTAATCGGCGCGGGTGACGCGACGCACCACGTCGAAGGCCGGCGAATCGGGATTGGGCGAGAAGATATGACACTTGAAGCCGAGCCGGGCCGCTGCCAGCGCCAGCATGCGGCCGAGCTGGCCGCCGCCGAGGATGCCGATCGTCGCCTCGGGTTCGAGCGCGGGCGAAGTTTGGCTCACGCGCCATCCTTCGGGGCTTCGGCGACGGCGGCGGTCTGGCGCGCGCGCCATGCTTCCAGCCGCTTGCTTAAGCCCGGATCGCTCAGCGCCAAGATGCTCGCGGCCAGCAGCGCGGCATTGATCGCGCCGGCTTGACCGATGGCGAGCGTGCCGACCGGCACGCCCGGCGGCATCTGCACGATGGAATAAAGTGAGTCCTGCCCCGACAGCGTCTTCGATTCGACCGGCACGCCGAGCACTGGAAGGCTGGTCAGCGACGCGGTCATTCCGGGCAAGTGGGCCGCGCCGCCGGCGCCCGCAATGATCACCTTAAAGCCTTCGGCTTTCGCCCCCTTGGCGAAGGCATAGAGCCGCTCCGGCGTGCGGTGGGCGGAGACGATGCGCGTCTCATAGGCCACTTCGAGCGCATCGAGCGTCTCGGCGGCATGTTTCATGGTCTGCCAGTCCGACTGGCTGCCCATGATAATAGCTATTGATTTCGCTCCCGGCGGCGCCACGGCAAAAACCCCTGCGCGAAGGAAGCGCCGGATTATAGGGCCGCGCGTTACCGGTGCAAGACGGCTATGATCGTATAGCCGGTCGCGTGGTTAAGGATCGCGGAGCAGCGCCGATGCAGATGAGCCAATACCATTACTTGCCGCTGGCGCCCGGCTTCTTCGCCATACTCGTTGGAATTTTCTTCGCCGTTCTGATCCTGCAATCGCTGCGCTTTGCCTATACCAGCCTCGGCATCAGCTCCGGCACGGCGCTCCTTTTGCTGTTCGGCTCCCTGGTCGGCAGCATTTTCAATATCCCGATCATCCAGCTGCCGCCGGAACGGGTCATGTCCGACCAGATCGTCGATTTCTTCGGCATGCGCTATGAAGTGCCGGTCGTCACGCATTGGCAGGGTACGGTGATCGCGGTCAATGTCGGCGGCGCCGTCATCCCGACGCTGTTGTCGCTCTATCTCCTCTTCAAGCGCGATCTCTGGGTCAAAGGAACGATCGCGACCGCGATCGTCGCCTTGGTGCTGCATTGGCTCGCCAATCCCGTTCCCGGCCTCGGCATCGCGATACCGGTCTTCATGCCGGTCGCGACCACGGCGGCGGTCGCCTTGCTGTTGTCGCGCGAGAACGCCGCGCCGCTCGCCTACATCGCCGGCAGCCTCGGCACGCTGATTGGCGCCGACCTCACCAATCTCGACAAGGTGCGTGGCCTCGGCGCACCGGTCGCCTCGATCGGCGGCGCCGGAACCTTCGACGGCATTTTTCTCACCAGCATTCTTGCCGTACTCATCGCCAATCTTTATGCCGGGCCGCGGCAGCTGCAACGAGGATAGTCACAGAAACCGTAGCTACGTGAGGCTTGACTCCAATGCCGACAAAACCTGCCGATGCGATCAAGGATTATCACGTCCACGTCTACTACGATCCGGCGACGAGCCGCGACCGGGCCGAGCGCCTGCGCGAGCGCGTCGCCGCCGAGTTTCCGCAAGCCAAGCTCGGACGCTGGCACGACGAGCTGGTCGGCCCGCATCCGCAATCGATGTATCAGATCGCTTTCCCGACCGCGCTGCTGGCCGCGCTCGTGCCGTGGCTGATGCTCAACCGCGACGGCTTGACCGTTCTGCTTCATCCCGAGACCGGCGACGATTTGACCGACCACAGCGCGCACGCGGCCTGGTTCGGCGCCGTGCTGCCGCTGCGGCTCGAAGTGTTCAAAAAGGGCAAATAGTGGAACCGGACAGAACGCGCTGGCTTGACTTCTCCACGAGAAGCTACCGCGGCTGGCCGTCATCGAACTTGCGCTCGAAGATTTCGCCCAGCGTCGCATAGAAGAAGCCATTGAGCCGCCCGATCGGATCGAGCTTCCTCATGTCGACATAGCCGTTGGTCATGCAGGCCGGATCTACGTGCATGTAGACGACCTCGCCGATGACCAGCGGATGCCGGTTGGGGCCGAGCTCGATCACTTGCTGCAGCGTGCATTCGAAATGGATCGGCGCCTCTTTGACCCGCGGCGCCGCAATCTTGACGCTCGGGATCGGCGTGAGGCCGGTCTCGGCGAATTCGCTGTCGTCCTCCGGAAACGCATTGGCGGAGTCGACCATCTGTTTCCACACCGGATGCGTCACCACGTTGAAGCAGAACTCGCCGGTCTCGCGCACGTTCTTGAGCGTATGCTTCTCGCTGCCGTCGGGATTGCGCGCGATGGTCAGCGAAATCATCGGCGGGATGACGCAGACCACGGTGAAGAACGAGAACGGCGCCAGATTGGTGATGCCCTTCTTGTTCACGGTCGAGGCCCAGCCGATCGGCCGCGGCACGACGGAGCCGGTGAGCAGGCGATAGACCTGTCGCTTATCGGCGACGGCGGGATCGAACTCGAGATAGTCGGTCATGACGCGGGAACTCTGCGAACCAAATGAACGTAGCCCGGATTGAGCGAAAGCGAAATCCGGGGACTATAGACTGGCTTGAATGCCGATCCCGGATTTCGCTGCGTTCAACCCCTGCTACATCTAATGCAACCGCACGGGAATAATTTCGACCGAGAGCAGCACGAAACGAACTGATGCCGACGCCCGTTTGCAACCGTATTCCCGGAAGCCGATCAAATCGCGGTGCACATTCTTGTGATTGCAAGGCGCGAATAAAGCCTGCTCGCGGCCGATAGCGAAGGGTGCAACGCCAAGACAGCAATGATCTGGCCGTGCAACAGGAGATGAACATGACCGCGAAGAAGCTCATTTTGGTTCTGGCGCTCGTTGCGAGCGCGTCATCCGCCGCGCTGGCGAAAATGCCGACGGCCAACGCCTACGCCGGCGCACAGGCCGGTTCGGGCGGCGCGATTTTCGAGGATGCGCAGCACGGCGCCGGCGCCGCGTCGCAGCGCTGACTTCGGTTCGGCGTGCCGGGCCCGCTGAGTGGTTCGCAGCGTCGCTCAGCGGCCCGCACGGTGAAACTGGAACATGGAACCGACGTTGTTCCACCGGAATTGTATGAACGAAATTCGCCAGCGCGGCGATCAGGCGGCTGGCGATTCGGGCAAGACACAAACGGAGGCGTAACGATGACCGTGAAGAGAATCATTTTGGTGCTGGCGTTTCTTGCAAGCGCGACGACGGCGGCTTTGGCCAACGCGCCCGGCGGCGACTACATTTACTACGACCCGCACAGCCCTTCGGCGCCGGTCCGGCAGGTACCGGACGGCTGGTAAGAATGTAACTTGCCTCCGCCCGCCGCGCGGTGGGCGGTGGCGAGCCGACATTTGACTTTCGCCTGATCTCCCGGACCATGGCGGCATGTCAGTGCCGGCAAAAGAGCGTTTGACGGTGGCCGTGGTCGGGCTTGGCAGCATCGGCGGCGTCGCCGCCGGGTGTCTCGCCGCGACCGGCCGGCACGATGTCATCGCCTGTATGCGCCGGCCGATCGAGCGGTTCACGCTCGAGCAGCCGGGCGGCACGGTGGAGGTGCGGCTGCGCGCGCTGACCGATCCAGCGCAGGCCGAGCCCGCCGACTGGGTCCTCCTCTGCACCAAGACCTACCAGACGGAATCGGCGGGGCCGTGGCTCGCGCAGCTGTGCACGCCGTCGACGCGCGTTGCCGTATTGCAAAACGGCATCGGTCATGTCGGTCGCGTCGCGCCGCTCGCCAACGGCGCAATGGTGCTGCCGGTCATCGTCTATTACAACGGCGAACGGCTTGCGCCCGATCGCGTGCGGCTGCGGCAGGGATCGGATCAAGATGTTGCGGTGGCGGACGACCAAGCCGGAGCCGCCTTTGCGCGGCTGTTCGATGGCACGCCGCTTCGCGTCCTGCGGAGCGGCGACTTCGCCACGCTGATCTGGCGCAAACTTCTGATCAATGCCGTCGCCAATCCGATCACCACGCTGACGCTGCAACGGCAGGCGGTGTTGCGGCGGCCGGACGTGCAGGAGCTCTGCCACGCTATTCTTGCCGAAGCCGTGGCGGTGGCGCGCGCCGAAGGCGCAAAGCTCGCCGACGACGAGCCGGCGCGCGCGATGGCGACGCTGTTTACGTTTTCCGGCGAGCTCGGCACCTCGATGTATTTCGACCGCCTCGCCGGCCGCCACCTCGAAGTCGAGGCGCTGACCGGCGCCATTGTCGCAGCCGGCGCGCGCCACGGCATCGCCACGCCGCTCAATACGGCGCTGCTGACGCTGCTGCGCGCGATCGACGACGCGGCGGGGCAATAGGCCGGACTGCCTTCGTCTCAACCTATCGGGGAAGAGGTGAAGGACAGCAAGCTCACGCCCGCTCGACGCGCGCCGCATAGCAGCCGGGCGCAGCGAAGTGCACGTGCAGATAGGCCGCGCGCGGATCGGCCAGCAAGCGTTCGATGGCCGCTTCAAGCTTGACGCCATCGATCAACTCCCAGCCGGTCATCATGGCTTTGCCGTCGAACGCGCGCACCGCCAGCATGCGCTTGCGCAATTGCTCGGGCACGGCGTCGACGGCGTCGAACGTCTCCTCGCCCGCCCGCACATAGATCGCGAACCGCATGCGATACGGCGACGCCACGGCGTGATGCTCGTAATTGACCAGGATCAGTTCGTCGCCCGGCTTCGCATCGGTGAGGCTGATGCGGCAGGGGCGCGGTCCATCGGCGATCTGCCGCACCGCGCCGTGTTGCCTAAGTTCGTCCTCCGAGAGCGCAAACAGCGGGGTGAATTTCTCCGCCGGCAGGCCTTGAATGCGAAAGTGCATGATGAAGTCCTCCTTGTTTGTTGAGGACATATCGGCGGGACCGGCGCGGCAAGCCACCCGATTTCCGATGACGCCGCGGGCGTGAATCCGATTAATCCTCGCCAATCGGGTGCGCAGGCTGATATGACAAGCATGAGGACTTTTGCTGATTCTTGGAATAGGATGGCGATATGAGCGAGAAATCCAACAAGCGTGATGCGAGCGCTCAGTTCGCGAAATTACAGCGCGCCAACGATGCCAAGAAGGCGACCTCGGAATACGAGAGCGCGGCCGCGGAACTGCGCACCAAGACCGAGCGGCTCAAGGCGCTGCGCCTCGCCCGTGACGCCGCCGCTCCGCCGCCGCAGCCGGCCGCGCCGAAACGGAAGGCCAAGAAAAAGAGCCCGTCCAGTCTATCGGACTGGCTCGACGGCCAATCCAAGGAAGGCCGCCGCGGCTAGCCCAAGCGCCGATGGGTTTCGCTCGTCACGACCGCGCATAACCTTTAGTCGTAGCGTCCGATCGGTCGCCAGCATTGCTGCGCGGCAACATTTTTGTCGTCAAAATTCAATAAAACTGCAGCACCCATCCTCACGGTTTGTTGAACCGGCCACCGCGAGGATGACACACAGAACCGATAACAGGTTCCCATGCGAGCACGGAGGGATTCGCCATGACGCTCCAAATCGTTGCGCCGATGCGTTTCTTTCACGAACGCTATTTCGGTCGGCCGTGCTGCCCGAAATGCGGCGAACTGATGATCGCGCCGGAATACCCGGAATTCTCGGAATGCCTCAGCGGCAATGAAATCCGGAATTTTTGGCGCTGCGACGGCTGCGACCATCGCTTCGACACGTTGATCAAGTTCGAACCCGCTGCTGCGTGACGGCGTCGCCGCTGGCGTGAGACGCTTGCGTCGTGATAAATGTGAACCATGACGCGACGCACCGCCGATCCCCGGTCCAACGCCGAAAAGGCCTTCAAGGCCGCGACCGCAAAACCGGTCGAGCCGCTGGTGGCGAAACCGCCGTCGCTGCCCGGCGTGAAGGAAACGGTGTCGCTGCGCATCGACCGCGACGTGCTCGACTTTTTTCAGGAAGACGGCCCGGGCTGGCAGGACCGCATCAACGCGGCATTGCGGAAGGCCGCGGGGAAGTAGCGCTCAGTCCAAACGACGCCCGCTCATCGGAGCCGGCGCCAGTTTTGGCGCGCGGTTGACTTCAGCGGCGAGAGCTCGAAACGCGCGGCAGGCGATGACCGCCGAAAGGGTCAGCACGACCGTTTGCAAGACGCCGCCATCCTGCGCCCCGCGGCAGCTTGACTCTACCTGAAGTATGTGTTCCTGTTTTGTTCCAAGCGTCAAGCTCGGTCGCTCGCGCGCTGGTTGGTGCAAGGAGGGTAGACATGAAAACGCACATCCTGGCTCTTGGTTTTCTGGGTCTTGGTTTTGCCGTGCTCGCCGCGCCGGCGCTGGCGCAGACGCAAACAATCGCGCCGGCCGATGCCAAAACGCATGTCGGACAGACGGTGACGGTCGAAGGCCCGGTCGGCAGCGTCTATACCGCCCGCTCCGGCATGACCTTCATCGACATCGGCGGCCGCTATCCCGACAATGCCTTCGCGGCGGTGATCTTCGCCGACGACACCGGAAAATTTCCGGACGTAAAGGCGCTCGACGGCAAGACCGTGGATGTCACCGGCGCGGTCAGTCTTTACCGGGGCAAGCCCGAAATCATCCTGAAATCCGCAGACCAGGTGAAGGCGAAGTAGCGGGTATTGTTCGTCCTGCCCCGCGAAAGCGGGGAAGGGGGACCATGCGAAGCATGGTGGAAGGGGCGCGGGCCCTGACGAAAACTTCGCCGTAAACGTAACCCTCACGGCCGACGCCCCCTCCACCACGCTGCGCTCGCTCAAATCACCCGATAGCCGCCGTCGGCCATGACGATCGCGCCGGTCACGTAAGCCGACAAATCCGATGCCAGAAAGATCGCCGGGCCGACGATGTCCTCCGGCTGGCCGGTGCGGCCGAGCGGCGTGTGGTCGAGAAAGATTTTCACAATCTCCGGATTGTTGGCGCGCACATTTGCGTTGAGCGGCGTCTCGATCAGGCCGGGGCCGATGGCGTTGACGCGCACGCCGTCCTTGCCGAGCTCGGCGGCGAGCGCGCGGGTAAACCCGAGCACGCCGTGCTTCGACGTGGTGTAGGCCGGCGAGTTCGGCGTGCGCACATGCATGAACGACTGGATCGACGCAATGTTGACGATGCGCCCCTTGGCGGCGCGCAGCGCGCTTAAGAATGCGTGCGTCACGTTGAACAGGCCATTGAGGTTCACCGCCATGATGTCCTGCCAATCCTTGACCACGGCGTCCGGTTCTCCGGCAAAGGCGTTGCGCCGGTTGATCCCGGCATTGTTGACCAGGATCGAGACCGGACCGACAGCGCCTGCGACCTTTGCCGCGATGTCGCGGCAAGCCATCCGATCCGTGACGTCGAGGGTAAAGTGTTGCGCCTTGCCGCCGGCACTACGGACATCCGCCGCCGTCTTGGCCGCCGCCTCGCCGTTGATGTCGAGCACCGCGACCTGCGCGCCCTCGCGCGCATAGCCAAGTGCAATCGCGCGGCCGATCCCCGAGCCGGAGCCGGTAACGACCGCGATGTGGTTTTGCAGAAGCCCGGGCATTGGCAACCTCCCCTGTGTTGATTAATTGGGGCGAGCATAGCAATCACGCGCGCCCGGGGCGTGAGCAAAATTCTCCTCCTCTTAGAAGAAAATCAGCCGAAGCCCCTCCAGCGGAGGTGAAAAGCAAAGCAAATTCGTTCTCGCAACGCGTCTGCACGCCCGAGTATTGCTACGTGACGGTTCGTAGCCCGGATGCGGGAAGCGGAACGCCGACAGTCGCAGTATTTTATGAAGCCGCACCATCGGATGGGCTACACTAACCGTCGCTGGTCCGCCCGACGAAAATTCCTCTTCGCAGCCTGGAGAAACCGGCCATGTCCGAAATCTTATCCGAAGCCGCGCGGCGCTCCGCCGCGGCGGCGCCTGCGCACAGCCACGCCGAGGGCCGCGGCCGCATCTACGGCTCGATCACCGAGACGATCGGCGCAACGCCGCTCGTGCGGCTCAACCGGCTGCCGAAAGCGCACGGCGTCAAAGCCGATATTCTCGCCAAGCTCGAATTCTTCAATCCGATCGGCAGCGTCAAGGACCGCATCGGCGTTTCGATGATCGATGCGTTGGAAGCGCAAGGCAAGCTTCGCCAGGGTTCGGTGCTGATCGAGCCGACGTCGGGAAATACCGGCATCGCGCTCGCTTTCGTCGCCGCCGCGCGCGGCTACCGCTTGATCCTGGTCATGCCGGACTCGATGTCGATCGAGCGCCGCAAGATGCTGGCGCTGCTCGGCGCCGAGCGGGTCTGGCCGCCGGCTTCGGCCGGCATGAACGGCGCCATCGCCCGCGCCGAGGAGCTGGCGCGCGACACGCCGGGCGCCATCGTGCCGCAGCAGTTTCGCAATCCCGCCAATCCCGAAATCCATCGCCGCACCACCGCGGAGGAAATCTGGCGCGACACCGGCGACGCGATCGATGCGTTCGTCGCAGGCGTCGGCACCGGCGGCACCATCACCGGCGTCGGCCAAGTGCTCAAACCGCGCAAGCCGTCGTTGCGCGTTTTCGCCGTGGAGCCGGAGGACAGCCCGGTTCTGTCGGGCGGCAAGCCCGGGCCGCACAAGATCCAGGGCATCGGCGCGGGCTTCATCCCCGACATCCTCGACCGCTCCGTCATCGACGAGGTCGTCAAAGTGAGCAACCAGAGCGCGCTCGACACGGCGCGCGCCTTGGCCCGCAGCGAAGGCATCCCGGCCGGCATCTCCTCGGGCGCCGCAGTTGCGGCGGCGCTGCAAGTGGGCGCGCGCCCTGAATTCGCCGGCAAGACCATCGTCGTCATCGTGCCCGACTTCGCCGAGCGCTATCTGTCGACGGCGTTGTTCGAGGGGCTGTGAGGCGGGCGCGTCGGTCGGGTGGGGTGAGCTAGGCAAGCGTAGCGCGGATGCCGTTGCCTCGCCCGACCTACGCATGCTGAGCAATTCCCGATAAGCTTGCCCCGCGGCCGGGCAACGACAATTCGGGGAGACGCTTCGTGGGCAAAGGGCATAAGGACAAAGTCGCCGTCATCACCGGCGCCGCCAACGGCATCGGGCAGGCCTTCGCCAAGCGTCTCGCCGAGGACGGCGTGCATGTCGCCATAGCCGACCTCGCCGACGGAGGGCAGACCATGAAGCTCGTCGAAGCTGCCGGGCGAGAGGCGCTTGCGGTCGTCTGCGACGTGGCAAACGAGGACTCGGTCGTGGCGATGAGCAAACAAGTGCAGGCAAAATTCGGCCGCGTCGATATCGTGGTGAACTGCGCCGGCATTTTTCCGCAGCAGGATTTTTCCGGCATGAGCTTCGCCGACTGGCGTAAGGTCCTCTCCATCAATCTCGACGGCACGTTCCTGGTAACCGCCGCGTTCGTGCCGGGCATGCGCGCGCGCAAATGGGGGCGCGTCGTCAGCATGGCTTCGAGCACGTTCGGCTCGGTGACCACCGGTTTTGCCCACTACGTCGCCAGCAAGGGCGGCATCATCGGTTTCACCCGCGGGCTCGCCGGCGACGTCGCCGCCGACGGCATCACGGTGAACGCCATCGCGCCGGGGCTGACCCGTTCACCTGGAACGATTGCGCGCAAGCCGCGGCCGGGCTTCGCCACCATGGACGACGAATTCGTCGCGGTCGCTACCCTGCAGGCGATCAAGCGGCCGGAAGTGCCGGACGATCTGGTCGGCGCGCTCTCGTTTCTAACGAGCGACGACGCCGCTTTCATGACGGGGCAGACGCTGAATGTGGATGGCGGAAGGGTGAGGTCGTAGGCGCGGCAAGCTATACCGCCTTGACATTTATTGGGGGTACAATTATTTGAGGATTGCTTTCGATCCCGCCAAGCGCGATCTCACGCTCCGGCATCGCGGTTTGGACTTCGCGCGGGCCGGCGAGGTGTTCGAGGGCCGCACCGCGACCGTCGTGGACGAGCGGTTCGATTACGGCGAAGCCCGCTTCATCACCGCGGGCCACCTCGACGGACGGCTGGTGGTCATGGTCTGGACGCAACGTGGCGAAGCCCGCCACATCATCTCGATGAGGCACTGCCATGCCAAGGAAGAAGAAATCTGGCGCCGCCGCATGGGTTGATCGCGACGACGCGCCGGCGCTGTCGGACAAGTTCTTCGACCGTGCCGAAATCCGCCACGGCGACAGGATACTGCGCCGCGGCCGGCCGCCTTTGCCAAACCCGAAACAGGCGGTGAAGCTGCGCCTCGATGTCGACGTGCTCGCGGCCTATCGCAAGACCGGCACCGGCTGGCAGACGCGGATCAACGCGGATTTAAGGAGGGCAAGGAAGCTGAAGGCAGGGTGAGCAAGAAGCCCGGATTGAGCGCCAGCAAAATCCGGGATGTGAGAACGAGGCATGGCGCCCGTCATGGCGCCCGTCATGGCATCGATGTACAGTGCCGAATCGCCCATGCGCTGCGGCGCTTTTGCTGTGAGGGAGAATTTACGATGCAAATCTTGTCGGGATTGAGAGCCGGTCTCCTCGCCATCGTGGCGCTGATCGGCGCGGTGTCGGTGGCGCACGCCGGGAGCGGCACGATCAGCATCCGCATCTTCAAGGCCGGATTCGTCATCGGCGGCTCGGCCGGCGAAGGCGTGCTGAACTTCCAGGGCCGCAGCTATCCGCTGTCGATCGGAGGGTTGAGCTACGGCTTCACCTTCGGCGCCTCGGAGACGCGCTTCCATGGCACCGTCAGCAACATCAACCGCCCGTCCGACATCAACGGCGTCTACGGCCAGGGCGGCGCCGGCGCAGCCATCATCAAGGGCGCGCAGGGCATCGTGCTGGCCAACCAAAGCGGCGCCGTGCTGACGCTCGCCGGCGAGCAGACCGGCCTGATCGTCAGCGCGGATTTGAGCGGACTGGTGTTGTCGCTGAAGTAAGCGGCGAAGCGAGCGCGTAGGATGGGTGGAGCGAAGCGATACCCATCATCGGGCGGCAAGGCTGGCTGATGGGTTTCGCAAGAGCTCTACCCATCCTACCACTCCCGCGCTGTCGCCGATCCACAATGTCAAACAGCGACGCGCTCTCTTTCCCTCTCGCACAAGGCGATTATGCACCTGTTGGGGCGAGGGACATGCGATTTCGTTCTCGCGATGCGCCTTGGCATCCGAGGTTTGCTTCACGCTTCAAGAAAGCCCTTCCAACACACCCCAATAAATGAAGGGGGGCGGAGCGCCAAAAGGCGCGCACTTTATTTGCCGTGCCCGGCGGGGCCCGGCGCGCGCCACGCCGGCGAATGTTGCCATTCGTCCGCGCTTCGGGCGCGCTCGCCTTTCGGCGCTCCACCGCGGCGCTCGCCGGGCCGGACGCATCCAGCATCGGCTCAGCCTCAGTCCCGCGCTTCCCAAGACCCGGCGCATCGGGCGTTACCCTTTGCCACCTGTCTTAAGTCTACCGCGCTCCGCGGAGACCGGTCGTAGTGCCGGTCGGTCGGTAGCCCGAGGCCGCCCGGGGACGGTTTGCGAGACCGCCCGCGGGAACCGCACTTGCCCCACCTTCAGGATCGCCTCCGGAATGGTGCCCTTCGATGAGCAAGCTTTAACATCTGCGTGTAACTGTATCGAGGACAAATGTCACATCACGTCTCCGTGATTGTGACGGTTTGAGCCGCCATCCCCCGGGCGCCAGGAGGGATGCGGCTATAGCGGTCCTTGCCAACCGCTACGGTGCGAGGCCAAGCACGATCAGCAATGCGGTGTCGAGCCGGCGGCTCGTTTCATCGTCGATAGCACCGATCACTCCGCGCACGCGTTCGCGCCGCTGTGCGAATAGTTTGTCGGTCATAATCTGCGAGCGGATGCGAAGTCCGGTGCCGGCACCCGGCTCAATCACGGGCCGCAGCCGCGGATCGCGAACGCCAGCCACGTCCGATGAGAGCGGGCACGCCAGCACCGTCGTCGTGGCGTCGCCAAGCTCGTCGGATTGAACGATAATGCCGGGACGCGGCCGGCCCAGTTCGCCATGGACGACCATGAGCACGAGGTCGCCGCGCTTCACTTCCATTCGCTCCAATCGTAGGCGGCGTCGACCCAATCATCGATAGCGTCGTTTTCAGGATGGCGAGCGAGCAGCGCCGCCTCGCGCCGAATCGCCGCGCGCACCCGCGGATCGCTGAGATCGGGCACCCAATGCTGCACCGGGCGGAGCCCTTGCGCGCGCAGCCGCTTGCGCCGGGCGCTCATACGCTCTCGCGCGGTTTTCGGGCGCTTCGTCTTCGGCTTTGCCGGCATGGTCCGGTCCTTCCGTTCGCGTAACATGTTACGCGAACGAGCAGGCGACGGCAAGTGACCGTAGCAAGTGACCGTAGCCCGGCTTGAGCCAACGGGCCCGCGCGAAGTCGCGCGGCCCGATGACAGGCTCCGTGAAAGCCGGGGAACGACTGAACGGCGCGAACGCCGCTCCTGGGTTTCGCTCCGCTCAACCCAGGCTACAGTTTCTCACACATCCACCTTCAACGCGGCGATGAACGCCTCTTGCGGGATGTCGACCTTGCCGAACTGGCGCATGCGCTTCTTGCCTTCTTTTTGTTTCTCCAGAAGCTTGCGCTTTCTCGTGACGTCGCCGCCGTAGCATTTCGCGGTGACGTCCTTGCGGAACGCGCGCACGGTTTCCCGCGCGATGATCTTGCCGCCGATCGCGGCCTGGATCGGCACCTGGAACATATGCGGCGGGATGAGCTCCTTGAGCTTCTCCGCCATGGCGCGGCCGCGTTGCTCGGCGCGGGTGCGGTGCACGAGCATGGCAAGCGCATCGACCGGCTCGCCATTGACCAGCATTTGCAGCTTGACCAGGTCGGACGGCTTGTAATCGGTGAGGTGATAGTCGAACGAGGCGTAACCGCGCGACACCGATTTGAGCCGGTCGTAGAAGTCGAACACCACTTCGTTGAGCGGCAGGTTGTATTTCACCAGCGCCCGGTTGCCCACATAAGTCAGCTCTTTTTGCTCGCCGCGGCGGTCCTGGCACAGTTTGAGCACCGCGCCGAGATATTCGTCGGGCGTGAGGATCGTCGCCTCGATCCAGGGCTCCTGCATTTCCTCGATGTGGTTCGGATCCGGCATGTCGACCGGATTGTGGATTTCCAGTTGCTGGCCGTTGCGCAGCTTGATCTTGTAGATCACCGAAGGCGCGGTCGCGATCAGATTGAGATTGAATTCGCGATGCAGCCGCTCCTGGATGATTTCGAGGTGCAGCAAGCCCAAAAAGCCGCAGCGGAAGCCGAAGCCGAGCGCGGCGGAAGTTTCCATCTCGTAGGAGAAGCTGGCGTCGTTGAGCCGAAGCCGACCCATGGCGGCGCGCAGATTTTCGAAATCCGCGGCGTCGACGGGGAACAATCCGCAGAACACCACCGGGATCGCCGGGCGGAAGCCCGGCAGCGGCGCGGCCACCGGTTTGCGCTCATCGGTGATGGTGTCGCCGACGCGAGTGTCGGCCACTTCCTTGATCGAGGCGGTGAGAAAGCCGATTTCGCCGGGGCCGAGCTCGTCGAGCTCGACGCGCTTGGGCGTGAACACGCCGACGCGATCGACCTCGTAGGCCGCGTTCGTTCCCATCATCAGAATGCGCTGGCCCTTTTTCATCACGCCGTCGACGACGCGGAACAGGACGACGACGCCGAGATAGGAATCGTACCAGGAGTCGACCAGCAGCGCTTTCAACGGCGCCGCGGCATCGCCCTTGGGCGGCGGCAGGCGATGCACGATCGCTTCCAGAACTTCCGGCACGTTATCGCCGGTCTTGGCTGAGATCAGGATCGCGTTTGAGGCGTCGAGCCCGATCACGTCCTCGATCTGCTGCCGGACCTTGTCGGGCTCGGCGGCCGGCAGATCGACCTTGTTGAGCACCGGCACGATCTCGTGGTTGTTGTCGATCGCCTGATAGACATTGGCGAGCGTCTGCGCTTCGACGCCTTGGCTGGCGTCGACCACCAGCAGCGAGCCCTCGCAGGCGGCCAGCGAGCGGTTGACCTCGTAGGCGAAGTCGACGTGGCCCGGCGTGTCGATGAGATTGAGGATGTAGTCCTTGCCGTCGCGGGCGTGGTATTTGAGCCGCACCGTCTGCGCCTTGATGGTGATGCCGCGTTCGCGCTCGATATCCATCGAATCGAGCACCTGCTCGACCATTTCGCGCGCTTCGAGCCCGCCGGTGAGCTGGATCAGCCGGTCCGCGAGCGTCGATTTGCCGTGGTCGATATGGGCGATGATCGCAAAGTTACGGATGTTTGCGATGGGGGTCGCAGTCATCCGGCGCAGATAACACCCGCGTCCCTAAGCGGCAAGTGACGAGCCCTCATCCTGAGGTGCGAGCCAACCGGCCGGGCTGCGCCGGTCCGATGACAAGCTCCGCGAGCGTCGACGGATGAACGGCCGAGGCGCCCGAGCCACCCCGGCCGTCGCCCTTCGAGGCGCGGTTTTGGCGCGCACCTCAGGGTGACGGGCATGCGTCGTCTCAATAGCGGTACTGATCCGTCTTGTACGGGCCGCTGACCGGGATGCCGATATAAGTCGATTGCTTGTCGGAGAGCTTGGTCAGCTTGACGCCGATCTTGTCGAGATGCAGCCGCGCCACTTTCTCGTCGAGCTGTTTCGGCAGCGTATAGACCTTCTTGCCGTATTTGCCGGGATTGGCCCACAGCTCGATCTGCGCCAGCGTCTGGTTGGTGAACGACGACGACATCACGAAGCTCGGATGGCCCATGGCATTGCCGAGATTGACGAGGCGGCCTTCGGACAGAAGGATGATGCGCTTGCGATCCGGGAATTCGATCTCGTCGACCTGCGGCTTGACGTTCACCCACTTCAGGTTTTTGAGCGCCGCGACCTGAATCTCGCTGTCGAAATGGCCGATATTGGCGACGATGGCGCGATCCTTCATCTTGCGCATGTGCTCGATGGTGATGACGTCGACATTGCCGGTGGCGGTGACGAAAATGTCGGCGCGCGGCGCTGCGTCTTCCATGGTCACGACTTCGTAGCCTTCCATCGCCGCCTGCAGCGCGCAGATCGGATCGATCTCGGAGACCATGACCCGGCAGCCGGCCTGGCGCAGCGACGCCGCAGAGCCTTTGCCGACGTCGCCGAAACCCGCGACCATCGCCACCTTGCCGGCCATCATGACGTCGGTGCCGCGGCGGATGCCGTCAACGAGCGACTCGCGGCAGCCATAGAGATTGTCGAACTTCGATTTGGTGACGCTGTCATTGACGTTGATGGCGGGGAACAGAAGGCGGCCTTCCTTCTCCATCTGATAGAGGCGATGCACGCCGGTCGTGGTCTCCTCGGTGACGCCTTTGATGGCCTTGGCGATCGTCGTGTACCAGCCCGGCTTGTCTTTCAGGCGCCGCTTGATGGCGGCGAACAACACCTCTTCTTCCTCGTTGGTCGGCTTGGCGATCACGCCCGGATTGCTCTCGGCCTGCATGCCGAGATGCATGAGCAGCGTGGCGTCGCCGCCGTCATCGAGGATCATGTTTGGGCCGCCGCCGCCGGACCATTCGAAAATGCGGTGGGTGTAGTCCCAATAATCTTCGAGCGACTCGCCTTTGACGGCGAAGACCGGCGTGCCGCCGGCGGCGATCGCCGCGGCGGCATGGTCCTGCGTCGAATAGATGTTGCACGACGCCCAGCGTACGTCGGCGCCGAGCGCCTTGAGCGTCTCGATCAGCACCGCGGTCTGGATCGTCATGTGCAATGAGCCGGCGATGCGCGCGCCGCGCAACGGCTGCTGCGGTCCGTACTCCTCACGTGTCGCCATCAGCCCGGGCATCTCGGTCTCGGCGATGGAGATTTCCTTGAGGCCCCATTCGGCGAGACCGATGTCCTTGACGACGTAATCGGCGGGCGCGTGAGTTTTCGGCTTGGTCGACGTGGTCATTACAAATTATCCTTCGGGCGGCGAAGCTGTTGGCTGTCGGGCGCGCTTCTAGCAGGGTGGCGGCGGAGCGGCAATAAACACATAAAGATACCTTTATGCCCAAATGAAGCCGCTAAGCGCGCCGCGCATCGGAATTCGTCGCCGACCTGAAAGCAGCGGCGGCGGCAAAGGCACGCTAAAGATACTTCGCCCGTCGCCGCGCGGGGTCCCAGCTTTCCGTGCTGGAAAATAGCGCGTCTCTGGATTCCCGCCGGCGCGGGAATGAACGGGAACAGGTTAAGCGAGGAACTCAGCCCGCCTTCGGCGCCTCCGCGGCGGCGGCCCGTTGGGCCTGCTTCACCACGCCGGCCTGCGTCAGTGCCGCCGCGATCTGTTGCATGCGGTTGATGAGATCCACCGCTGCCGCCGGCGGCAAGACGAGGCGGCAGGCGGGGTAACGCCGGCCGGTGATCGGTGTGTTGGCCTTTACATCGTCGAAACGGGTAACGCCGAATTCGATGCGCAGCGTCTGACCGTCGAAAATCAGGCCGGTGACCGAATCGGCGAAAGTCTCCACCATATCGGCGCGATCGAGATATCGGATCGTCGCCGGTTGACGGCCGCCGTCCCCGGCCGGGGCCGACGCCGCGGCTGGTTTCGAAATAGTGCCTTTCGAAGCTGTCGATTCAGGACTCATCTGCTTTGTCTCCTTCGGACCGGCCTTGCTGTCCGATATTTTGCTTTCCGATGTCTTCCTGCCCGGTGTTTTCCCGGGCGATGGCTTTGCACGCGATGCCCTGCGTTTCATCAGCCAACCCTAAATTGCCGGCCGGATCAATCGGCTTCGCCGAAACGCGAGTCGATCAGCGCCGCCAGCGCCTCGACGACTTCGGCAGCTTCGCGGCCGGTCGCTTCGACGGTAATCGACGTGCCGGGCGCCGCCGCCAGCATCATCAGGCCCATGATCGAGGTTCCGCCAACGCTCTCGTTGCAACGAGTGACCCGCACCTCGGCGTCGAATTTCTCGACCGTCTGCACGAATTTGGCCGACGCGCGAGCGTGCAGGCCCTTCTTGTTGCAGATGATGAAGACTCGATTGATGGCGCCCTCGGAGGCCGGCCGCGCATCGGGCATGCTGGCGCTATGGGCCGGCTCGTTCATTTGCCGGTGAGCACCCGGCTGGCGATGGTGACGTATTTTCGACCGGCTTCCTGGGCGGCAGCGACGGCTTCGGCAAGCGGGCACTCGTCGCGCACCTTGGCGAGCTTCACCAGCATCGGCAGATTGATGCCGGCCAGGACTTCGACCTTCGGCCGGCTCATCACCGAGATGGCGAGGTTGGACGGCGTACCGCCGAACATGTCGGTGAGGATTGCGACGCCGTCGCCGCTATCGACGCGCCGCACCGCTTCGATGATGTCCTTGCGGCGCTCTTCGACGTCGTCGTCGGGGCCAATGGTGACCGCTTCGATCTGGGCTTGCGGTCCGACCACGTGTTCCAGCGCAGCGCGAAATTCAACAGCCAGCCGACCGTGGGTCACAAGCACAAGACCGATCATGGAACTCCCCGCGGGCGCGTCCCGGGTGCACCGCACGAAAGGGTGCACATCATGACCATCCGAAGCCCCGGCGCAAGAGGCATTCTGAGCGAATTCTGAGGGTTGCTGCATTGCAGTAGGATCAGTCGTTTAGACGGCGGGTTTGCCGGCCCGGCTGGCAGGGCCCCGGTAATATGAGCCCAGTCGTAAGGCAGAGTCTTGGACCATTATGGTTAACCGATCGCCAACCCATGGCGCCGGCGGCCAGATCAGGATGGCTGCAAATCGATAGCCGCACCGGCTGAGATGATGCGCGCGAGAACCGAAGGCAAGGCCGCCATGCCCGATGCGCCGGCAAATCGCGGTAGGCGAATACCTTCAACCTCGATCATCGATGTGTCAGGCAGCCGTTCGGCGTCGGCGGCGTCAAGATCGACGACCAAGCCGACCACGGCGCAGGGCTCGTAGTCGAGCCGCAAAATGCCGGCGCCGCGCAGCTCGATCAGGCCGGCGAGCGCTGCTGCCGGCCGCACCAGTAGCCGGCCGCCGGCGCTTTCGAGATGGACGCGATCGTCGCCGACAAGGCGCGCGAAGCGTAGCCGGCCGGCGCGCGCCGCCTCGATGAGATCAAGCGCCAGCCGCGACTTGCCGGCGCCCGACGGCCCGCGGATCAGCACCGCGCGTGCGCCGACCAGCACCGCCGAGGCGTGCACCGTCGCCGGCATCACATCAGCTGATTGAGACAGCGCATGCAAAATTCACAGCGCCGGCAGGCGAACGATAAAGCGCGCGCCGAGCACTTGCGGCTCACCGTCCGGTCCGCGCGCGCCGGTCCGGTTCTCGACCCAGATCGAGCCGCCATGCGCTTCGACAATCTGCTTGGAGATGGACAGACCAAGGCCGGAATTCTGGCCGAACCCTTGATGCGGGCGATCAGTGTAGAAGCGCTCGAAAATCTTTTCGCGCGCATCGTCTCGCACGCCCGGTCCGTCGTCGTCGACATATATTTCGATCTGATTGCGCAGCCGCCGGCAGGTGAGACGCACCGTGGCGCCGGGCGGCGAGAACGAGCGCGCGTTTTCGATCAGATTGTCGACGATCTGGCCGAGGCGGGAATCGTGACCCGGCACCTTGAATGCGCGCGCGCCGCCGCCTTCGAGCTTCAGCGTGACGTTGATGCCGTCATCGCGCTTCACCTCGTTCGCCACCGCAACAAGCGTGCTGAGGAGCTTGGCGAAGTCGACCGGCGCGGCCTCCTGGCGCTGCAGGTCGGCGTCGAGCCTGCTGGCATCGGAAATATCCGAGATCAGCCGATCGAGCCGGCGCACGTCGTGCTGGATGATATTGAGGAGCCGGCCCCGGCTTTCATCGGTCTTGGCGACCGGCAGCGTTTCCACCGCCGAGCGCAACGAGGTGAGCGGATTTTTCAGTTCATGCGCGACATCGGCGGCGAAACTTTCGATCGCTTCGATTCGGCTGTACAGCGCGTTGGTCATATCGCGCAGCGTGCCGGAAAGATGGCCGATTTCGTCGCGGCGGCGGGTGAAATCGGGGATTTCGACGCGGGTGCGGATGCGCCGGCGGACGCTTTCGGCGGCGGCGGCAAGCCGCCGCACCGGCTCGGCGATCGTGCCGGCGAGCAGGATCGAGAGAACGATCATCACGCCGGCGGCGACCAGGAACACCTTGATAATGGCGAGCCGCTCGGCTTCCACCATATTGTCGATATCCGCTCCTTGCGTCGACAGCATCAGCGCGCCGCGCACCGCGCGAAAACGCTGCACCGGCACCGCGACCGAGACGATGACGTCGCCGCGCTCGTCGATGCGCACCATGCTGGCATTCTGGCCGTTCATGGCCTGCGCCACTTCGGAATAGCCCCTGCCGTCGTCCGGGCCGAGCTCGTGGTAGATCGGCAGATCGCCGCGGCCGAGCCACATGCGCAGAGCAATAAAGGCGCGCTCGAACAAGCCGGGCTTTTCCGCGGTCGGCGCCGGCAGATCGAAGCGCAGCACATCGCCGCGGCCGAACAGGTTGCGGCTGTCGACCAAAAGCACCCCGTCGCGGTCATAGATGCGCGCCCGCGTCTTGGTCGGCGACACGAGCCGCCGCAAGATCGGCGCCACCCGCTCCGGATTGATCGGGAAATCGATGCCGTAGAGCGCATCTTCGTTCGGGCCGTAGCTTTGGCCCGGCTGCAGGTTTTGCAGCTTATCGGGGTCGAGCGTGATCGAGGAATCGCTTTCGACCGTCGCCGAAGACGCAATCGCGCCGGCGATGATCTGGCCCTGCACCAGAAGGCTCTGGATGCGCGCGTCGATCAGCCCGGCGCGGAATTGCGAGAGAAAAATGATGCCGATGGAGAGCGCGACGAGTCCGGTGAGGTTAAGGACGACGATGCGCCGGGTGAGACTCGAAAAGCTTTGCGTGATGAAGAATTGCCAAGCGCGCTGCAGCCAATCGCCGACGCGGGCAAAGCCGCGAGGCTGCGGACGCAGCTCCGCCTCATCGAGGCCAGCGGAGTCCGCTTGGCTCTCGATCTGGCTATCGACACGAGACTCGGCCTCTAACGATGCTTGAGGCTCGGACCCTGCACGTTCTGCGATTCGATCGAGCACGTCGTCTGCCGGGGTTTCGATCATGCTCCGCCACCTCGCGGGCATGGAACGCCATTACTACCGCACGTCAGCCGCCCAGTCAGGGGCCATGATTTCGCGGTCTAAGCCCGCCGGACCATGGCCTATTGCGCGTTAACCAGCGCGTTATTCCTTAAAACGATAGCCGACGCCGTACAGCGTCTCGATCATATCGAAATCGTTGTCGCTCGCCTTGAATTTCTTGCGCAGCCGCTTGATGTGGCTGTCGATGGTGCGATCGTCGACATAGACCTGATCGTCATAGGCCGCATCCATCAATGCGTTGCGGCTTTTCACCACGCCGGGGCGGCTCGCCAGCGCTTGCAGGATGAGAAATTCAGTGACGGTGAGCGTCACCGCCTCGTTTTTCCAGGTGCAGGTGTGGCGCTCGGGGTCCATGCGCAGGAGCCCGCGCTCCAGCACCTTGCTGTCGGCTTCTTTCGGCGCGGTGCCGTCTTTAGGCGCGCCCCGTCGCAACACCGCCTTGACGCGCTCGACCAGTAGTCGCTGCGAAAACGGTTTGCGGATGAAATCGTCCGCACCCATTTTCAGGCCGAATAATTCGTCGATCTCCTCGTCCTTCGAGGTGAGGAAGATCACCGGCATGTCGGATTTTTGGCGCAACCGGCGCAATGTCTCCATGCCGTCCATGCGCGGCATTTTGATATCGAGAATGGCCAGGTCGGGCGGCGAGGTTTTGAAACCGTCGAGTGCGGAGGCGCCGTCGGTATAGGTCATGATGCGGTAACCTTCAGCCTCGAGCGCAATCGACACCGAGGTGAGGATATTGCGGTCGTCGTCGACGAGAGCGATTGTCGGCATGGCGGCCTTCTAACATGAATCGGCCGCAGCATCACCAGCCCGGCCCCGTATGTCTTTCAAGCCCCATGTGGGGGCGGAAGTGTGACGGGACAAGGCAAAATCGGGGCAATTACCGTGGCTTTGGGTTAAGACCGGCGGGCGCTCAACGGGCAAACCGACCGCTAAGGAACCGTACTGGCAAGGAAGCGTGATGGCCGAAGCCGAACGAGCCAAAGGCAAAAAGGCAGAGCGGCCCTTGCCGGGCTTTATGCCGGATCGCCTGCCTGAAAACACTCCGGTGCAGGACTTCGACCCGAAATCGCTCGCCAAGGAGCTGTTGCGGACGACGCGGGCGGGAGCGCTTGCGACCATCGACCGCAACACCGGCCATCCGTTCGCTTCGCTGGCCAATATCGCGACCGACAGCGACGGCTCGCCTGTCATCCTCATTTCGAGGCTTTCCACCCATACCGCCAATCTGGAAGCGGACGGCCGCGCTTCGGTGCTGCTCGCCGCGACCGGCAAAGGTGACCCGCTGGCGCATCCTCGATTGACCTTGATCGGCAGCTTCGTCCGGGTGCCGCGCGATGACCAAAAGGAGCCGCAACTGCGCCGCCGCTTTCTCGCCCGGCACCCGAAATCGGAGCTTTACGCCGGCTTCGCCGATTTCTCGTTCTGGCGCCTGGATGCGATATCCGCGCATCTCAATGGCGGCTTTGCCCGCGCCGCGGACCTGAGAGCCGCCGACGTCTTGACGGACATATCCGGCGCGGACGATTTGATCGAAGCCGAGGCGAGCGCGGTTGCGCATATGAATGCGGATCACGCCGAGGCGGTGGGGCTCTACGCCACGAAACTCCTTGGCGCCGAGGACGGGCCGTGGCGGCTCACCGGCCTCGACCCGGACGGACTCGACCTCGCCTGCGGCGACGCCACGCTGCGGCTTGCATTTGCCGAGCGGGTCACCACCGCCCAGCAATTGCGCAAGATGGTGGTGGATTTGGCAGCTCAAGCGAGGAGCAGCTAACGGCGCAACCTATCCTGTCGTCATTCTTCAATGAGCGGCAACGGCCGCGCCGCCGCCTCGCTGCAGTGCAGCGTCGGAACGAGCGCGGTACGGGGCGGTTAGGCTTGAGGACAAAGAGGTCTTGGCAGATGCTAGGATGCTCGATATAGGGTCGCGCGCCTGCGGGCGGGGCAGGCAAAGCGAAGCTCAGGTGCGGAGGCTGGCGTGCAGGAAACGGGAGTGAGGAACGGCGCGCACGGCGCCGACAAATTCGGCTTCAAAAACCTCGCCGGCATGCACTGGAATCTGCCCGACACGATCTTGGTCGAGCATGCGATCAGGAACGGCGAAGGCTCGCTCGTCCAGGGCGGCGCGTTTTGCGCCGAGACCGGCGTGCATACCGGGCGCAGCCCCAAGGACAAGCACACCGTCGTCGATACGCTGACTGAAAATACCGTCTGGTGGGACGGCAACCGCAAGCTCAGCCAAGCTCATTTCCAGCTGCTCTACGACGATATGATCGCGCATGCGCGCGGCAAGACGCTGTTCGCGCAGGACCTCTATGGCGGCGCCGATCCGAAATACCGGATAAAAACGCGCGTCTTCACCGAACTCGCCTGGCATTCGCTTTTCATTCGCCAATTGCTGATCCGTCCCAACGTTTTCGAACTCGCCGACTTCGTCCCCGAACTGACCATCGTCGACCTGCCGACATTCAAAGCCGACCCCGCGCGTCACGGCGTGCGCACCGACACCGTCATCGCCATCGACTTCACCAGGAAGATCATCCTGATCGGCAATTCGTCCTATGCCGGCGAGATGAAGAAGTCGGTATTCACCACACTGAATTTCTATCTGCCCGCGCTTAGCGTCATGCCGATGCACTGCTCGGCCAATGTCGGCAGGGACGGCGACGTGGCGTTGTTTTTCGGGCTGTCCGGCACCGGCAAGACCACGCTGTCGGCCGACCCGAACCGCACGCTGATCGGCGACGACGAGCACGGCTGGGGCGAACACGGCGTGTTCAATTTCGAGGGCGGCTGCTACGCCAAGTGCATAAAACTCTCGGAGGAAGCGGAGCCGGAAATCTACGCGGCG
>Ga0210394_10001947_pt1 | contig 30369 bp, 27 predicted proteins | sample IncBWC12MmetaG_FD_160121 | JGI IMG/M metagenome (GOLD analysis project Ga0210394, IMG submission 160121) | Forest soil microbial communities from Barre Woods Harvard Forest LTER site, Petersham, Massachusetts, United States - Inc-BW-C-12-M | ecosystem: Environmental > Terrestrial > Soil >... | reverse complement strand
CAGGCGCGGCGGCAATGGATGCAGGAACTCACCGCCGCCGAGGACGCGGCGCTGGAAAAACTGATGCCGATGTTCACCTCGAACCAGACGCCGATCCATCCCTATCGCGTCGCCTACGAGATCAACGAATTCCTCACCGACGACACCATTTATATCGGCGACGGCGGCGACGTGGTGACGATCTCGGCGCAGGCGGTGCGGCCGCGTGCGCCGGGCCACTGGATGGACCCCGGCGCGCTCGGTTCGCTCGGCGTCGGCACCGGCTTTGCGCTCGCGGCCAAGCTCGCGCATCCGGAGAAGGAGGTGCTTTGCTATTACGGCGATGGCGCCTTCGGCATGACCGCCTTCGATATGGAGACCGCCGATCGGTTCGGTGCGCCCTACATCGCCGTCATCGGCAACAATTCGGCGATGAACCAGATCCGCTACGGCCAGCTCGCCAAATATGGCGAGCAGCGCGGCAATGTCGGCAACAAGCTCGGCGACATGGAGTTCTCATACTTCGCGAAGCAATGGGGCGGATGGGGCATCGAGGTGCGCGATCCGGCAAAGATCGCGGGCGCTTTGCGCCAGGCGCGCGAGCAGGTCGGCAAGACCGGCAAATCCGCCGTGGTCAATATCTGGGTCGACCCGAACGAGTACGCGCCGGGTACGAAGAATCAGACGATGTACAAATGACGCCAGTCATTCCGGCGCGCGGGCGCAAGCCCGCGAGCGCGGAATCCATGACCACATTGGTGAATATGGATTCCGGGCCGTCTCGCTTCGCTCGACCCCCGGAATGACTGCTGAGCTACGGAGAAGAGAATGCCAACGAAGGCCCGGAAAAAGTCCAAGGCGGCGGCGAAAAAATCGGCCAAGAAGTCGGCCAAGAAATCGGCCAAGAAAATCGTCAGCCTGCGGGCCAAGCGGCCGGCGGCGGCGGTGGCGAAGAACGGTCTGCCGCGTGCGAGCACCAGACCGTGGGGCGGGGCGGGCAGGGCGCTTGACGGCGTGCGCATCCTCGACTTCACGCATGTGCAGTCGGGGCCGACCTGCACGCAGCTCCTCGCCTATATGGGCGCCGACGTGATCAAGGTCGAACGGCCGGGCGTCGGCGACGTGACGCGCGGCCAGCTGCGCGACGTGAAAGGCGCCGACAGCCTCTATTTCACCATGCTCAACGGCAGCAAACGCTCGATCACGATCGACTCCAAGCATCCCAAGGGCAAGGAAATCCTCGACCGGCTGGTGCAGCAATGCGACGTGCTGGTGGAGAATTTCGCGCCCGGCGCGCTCGACCGCATGGGCCTGACCTTCGAGCATATCAACAAGCTCAATCCGCGCATGATCGTCGCCTCGGTGAAGGGTTTTGGGCCCGGCCCCTACGAGGACTGCAAGGTCTACGAGAACGTCGCGCAATGCGCCGGCGGCGCGGCTTCGACCACCGGCTTCCGCGACGGCCCGCCGCTCGTCAGCGGCGCGCAGATCGGGGATTCGGGCACCGGGCTCCATCTCGCGCTCGGCATCGTGGCCGCGCTCTATCAGCGCGTCCGCACCGGCCGCGGCCAGCGTGTGCTCTGCGCCATGCAGGACGGCGTGCTCAATCTCGCGCGGGTGAAATTGCGCGACCAGCAGCGGCTCAAACACGGCCCGCTGACCGAGTACAGCCAATACGGCGAAGGCGTCCCGTTCGGCGCGGCGACGCCACGCGCCGGCAATGATTCCGGCGGCGGCCAGCCCGGCTGGATCCTCAAATGCAAAGGCTGGGAGAACGATCCCGACGCCTATGTCTATTTCATCACCCAGGCGCCGGTGTGGGGCGCGATCTGCGACCTCATCTGCAAGCCGCAATGGAAGACCGATCCGGATTACGCGACGCCGCCGGCGCGGCTGCCGCGGCTGCGGAGCATCTTCGACACCATCGAGCAATGGACCATGACCATGACCAAGTTCGAGGTCATGGAGATCTGCAACAAGCACGACGTCCCGGTCGGGCCGATCCTGTCGATGAAGGAGATCGCCGAGGAGAAATCGCTGCGCTCGACCGGCACCGTGGTCGAAGTCGATCATCCGACTCGCGGCAAATATCTGACCGTGGGCAACCCGATCAAGCTCTCGGACTCGCCCCCCGACGTGCGGCGCTCGCCGCTTCTCGGCGAGCACACCGACGAAATCCTGCGCAAGGTGCTCGCCTATTCGGACCAGGACATCGCCGCGATCAAAAGCTCGGGCGCCATCACCGCACCGGACAAGCCGGCCAAAGCCGAGGCGGCGTGACGACTTCCCCTCCCCCTCGTGGGGAGGGGAAGGGGTGGGGGTCGAGAGGTGTCATTCCCAAGCGTCGACGATCATCAGCCACCGTCTTTGCCGAGGGCCAATCTCCCGACCCCCATCCCTAACCCTTGCCCGCAAGGGGGAAGGGAATATTTGGGGTTCTTGAAGGGGAAGCAAGATGCGCATCGTCGTCCACGGCCAGCAGGCCTTCGGCAAGGCCGTGCTCGAAGCGCTGATCGAGCGCGGCGAGGATGTCGTGGCCGCTTACGTCGCGCCGGAGAAGGAGGGCGCCAAGGCCGATCCGCTGAAGGAAGCGGCGCTCGCCGCAAAGCTGCCGGTCCACCAACCGGCGTCCTATCGCCAGCCGCAGGTGTGGGAAGAGTTCCGCGCGCTCAAGCCCGATCTGCAGGTGATGGCCTTTGTCACTTTGTTCGTGCCGGAGGAGTTTCTCAACATCCCGACCCACGGCTCGATCCAGTATCACCCCTCGCTCCTTCCCGCCTATCGCGGGCCGAGCGCGATCAACTGGCCGATCATCAAGGGCGAAACCGAAACCGGGCTTTCGATCTTCTGGCCCGATAACGGGCTCGATACCGGCGCCGTGCTGCTGCAGAAGCGGACGCCGATTTCGCCGACTGACACGCTCGGCTCGGTCTATTTCGACCGGCTGTTCCCGATGGGCGTCGTGGCGATGCTCGAAGCGGTCGACCTGGTCAAATCCGGCAAGGCGCCGCGCCTCGAGCAGGACGAGGCGAAGGCCACTTATGAAGGCCGCTGCGGTCCCGACAACGCGCATATCGATTGGGGCAGGCCCTGGCAGGAGATCGACCGGCTCATTCGCGGCTGCAATCCGGCGCCGGGTGCATGGTCGAGGCTCGACGGCAAGACGGTGAAGATCTTCGACGCCAAGCCGCTCCCGGCCAAGGACCCGAAGGGCATTGCCGGCAAGATGGGGGAGATTGCCGCGCTGGAGGGCGACGGCTTCCTCGTGGTTTGCGCCGACGGCCGATTCAAGGTTACACGCGTGCAGGCAGACGGCCCCAAGCTCGCCGCCCATGAGTTCGCCGCGAACGCAGGGCTCGGCCCCGGAATGAGGTTTTCATGACTCCGCCCCCGGCAACCGCGGCGAAGGCTCCTGCCGCCGCTTCGCAGCACGCCCGGCCGAAGTCCGACATCGAGATCGCGCAGGCCGCGAAGAAGCGGCCGATCCTCGACGTTGCCCGCGAGAAGCTCGGTATCGGGCCGGAAAACCTCGAGCCCTACGGCCACTACAAGGCCAAGGTATCCATGGACTTCATCAAGTCGATCCAGGGACGCCCGAACGGCAAGCTCATCCTCGTCACCGCCATCAATCCGACGCCGGCGGGCGAAGGCAAGACGACAACGACGGTCGGCCTGACCGACGCGCTCAATTTCATCGGCAAGCAGGCGATGCTGTGCATCCGCGAGCCGTCGCTCGGACCCTCGTTCGGGCTCAAGGGCGGCGCCGCCGGCGGCGGCTATGCCCAGGTCGTGCCGATGGAGGACATCAACCTGCACTTCACCGGGGATTTCCACGCCATCACGTCGGCGAACAATCTGCTCGCGGCGCTCGTCGACAATCACATCTATTGGGGCAACGCGCTCGGCATCGATCCGCGCCGCGTCGCCTGGCGCCGCGTCCTCGACATGAACGACCGCGCGCTGCGCTCGATCGTCTCTTCGCTCGGCGGCGTCGCCAATGGATTTCCCCGTGAGGACGGCTTCGATATCACGGTCGCCTCCGAGGTGATGGCGATCTTCTGCCTGGCGCGCGATCTCGACGATCTGAAGAAGCGATTGTCGAACATCGTCGTCGGCTATACGCGCGAGCGCAAGCCGGTGCGCGCCGGCGAGCTCAATGCTCAGGGCGCCATGACCGTGCTGCTCAAGGAAGCGCTCGCCCCCAATCTGGTGCAGACGATCGAGGGCACGCCCGCTTTCATCCATGGCGGCCCGTTCGCCAACATCGCCCATGGCTGCAACTCGGTGCTGGCGACGACGACCGCGCTCAAGCTCGCCGACTACGTGGTGACCGAGGCGGGGTTCGGCGCCGATCTCGGCGGCGAGAAATTCCTCGATATCAAATGCCGCAAGACCGGGCTGTCGCCGGATTGCGCGGTGCTCGTCGCCACCATCCGCGCGCTCAAGATGCATGGCGGGGTCAAGAAGGAAGACCTCAAGCACGAGAACCTCAGGGCGCTCGAAGCCGGCATGAGCAATCTCACCCGCCATGTCGAGAACCTGCAAAAATTCGGCATCGTGACGGTCGTCTCCATCAACCGCTTCTCCGCCGACACCGATGCCGAGATCAAGCTGGTCGAAGAGTCGTGCCGCAAGCTTGGCGTCGAGGCGGTGATGGCCGATCATTGGGCCGAGGGCGGCAAGGGCGCGGCCGAAATCGCCCGTGCGGTGGTCAAGGCGGCGGAGAGCGGCCGGAGCAAGCTCAAGCTTCTTTATCCCGACGACATGCCGCTCTACGAGAAGATCCGGACCATCGCCCGCGAGATCTATCGCGCCAATGACATTTCCGCCGACAAGTCGGTCCGCGATCAGCTCGGCGCCTTCGAGGCGATGGGTTGCGGCAAATTCCCGATCTGCATCGCCAAGACGCAGTACAGCTTCTCCACCAACCCCGACGCCAAAGGCGCGCCGACCGACCACGTCATCAACGTGCGCGAGGTCCGGCTTTCCGCCGGCGCCGAATTCGTGGTCGCGATCTGCGGGGAGATCATGACCATGCCGGGCCTACCCAAGGTGCCGGCGGCGGATGCGATCGATGTCAAGGATGGCCAGATCGTCGGACTATTCTAACCTAACCGCGCCGTCGCTATATTTCTGCGGACGACGGACAAACGAGAGGTCTGAAAATGTTGAAGTTCTATTTCAGCGGCGCGCCGAATCCGACCAAGGTGGCGTTGTTTCTCGAGGAAGCCGGGCTCCCTTATGAGCCGATCCCGATCGATACCCGCAAGGGCGATCAGCACAAGCCCGCCTATCTTGCGATCAATCCGAACGCCAAGGTGCCGGCGATCGTCGACGGCGACGTCACCGTGTTCGACTCCAACGCCATTTTGCTCTACCTCGCCGACAAGACCGGCAAGTTCCTCCCGCCGAAGACCGACAAGGCGCGCGGCGAGCTGTTGTCGTGGCTGATGTTCGTGGCGTCGGGAATCGGACCCTATTCCGGCCAGCTGGTGCACTTCCGCGTTTATGCGCCGGAGAAGATCGAGTATGCCATCAACCGCTATGCCTTCGAGACGCAGCGTCATTTCCGCATTCTCGACGATCATCTCGCCAAGCGGAAATACATGCTCGGCGACGCCTACACCATCGTCGATATGGACGTGTGGGGCTGGGCGCGGCTGATGCCGCTCGGCGAAAGCGCGTGGCCGAAATTCCCCAATCTCAAGCGGCTGGTCGACGAGATCGGCGCGCGGCCGGCGGCGCAGCGCGCGGTGACGCTCAAGGATCGGCACAAGTTCAAGACCGAGATGGACGACGAGGCGCGCAAGGCCATGTTCCCGCATCTGACCGAGAAGGTGGCCTGAGCTCGTCGCGATGGCGCGCCCGCGCCGATGACTTTGCCCCCGCCGCCGCGGCGGCTATGGTGTCGCCATGTCGATTGCCCAGACACGACCGCAAGCCGCTGCGCCTGAGGCGGCGCTGCGCCACGACTGGACCCGCGAAGAAGTGCGCGCGCTATTCGATCTGCCGTTCCCGGAGCTGATGTTCCGGGCGCAGAGCATTCACCGCGCGCATTTCGCGCCGGGCGAGGTGCAGATTTCGACGCTCCTCTCGATCAAGACCGGCGGCTGTCCGGAGGATTGCGCCTATTGTCCGCAGAGCGCGGCTTACGACGCCGGCGTGCGCGCGGAAAAGCTCATGCCGCTCGATGCCGTGCTGGCGGAGGCGCGCGCGGCGCGCGACGCCGGCGCCAGCCGGTTCTGCATGGGCGCGGCCTGGCGCTCGCCCAAGGATCGCGAGCTCGAGCAGGTTTGCGCCATGGTCGAAGGCGTCAAGGCGCTTGGCCTCGAGACCTGCGCGACGCTCGGCATGCTCAGCGCGGCGCAGGCGCGGCGTCTCAAGGACGCCGGCCTCGACTATTACAACCACAATCTCGACAGCTCGCCGGAGTTCTACGAGAAGATCATCACCACGCGCACCTATCGGGATCGCCTGGAGACGCTCGAGCATGTGCGCGCCGCCGGCCTCCACGTCTGCTGCGGCGGCATCGTCGGCATGGGCGAGACGCGCGAGGACCGCGTCGGCATGATCGCGACGCTGGCGAGCCTGCCGGCGCATCCGGAATCGGTGCCGATCAACATGCTGGTGCGCGTCGCCGGCACGCCGCTTGCCGGCGAGCCCCGCCTCGACCCGATCGAGTTCGTGCGCACGATCGCGGTCGCCCGCATCACCATGCCGCGCTCGGTGGTGCGCCTCTCGGCCGGGCGTGAGGATATGAGCGAAGAGACGCAGGCGCTTTGCTTTCTCGCCGGCGCCAACTCGATCTTCTACGGGCCGAAGCTCCTGACCACGCCGAACCCCGAGCGCGGCCGCGACGCGGCGCTGATGGATCGGCTCGATCTGTCGCCGATGGTGCCGTTCTAAGGCGGGTCGCCGCACGAGGCGCAACCTGCCGCGCGGTTGCCAATCATACATAAATTAGTATATTGGTATGGTTGATCAGGTAAGGCCCGTCCTCTGGATTGGATCGAGCCGGCGGGAGCTGCGAGCGATGCCGGAGCAGGTTCGGCGCGGCATAGGTCAGGCACTCTATACCGCGCAACAGGGCATGACCGATCCGGCGGCCAAGCCGTTGAAGGGTTTCGGCGGCGCGCGCGTTATGGAGATTGTCGAGCGGTACCGCCGGGACGCGTATCGGGCCGTCTATACCGCCCATTTCGAAAATGCGGTGTATATGCTGCACGTGTTCCAGAAGAAATCGAAGTCCGGCATCGCGACGCCGAAGCCCGAGATCGAACTGATACGCAGACGCTTTGTCGAGGCGGAGCGGCACTATCGTGAGGAGCGGAACTGACATGCGCAAAATGAGCGCGCGGGCGACGAAGGGCGGCAGCAATGTGTTTGCTGATCTCGGCTTGCCGAATCCAGAGCAAGAGCTGCTCAAGGCCCGCCTGACCCTGCAAATCTACAAGATCGTCAAAGAGCGCGGGCTGACGCAGGCGCAGGCGGGAGCGCTCCTCGGCATCAAGCAGCCCCACGTCTCGGTCTTGATGCGCAACCGCGCAGGAAATTTCTCGATTGGACGGCTGATGGAATTTCTCACTGCACTTGGCCAAGACGTCGAGATCACCGTGAAGCCGACGCGACGGGCGCAAGGTGAGATGTCGCTGGTGACGCGATAGGCGGGCGACACTAAAACGCGCCTAGGCGCTCGCTCGCGAGGTAGCCGGTGAGCAGGAGAACACCGAGCGCCATCACCATGAGCGCAGCCGCGACTTCGAGGCCGCGCAGGACGAGGGAGCCGTAGCCGGCGCGGGTCGCGGCCAAGCGCTTCGCCGCCGCCTTGGCGCCGACCGCAAGCGTCGCGATCGCTGCGACGGTGATCGCGGTGCCGAGCCCCATCACCAGGGTCGAGGCGACGCCGGCCCAGAACAAGCCCTGGGCGAGCGCGAAGACGAGGACCAGGATCGCGCCCGAGCAGGGCCGCAGCCCGACGGCGACGATCGCGGAAAGCCCGCGATGCCAGCCGCCCGGGCCGGCCAATTCCTGCGGCTGCGGCGCATGCGCATGCCCCCAGGGCAACGCGCTCTCCTCCTCGTCGTGCGCGTCGGCGTGGTGGTGATCATGCGCGTGCCCATCGTGCGAATGCGCGTGGCCCTCGCCGTGAGCATTTGCGGATGCCGAGCGCATGGCGTGCAACGCGTGCAAAAATCCGCGCCCCTTCACCCAAAACAGCCGCGCGCCCAAGAGCACGATCAGCGTATAGCTGGCGATCTCGATGACGCGCACAGTGTCACCCATCATCTTCGCGGTCGCGCCGATGAGGAGTGCGGTGACGGCGACAAGGACGATGGCGGTGAGGGCTTGGAGCAGCGCCGAGGCGAAGGCGAGCGCGATGCCGCGCCGCCAGGTCTCGTCGTTGGCGAGCAGATAGGATGAGATCACCGCCTTGCCGTGGCCCGGGCCGGCGGCATGGAAGATGCCGTAGAAAAACGAGATGCCGATCAGTCCCCAATAGGCCGAGCCGTCGGTCTTGGCGGCGCGGATCATTCCGGCAAGCGCGCGATAGAACAGCGCCTGCTGGGCGAAGAGCCAGCCGATCACGCCGTCGGCCGGCAGCGGGCGCGGCCCGCCGAGCGGTCCGACCTGCGCCCAGGCGCTGGCGAGCGCACTTGCGGCCAGCACTAGAGCGGCGATGAGTGCGACGGTTGCGAGGCGGCGCATCCGAGGCGCCGCGGCACCATCGGTCACGGGCACTTCACCCAGATCCGGTTGGCGAAACTGGCGCCCATGCCGATATTCGCCTCCGAGCTGGCGAACGCTTTATTGAGCCGCAGCGTCGCCGGGAAATTATCGTCGCGCGGCTTCTCGACCGAGGCCTGGCACGCCGCCGGCGCGCTGACCAGCCGCACCGGGTCCCGCTCGGCGAACCCGAAATCGATGAAGAATTCCGGATCGTAGACCTCGAGCTCCAGCGCCTTCGCCTTCACCGGCGCCTTGAACGGCAGCGTGAAGTGGAGCGTGAGCACCGCCTGCTTCGCATCGTAGTCGAGGAAATAGTCGACCGGATCGAGGAACGCATCCTTCTGCCGTTTGCCGTCCAGCTTGGCATAGGTGAAGTAGGCGTACTCCTTGAGCGACTCGACATTGACCTTCGCAAGCGGCTTGAGCTCATCGCGCGTGAACAGGCCCGGCGTCTTGCTGTCGAGCCCCTGGATGGCGAACGCCGAATACATGTCGTCGAAGGTCCAGGCGTGGCGCACGCCGGTGGCGGTGCCGTCCGGCGCGTAGAGAAGCTCCTCGGTCATCGTCACCCAGACATGCGGGTGTGCCTCGGCGCCGCCTGCCGCGGCAAGAAGGCACGTCAGTCCGGTGATGAGAAGAAAGAAGCGATTGATCATCCGGCCCCGCTGTCCCGGCACGGGCGCCACTTTAACAGTCTGTGGGGCGGAAACGAGGCTATCCGAGCCCTGGACGCGTCCAGCCGACGTTGACCGTATACCGGTATTCGGTATATTACCTGAATGATCCGGTCGTTCGGCGACAGACAGACGAAGGCACTGTTCGACGATAGGCGGGTTCGCCAATTTGCGGGGATTGCCCGCAGAGCCAAGCGCAAGCTCGAAGCGGTCAACGCTGCAAGCCGGCTCGACGATCTGGCGCTGCCGCCGTCGAACCGATTGGAGAAGCTCAAGGGCGAGCTGAGGGAATTTCATTCCATCCGGATCAATGACCAATGGCGGGTGATCTTCAGGTGGATCAATGGCGAGCCGCATGAGGTTCGGATCGTGGATTATCATTGAGGAGGGACGCGATGGCGCAGAATGAGTTTGCCCCAGTCACGCCTGGCGAAATGCTGAAGGACGAATTTCTTGTTGAGTATGGTCTCTCGCAGAACCAGCTCGCGAAGGCCATCGGGATTTCGCCAAACCGGATCGCCGAGATCGTCAACAATCGGCGGCGCATCACCGCTGACACGGCGCTGCGGCTGGGCCTCTATTTCGGCAACAGTCCGGAGTTCTGGATGAATCTTCAAGCTTACTATGACTTGAAGCTGGCGCGTCGAAATCTTAAGCCCGAGGATGCCAAGCGCATCAAGGCCGTTCGGGCCGCGTGATCAAGCGACTCTCGCCGAGCGATATTGAGCGCATGGGTGTCCGATCCAGAGACCCTCGCGGCCCGAACCGCCGATTGCAGACAGCCGGATCGCCGCGGCGGCTTGCTGCTCGCTCGGAGCGACGCACCATAGTATGCTCGGCCGCATAAAGCAGATCGGAGGCGCGCCTGATGATGATGGTCTTAGCGGTACTGGTTGCACTGGTGGTGCTCTACTGGTTGGGTTCTCTTGCCTATCAGTATCTCAGCAATCCGGCCGAGCGGTCGCGCCTGAACAAGCAGCCGGGCCAGTGGCTTCTGGCTTTGCTGGCCGTGGTGCTGCTGGCGATGCTGCTAGTCGGAATTCTGGTCCCGGCCTTCGGCAATCTCTCGATCCTCGTCGGCGATTATCAATTTCGCCTTTGGACGATTGGGCTCGCTGGATGCGTCGTCGTGACGGCGGTCCACTTTCTGTTTCGCAGCCGGGCCTAGCACCGAGCGCGCGAGCTTTAGCCGCAACCCGACGCCGCGCAACGCAGGGGGCACGTCGCGAGGCGCGCGCCCGGATTGCGCTAGGCATCGTTCGGGCTGCGGCGATCACACCCCCGCCGCGCCGCCGTCCGCGCGTGGATCGTGCGCGCCTTCCAACGAGCCGTCGGGATGCAGCACCACCGCGCCGGCGTGACCCATCACGTCGGAGTAGGGCTCGGGCAGGATATCGACATCGTGGCCGGCGGCTTCGAGCGCGTCGATCAGATTGCCGTCGAGGCGCGCTTCCACACGCAGCCTGGTCAGCGGCCGGCCCCAGGTCCGCCCCAGCACCCAGCGCGGACGGTCGATCGCCTCGGCGAGCGGTTCGTCGAAGACGATGTGGCGGGTGAAGATGGCGCCTTGCGTCTGCGGCTGGCCTTCGCCGCCCATGGCGCCGTAAGCCATGATGCGCCCGTCCTTGAGGACGGCGAGCGCCGGGTTGAGCGTGTGGAAGGGGAAGCGTCCGGGCGCCAGCAGATTGAGCGCGCCGCGGGTGAGCGAAAAACTCGCGCCGCGGTTTTGCATCAGTACGCCGGTGCGCGGCAGCACGCAGCCCGAGCCGAACTCCCAAAAGAGCGACTGGATGTAGGAGACGACGAGGCCGCTGGCGTCGGCCGCGCCCATCCACACGGTATCGCTTTCCGCCTGGCCGAGCGGCCAGCGCGCCGCCTTGCGGCGGTCGATCTTCATCGCCTCGCCGGCGATGAAACGCGGGTCGAGGCAGCGGTCGAGCGCGTGCGCAAGGCGACTGGGATCGGTGACGACGCGATCGCGCACGCGCAAGGCGCGCTTGGTCGCCTCGACCAGGCCGTGGACATGCTCGAAGCCCTCGGCCGTGGTGACGCCGAGGCGGGCGAACAGAGCGAGGATCATCAGCGAGACGACGCCCTGGGTCGGCGCATCGGTGTTGTAGACCGTGCCCGCGGGAAGATCGACCTGCAGCGGGTCGGCGAGCGTCGCCTCGTAGCGCGCGAGATCCTCGCGGGTAAGCGGGCTGCCGATGCCGCCGAGATCGATCGCCATCTCGCGCCCGACATCGCCGCGATAGAAATCATCGAGGCCGGCATGGGCGAGATGCGCGAGCGTCTCGGCCAGCGCGTCCTGCGTCATCAGCGTCCCCACCGCGGGCGCCTTGCCGTCGGCGAGAAAGGTCGCGGCGAAACCCGGCACCGGCTCGAGCTCGGAAAGGTGCTCCAGGGTGAGCCGCTCCTGGCTGCGGGAAACCGCGTAGCCTTTGCGGGCGTGGTCGATCGCGGGAGCAAGGAGGACATCGAGCGGCAGGATGCCGCCGGCGGCCTTCGCGGCTTCGAGCGCCAGCATCCAGCCGCCGATGGCGCCCGGCACGGTCAGCGCCGCGAGCGGCCCGCGCGGCGGGATCGCCTCGTAGTCGCGATAAAGCTCCGGTTGCGCCTCGGCGCCGGCCGGGCCTGCCGCCATGATGGCGCGCACACGGCCGGACGGCTCGCGGATGAGCCAGAAGCCGTCGCCGCCGATATGGTTCATGTGCGGATAGGTGGTGGCGATAGCCGCGGCCATCGCCACCATCGCCTCGATCGCGTTGCCGCCCTCGGCGAGGATGGCGCGGCCCACTTCCACCGCGGTGAAATGCGGCGCGCAGGCGACCCCGCGGCGATGACCGGCGCTGTGCAGATACATGCCGCTAGGTTGCCACGGCCGGGTCCGCCAATCCACGCTTGGCGAGGAGCGCATCGGCGCTCGGCAGCCGGCCGCGGAAGGCCTTGTAGGCCTCGGCCGGATCGCGCGAGCCGCCGGCCGCGTAAATCGTCTCATGCAATCGCTTCGCCGTCGCCGGGTCGAAGATGTCGCCCGTCTCCTGGAAGGCGGCGAAGGCGTCGGCATCGAGCACTTCCGACCACATGTAGCTGTAATAGGCCGCGGCATAGCCGCCGCCGGCGAAGATGTGCGCGAAGTGCGGCGGGCGGTGGCGCATGGCGATCTCCTCGGGCATGCCGATGCGCGCCAGCGCTTCGCTCTCGAACGCCGCCGGATCGACGGTTTCGGGCGACGGCAGCGAATGGAAGTCGAGATCGACGATCGCCGAGGCGACATATTCGACCGTGGCAAAGCCCTGGTCGAAATTGCGCGCGGCGACGAGCCGCCGCAGCAGATCCTCGGGCATCGGTTCGCCGGTCTGGTAGTGGCGGGCGAACAGCCGCAGCACCTGCGGCTGTTCGAGCCAATGCTCGTAGAGCTGCGACGGCAGCTCGACGAAATCGGTGGCGACACTGGTGCCGGAAATCATCGGATAGGTCACCGCGGAGAGGAGGCCGTGCAGCGCGTGGCCGAACTCGTGGAACAGCGTGCGCGCGTCGTCGAAGCCGAGCAGCGTCGGTTCGCCGTCGGCGGCCTTGGCGAAGTTGCAGACATTGGCGATCAGCGGGCGGATGTCGCCGGCGAGCTTTTCCTGATCGCGCAGCGAGGTCATCCAGGCGCCGCTCTGCTTCGACGGCCGCGCGAAATAGTCGCCGAAGAACAGGCCGATTTTGTCGCCGCCGGCGCCGCGCACCTCCCATACGCGCACGTCGGGATGCCAGACCGGCACGTCCGTGCGCGGCACGAAGGTCACGCCGAAGAGCCGCTCCGCCGTGTAGAAGGCGGCCTCGATCATCCGCTCGAGGCTGAGATACGGCTTGATCGCCGCGGCGTCGAAATCGCAGCGCCGTTGCCGCAGCTTCTCCGCGTAGTAGCGCCAGTCCCAGGCCGCCAGCGCGAAATTGCCGCCTTCCTCCCGCACCAGCGCCTGCATTGCATCGCGATCGGCGAGCGCCCGTTTGCGCGCGCGCGACCAGACCGTGTCGAGGAGGCCGCGCACCGCGGCCGGCGTCTTCGCCATGGCGTCGTCGAGCCGGTAATGGGCGAAGTCGGCATAGCCGAGGAGCCGGGCGCGTTCGGCGCGCAGCCTGATGAGCTCGGCGATGATCGCCTTGTTGTCGGTCGCGCCGCCATTGTCGCCGCGCGAGGCGAAGGCGCGAAACACCTTCTCGCGAAGGTCACGCCGCTGCGCGAACTGCAGGAACGGCTCGACGCTCGAGCGCGACAGCGTGACCACGTGGCCGTCGAGCCCGCGCTCTTGCGCCTCCGACCGCATCGCCTCGCGCATGAAATCCGGCAGCCCGGCGAACTCGGCTTCGTCCTGGACGGTGAGGGCGTAGGCCTGCTCGTCGGCGAGCACGTTCTGGCTGAACGCGGTGGTGAGCGTGGCGATGCGCTCGACGATCTCGGCGAGGCGCTCCTTGGCGGCGGCATCGAGCGCGGCGCCGGCACGGCGGGCGGTCACGTGGTAGCGCTCCAGCACCCGGCGCTGTTCGGCGGAAAGGCCGAGCGTATCGGCTTGCGCCATCAGCGCATCGATGCTGCGGAACAGGGCGGCGTCGGTATTGATCTTATTCCAATGACGGGCGATCAGCGGCGCGGTCTCGCGCTCGATCTCCTGCAGCGCATCGTTGGTGTGGGCGCCGGCGAGAAGGTCGAAGACATCCTCGACGCGCGACAGCGCCGCGCCGCTCAATTCCATCGCCTCGATCGTATTGGCGAAGTCCGGCGGGGCGGCATTGGCGGCAATGGCGGCAATCTCGGCCTCGTGCGCGGCGAGCGCGTGCGCATAGGCCGGCAGGAAGTGCTCCGGCTTGATGCGGTCGAACGGCGCAACCCCGTCGGGGGTCGCCCATTCCTCGAAGAACGGATTGCCGGTCGGATCAGGCTTGGTCATTGCGGCTCGTACCCCAAATGCGGACGCAGGCGTGATATAGGTCATCGGGCTGGCGCGCTAAAGCCGTGGAGGAGAGGGCCTTGCCCGGTCACGCCGATTTTGTCCCGCAAGGCGTCATTCCGGCGGTCCTGCTGCCGTTCGCCGACGACCTTGCGATCGACGAGCAGAGCTTCCGCAAGCACCTGCGCGACGTCGCGGCGACGCCCGGCCTCTCGGCGGTCACGGTCAACGCCCATTCGACCGAGGTCGCGTCCTGCACCTTCGAGGAGCAGCGCCGCGTCCTTGACATCGCCCGGGACGAGGTCGGCGGCCGGCTGCCGATCGTCAACGGCATCTGGGCCGACGGCAGCCTGGAAGCAGCGCGGATCGCCGGCATGGCGGAGGCCGGCGGCGCTTCGGCGTTGCTCGTCTTCCCGCCGGCGCCGTTCACGCTCGGCGAGTCGCCTTCCATGGCGGTCGAGCACTTCAAGCGCATCGCCGACGCGAGCGGCCTGCCGCTGATCGCCTTCCAATATCCGCTCGCGACCGGGCAGGGCTATCCGCGCGACACGCTCATGCGCATGATCGAGGAAGTGCCGACCATCCGCGCCATCAAGGACTGGTCCGGTGACGTGGCGCAGCACGAGATGCAGATCCGCGAGCTGCAGGGCCGCAAGCGGCCGGTCAACGTGCTCACCACCCACAGCGCCTGGCTCCTCGCTTCGCTCGTGCTCGGCTGCAACGGGCTCCTCTCCGGCAGCGGCAGCGTCATCCCCGACCTGCAGGCGGCGCTGTTCGCGGCGGTGAAAGCCGACGATCTTGCCGCCGCGCGCCGGCTCAATGACCGCATCTATCCGCTCGCCCGCGTCTTCTATGCCGAGCCGTGGGCGGACATGCACAACCGCATGAAGGAGGCGCTGGTGCTGCTCGGGCGGCTCCCGCGCGCCCTGGTGCGGCCGCCGCTGGTCAAGCTTTCCCGCGGCGAAATCGACCGCATCCGCGCGGCGTTGGTGGAGGCCGGGCTCATCGGCGCCAAGGCGAGCCGCGACGCGGCCTGAAGCGGCGGGCGCCTTGATCCGGCCGCCGCTTTCGGCGAGATTGCCGGCCCATGAACGAGCCGAAACCGCAGCGCTCCCGGCGCATCCTCTGGCAGAACGTGCTGACCGTGGTCAGCGCGGCGATCTTGATCAGCGCCGAGGTGTTCGGCGCCGCCTTTGCCGGCAGCTGGGCGCTCGCCAATTTGCTGGCGATCGGCACCCTCGGCGCCCGCGTGCTCGACGGCGTCTTTATGCTGTGCGGCATCGCCGTGATGGTGCAGTTCGTGCGCGCGGCGCATCGCGTCGAGCCGTTCACCGCAGCGGACTGAACGCTCGCGACGCGCGGCGCCGCTCGGCAACACTTTCTTAAGACCAAAACGCTTGCACCGCGCGGCTGGATAGCTTATTGCGGAAATCGCCCAATTTCGCACGTGCCTGTGGCCGTGTGTCGGTCGGTGGGCATCCGGACAAGAGGCCGGACAGCCGCCTAAGGAAGAAACACTACTTCCTTGCTCCCGCGACCGGCAGCCGGAGGCGAAACCGGCATAGCCAGCTCTCCACTGGCGACGCGGCTTAAAGCAACGACGGAAGGGCTTTTTTGGTTACTGCCGGCGCCAATGCCGGGGACACCGAAAGGGCTTGTCCTTCTTTGCCAGCAGTGCGGAACGGGATCTCCCTCATCCGGACCAAGGCAGCAATCACGGCGACGCAAGCGGCTCCGCATCGTGCGGGGCTACGCCCGTCGCAGGAGGTTCACCTCGGCGGCTACGCCGCCTGTCGGATTTAGGGAGTGGGTGGCGATGACTGCACGCATCCGCGAATTCCTCAAGCAACGCACCAATGACGGACCCTGTCTGGTCGTCGATCTCGACGTGGTCCGCGAGAACTACCAGAACTTCGCCAAGGCGCTGCCGGACAGCAAGGTGTTCTACGCCGTCAAGGCCAATCCGGCGCCGGAAATCCTCAAGCTCCTCGCCGGGCTGGGCTGCTGCTTCGACGTCGCCTCGATGAGCGAAATCGAGGCGGTGCTGGCGGCGGGCGTGACGCCCGAGCGCATCTCCTACGGCAACACCGTCAAGAAAGAGCGGGAGATCGCCGCCGCCTTCAGGCTCGGCGTCAGCCTGTTCGCTGTCGATTGCGAGGCCGAGGTCGAAAAGATCGCGCGCGCGGCACCGGCAAGCCGGGTGATCTGCCGCATCCATTGCGACGGCTCCGGCGCCGAATGGCCGCTGTCGCGCAAGTTCGGCTGCGAGCCCGCCTACGCCGCCGACATTCTCGAGTTCGCCCACAAGCAGGGGCTCGTTCCGCACGGCGTTTCCTTCCACGTCGGCTCGCAGCAGCACAACATCGAGGCCTGGGACCGCGCGCTCGCCTCGACCGCGGCGGTGTTCCGCGCCTGCGCCGAGCGCGGGATCGCGCTTTCGGTGGTGAATCTCGGCGGCGGTTTCCCCGCCCGCTATGTGCGCAAGACGCCGAAGCTCGAATCCTACGGCAAGGCGATCTTCCGCTCGCTGCGCAAGCATTTCGGCAATGCCGTGCCGGAGACGATCGTCGAGCCGGGCCGCGGTCTCGTCGGCAATGCCGGCATGATCGAGGCCGAGGTGGTGCTGATCGCCAAGCGCTCGCCCGAGGACGAGGTGCGCTGGGTCTATCTCGATATCGGCAAATTCCACGGGCTCGCGGAAACCATCGACGAGTCGATCCGCTATCCGATCCGCACCGCCAAGGACCGCGACGACACCGCGCCCTGCATCATCGCCGGGCCGACCTGCGACTCGGTCGACGTGCTCTACGAAAAGACGCCATACCCGCTGCCAGTCTCGCTCGCGATCGGCGACAAGGTGCTGATCGAGGCCGCCGGCGCCTATACCGCGACCTACTCCTCGGTCGGCTTCAACGGCTTTCCGCCGCTGCGGCAATACGTGATCTGAGAAAGCTCAGGCGAGGTCGACGATGCCGGCCTCGCCGCTTTCCGTTCCCCAGGCGAGCAGCAGACCGTCCGCGCTCCAGCCGAGCGCGGTGACCGGCGCGTCGCCCGGCTTCTTCGCCAAAATCTCGGCGCCGTCGCCGATGCGGATGAGGAGCACCAGGCCGTCGCCATAGCCGGCGGCGACGATCTCCTGCTTGGGATGGCAGGCGACGACGCCGACGCGATGCTCGGAAGGGGCAAGGAGGCGCGGCTCCTTACCCATCGGGCCGTCCTTGCCATGGAACGGCCAGAGGATGAGTTGCGGCGCGCCGGAGGTCGCGAGCCAGTCGCCGTCCGCCGTCCAGCCGAACGAGGTCACGCGCGCTGCGTAGCCCGACATGCGCATGTGCTTGCGATCGGCGAGGCGCCAGCCATGCAGCATCGGCTCCTGCATCGTGGTGACCAGGAAACGGCCGTCGGGGCTGACCGTCACGCCGAGATGCGAGCCCTTCCATTCGAGCTTTTCCGGCGCCGCCTGCGGCGCATTCGGGAACCAGAGCGAGGCGCCGTTGTAGTGCGCGACGGCGAGGCGGAAGCCCTTGCGCAGAAAACCGAGGCCGCCGACGGTGGAGGGCGCCGCGAACTCGCGCAGCTCCTTGCCTTGCACGAACGCCGACTTGCCCGCGGACCAGGCCACCGCGCCGTCCGGCACGAGCGCCAAATGGTCGATCCAGCGATGTTTCGGGTCGCTCGCGAACGTGCGGGTCCCGCCCGCGGCCGTCGTCTCTACGATCTTGCCGTCATCGCCGCCGCTGACGATGCGCGCACCGTCGCCGACCGTCGCCAGGATGGCGCCGCCATGCACGCCGAGGCGCCGCGCGTCGCCTTTCGCTTCGGCGAGCACCATCGCCTCTTCGCCCAGGACGAACGCCGCGATGGCGCCGAGGAAGTGCGCGGCGACGACCGGGCCGCCCGCCGCGACCGTGTGCGTGCGTTCGACGACGGAAACAATGTCGCTGCGGCTGTCGGTCATTTATGCGCGGCTTACGCTTTGGTTCCCCTCCCCCTTGTGGGGAGGGGTAGGGGTGGGGGTCGAGAGGGAATGTACGAGCGTCGACGCACGCGCGTCACCTCCCGACCCCCACCCCGCCCTCCCCACAAGGGGGAGGGAGGAATTAAGCGGTGCAGCTTTCGAAGCCTTCGGTGATCTTTTCCTGCGGCAGATTGCGGCCGATGAAGACGAGGCGGCTCGAGCGTTTTTCCTCCTCGCGCCACGGCCGCTGATGGCCGCCGTCGAGGATCATGTGCACGCCTTGGAAAACGAAGCGCTCGTCGTCGTTCTTGAAGGAGAGGATGCCCTTGCAGCGCAGGATGTTCGGGCCTTCGGTCTGCACCAGGCCCTGCACCCAGGGGAAAAATTTGTCGGCGTCGAGCGGCTTGTCGCTCTTTAGCGAGATCGATTGCATCTCCTCGTCGTGATAATGCTTGAGGCCGCCGCGATGCGCGTGATCATGAACATGGCCGTGATCATGACCATGCTCGTGGTGATGATCGTGATCGTGCCCGTCGCCCTCGAGGAATTCGGGCTCGATGTCGAGGATGCGGTCGAGATCGAAGGCGTTGCGGCCGAGGACCGCATCGAGCGGTATCTGCGCACGCTCGGTCTTGTGCACCTTGGCGTAACGGTTGATGCCGCGGATGCGTGCCTCGACGTCGCGCAGCTTTTGCGGCGAAACGAGATCGGTCTTGTTGATCAGGATCACGTCGGCGAAGGCGATCTGATTCTTCGCTTCCGGCGCGTCCTTGAGCCGCTCGGTGAGCCATTTGGCGTCGGCGACGGTGACGACGGCATCGAGCCTCGTCTTACGCCCGACATTCTCATCGATGAAGAAAGTCTGCGCCACCGGCGCCGGATCGGCGAGCCCGGTGGTCTCGACGATGATGGCGTCGAACTTGCCCTTCCGCCGCATCAGCCCGTCGAGGATACGCACCAGATCGCCGCGCACGGTGCAGCAGATGCAGCCATTGTTCATCTCGAAGACTTCTTCGTCGGCACCGACGACGAGATCGTTGTCGATGCCGATCTCGCCGAATTCATTGACGATGACGGCGTATTTCTTGCCGTGCGGTTCGGAGAGGATGCGGTTGAGCAATGTGGTCTTGCCGGCGCCAAGGTAGCCGGTCAGCACCGTGACCGGGACCTTGTCGGACGAAAGCGGTTCGGACATGCGCGAGCCTCCTGCGGCTATATAGGCGATCCGGCGGCTGGCCAAAACCCTATGCCGTCATTCCGGGCTCGCCGCTTAGCGTCGCCCCGGAATGACGGCCTCACCCGGTGAGCGCCTTGGTGAGCTCGCGCAGATTGTGCCGCATCATCTCGATGTAGGTCGCCGCCGGGCCGCCCGGCGCCGACAAGGCGTCGGTATAGAGCGTGCCGCCGATCCTCGCGCCGGTTTCCCGCGCGATTTCCTGCATCAGCCGCGAGTCGGTGATGTTCTCTAAAAAGACTGCGGGAATTTTCTCCCGCTTGATTTGCGCGATGATCGCGGCGACGTTTTTCGCCGACGGCTCGGACTCGGTCGCGACCCCCTGCGGCGCAATGAAATTCATGCCGTAGGCGTCGCCGAAATAACCGAAGGCGTCGTGGGTGGTGATGATCTTGCGCCGCTCGGCGGGAATGCGCTCGATCGCCGTCCGGACCTCGCGTTCGAGCGCGTCGAGCTTGCCGAGATAGGCCGCCGCATTGGCGTCGTAGACCGATTTGCCCGCGGGATCGACGGCGCTCAAGCCGTCGCGAATATTGGCGACGTAGATTTTCGCATTGGCGACCGATTGCCAGGCATGCGGATCGATCGCCATGCGCCCCGGCCGGCCTTCGTCCTCCATCTTGCGCGGCACGATCCCGGTGCTGACCGCGACGGTCGGCGCCTTGGTGCCGGATGCCGTGGCGAGGCGCGTCATCCAACCTTCGAGGCCGAGCCCGTTGACGAAGACGATGGCGGCGGCAGCAACTGTCCTGGCGTCGCCCGGCGTCGGCGAAAACACATGAGCGTCGCCGTCCGGCCCGACCAGCGTCGCCACCGCGACGCGCTCGCCGCCGACATTGCGCACCAGGTCGCCGATGATCGAGATGCTGGCGACCGCCTTGAGCTTGTCTTGCCCGGGGCCTTGCGCGAGCGCCGGCGTGGCCACGAGCAACCCGGCGAGCAGCAGAACGCAGCGCCGCGCGATCATGCCGCTCACGCTTCGAGATGGCGTTGCGGCAACGCAAGCCAGAGGAGCCCACCCACCGGCCCGAGCAGCACCGACAATCCGTAGAGCACGCCCGCCACGAGGATGATGGTCGGCCCCGAAGGCAGATTGGCGTGATAGGAGATGACCAAGCCGGCATAGCCGGAGATCGCGGCGCTGATGACCGCCGCGCCGATCATCGCGCTGATGTCGCGCGCCCAGAAGCGCGCGATCACGGCGGGAAGAATCATGACGCCGACGGCCAAGAGCGTGCCGAGCGCCTGGAAGCCACCGACGAGGTTCATCACCACGAGCGCCAGGAAGGCGATGTGCGCCGGTCCGCCGGCGCGGCTCACCGAGCGCAGGAATCCGGGGTCGACGCATTCGAGCACCAGCGGCCGCCAGATCAGCGCCAGGATCACCAGCGACGCCGAGGTGATGCTGACGATTAGCAGGAGCGCCGGATCATCGACCGCGAGCACCGAGCCGAACAGGAAATGCATGAGATCGACATTGCTGCCCTTCACCGAGACGATGGTGACGCCGAGCGCCAGCGCGACCAGAAAGAACGCCGCCAGCGAAGCGTCCTCCTTCAACGGCGTCGCCCGCGCGATCAGGCCGGCGCCGACCGCGATCAGAAACCCGGCAATCATGCCGCCGCCGGCCATCGCGAACAGGCTCAAGCCGGCGATGAGAAAGCCGATCGCCGCGCCCGGCAGGATGGCGTGCGCCATGGCGTCGCCGATCAGGCTCATGCGGCGGAGCATCAGGAAGACGCCGACCGGCGGCGCACCGAGCGCAAGCGCGAAGGTCCCGACCAGCGCGCGGCGCATGAACTCGAATTCGGCAAACGGGGCGATGAAAATGGCGTAGAACATGCGAGGGGCGCGGGCGCTATTCCGCCGCGACCGCGCAGGCCTCGGCGTATTCGTCGAACGCCTCGCACATATGCCGCGCCTTGGCGAGGTTCTCGGCCGTCAGCACCTCGGCGGTTGCGCCCCAGGCGACCGGCTCGCGGGCGAGCAGCAGGGCTTGCGGAAAATTCGCCCGCACCAGCTCGATGTCGTGCAGTGCGGCGAGGACGGTGCGGCGTTCGCGGTGCCAGCGCTGCACCAGGTCCAACAGGTCGGCGGAGGTCTTGGCGTCGATGGCGGTGAACGGCTCGTCGAGCACGATCACGCGCGCATCCTGAAGCAGGAGGCGCGCGAACAGCATGCGCTGGACCTGTCCGCCGGAGAGCGTGCCGATCGGGCGCGGCTCGAAGCCGGTGAGGCCGACCGCGGCGATCGCCGCCTCGATCGCCTGATGATCCTTGCCGCCGATGCCGCCGAACGCGCCCTTCCTCCGCCACAGCCCCATCGCCACGATGTCGTAGACGTTGATCGGAAACGAGCGGTCGATCTCGGTCACCTGCGGCAGATAGGCGATGTCGCGGGCATCGAGGCCGTCGCGCTCGATCGAGCCCGCGAGCGGCTTGAGCGCACCGACGATCCCTTTGAACAATGTCGACTTGCCGGCGCCGTTCGGGCCCATGACCGCAACCAGCGCGCCTGGTTCCACCGCGCCGTCGAGATGATGCACGGCCGGATGGCGTTCGTAGCCGAGAGTAAGATTGCGGAAGCGCAGCTGTGCCATTGGCGATCGGACTCAGTGCATGGCCCACAGAGCTGCGGCCCACACCAAAGCCACGAGCACGAGCGCGATCGCCATCCGCGCCGGGACCGAAAGCCGCAGCAGGGACGGGGAGATCGTCGGCGAAGGATGCGCCTCGCCGCCATGGTGATGATGGTGGGTCATAATGTTACAATATATAACATTCCCTCCGGCCGGCGCCAAATCCGGCGGATTTTTAGTTTCCTCGCTTCGCCTGCCGCAAATGACCTATCGTGCCGCCGGCGAGACCGTTGCTCCCGTGAAAGAGGCAAGGTGCCATCGATGAGCGAGCAGAAATCCCGCGCGGTCTGCGTCGGCGAGGTCCTGATCGAAATGGCGCGCGGCGCCGACGGCCGGTTCGCGCTCTCCGGCGGCGGCGACACCTTCAATACCGCTGTCTATCTCGCCCGCGCCGGCGTTGACACCGCCTTCGCCACCGCGCTCGGCGACGATGCTTATTCCGACAGCATCATGGCTCTTGCCGCCGCCGAAGGCGTCTCCGCCAATCTCATCTTGCGCGTTGCCGGCCGGCTGCCGGCGCTGTGCCTCATCGAGAACGGCCGCGCCGGCGAACGCAGCTTGCGCTATTGGCGCGACGGCGCGCCGGCATGCGAGCTGTTCGAGCTTCCCGAATGGATGCGTGTGGTCGAAGGCCTGCTCGCGTCGCGGCTCGTCTATTTCTCCGGCATCACGTTGTCGCTTTATTCCAACACCGGCCTCGGCCGCTTTCTTGCGGTGCTCGAAGCGGCGCGCCAGCAGGGCGTGAAGGTGGCCTTCGACGGCAATTTCCGTCCGCGCGGCTGGAAAGGCGACCTTGCGCGCACGCGCACGGTCTTCATCGAGGCGCTCAAGCGCGTCGATATCGCGCTGCCGACCTTCGACGACGAGGCCGTCCTTTGGGGCGATCCTTCGCCGGAGGCGACGGTCGCGCGGCTGCAGGCCTTCGGCATCGGCGAGATCGTGGTCAAGAACGGACCCAACAGCGCGCTCGTCGCCAGCGCCGGCGCGCAGGAATTCGTCCCGGTGCCGGAAGTCGTGGTGCCGGTCGACGCGACCGCGGCCGGCGACGGCTTCAATGCCGGCTATCTCGCCGCGCGGCTCGAGGGCCGCGAGCCGGCGCCGGCGGCGAGCGATGCGCACCGGCTCGCCGGCGATGTGATCCGCCATCCCGGCGCGCTGGTGCCGCGCGCCAGCGCGGTGATGCACTGATCGGGAATCAGTAGTCAGTAATCAGTAATCAGCAACCAGGACCTCGCGTCGGCGGGAGTTCGCCTATGATGGTCCGGGTTTTGGTCCCAGGACTGCGCGTGCTCCGCGGGCCAGCGCGTGGCCGGCGAGGAAGCTGAGCGCCACGAGCGCGGCGACGTTGACGTTGTCCCACCATTCGAACCGCGTCTGCGGCATGATCGGATCGCCCGAGCTCAGGCTCTGCGACACGGTCATGCCGGCGACGGCGACGACGCCGAGCGCGATCGCGAAGGCGAAGGCCGGCCCGGCGCCGCGCCCGGCGAGCCAGAACAAGCCGCCGCCGAACGCCAAAGGAATGATCGCGGATGCGATCCACAGATAGGCGGTATTGAGGTCGAGCGCATTGATGATGAGGTGATGGGCGACAAGCAGGAGCACGAGCGGAACGAGGAAATATCGGACCGCCTCGGCCGGCCTAAATGTGCCTTCTGGTTTCTGCTCTGCGCTGGCGGCCGTGGATTGCGTGCGCCCGATTGTCGAACGGGAAGCGGGCGGTGATCCGGCGATGCCTGCGGCGCGATCGACGGCGCCAATCAGGCGCTCCACGTGGGTGCGGAAATCGCGGCCGCTCGCCACCTCGGCGGCGTTGAGATAAACGAAATTGCCGAACTCTTCCGGCAGGTCGGCGCTTTGCGGCATCTTGGCGCCATCGACCAGCACCGGAATGATCGGCGTCTTGCGTTCGAGAGCGGTCTCGATCTCCACGCGGACCGGGTCGGTCTTCTCGTGCATGCGCACGGCGCCGTCGGCGCTCTTGCCGAGCCAGTTCGCGCCGATCACGGCGATCAACACGTCGGTCCGCTGCAACGTCTCCTGGATGTGCGTGCGAAAATCGATGCCGAACGGGATGTGATCGACGTCCATGAACACCGACTCCTCGCCGTATTGCGTGGCGAGGCGATCGAAGATGCGGCCCGCAATCGCCGAGCTGTCGGCGCGGCGGTAGGAGATCAGGATCGCCGGCATCGCTCAGAAGGCCTACTTCGCGACCTGGAAGTCGAATTCGGCGCCGCCGATGCGTCCGGTCGTGTCCTTCAGCTCCACCCAGAATTGATGCTTGCCGGGCGGGACTTCGGCCTGGGGAATATTCACTCCATCCGCGGTGATGAACGGCATGATGCGCTGGGTGATGTCGATCGCCGGCTGCTTGAGGTAGGTGACCACGACCGAGCCGGGATCGATCTCGCCGCCGCCGAAGGCGTGAAACTGAAGTTTCAGGTCCAAGGGCGAATGCACCAGACCGGCGCTCGGCGGCGGTGAGATGACCACGATTTTCGGCCGCCGGGTGGGACTGCCGCGCATTTGCAGAACGGGGAGCGGGCCGGCCGGCAACGCGGCTTCCTCTTTGGTCACGAGATCGAAGGCGCCGGCCGGAGCGGCGGCGGTGAGGCCCGCGGCCACGCATAACGCCGTCATTGCGAGGGTGCGTCTAGCTGCCGCCGCCATCGCCAATCACCGAGTAGGGGGCCCAGAACAGCGGATGCGCGTAGCTGAAGACCGTGCGGCCGGCCTCGTCGACCGAGCCGGGACCGTCGAGCAGCGCCATCATCGCTTCCCGCAGCGCTTCGCTGCGCGAGAGCGTTGGATCGGCGCCCTGCCGCCGGAACAAATCCGTGATCAGCTCGCGCGCGGAAGTTGACTGCACCGACCAGTTGGTTACGAGGAGAGCGCGCGTGCCGGCGTAGAAGAAGGCGCTGCCCAGGCCGGAGGCGGCTTCCGCGCCGGCGCCGGCTCCGGCCGCGGTGTTGCAGGCCGACAGTACCACCCAATCGGCGTCGAGCTTGAGCGCGAGGATCTTCTCCATGGTGAGGAGGCCGTCGCCCTTCACTCCGGCCACGTCGGGCGCGGTCAGCGCCAGCGCCGGCTGGGTCAATCCGTCGATGTCGCCGGGAACGAGCCCGTGCGTGGCGAAGGCGACGATGCGGTAGCGCGACAGATCGAGAGTTTCGACTTTCTCCTCGTTCGCATCCCTGCCGAGATAAAGGGCCTTGGCGGGATCGACATCCAGCGCCTTGGCCATCGCCAGCAATTCCAGGCGCGTGTCCGGCAGCCGCGGCAGCATGGCGAGCTCCGCCGTGTCGGCCTCCTCGGTATGCGGCGAGGCGCGCCGCTTGAGCGGTACGCCGCGCGTTGCCACATCCGCGGTCGCGTCGGTCTCGGTCGCGGCGGCGGCGACCTGAGTCTTGTCTGCGAGCGCGCTTCCTTCCGCTTCGGCCGCTTCCTGCGCGTTGAAATAGGCGTCGCCGAAGCCGATAAATTTGTCGCGGCTGGGAGAGCCCGGCGGCAGGCGGCGCAAGGTGAGGAGCGCCGAGGCCGACGGGATCACGGTCACCGCGTGGGTGCGGGCGAGCCACGGCACGCTGCGATAGCCGGCGAACATCGGCGTGGTCGTTGCGTCGATCTGCGCCGGCGCGGCCGGCAGCAAGCCCAACGGAAGCTCGCCGAGCGCGCCATTGGTCGCAACGATCAAGCTCTTTGCCGGCTTCCAGCCCGCCTCGACCGGCTTGAGCAGCGATGTATAGAGGTCGTAGGCGAGGGCGAGATCGAAGGGCGGAATTTCGCTCACCATGGTGATCTGCGGCTCGAGCGCCTGGCGCAGCGTGTGGATTTTGGTCTCAAGTTCGGCCGCCGTCATCGGTATGGCGGCAAAGGCGATGGCTCCATCCTTCGGCACCGCCCACACGAAGCTCGCCGTCTGGCCGAAATAGAATGACAGCAGCGCCTCGCCCGGCCGCAGCGCCGCCTTGATCTCATCGACCGTGGGCGGCTTCGGATCGACGAGGTCGGCATAGGCGGGGAAATGCTGTTTGATCTCCTGCCGGGCCGCCTTACGATCGGCGCGCAGTTTCTCGAGCGCGGCATTGATCGCCCGCACCGTCTGCTCATCGCGCTCTGCGGACGGCAATGCGAGCCGGTTGTTCAGCGCGCCGAGCTGGGCGTTAATATGCTTTGCGAGGTCCTGCTCGTTGCGTACCAGCGTTGCGAGCGCCGGGTCTTTAGCCACCATGCGCGCGCTCGAGTCGGCCAGCGCCTGCTGCACCGCATGGCCGCGAACGGCGTCGGCGAGCGCGAAGGTCTCGACCGCGACGTCGTTCGTCGCGCCGGTGCGCGCCAGCACGCCGATATAGAACTCGACGCTTCGCTGCAGCCGGACATTGCGCGCGGCAACGAGAGTCGGGTCGTCCTCCTCGGAATTCTCGTGTGCCGCCGCCATCATGACCGGCATGGCGGTCTTGAACTCGCGGATGGCATCGGCGTCGCGGCCGGCGCGCGCGTAACCGACCGCAAGCGTGCCGCGCGCTGCGGCTGTGTCGAAACTCTTCTCGCCGGTGCGGGCAATCTGGCGTTTGACGAATGCTTCGGCCGCGGCGATCCCGGCCTCGATCTGGCCGGAAGCATAGAGTGCGACGATGCGCGAGCCATTGAGCTCGAACGCCTCGCGTCGTTCCGGGGTCCACTGCGCGATCGCCTTGCCCAGTTCCGCATAGACGGCGGCGGCCTCATCGGTCTTGCGCTGCAAGATGAGGATGTTGCCGAGTTGCAAAAGAATGCCCGCGGTCTGAGTCGTATCGTCACCGATGCCGATCGTGCGCTGGATGTCGAGGGCCGTACGCGCAAGCTTTTCCGCCTCCTGGTAGCGACCCTGCTCGACCAGGATGCCGGCGAGACCGACGATGAAATTCGGCGTCGCGGGAGCGTACTTGCCCTGCGCCTTGAGTATCCCGAGCAGCGCGCGACGCGCATCGGCCTCGGCTTCGCTCAGCCGCTCCTGCCTGGCCTCGTTGCGGGCGACCGCAAGCAGCGTTCCATCCGCCGCCTGCATGGTTTGTTCCGGCGGAGAAGGAGAATCAAATTTGGGAATGTTCTGCAGCGAGGCGCGGCGGAACGCCTCGCCGCGCCGGTAGGCTGCCTCGGCTTCGGCATACTGGCCGCGCGCCTCGAACATCAACCCGCGCACGCCCTCGCCATCGGCCTCCCAGGAAGGGCCGTAAATGGCGTAAGCCGCGCGCCATCTCGGGCTCGGGCTGCCCCGCGCCTCCTGCACCAGCGCTTGAACACGGCCTGCATAAGCGTTGCCTTGGCTGACATCGCCTGTTGTGAACAACGTTCGAGCTATGGTCGCCAAGGCGTTGATCTCACTGCCGCGCCGCCCGGCTCGCTCGCTCTCCCGCACCATGCCGTCGAACACCGCAATCGTTTGTTTCGCATCGCCGAGGGCTTGGTACTGGAGCCCGATGAACTGCTGGATCCGCCAGCGCTGCGCGAAATCGCTCGCGTTCTTTCCAACCTCGAGCGCTTGCTGCCCGTCGGCGACGGCTTCCTTGTTGCGGCCAAGGAGCGCGCGGGCAGTGGCGCGGTCGTAATAGAATCGAGCAAGTTTGGCGCCAGACAAATCATTTGGCGGCGTCGCGTCGGCTTGCGCCTTGCGCGCGGCGATTTTCGCCTCGTCGGGCTTCTCACTGTCGAGGATGGCGGTGATGTCGGCGATAGTGCGCGGCGGCGCGACGAAAACCGGCTGCACCGCGGCCGCACCGCTTGGCGAGACTGCTGTTTGGTCCTTGGGCGCCGCAGGCGGCGGCGTCTTGGCGGCTTGCTTCTGCTCCTCGCGCAGCACGCAAGCATGCACGATCGGCTTGCCGACCGACTCGCGGCAGGCGGCGAGGTTGCTCTCGCGGTCGCCGCTGCCGCGCTTGCCCATCATGCAGGCCTGAACCTGCGGACGCGCGCTTTCCCGGCAGCGCTCGACGATCTGCTCGTGGGTGGCGGCGAAGGCGGAATGCAGCAGGGCGATCGACGCGATCGCGCCGATGCACGATGATTCCGCGAACCGAAGCGTGCAGCGATCGATCATGCGTATCCCCGGCGGGGCTTAGCGCTCGCGTTCCGACCGTAATTTTAGGAGCGACGAATCCCGGCGGCAAGGCACCGGCACCGCGCCGCGTTGATTAAATTGCGGCAATCCGAATGGTTTGGAAGGCGCTGACCCTTGCGCTTTCGCCGCTGCCGAAGCCGACATTGACAAATGACGATGGTGCGAAGGGCCGATTCCTCATTGTGCGCTTGCGAGCCCCGCCTATCTTGCCAATGACCATGAACAGAAAGCAATGATCATGAGCGCGCTCCTGCAGCGGCTCGGCATCGAGCATCCGATCTTGCTCGCGCCCATGGCCGGCGCCGGCGGGACGCCCGAACTCGCCGCCGCCGTGTCGAATGCCGGCGGCCTCGGCGCGTGGGGCGGCGCCTATGTGAAGCCGGAGGAGATTGCCGCGACCGTCCGCCGCATGCGCGCGCTCACGCCGCATCCGTTCAACATCAATCTGTTCGCCGGCGGCTACGAGACCGACCGCAAGGTCGATCCCGGACCGATGCTCGCGATCGTCGGCGAAGCGCATGCGAAGCTTGGATTGCCGCCGCCGGTGTTGCCGGCCATGTCGGCGAACCCCTTCGACGCGCAGCTCGAAGCCGTGCTGGAGGAGCGGCCGCCGGTGTTCAGCTTCACCTCCGGCGTCGCTTCGCCCGCGCAGATCGCGGCGCTCAGGCAGCGCGGCATCATTGTTATCGGTACGGCGACGACCGCCGAGGAAGCGCGCCAGCTGGCGCAGGCGGGCGTCGACGCGATCGTCGCGCAAGGCGCCGAAGCCGGCGCGCATCGCGGCACCTTTGCCGCGCCGTTCGAGGATTCGATGGTCCCGCTGGCGAAGCTCGTGCGCGAGATTTGCGCCGGCGTCGCGCTGCCGGTGATAGCGTCCGGCGGCATCATGGACGGACGCGACGTGGCGGCGGCGTTGCAGCTTGGCGCCGCCGCCGTGCAGCTTGGCACCGCCTTCCTGCCGTGCCCGGAATCGGGCGCGCCGGCGGCTTACAAGCGCGCGCTCCTCGATGCTAAGAAGGACACCACCGTCATCACCCGCGCTTTCTCCGGCCGGCCGGCCCGCGGACTGACCAACGGATTCATCGCCATGGTGGCGGGCAAGGAGAGCGCGATCCTGCCGTTCCGGCAACAGAACGATCTCACCCGCCCGATGCGCAACGCCGCGGGAACGCAAGGCGTCGCCGACTTTATATCGCTCTGGGCCGGGCAGGGGGTCGCGCGCTCGCGGGCGATGCCGGCGGCCGATCTGGTCGCGACCTTGATCGACGAGGCGCGCCGCAGCGAAGCTGCGCGGCCATAGCCGCCATGATCGACGCTGGCGCTCCGGCCGATATCGTCGCCGCGCTGTGGCAAGCGGCCGGCGGCGATGCGGCCGCACTCGCTCATCTCGAACTCTCCGGCGAGGATCCCGTGCTCCCGTCGTCCTTCCGCCTCGGGGCGGCGGCGCAGGCAAGCATTGCCGCCTCGGCGCTGGCCGCAGCCGAGCTGCGCCACCTCGCCGGCGCGCCGCGTCAGCTTGTCGCCGTCGACATGCGCCACGCCGCCGCCGATTTTCGCAGCGAGCATTACCTGCGCATCGACGGCAAGGCGCCGGCGACTTACGGCGATCCGCTGTTCGGCATCTATCGCGCCGGCGACGGCCGCTACGTCCGCCTGCACATGAACTTCGCGCATCACCGCGACCGCGTGACCACGCTGCTTGACTGTGCGCCGACACGCGAAAGCATTCTGGCGGCGCTGGCAAAATGGGACGCGCTCGCCTTCGAGACGGCGGCCTACGAGCGCGGCTGCGTCGTCGCCGCGATGCGCTCGCCGGAAGAATGGGCGATGCATCCGCAGGCCGCAGCGGTCGCGCAGATGCCGCCGGTGCGGATCGAGAAATTCGGCGAAGCGCCGGCGCGGCCGCTGGCGCGTGGTCCGCGGTCGCTCGGCGGTCTGCGCGTCCTCGATCTCACCCGCATCATTGCCGGGCCGGTCGCCGGGCGAACGCTGGCGGCGCACGGCGCCGACGTGATGCTGATTTCCGCGCCCGGTCTGCCGTTCATCGATTGGCTGGTGAAGGACACCGGGCGGGGGAAGCTCTCCGCCTACGCCGATATCACGACGCCGGACGGCAAGGCCG
>Ga0210394_10001946_pt1 | contig 30377 bp, 27 predicted proteins | sample IncBWC12MmetaG_FD_160121 | JGI IMG/M metagenome (GOLD analysis project Ga0210394, IMG submission 160121) | Forest soil microbial communities from Barre Woods Harvard Forest LTER site, Petersham, Massachusetts, United States - Inc-BW-C-12-M | ecosystem: Environmental > Terrestrial > Soil >... | reverse complement strand
TTCATCGCCCGCTCCATCGCGGCCCTCGGATAAGCTTCCATGCTCCGCATGGTCTCCTATCCTCACCGCTAGCAAAGCGGACATATCATGTGCTATCTCAACCGGACATATCATGTGCTACCGACAATTGCTTTGGTGCAGGTTTGACCGATCTTTCCGCAGTCCCTTATACTGCAAGAGTTCTTCGTGCGGATGCCCCTCAATCTTTCGCGCAACTCCCGTCTGATTTAGCATCAATTAAACGTCGGGAGTGAGGGGCGGTTAGCTCAGCTGGTTAGAGCGCCTGCCTTACAAGCAGGAGGTCGCAGGTTCGAGTCCTGCACTGCCCACCAAGTTCGGAATTCCGGTCGCAAAACCGGGGACGTAGTTCAGTTGGTTAGAACGCTGCCCTGTCACGGCAGAGGCCGCGGGTTCGAGTCCCGTCGTCCCCGCCATTCATTTCAATGGCTTGCGGTAGAATTGCTCCTTCGCGCAGCTTTGCGGTTCGCTGGGGCGACGAACTTTTGACACTGGCTGCGGAACTGCAGTCCCAGTCAGCCGCGGCGCTTTCTATTCCTTTACCGCGATTCCCAGCGTCTTCATTTTGCGGTAAAGGTGGCTGCGCTCGAGGCCTAGCACTTCGGCGGTGCGGCTGATGTTGCCATGATTCTCGTCCAGCTTCTTGAGAATGTAATCGCGTTCATAGGCGGCGCGAGCCTGATGCAGGGTGGAAAACTCGCTGCCCGCAGTGCGCCGGCCTCCATCGCGGTGAACCAGCGGCGGCAGGTGCTTGCGCTCGAAGCGGAACGTAGTGGGATTCATAATGACGATGCGTTCCATCACGTTGCGCAGTTCGCGCACGTTGCCCGGCCAGGAATAACGCATCAGGGTCTCGATGGCATCATCGGAAATCTCGCGTGGACGGCGGCCATATGTGGCGGAAAACTCCTTCAGAAAATGGCGCGCCAGTAGAGGAACGTCTTCCTTTCGCTCACGCAGAGGCGGCACCGAGAAGGGAATGACGTTGAGACGGTAAAACAGGTCTTCACGAAAATCCCCCCTGGCGATTTCCTCTTCCAAATCCTTGTTGGTCGAAGCAATGACGCGCACGTCCACCGTAATCGGCTCCTCGCCGCCCAGGGGAGAAAAACGCTGCTCATCCAGAGTGCGCAAGACTTTCGACTGTGTCTTCAGGCTCATGTCCCCGATTTCGTCGAGAAAGAGCGTTCCGCCGTGAGCTTTTTGGAATTTTCCTTCCTTGTCGGTCGTGGCCGCGGGAAATGAGCCTTTGTGGTGGCCGAATAATTCGCTTTCGATCAGATCCTCCGGAATTGCAGCGCAATTCACTTCCACGAACATTTCGTCTTTGCGGAGACTCTGGGCGTGAATGGCATGGGCAACCAGTTCCTTGCCTGTGCCGGACTCTCCATAAATAAGAACACGGCCGTTGGTAGGCGCCATGATTTGAATTTGCTGGCGCAGAGCCTTCATGGGGATGCTGTCGCCGGCGATGACGCTCTTCGGGGTGAGTTGCTTCTTGAGTTCGCGATTCTCCCGGCGCAGCCGCTTGGCATCAATCGCGTTCTTAATCAGGATCAGAGCTCGGTCAATGGAGAGCGGTTTCTCAAGGAAATCGTAGGCTCCCAACTTGGTGGCGCGCACTGCCGTCTCGATGGTTCCGTGGCCTGAGATCATAATGGCCTCGGGAGCATTTTCCAGGTCGCGAATGGTTTGCAGCGCCTCCAGTCCATCCATGCCGGGCAGCCACACATCCAGCAGCACGACGTCGAAGGGATGTTTATGGATCAGGTCCAGGCCGGCCTCCCCGCTCGCGGCCACCGACACTTTGAAGCCCTCGTCTTCCAGCAAGCCCTTCAGCGACTGGCGAATTCCGGGTTCATCGTCAACAATGAGGATCTCATGCATGCTGGTTCAGGGCGGGAGCGGGAATGGGCTCGAGAGCTAGGGGCAACTCGACTACAAACCTGGTTCCGACGGGACGATTTTCTTCGACGCGAATGGAGCCATGATGATCTTCCACGATGCGGCTCACGATTGCCAGGCCCAGGCCGGTTCCCCGCTTCTTCGTCGAAAAATAGGGAAGAAACAGGCGATCTTTTAGTTCCTGGGTCACGCCGTGGCCGGTGTCGGAAACAGTGATCTCCACCGTGTCGCGGCTGTTCACCAGCGCCGTGGCGATGTGAATTTCACGGAAAATAGCGTCCTGCATGGCTTCCGCCGCGTTGTCCACAAGGTTCGCGAGGGCTCGCTTGATGGCTTCCGGATCAGCCATGACCTTGGGCAGATCCGGCGCCAGAGAAGTGCGTACCCGGATTTTTTCCAGGCGGCCGTCAAACATGGCCAGAGTATTCTCCACGACTGAGTTGATGTCGGCAGGCTGAGGCTGGGCGGTCGGGAAGCGCGCCAGAGTCGAGAACTCGTCCACCAGTGTGCGAACCGTTTCGACAGCCCCGGCGATAGTTTCAGCGCAGCTGTGGATGACTTGCAGAGAAGTTGCGTCCGGCGATGCGCTCCGCCGCAAATGCCGCCGGATGCGTTCCGCAGAAAGCGCGATGGGCGTGAGCGGATTCTTGATTTCGTGGGCCACGCGCCGGGCGACTTCGCGCCAGGCAGCCTGCTTCTGAGCCTTGAGCAGGTCGGATAAATCTTCGAATACCAAGACGTATCCCAATCTGTGACCCTCGTGCTGCAACGCGGCAACCGTGATGGCAACATTGAGCTTGGCGCGCTGCACTGCCATTTCCATTTGTGTCGTGGTGGTGCTCATGCGGTCGGCGCGGCGCAGTAAGGGCTCCAAGTCCTGCAGAACCTCCGGGCTGAAGACGTCCGGCAACCCGGCGTCAATCAACACGTCCGGAGTGGCAGCGTCATCGCCGGGGTGAAACAGGCGCAGCAGGGCTTGATTCACGTGGGTAATGCGGCGGCTGGCATTGAGCGAAAGTACGCCGTTGGGAATGCTTTCCAGAATGGTTTCGATATGGCGGCGGCGTTGTTCCAGAGCAGTGTTGGCAGCACTGAGGTCGCGGCTGGACGCTTCGATCTGGCGGCGGTTGGATTCCAGTTCCTCAGCCATGCGATTGAAAGAGCGCACCAAATCGCCAATTTCGTCTGCGGCTGCGACCTCCACACGGTAGTCGAGCCGCCCGCGGGAAATCTCCTGCGTGGCTTCGGCGAGCGCGGCCACGGGGCGCGTGACCAGCTTGGAGAGAAACAGCGCCAGCCACGTGCTGGCAAAAAGCACCATCACCGTGAGCAGCAGCAGTAAACCCATATAAGTGCGCCGCATGGATCTGCGCTGGTGGTAGAGGTCCAGATAACGTTGCTGCCCAAGCTCAAGCTGCTTCACCGCGCCCGAAAACTCTCTAGGCAAGGGCATGGCTACTAGAATCATTCCCCGGTCCTGCACTGGAGCCGCCCCCAGGATGTAATCCGTGTCCTGCCAGTTCAAATACAGGGGAGAATCCGAGGTTACCTTGGCCAGAGGAATTTTCTTCTTGAGTAAAGGCCAATCGGCGGGTGCGCCAAAAATGGCCTTCGCATCACCATCGGCGATGGCCACGGCGAATCCCCCCTGCAAGGTCGCCTGGTGACGACGGAATTCCTCGGTGACCGCCGCAAAGCTGTGGCCGGAAAACGCCCGTTCGGTCTCCGGGTTGGCCGCAATGGTGAGAGCCTCAGCGCGAGCGTTCTGGGCGGCATACTTGGAAAGCAGGGAAGCCATGGTCGCCGTATCCTGCTGCACTTCCTGAACCGGGCTGGAAAACCAGCGGTCAATGGAGCGGTTCATCAGCACATAAGCGAACCAGAACATGGTTATGACCGGCAGGAATGAGAGCAGCAGGCTGGCAACCACCAATCGCGCGCGGAACTTTGAACCGAGGACGCCCAGCCTTCTTTCCACCGACAACTTCAAGAGATTGCGCACCAGGACGAAGGTCAAGGCAAGGAACAGGAGAAAAATAACCACGGAAAGGGAATTGAAAAAGAATGTTCCCTGATTGGTCTTCGGGTTCAGCGGAATATCGAAAGAGGTGAGTGAAAGCAGAATGAGAGCGAGCAGGCCAATGCCAATGATCAGCAGGATGATAGCGTTCTTCCTGCTGGGAGTCTGCTTTTGACGAGTTGAGCTAATTTCAGCCACGCGGCAAACAGCTCACACCCCAGACGGCTGCAAATATCGGTGCGAGCGCCTTCATTATAAGGCGTTCTCGGTGGAATCCGCTGTTGTGGGGACGGAAACGGCGTCGCGGGCAGAACGTGGTCGCCCCAAATGCCGCGAGCCGCTTTGCGCAGATTTCGCGGCGCGAGTCCGATCTTTGTCCAAGCGGTGAAGGCGACAGCCGAATAAAGGGCGTAAAGCCATTACTAAAGTCCTCCCATTTCCCCCTGACAATCCTGCGCTTTGTATTCTTCGAGAAAGTGCAATTTGCCAACGTTCTTGCCGCTTTCCGCACCGCGTAATATCAGCAGGTTACGAAAGAATGGACTTCCCCATAGAACCAAAGTTACTCGCGCAGTAACCGTTATGCTGTGACAATTTGTGTCAACGCAAAAGATGCTGCGCCTTTGCCCCCGGAGCACCGCCGTGTCTCGCGCGAAACTACAGAGCTGACTTTTCCGCCGGACTGACAGGAGATCGAGGTATGTCTCAACGGCTGGGAGATCTTCTCGTTAAAGAGAAGGTAATAACCCCAGAGCAGTTGGAACAAGCGACGAAAGCCCAGAAGGAAAGCAACTGCCGCCTGGGCTCCGCCCTGGTGAAGCTGGGCTTTCTCACCGACGAGGATGTTACCAACTTCCTGTCGCGGCAGTACGGCGTCCCGGCCATCAATCTCTCCTATTTTGAAATTGACGCTTCGGTGGTCAAGCTGATTCCGTTTGAGACCGCGAAGCGATATCAAATCCTTCCGCTAAGCCGCGTCGGCGCTTCGCTGACCATCGCCATGGTGGACCCCACCAACGTCTTCGCCATGGACGACATCAAGTTCATGACCGGCTTCAACATCGAGCCGGTGGTTGCCTCCGAGAGCTCGATTCTGGCAGGAATCGAGAAAGCTTACGGCACAACCAAGGAAGAAGACCTGGAACAGGTCATGCAGTCGATGACGGAGATGGACGAAGCCGACGTCGAACTGCAAGCCGAAACCCAAGAAATGGGTCTGGCCGACCTCGAAAGGGCTGCCGATGAAGCGCCCATCGTAAAGCTCGTGAACCTGGTGTTAACCGACGCGGTGAAGCGGGGCGCCAGCGATATTCACATGGAACCCTACGAAAAAGAATTTCGGGTGCGCTTCCGCATTGACGGCGTGCTGCAAAGCATTATGGCGCCGCCGCTGAAATTGAAGGATGCCATCACTTCCCGCGTCAAGATCATGGCGAAGCTGGACATCAGCGAAAAGCGGCTGCCGCAAGACGGCCGCATCATGCTGAAGATGGCCATTGGAGGCCGCAAGAAGCAGCTCGATTTCCGCGTCAGTACGCTGCCCACTCTGTGGGGCGAGAAGATCGTGCTGCGGTTGCTCGATAAGGAAAATCTGCGCCTCGACATGACCAAACTCGGTTTCGAGCCGGAATCGCTGGTCAAGTTCGAAAAAGCAATTTTGAAGCCGTATGGCATGGTGCTGGTCACCGGACCAACCGGGTCGGGCAAAACCAACACCTTGTATTCCTCCATTTCCCGGTTGAACCAGCCTGATACCAACATTATGACCGCGGAAGACCCGGTCGAGTTCCAGTTGGGCGGCGTCAATCAGGTGCAGATGAAAGAGCAGATCGGCCTGAATTTTGCGGCTGCGCTGCGCGCTTTCCTGCGGCAGGACCCGAACATTATCCTGGTGGGCGAAATCCGCGATTTTGAGACGGCCGAAATCGCCATCAAGGCTGCCCTCACCGGTCACCTGGTCCTTTCCACGCTGCACACCAACGGCGCTCCGGAGACGATTACGCGCCTCATGAACATGGGCATTGAGCCATTCCTGGTTGCGACCTCTGTGCATCTGATTTGCGCTCAGCGTCTGGTGCGGCGCATATGCAAAGACTGCGCTGAAGTCGTGGATGTTCCGCAGCAGACGTTGATTGAGGAGGGTTTCACGCCGGAAGAAGTCAAGACGGTGAAGATCCAAAAGGGAAAGGGTTGTGGCGTCTGCAATAACACTGGCTACAAAGGCCGATGTGGCTTGTACGAAGTGATGGAGGTGGACGACGAGATCAAAGAACTGGTTCTGGTCGGTGCTTCCGCTGTCGAACTGAAGAAGAAGGCCATTGAACGGGGCATGATTACGCTTCGTCGCAGCGGATTGATCAAAGTTGCGGCCGGCATGACCACGCTGGAAGAAGTGGCCCGCGAAACCATTCACTGAGTTTAGGAAGAAGAAAGGGAACAGCAGTCATGGCTCTCTCATTGAGCGACCTGTTGAAGCGGCTGATGGAAATGGGCGGTAGCGACCTGCACATCACCACCAATTCGCCGCCGCAAATCCGCGTGCACGGACATCTGGTGCCACTCGACCTGCCGCAAATGACGCCGGCGGAAACCAAGCAACTGGCTTACAGCGTCATGACCGATTCGCAGAAGCACCGCTTTGAAGAAAGCCTCGAGCTGGACTTTTCGTTCGGCTTGAAAGGGCTGGCGCGTTTTCGCGCCAATGTGTTCAATCAGCGCGGCGCGACCTCGGCCGTCTTCCGCATCATTCCCTTCGAAATCAAGTCGTTCAATCAGTTGGGCCTTCCCGCCGTGGTGAGCAAGATGTGCGATAAGCCGCGCGGATTGGTGCTGGTCACGGGGCCAACGGGTTCCGGCAAATCCACCACGCTGGCCGCCATGATCGACAAGATCAACAGCGAGCGGCATGACCACATTCTCACGATTGAGGATCCTATCGAATTCGTGCACATGAACAAGAACTGCGTGGTCAACCAGCGTGAACTGCACGCCGATACTAAGAGCTTTACCGACGCGCTGCGGGCCGCGCTTCGCGAAGATCCCGACGTGGTGCTGATCGGCGAAATGCGCGACCTGGAAACCATCGAATCCGCGCTGCGCATCGCGGAAACCGGCCACTTGACCTTCGGGACGTTGCATACCAACTCGGCGTCTTCGACCATCAACCGCATCATTGACGTTTTCCCGGCACACCAGCAGCCGCAGATACGCGCCCAGTTGTCGCTGGTGCTCGAAGGCATCATGTGCCAGAGCCTTCTTCCCAAAGGCGACGGCAAGGGCCGTGCCATGTGCATGGAGATTCTGGTGCCCAATGCGGCAGTACGCAATCTGATTCGCGAAGACAAAATTCACCAGATTTACTCCGCCATGCAGTCGGGTCAGGACAAGTTTGGAATGCAAACCTTCAACCAGGCGCTGGCGACGGCATATTTCCAGAAGCAAATCACCATCGAGACCGCGATCGCGCGCTCCAGCAATCAGGACGAATTGCAGGAAATGATTAACCGGGGGGCAAGCCTGCTGAATCGAGCTCAGCCTGCCGCGATGGCAAAAGGCGCCGCTCCCGGCAAGCACTGAAGTTGAGAAGTGACAAGGAGAAACACCGCAGAGATCGGAAGCGCCAACCAGGGCGCAAGGGAAGGAACTTAGGGTAGCGAGGAGACGCACACTATGCCAGTGTTCACATTTTCGGGAAAGAACGAAGAAGGTCAAAAAATCAGCGGCGAACGGAGCGCGGCCAACAAGCAGACGCTGGCCAGCCAATTGCGCAAGGAGCGCATCACTCCCGGCGCAATTCGCGAAAAGGGCAAAGAGTTTGCCATGCCCACCTTCGGTTCCGGCAAGGTCAAAGTCAAGGAAATCGCCGTCTTCTTCCGCCAGTTTTCGGTGATGATTGACGCCGGTCTTCCTTTGGTGCAGTGCCTGGAAATCCTGGCGGCAAACCAGGAAAACCAGGCCTTCCAGAAGTGCTTGACCGGCGTGCGGACCACCGTGGAAGGCGGTGCAACTTTGGCCAACGCCATGCGCCAATACCCCAAGATTTTCGACGATCTCACCACCAACATGGTGGAGGCTGGCGAAACCGGCGGTATTCTCGACATTATTCTGCAACGCCTGGCGACCTACGTCGAAAAAGCCGTCAAACTGAAGTCGGCGGTGAAATCGGCTCTCATCTACCCGGTCTCGGTGGTCAGCCTGGCCTTTCTGATTGTCGGCGCCCTGCTCAAGTGGGTGGTGCCGATTTTCGCCAACCTGTTCGCCGGACTGGGAGTGGCTCTGCCCTTGCCCACTCGCATCGTGATTGGGTTGAGCGGCTTTATCGGCCAGTTCTGGTGGTTTTTCATTCTCGGCGGAGTGGCCCTCGTGTTCGGGTTTAAGCAGATCCGCAAAGATCCCAGGGGCCGTTATTACATGGACTACGCGCTGCTGAAGTTGCCGGTGCTCGGCATCCTGATGCGCAAGATCGCGGTAGCCCGCTTTACGCGAACCCTGGGAACGTTGATTACTTCCGGCGTGCCGATTCTTGAGGGCTTGAGCATCACCGCCCGAACGTCAGGCAACGCAGTCCTGGAGGAAGCGCTGATGAAGGTGCGGAAGGCCATTGAAGAAGGGCGCACCATCGTCGATCCGCTGCGCGAATCCGGCGTGTTTCCCAACATGGTCACGCAGATGATTGGCGTGGGCGAGGCCACCGGTGCCATGGACTCCATGCTGCAGAAGATCGCCGACTTCTACGAAGACGAGGTGGACGCAGCCACCAAGGACATGCTGGCCATGCTCGAACCCATCATCATTGGCCTGTTGGGCGTGATGATCGGCGGTATCGTCATCTCGCTTTACATGCCGTTGTTCTCGATGATCGCGAAGCTCGCGGGCTAGAGCCGGAACCAATCGGGAGTCAGTGGCGTCGAGCCCCTGACTCCCGACCATTATGCCAGGAGCTAATAGCTAACGGTAGCTAGGTGGCCGGCAGGGAACGAAATGCAATCCATTTTCGATGAGCGGTTGTGGTTGGCCTGGTTGGTCAAGGTCCGCATCATCATCCTCACGTTTCTGCTGGGCATTGAGCTGGCCATTGCGCGGCTCACCCCCAATTCCTTTCCGCTGCGCCTTTTCATCGAATGCATCCTGCTTTGGTACGCAATTTCGATCTTCTACGTGGCGCTCTTGTCCTTTTGGGAGCACCACCGCGTTCAGTCGCTGCTGCAGGTCCTGACCGATCTGGCTCTGGTTACGCTGGTTGTGTACAGCACGGGCGGAGTGGACAGCTCTCTCAACTTTCTCTATCCCCTGGTCATTATCGTAGCGTCAATCTTGCTGCCCAGAACGTGGGCCTATCTGACCGGAGCCCTGGCATTCATTTTGTACGGAACCGTGCTGGAGTTGACCTATTTCGCGGTCATACCGTCGTACTCGACAACCCACCCAGAACTCAAGACATTGCAGGCCATCATTCTGGTGAACCTGTTCGGATATCTCGCGGTGGCGTATCTCGCGAGTGTGCTTGCCGCCAAGCTTCGGCAAGTGCATGCAAAACTCAGGAATGCCAGCGGCGCCCTGGAGAGCCTGCAGGCGCTGCATGAGAACATTATTCAATCCATTACGGGTGGCCTGATTACCACGGGGCTCGACGGACACATCACGCTGGTCAACGCAGCCGCCCAAAGGCTCCTCGATCGCCCGGAGGGCGATCTGCTCGGCCATTCCATCAGTCAATTTTTTCTCGATCCCTTGCCGCAGGTGGGTTCGCAACGGGCCCACGGGGAGGCGCGTTTCGTCCCGCCGAATGGTTTCAGGAAAACCTTCCGTGTCAGGGTTTCCCCGCTGGAAATTCCGGGCCGGGAACCGCTCGGTCACGTGTACACGCTCGATGATCTGACCGAAATCCGGCGTTTGGAGCGTGAGGTTCGCATACAGGACCGGCTGGCGGCCGTCGGACGCCTGGCCTCCGCCATCGCTCATGAAATCCGCAACCCGCTGACTTCGATCGCCGGCTCGGTGAGCATGCTCTCCGAAATCCCCGATCTCGGCGAGGAACATCGCCAGCTGCTGCAGATTGTGATCCGTGAATCCGAGCGGCTGAACGGCATCATTACCGACTTTCTGGCATATTCCCGGGGCAAGCAATACCAGTTCACCAGGGTGGACCTGCTGCCCCTGCTGGAAGACACGCTAACCCTGCTGGAACACCGCCTGGCGGCGCAGAACACCGGCATCCGCATCGAACGAAAGTTCAAGAGTGAAGAAGCCGTGACCATGGCTGATGGAGACAAGATCAAGCAGGTGTTCTGGAATTTCTGTGAGAACGCGGTGCGCGCCATGCGAACGGGAGGAACTTTAACCGTCTCGGCGGAATCTCTAGGAGAAGACTGGCAGATCAGCTTTGCCGACACCGGCCCAGGCATGAGTCCGCAACTGGTGGAGAAGGTGTTCGAGCCCCTGCAAACTCAATTCGAGGGCGGCACCGGCCTCGGTCTCGCCATTGTGTACCAGATCGTCCAGGCGCACGAAGGCAAAGTGTGGGCGCGCTCCAAGCTGGGGCAGGGCAGCGAATTTGTGCTGCGGCTGCGTCGCCTGGCTGCGCAGGAAGATTCCAACGATGAGTCGAAGGAGGCGTTAACAGCAGCCGCGGCAGGGGGAGCGCATGGGTAACATCCTGGTTTGCGACGATGAGCGCTCCATTTGTGAAATGCTCGATATCGCCCTGCGCCGCGAGGGGCATAAGGTTGAAACCGTCAACTCCGGCGAGGCCGCAAAAAGAAAGCTCGACGGCGCTCTCTATGACGTAATCGTGACCGACATCAAGATGCCCAACACAGATGGCATCGAGGTGTTGCGGCACGCCCATCGTGTTTCACCGGACACCGCGGTAATCCTGATCACGGCCGTGGACGACTATGAAGCTGCCGTTGAAGCCGTCAAAGCCGGCGGCGCGACCGATTACATCCGCAAATCTCCCGGCTTGGTCGATGAAATTAAGCTGGCCATCAAGCGTGCTCTGGAAAAAATAGCGCTAAGCCGCCAGAACTTTGCCTTCAAGCGCGACGCTGCGACTCGCAACTCACTGGACAACATTGTCGGGGTGAGTCCGGCGATGGAGAAGCTGAAGCACACCATCCGAACCGTCGCCTCCACGCAGAGCACGGTGTTGATCTACGGCGAGAGCGGGACCGGCAAAGAGCTGGTCGCGCGCGCCTTGCACGTCTGCTCCCCGCGAGCCGCAGAGCCTTTTGTTTCCATCAATTGCGGAGCTTTCCCGGAAACCTTGCTGGAGAGCGAACTGTTCGGCTACGTCAAAGGCGCGTTTACCGGCGCAACCCAGAATAAACGCGGCTTGTTCGAGGTTGCGGATCTGGGCACGATTTTCCTGGACGAAATCGGCGAAATGACCTCGACCATGCAGGTCAAACTGCTGCGGGTGCTGCAGGAACGGTACGTCCGTCCGGTAGGAGGCACGCACGAGATCGCCGTGGACGTCCGCGTCATCGCCGCCACCAACCGCGATCTCGATAAGCAGGTGGCGGAACATACTTTCCGAGAAGATCTTTATTACCGGCTCAGCGTGATTCCTGTGTCGGTGCCACCTTTGCGCGAAAGGCGCGAGGATGTTCCTTTGCTGGTGAACCACTTTCTCAAGAAGTACGCCCCCGCTGCGGGAAAAAGGATTCTCCGCGTGGATACGCATTCGCTGGAATCCTTATGCGGCTATGACTGGCCGGGCAATGTTCGCCAACTGGAGAACACGATTGAACGCGCAGTGGCGCTGGAAGCGGGCGAGGAATTGCGCGCCGAAGTTCCCGCCGAACGCCCGAAATCCCGAGCCGCTGCCGCTGGCGCCGCAGCTATCGGTGCCGACACGGCGAGCGCTGGTGTTTTGCCCGAAGGTGTTGACATGGAAAAGTACGTCGCCGAGATTGAGAAGTCCTTGCTTACTTCCGCCCTCGCCCAGTCCAATGGCGTGCAAACCCGCGCCGCCGATCTGTTGAAGATCTCTTACAGATCCTTCCGACACTTGATGAAGAAGTACGATCTGTAGCGGCGTGGTCTGCTGGCTTCTGGCTCCTAACGTGTTCCCGGAAGTCTTGAGCCTAGGGCCCAGAGGCCGGCTTCTTCAACTGTTGCTTCCACCCCAGAACGCGAGCCTTGTTCCCCTCCGCCTCCGCTTCCGGAATCATCCCCTTTTTTTGATACAGAACTGACAAGCTGGTGTGAGCCAGCACATCGTCAGGATCAATTTCGGCAATCTGTTTTGCGACCGAGATCGCTTCGTCCACGCGATTCATATCCTGTAGCGTTCGGGCCAAGCCGTGCATAGCCTCTGTAAAGCTGGGATCGGCGTCCACAGCCTTGCGGTACGCCTCCAAAGCACGTTCCTGGTCACCCTCCGCGAACAGGTCAAGGGCGGCATAGTAATGGTCTTCAGCTCGTTGGCGGGCGCTTTCATCGGCCATAGTGCAGACATTCAGGCAGAAGGTGGATTCTAGCATGCGATTGAAATCTGCTTGCACTGCGGAGGGCACGAAGCTGCAAAAACAGACCAGCGCCACATTCCCTTCGTGCAGCTAAGTGGTCTTTGTGGTTATGATGTTCTCATCTCATGCGCTACATGCTTCGCTTTCTATGGAACAGCGCCCGCGGACACCGCCTCGCTCCGTGGCGCAGCCCGTACCTATTGTGGCGTATCGAAACCTATTGTGGCGTGAGGATGCAGCAGATTGGCTTCCTCGAGTTTTGGGAGTTCGCCTGGCGGGAGCGCGAGAATCTCTGGCAATTTTTAAAATGGACGGCGGAAATGGAGCGCCACGCCCATCCCAAGCCGAAGAATTCCTAACACGACCGGCGATGATGCCTATCCCAGGTCGCCCAGCATTGCTTCCATCTCCGATTGGGCGTGGCTATTACCAGCCTTTTTCGCGGAAGTGATCCCTTCCAGGAGCATCTGTTTCGCTTCCTCCGCGCGATTGGCGCGGGCCAGGGACTGCGCGGCCATGAAGTATCCGGCGGTGTAATCGGGATGCGCGGAAAGCAGCTCTCTAAATTCCGCCAGCGCGCGGTCAACCTCCCCGGACTTGGAGTATTCCATCGCCAGTCCGTAGCGTGCGAAGGCGTCATCCGGATTCTGAGCGAGAATTTCGTTGAGTATCGCGACGCGGTCCATAGGATCAGCTTCCGTCTCCTGGTTCCATAGATTAACAGACCAAAGGCAGGCTCTCGACCTGGGGCGCGTCAGCGTTGTCGGTGGTAAGCCAACGCACTTGAGAAGTACAATGGCCCCCATCCGACTAAAAGGATCTCCCTCAGATGGCTTGCCCATTCTTCATGCCGACAGAGAAATTGGAGGATGGCGGCTGGCCGCATCCTTCCCGGTTGCCGCTCGGAGGTGGATGGAGCGGCCATTGCTGCGCTGCCGGTTACGAGGGCGCCGAGCCGGCAATTGATGAACTGCGAGAGTTTTGCAACCTGGGCTACGCCGTGAACTGTCTGCGTTTGCCCAGGGAGCGCAGCGTTGATGCGCTGCGCTTTTCGATCGTTCGTGATCGCGGCGGGCAACTAGCCGTAATGTTCGTCTGCGAATTAGGACACCGTCCCGCAGGCCACGGAACGCTGCACTACGATCTTGCGCAGAAACGCTGGATTTCTTCCCATCCCGATCCGCGCATGCAGAAAATGGCGGAGTGTTATCTGGAGTCTTACTTACTGCGGAGGCCTCATCAAAGGGGCCTAGAATCCTCTTCGAGCCAAATCCATGAATGAAATTGATGACCACATGATGCCCCGTCCGGTGCGCGATTCGCAGTCTGAAATGGCTGAGATCGTTTTACCCAACGACGCCAACCCGCTCAACGCCCTGCTGGGCGGGCGCCTCATGCACTGGATCGACCTGGCCGGCGCGATGGCAGCACACCGCCACGCTCGGGCTTACGTGATCACTGCCTCGATTGATCATCTTGATTTTCTGGTCCCGGTGCATGTGGGCGATCTCGTGATCCTTCGTTCCTCGGTGAATCGCGTCTTTCATACCTCGATGGAAGTGGGCGTCAAGGTGTGGGTGGAAAACTACATTCATGACGACACCCGGCATGTGAGTTCGGCATACCTGACCTTCGTGGCCGTGGACAAGGCAGGGCAGCGCCAATCGGTTCCGGCGGTGATTCCAGAAAGCGATGATGAGCGCCGCCGCTACGACGAGGCAGGCCGAAGGCGCGAGCTGCGGAGAGCAAATTCGAAAAGGCGCGGCGGGTCGAGTGGCAAATGACCCTTCCTGTCCGGAGTCCAACAACGCATTACTCTATGACTGCCGTATAATCGAGGCAGCTACCCTACCTTAAAGCTCAGCTGAAAGGTGACCTCTTGAACGCACACATGCCGCTTCGTCCCGGACAACCGCCGCCGCAAGGGCCGCAACCGTTGCCCGGCGTGGGGGCCATTATCGCCGTCGGCTCGGGCAAGGGCGGAGTCGGCAAGACCACCCTGGCGGTCAATCTCGCGGTCGCGCTCTCCAGCCTCGGCCACAAAGTTGGTTTGCTCGATGCCGATGTATACGGTCCTAACGTGCCTCTCATGCTCGGCCTCAACGGTCAGCCGAAGATGGTTGGAGAGAACCGCATCGAGCCGCTCGAAGCTTACGGCCTCAAAGTGATCTCGGTCGGATTCCTGAATCCCGGAGACAAACCGCTGATCTGGCGCGGTCCCATGTTGCATTCCATCATCAAACAGTTTCTCGGCTCGGTGGAGTGGGGACAGCTCGACTACCTCGTAGTTGATCTTCCGCCCGGCACCGGTGACGTTGCGCTTTCGCTCATCCAGACTGTGCCGCTCACCGGAGCCATCGTTGTTTCTACGCCGTCTGATGTTTCGTTGCAGGACGCCCGCAAGGCCATCGAAATGTTCCACCAAATGAAGGTGGACGTGGTGGGCATGGTCGAGAACATGAGCTACTTCGTCTGCCCGCACTGCAATCACGAAATTGATATCTTCTCCCGCGGCGGGGCAGAGCGGACCGCAAAGCAATTCGACGTGGCGTTCCTGGGAAACATTCAGCTCGATCCCGATATCCGTCAAGCCGGAGACAGCGGCAAGCCCACTGTGCTAGCTGGCGAAGATTCTCCGCATGCCAAGTCACTGTTTGAATTTGCCCGCAAGGTGATCGCCCGCGTGGATGAAATCAAGAGCGGCGCGTCTGAGAGTGTAATTCAGATCCAGTAGGAACTACCCGTTCCCTGACTTGGGCGATAGCGGGATGAAGCATCTCACTTGGCGGAGAATCGCCCGAGCCGGAACACCGCATCCGGCTGTTTCTCTTCCATCACCATCTCCGCGACCATTTCGCCTACGACTGGCCCATGCTTAAAGCCGTGGCCGGAGCCGCCACCTACCAGCCAGACATTGTCTGCGGCAGGATGGCGGTCAATGATGAAATGATCGTCAGGGCTGTTCTCGTACTGGCAAACGCGAGTTTCGAGCAGCGGCGCATCTTTCAACGCCGGAAAACGGAAGCCGACATAATCGCGAATGAGTTTCAGACCTTCTTCACTTACTTTTCTTTCGCCCAAGGTGGGATCAAACTCCGGACCCCGGGTGTCGTCGGCGACTTTGAAGCCATGCCCGTGGTTGGCGGGAATACCGTAAATGAAGCGTTTGCTATGGTCGGCCCAGACTGGCATCTTGCCGATCGAAAAGCGATCGTCACCGGCAGGCGTCCCGAAGAAAAATACTTCCTGCTTGGTCGGACGGATACGGCTGCCAATGGTCTCCGGGAAGAGCTTGCCCAGCCACGGGCCGCAGGCGAACACATACCTATCCGCGACCAGGCGCGAGCCATCAGAAAGCGTCAGGCCATCAGGCCGAACGGCTTCGTGATCAGGAGGCAAAACCGCTGCCTCCCGGTACTCGCCGCCTTCGGCGACAAATGCTTCAGCCACCACTTGGCAGGCGAGCCGCGCGCTCAGGAACCCGCCGTCGGGTTCGTAAATTCCCCAGCGCGCGTCCTCACTATTGATTTGAGGCCAGCGCTTTCTTAGTTCTTCTGGCGTCATCTCCTCGTAGGCCGTGCCGGCCTGACGCAACAATAGCAAAGAGCTGCGTTCGTAGGCGTCGTCCGCGGTTGTCACGATCCAGAGGACCCCGGTACGGTGCAGGAGCTTGCAGTTCCAGCGCTGCTCGTATTCCTGCCACAACCGCAGGGCCCGGGCAGCCATTCTGGTGTACGGCTGATTGGGACCATAGGTGCCGCGAATGATGCGCGTCTCGCCACCTGACGAGGCGCGCGAGTTGCCGGGGCCCCAGGCATCCAATAAAGTGACCTGGGCGCCGCGGTGCGAAAGGTGCAAGGCCGTCCATCCGCCGAAGGCGCCAGCGCCAATCACTGCGACATGAGGTTTCGATGACATGTCAGTTGCCCAGACTGCGTGGAGGGGTTCAAACATATTAATGGATGTGAGATCGGGAATCAGCATTCTCGAACCCTGAGTGCTAATGCTTGACAGGGAGCGCCAAGCTTCCTAGAATCCAAGCTGACTAGAAGTGCATCCTGCGGTTTAAGTGTTGCATCTAAATAACTTAGCAAGGTACCGAAGAGTGACTGTCAGACCGACAAGACCTTAGGATACTATGCAAGCGGGTACGCCAATCGGGGAACGGGAAAGAGAAATCCTAACCGCCATCGTGGAGACATTTATTGCCACTGGCGAGCCGGTAGGATCGCGGACACTTGCGCGGTCGAACCGGGAGGGGTTGAGTCCGGCCACGATTCGCAACGTGATGTCGGATCTGGCGGACGCCGGGCTTCTGGAGCAACCCCATACCTCAGCCGGCCGGGTCCCGAGTACTGACGCGTACCGCTATTACGTTGAGCAACTTACGGGCAAGGCAAGATTGTCGAACGAGGATGAAACTATCATTCAGGATTCGTTGCATGGCATCACCGATGTGCAGGAATTCATGGAACGCACATCGCATGTTTTGTCGCTGATCTCGCGCAATGTCGGCGTGACGGTAGCCATTGGCGGACCGAAAAATGCGCTTGAGCACGTCTATTTTTCCCGCCTTGGCGATCAAAAGGTTCTAGCCGTTGTGGTCACACGTTCAGGTCTGGTCCGCGACCGGGTGTTGCGGCTCGATCTGCCGCAGGTGGATCTTGACGCAGCCGCCCGCTTTATCAATGAGAACTTTCGCGGCTGGACGATGGAAACGATGCGGACGGAGCTGGTCCGCCGCCTGGAGCAGGAGCGCAGCGAGTATGACCGCCTGATGAGCTCCGTCGAGCAGCTCTATAAACAGGGCGCGTTGCAGGCGGACGAAGGCTCACAGGTGGTGTTCGTAGAGGGTACCGCCAACCTGGTAGCCAGCGAGCAGGACCGGCAGCGCCTGCAGGAGATGTTGCAGACTCTGGAAGAAAAACAAAAGATGGTTGAAGTGTTGAGCGCCTATCTTGACGCAAGGCAGGAGGCGGTTCGGGTGGTGATTGGTCTCGATCAGGCGCTGCCCTCGATGCGCAACTTTGTGCTAATCGGCGCGCCGGCGCGGGTGGGAGGAGAAGTGATGGGATCGCTCGCGGTTATTGGCCCGACGCGGATTGATTATCAACACGCCATCACTGCCGTTTCCTATATTGCGCGCCTCTTCGACAGAGTCTTGAACGAGTCTGATTAGGCCCGGCCAGGATCAGAATGACATATTCTAAATCGTCGGTGGTCGTTCGTCGCTGGTCGTTGGCAATGCGCTTTTGGCGAACGACTAACGACCAAAGACGAACGACGGGTCTTCGGAATCAGTTCTACTACCATCGCAGTGAGTAGATTTATGGCGAGAACAAACGGAAAATCAGAGGTAGAGTCGCGGGCGCTCGACGCGGAGCATGAGTTGCCTCCTTCGCAAGACGTGGAGGATAGCCCTGTCTCAACCGGCGACCCCACTGTCGCGGGGGCTTCCGGAGAAGATCTTGAGCTGCAGAGACTGAAAGCCGAGCGGGACTCTTTGTTGGATCGCTTAGCGCGCCTGCAGGCCGAATTTGAAAATGCCCGTAGACGGCTGGCACAAGAGCAGCAGAGTTTCCGCGATTATGCGCTGGCGGATACGATCAGGACGCTGCTTCCGGTTCTGGACAGCTTCGAGCGCGCTCTGCAGGATGGTTCGCCTGATAAATCCGAGTTTCGCAGCGGAGTGGAGCTGATCTACAAGCAACTGCAGGACACGCTGGCAAAGGCGGGCCTGCGGCCGATTCCGGCAAAAGGCGAGCCCTTCGATCCGCATCTGCATGAGGCGATCGAGATGGTGGACACGAACCAGGCCGACGATCATGAGGTTTTGGAAGAACTGCAGCGAGGCTACAAGTTGAAAGATCGTCTGTTGCGCCCTGCCATGGTGCGGGTGGCGCGAAACACGAAACATTAACATAGCAGGAATTCGGAGACACAATTCTGCCGAGCAAAGTGAAACGCGACTACTACGAGGTGTTGGGAGTTTCGCGTGAGGCCAGCGATCAGGAGATCAAGAGCTCCTATCGCAAGCTTGCCATGCAGTATCATCCCGACCGCAATCCCAACAATCCGGACGCCGAAGAAAAATTCAAGGAGGCGAGCGAAGCTTATGCGGTTCTGACGGACACCGACAAGCGCGCTGCCTACGATCGCTTTGGGCACGCCGGTCTCGGCGGCGCAGGAGGTTTCGATCCCAGCACTGTGGATCTCAGCGATGTGCTGAACGATTTTCTGGGATTTGGTTTTGGAGAGATGTTCGGCGGCGGGGTCAGCAGCCGAAGGCGCAGTCGCACACAGCGCGGTGCTGATCTGCGAGAGGACCTGACGCTCGAATTTGAAGAGGCGGTATTCGGGACGGAGACAAAAGTCACCGTCCGTCGCCATGAGACCTGCGAAGCATGCCGCGGCACGGGAGCGGCTCCCGGCAAGGCTCCGGTGACCTGCCGTTCCTGCGGCGGGCGCGGCCAGGTACGCTATCAGCAGGGTTTCTTCAGCATGTCTCGCACCTGCCCTGCCTGCCAGGGCGCGGGCAGCGTGATCACCGACCCGTGTACAAAATGTAAGGGGGAAGGCCGGTTGTTGCGGCAGCGGACGGTGGACACCAAAGTTCCCGCCGGAGTCGAAGATGGAACTCGAATTCGTTTTACGGGATTGGGCGAAGCTGGACCGTTCGGTGGTCCGGCCGGCGATTTGTACGTTGTGTTGCACGTAAAGGAACATCCCTTCTTTGAACGCGAAGGCAACGATCTGCACTGCGTGATCCCAGTCTCGTTTGCGCAGGCGGCTTTAGGCGCGGAAATCGCTGTTCCCACCCTCGAAGGCGAACAGGTCCTCAAAGTTCCCGAAGGGACGCAGTCCGGTACTACGATGCGTCTGCGCGGCAAAGGCGTGCCGGTGCTGAACGGGCATGGCAAAGGCGATCTCTTTGTGCAAGTGCGGGTGCAGACTCCCGGCAAGCTCAACAAACGCCAGCGCGAACTGCTGCAGGAACTGGAAGAGAACGCCCATGTCGAGAACAAGCCGCAGCGCCGCACTCTGCTGGGCAAAGTGAAGGATATTTTCGGGTGAAAGACAGAGCTGCCTCTGTGTATCTCATTTTCATCTGCATTTAAGGAATTCTCATGACCCGCCGGCGCTGGATCGCCGACGAAGTCGCCGGCACCCGTGCTTCTCTGACCGGCGCTCACGCCGATCACCTTGCGCGAGTGCTCCGAGCCCGCGTCGGTCAGGAGTTCGATATCAGCACCGGCGCAGAAGTACGCCGTGGGGTGGTGAGCGATATTCAACCTGGGCGCGTTGAATTTACCCTTGGCGACCCGGTGCCCACCGTCGCCGCGCCTCAAATCACGCTGGCTTTGTCCATTTTCAAGTTCGATCGCATGGAGTGGGCGATCGAGAAATGCACAGAACTGGGCGTGGCGCGAGTTATTCCGGTGATTGCCCGAAGAACCGAAACCCATCTGGCTGCGGCGGCTGCTAAGAGAGTTGAACGCTGGGAACGAATCGCGCGGGAAGCTGCCCAGCAGGCGCGGCGAGTTTCTCCGCCGGAGATTTGTCATCCGGTGAAGCTGAAGGATGCAGTCGGGCTCTCCGGCGGTAAGCGCATTGTGCTGTCAGAATCCGAGTCAGGGGTACTGCTGAGAGACGTTCTCCAGTCCTATGGCGGAGACGTGATGCTTGCTATCGGTCCCGAAGGTGGTTGGACGGATGCAGAATTGGAAGCATTCCAGGGAGCCGGCTGGATCTCAGCCTCCCTGGGAAACACAATCCTTCGTGCCGAGACGGCAGTTATCGCCGCCGTAGCCGTGGTTCTCGCAGGATTCAGTTAAGCTCGCTTCAACTCAATTCGAATAGTGTCGGCTCGGCGGGACAGGTTAGGAAGAGTAGATGAACACAAAACTACTGATGAGTTTGAGCGCCCTGTTCATGGCGGGGCTGGGAGTTGTCGCCTCCTTCATGCCGCAGGAAATTGCCGCGCACTTTGGCTTGCGGCCGGATTCTCATGTCGTGCTGATCATTCAAATCGGCGGTGCGCTGTATCTGGGTTTTGCGATCCTCAACTGGATGGCGAAGGCAGTTCTCATCGGCGGGGTCTACAGCCGTCCCGTTGCCCTCGGTAACTTTCTGCACTTCGCCGTCGGGGCGGTCATTCTGCTGAAAGCTTTAGTCGGTGGACTCAGAGCGAACGAAATCATGATTGGCGCCGCGATTTATTCTCTGTTCGGCGCATGGTTTGGATTGGTCCTCTTCACGCAGCCAACTCATTCCAGGTAATATCCTGCTCAATTCAATATCCTTTGCATCCGTTCTGATATCCTCCTGCCCAGTGGCAGTCTCGAAAACCACAATGGCCTCCCGCGCCTTCGACCCTGACGAGCGCCAGCTCCAAGCCATCGAGCATCTCCACGGACCGATGCTGGTGGTGGCCGGAGCCGGCACTGGGAAAACCACCGTTCTCACGCGACGCATTGCGCGGTTGATTCATGAAAAGCACGCCCGCCCGGACGAGATTCTCGCCGTCACCTACACCGAGAACGCCACCCGCGAAATGCGCGAACGGGTTGCCGGCGGGCTGCGAGAAACCGATATCGGTGGCCTGCAAGTCGAAACTTTCCACGCTTATTGCAATAACCTGCTCATCCGATACAACAAGAACTTCGGCGTGCTCGATGAAAAGGATCTCTGGATTTATCTGCGCAAACGCATTCGCGAATTGCGCCTGAACTATTTTGTGCGGGCGGCCAACGTCAGCAAGTTTCTCGACGACCTGATTGATTTCATGCGCCGTTGCCAGGACGAACTGGTCGGCCCGGAGAAATATGCCGAATACGTGGCTCGCCTGGAGCGCGGTGACCTGCCCGTGCCGCGAGTCTCGAGATCCAAAGAAGCCGGGACTCTGAGGGACGATGAAGTGCTGGGGCGTTGCCGCGAAATCGCGCGTGTCTTTACCAAGGTCGAAGCCATGCTGGGAGAAGAAAATCTCGGCACCTTCGGTCACATGATCACACGGGCTTACGAATTGTTGCGTCGGGACTTGGACTTGCTCGCCCTGGAACGCAAGCGCACCCGCTTCATTCTGATAGATGAATTCCAGGACGCGAATTACGCGCAGGTTAAGATTCTGAAAATGCTGGCCGGCGAAGAACGCAATATCTTCGCTGTCGGCGATCCCGATCAAGCGATCTATCGCTTCCGCGGCGCATCAAGCGCGGCGTTCGCCCTGTTTCAACACAATTTTCCGGGAGCCAGGCTGATTTCGCTGGAGCAGAATCGACGTTCCACCACGCCCATCCTGAACTGCGCCTACGCGCTTATCTCGAAGAATCCCCCGATTCTTGTGCCGGTCGAGCACAGAGTTTCTTACCATCGCGCCCCGTTGAGGTCAGCTCGCGAGCAGGAGGCACGTAGCCGGGGAAAAGAGTTCCTCAGCGCTCCGGTCGAAGTAGTTGTTCTCTCCGGCAAGGATGCCGAGTGTTTCGACCTGGTCAGCACGTTGCGCAAAACCAAGGGGAAACTCAGGTGCCAGTGGAAGGATTTTGCTGTGCTTTACCGGCAGCACTTGCACCGGGACGAACTGGCTGTGGAGTTGGCGGAGCAGGGTGTTCCGTTCTCCATTGAGAACATGGACGTAATGGACACGCCCGAAGCCCGCGACTTGTTTGCTTGTCTCGGGGCGATCGTGTCCCAGCGGGATGGCGCCGGCCTGTTTCGCGTGGCGGCGTTGCCTCAATTCGCCACCGACCCGGAAAAACTGCGAGCTGGGCTGGGCGCCATCAAGAAAAATAACGCGGATGCCGGTATTGCCTCTGTGCTCGCTCAGATCGAAGGCGGTCCCGCAGTGCTGGGCGCTTTGCAGGCTGCACGCGACGAGATCGCCCTGCACAATGCCAAAAGCCATGCTGCGCTTGAGCTAATCATTCGTCATTTCCAGCTAGATCGCAGCTCGCCTCCGCTGGCCACGATTCTCGACTTCGTCCGCAGATGGGAAGAGAAGCCGAAGGCGATCACGGAGACGGGCGAAGTCGCCGAGCTGCTGGAGTACCTGGAATATTTCCGCGAGGCGCGCGGGACGATTAGCTTGCCGTCCCGCGACGACGACGCCGTGCGGTTGATGACGCCGCACACTGCGAAAGGATTGGAGTTCGATCACGTCTTCATCATCCGCGCGAGTTCGCCTTCTTTTCCATCGTCGTTCAAGGAATCTTTGGTGGAGTTTCCTCGGGAATTGCGGGATCCCGATTCGCTCGCTCACGAGGATGACAAGGTCTTGCACGGCCAGGAGGAGCGCCGCTTGTTTTATGTTGCCATGACTCGCGCCCGCGATTTCCTCACCATGTATGCGAAGCGGGGCGCAGGTAAAAACGATCCCAGTCCGCCCGGCTATCTGCGCGAACTGCTCGGCGACAAGAACCTCACGCAATGGCTGCGAAAACGGGATGCGCTCCCGTTCCAGACCGATATATTCGGCGGCGGTCGCATTTCCGTGGCGCTGTCGCGGACGACCGCATGGCTCTCCCTGCCGCCGGGTTCCGATCTGAGTGCAAGGCTGAGTGCCAGCGCGGTTCAGCTCTATGAGACTTGCCCTCTGCAATTCAAGCTGGAGCGGGAGTGGCGGATCCCCGGCGAAGTTCCAGCCGCCATGCAATACGGGGCGACCATGCACCGTGTGTTGCGCGCGTACTACGATGCGGTCCGATTCCAGCGGCCAATGACGGACGAGGCCCTGATCGACTTCTTCAAGACTGACCTGGCCGAAGCGGGTCTTCAGGACGGCTATCAATATGAACTGTACGAGGAGCAGGGCATCGCGCAACTACGCGAGTTCCTCGCCGCTTGCCGGCAAGCCTCAGCGCCCCATGTGCTGCACACCGAGGAGTTTTTCGAGATGAAGGTCAGCGGAGTCACCGTCGTGGGGCGAATCGACCGCGTCGACAAACTCGAAGACGGAAAGGTCGCGATCATTGATTATAAGACCGGTAAACCTCAGGCCCAGGAGGATGCTGATGAGAGCCTGCAGCTATCCATTTATGCGATAGCCGCTCGGGAAAAGTGGGGATACAAGGCTGACCAGGTGGCTTTCTATAACCTCGCCACCAATTCGCAGGTGACGACCCGCCGTAGCGAGATCGAACTCCAGGCAGCCAGGGCGAGAGTTGAGGAGGTTGCTCACCAGGTTGCCGCCGGAAACTTCGAGCCCAAAACCGGCTTCCATTGCACGTTCTGCGCCTACCGTAATCTTTGCCCGGCGACCGAAAGGCGGCTTCACACAGTCTCTTCCGGCAAGAAACAAGACCAACGCAACTAGCACCGGCAGACTGCGAAAGTTTAGCACCCCAGAGCTGCCTACAAAAAACTTAGGGGACGCTGCTCGCGTCCCCGCTGTTTCTACTTTGCCGAAGGCTTAGTGTTTCTTCTTGGCGGCCTTCTTTGCTTTCTTCTTGGTTGCCATTGATCTATTCTCCCTTTCCATTTTTCATGGACTTGAATGCAACGATCGATTGTTGCAACTGTTTGAATGTATAGAGTCAATGAAAAGTGATGTCAAGAAAAAAATGACATGCGATGCGCATGCGACCCATGCCCAAAGTCACCGAGTTGCCTGCGCGAAGAAAAATTTCTTCGATATGCGTCGCCGCAATCACGTTTTCACCAATAATTCTTTGGGGTGCCGGTTCATTTACCCGCGCACCGACACTTGCAACAGAGACTGCAACCACTGCCGATGTTACACACTCTGCGCTGACGCCGCAGCAAGCTTTTCGCGCCGCGCGCAGCTATAATCAAGCATGGAAAATTATCCGCAGGAGCACTGAAATGGCTGCTTTCGATGATGTTGTCATCATTTCCGGTTGTCGCACTCCGATTGGAAAATTCCAGGGAAGTCTCTCCGATATGACGGCTACGCAGATCGGAGCCGTGGTGGTGCGCGAGGCGGTGAAGCGCGCCAGTCTCGATCCCAGGCAAGTGGATGAGTGCATCATGGGCAATGTCGTCGCCGCAGGTCTCGGACAAAACCCGGCGCGGCAAGCGGCGATCTTCGGCGGGCTGTCTCCCGAGGTAGGTGCCATGACTATAAACAAAGTCTGCGGCTCGGGACTGAAAGCCGTGGCGCTCGCGGCGCAAGCGATCCAAACCGGCAACAGTTCAATCGTCGTCGCGGGCGGCATGGAATCGATGACCAACGCGCCTTATCTTCTTCCACAAGCGCGCAAGGGATACCGCCTGGGAAACGCCCAGGTGGTCGATTCCATGGTCAATGACGGCCTCTGGGATATTTACAACGACTACCACATGGGCATGACCGGTGAGAACGTCGCGGAGAAGTACGGCATCACACGAGAGGAGCAGGATGAATTTGCCGTCAACTCGCATCGTAAGGCGGTGTCGGCGATTAAAGAATGCCGTTTCAAATCACAGATTGTTCCCGTCGAATTGCCCGCAAAGAAAAAAGGCCAGGCGCCGGTGATTTTCGACAAGGACGAATCGCCGCGGGAAGACACGACGATCGAAGTTCTGCGTTCTCTGAAGCCTGCTTTCAAGAAAGACGGCACGGTTACCGCCGGCAACGCGCCCGGAGTGAACGACGGTGCGGCCGCAGTCATAGTCACCAGCGGCACTCGCGCGAACGAACTTGGAGCGAAACCCTTGGTGCGAATTATTGCCCAGTCCTACAGCGGAGTCGAGCCCAAATGGGTGATGATGGCTCCGGTGGGCGCCGTGAGAACAATCTGGGAAAAGACAGGATGGAAGAACGGGGACGTCGACCTCTACGAGCTCAATGAAGCATTCTCCGTTCAGGCACTGGCTGTTATGCGGGAACTCGGCCTTGATCCCAACAAAGTAAACGTCAACGGCGGCGCGGTGGCTCTCGGGCACCCCATCGGGGCGAGCGGAGCGCGCGTGCTGGTTACGCTGATCTATGAAATGATCCGCCGCGACATTCATCGTGGCATTGCGGCGCTGTGCCTGGGGGGTGGCAATGCGGTGGCGATGGCGGTGGAACGGTAGATTCCGATTTCCTGCCGCGGGCGGGTCCCGACTACAAGCCATCTCATAAATGCCTCGAGTCCCGAGCCTGATTCTGACTGTCTCGCTTTTGTGGTTCAACTTCCGGATTGCTCGTGACTCGAGAGCTGCGCGGTAGTGTTGAACTGGTACGAAGCTCAAATGAGTGCATTGGCGATTTTGCCTCAACCGATTTTGAGTCAGCCGATTTTGAGTCAACCCGATCTTGAATCAACAAAGAAGCGTTCTGTTGTCCAGATTTCACAGTCACGACCTGGGCACTTTGCATCGGTCATTTTCCATCGATCCGCCGTTTGCCGAATTGATTCGGGGTAGCTGGTTTGCTAAGGTCGTTTTCATGTCCGAGCGTGTCATGTCGGAGCGTGTCATGTCCCAGCCTTCCACCGAGCAGATACGCGAATTGCTCGACTCCCTTTATCGCGTGGAGTCGGGGCGAATCCTGGCAACTCTGATCCGCCTGCTCGGTGATTTTGATCTTGCCGAGGAGGCGATGCACGAAGCCTTTGCGGCTGCGCTGAGCCTGTGGCCGAGCAGTGGAGTACCCGGCAACCCGCGACCCTGGTTGATTTCGACGGCCCGGTTCAAAGCCATTGATACTCTGCGCCGCCGGGCAAGATTTGATGCGTCTCAAGACGAGCTCGCGCGACATCTCGAAGCGCAAGGGAGTTCGGCGGAAATATCTAATGAAGAAGATTTTCTTGAAGACGACCGGCTGCGCCTGATCTTTACCTGCTGTCATCCCTCTCTGGCGCCGGAAGCGCGGGTGGCGCTCACCTTGCGTGAGGTGTGCGGGCTGACCACCGAGGAGATCGCAAAGGCCTTCCTCACCACTCCGCGTACGCTGGCGCAGCGGATTGTGCGCGCCAAGGCAAAGATTCGAGAGACACGGATTCCCTACGAGGTGCCGACGGCGCAGGAATTGCCGGAGCGGCTGGGCGAGGTGCTTCAGGTTATCTATCTCGTCTTTAACGAGGGTTATTCGGCTGCGGCGGGAGCGGAAGTAACGCGGGCCGAGCTGACCGGCGAGGCGATTCGATTGGGCCGCTTGCTGATGGAACTTCAGCGGACCGAACTTCATGCGACTGAGCGCCAGCCAGAGCCGGAAGAGATGGGGGCAGAAGTGACGGGGCTGCTTGCCCTGATGTTGCTCCAGGAATCCCGTCGCGCCGCCAGAACCTCTTCGACCGGAGAGCTGATCTTGCTGGAAAATCAAGACCGCTCGCTCTGGAACCGGGAGCAGATCGCGGAGGGAGTGGCATTGCTGGAAAAGGCCCTGAAGTACGGGCAGAAGTCCCGCCGCTTCGGCTCCTACACACTCCAGGCTGCGATTGCGGCCGTTCATGCGGAGGCGGAATCGTCCGCTGCGACCGACTGGCGGCAGATTGTTGCGCTTTACGACCGATTGGTACAAATTCAGCCTTCGCCAGTGGTACAGCTCAATCGTGCGGTGGCCATTGCCATGCGCGATGGTCCAGAGGCCGGTCTGGCGCATATCGACGCGGTGTTGGGGGATTCTTCCGGAAAACAAGGCGAATTGGCCAATTATTACCTGGCGCATTCCGCCCGCGCCGATATGTACCGCAGGCTCGGCAGGACAGCTGAGGCTCGAGCGTCTTATGAGAAAGCTCTGGCACTGACCCAACAGGAACCAGAGCGGCAATTCCTGCAAGAGCGGATTCGGCAGCTGAAATAAAAACCTCGACGACTTGTCGAATTCCGGTGGGACCGTTCGACTAGCAAGTGGAGCCGCACCGCGCACCCGGCGCCTCGCAACTTTTAAGGCCCCAGCGCGGTGCAAGCTCTTATATAAAAGTAGCGGGCCCTGATATGGTGTCCGCACAACACTCGATACTCATTACACATTGCTCACTAAAAAAAGGAGAACACCATGCGCTTCATGATGATCATGTATCCGAAAGACTACGCAAATGCAAAGCCCGGCACGGTCCCCGACTTCAAAGACATGGAGGCAATGGGCAAGTACAACGAGGAGCTAGGGAAAGCCGGCGTGCTGCTGGCGCTCGACGGGCTGACGCCGCCCGCGACGATGAGCGCGCGCGTCACCTTCAAAGGCGGAAAATCGAAAGTGACCGACGGTCCGTTTACCGAAGCGAAGGAAGTGGTCGGCGGCTACTGGATTATCCAGGTGAAGTCGCGCGAAGAGGCGCTCGAATGGGCCTCGCGCATCCCCGGAAAGGATAACGAAATGGTGGAAGTTCGCCGGATGTTTGACATGACCGACTTCGATCCCGAGACCCAAAAGGAGATCCAAAAGAAATTCGGCGACGACGTGGCTGCTGAGATGCGCCAGTAGTTAAAAAACTCTCCGCGCTTGGCGATTTCGCGACTGGGAGCCGGGTGCCCCATGCCTCGCTTCTTTTGCGAGACATGGGAGAACGCCACGCATCCAATAGTTCAACTGCCAGGGGCGTCCGGCTCGTTTGGTTCCTATTTCTCCTCAGGCCCGCACTCCCGCTTCTCGCCAAAAACGCGAGAAGCGGGGCACCCCGCGGAGCGCCTTTTTTCCGACCAGGCGGATTGGGGAACTGGGAAGGATCGGGTTCTTAGCTGCAACTGCCGTTCTTGCCGAACGTCAGCAGACCGATGTCGGCGATGCCAAAGTAATTGAAGGCGCCGCTGCCGATCTGGCCGTTACTGGCTCGAGCAGTGAACACCTGGAAGTCACAGCAGTCGCCTTCGCCCGACGGATAGCTGAAAGTTACGGTGATGAGCCCATTCACGACCGCGAAATAGCCGGGAGTCGAGCCGTTAGCGGGAATCAGCTTGGCCTCGCCGCTGTGGGGAAAGCCTTGGCTGCCGTCGTCGGTCAGAGATATGCAATAGGGCCCGTTGGAGCGTTGCGAGCGGCTCACGGTGGCCTGCCAGTCGCCGGTGTAGCTCTGCGCCATGGCAGCGCTGGTGAGGGCGAAAACTGCAACCACAAAGGTCATTGCGATGAATCTGGTGTGTCCGGTCATTTTGTCACCTCGGGATGAGAGTCGTAGGTTTTATCTCGCGCCATGAAACATAACTAAGGACGGCCCAGCCAGTTGTCATGAGAATGTAAAACCGTTGTAAAGACTCTGATGGCTGGGTTACTCAACTGGGGAAATTCAGTTGATGGGGACTGGCCGAGCCTATTCAAGGGATCCTTCGCAAATGGGAGCGTGGGCCACCAGCCCAACCGATCAGCTCTGTAACTTACCGGCGAGCCAGTAATCGACGCTGAACTTTCCCGGACCAGAGCAGATCAGCCAGATAAAGAAGAGCACGTACAGGACTTCCGGAAGGTAGAGGAAATCGTCGAGCCACTTAAGAGCCGGAAGTCCTTTCGGCAAGGTGGAAAGCGCGCTGGTCAGGGTGGCGACGGTCATGTCGATCAACAAAGCCATGCTGGCCAGGCTTGAAAGAAACCCCACGGTCACCAAGGATCCGCCAACGAACTCGACACTCGACACGAAATAAGCCGTCTGGCGGGGAAACGGGACATTGACCTTAACGAGCGTGTCGTAAACAGGTTTCGTGCCGCCGGCGACAAACAATTTGTTTGCCCCGGAGATGGCGAAGAACAGCCCGATCGAAACCCTTACGAGCAGGATGGCATATTGTTCCAAAGCACTGCTACCCAGCAGCGCAAACTGGACCAACCATTTCCAATCCATGTCTGCCCTCCACCGAAGGATGTGATGTTAACCGTACGTGAGTTCGGTGCTCTGTCCGACCTCGATAATATAGCCGTCAGGATCGCGGATGTAGCAGCGCGTCTCGCCGTACTTGGGTATTGGTTCCGTGATGAAGTCCGCTCCTCGACTCTTCCATAACTTGTAGCACGCTTGAATATCCGCAACGCGGATATTCATAAAGCTGCTGATCTTATCCGGGTCGGCAGGGACGCTGAGCGTTACCGTCGGCTTGTCGGGCGTCGGCCCGCCTCCGACGTTGACAATGAGCCACGTATTCGCGATCTGAATGTGCCCGGATGCGCCCTTGCTGTCGCCCAGGCTCAGAATGCGGCCGCCGAAAACCCTTTCATAATAAGCGGCCGATCGCTCGATGTCGGCGACGGTGATGAAAAGTGTGACGGTGAACCCCTCCTTCGGGGGCATCTCATAGCTCCTTTGTTCGATTCGTACGCTGCTCATTGACGACCCCTTTCAATAAATGCTCATCCACCGATTCTGCTTCTTCGTATTCCTACCTGCCACCAATTAAGCCTCACAAGGAAAGGCAAAACAATTAGGCGGATACGTTGTTTCGCGGATCGTCTTTCGCGCTGAGGTATTCCAGTCCAAGCGGCCCCATCGCAGTTATTTGCGTGACGTACTCGCCCGATTTCGCCCAGTGGAAATGGTGCGTGTCGCCAGGAAGAATGATCACCGTGCCGGGCGGATACGCTTGCAACTTACTCGCATCGAATTCGTCACCCAGTCCGATATAAAACACGCCTGAAATCACGGTATAAACTCGATCCTCGGGGTGTTTGTGAGGCATCAGCTTCGTGCCGTGCGGCGCTTTAACTCTGATTGTGTAAGGTCCCGGCTGCGACGGCTGACCCACCATGACGGCCAGGCGGACCGAAGCTGGGAACGCCGGGAACGGCTTCCAATCGACCTCGTCGGGCAAAATGCTTTTGAAAACCCCCTGCCCAAGTTGGTGAGGCTGGATTTCGCTTGGCTGAGCACGCTCTACGTCACTGGCTTTCTGAGACATACAAACCTCTCTCATGCACAAAATGTAAAACGTCACTACTCCTTACTAAACCGGGAACAGACGGGACGTTCCCCAATTTTCGATGACTGGAAGCTGGCGAACGTCCCGTCCGTCCCCGCATTCCACCCGCATTCCAGTCCTCTGTTCCGACTCACTTCTTCCTCTTGCTGAGCGCCGGTATAAGAAGGTTCAGAAGTGCTTGATCGGCGAACGGGTTTTGA
>Ga0210394_10001945_pt1 | contig 30382 bp, 32 predicted proteins | sample IncBWC12MmetaG_FD_160121 | JGI IMG/M metagenome (GOLD analysis project Ga0210394, IMG submission 160121) | Forest soil microbial communities from Barre Woods Harvard Forest LTER site, Petersham, Massachusetts, United States - Inc-BW-C-12-M | ecosystem: Environmental > Terrestrial > Soil >... | reverse complement strand
GGACACGGCTACATTGTCTGCTGTAGCCTACAGTTCGCCTATCGGCTGGAGCCGACATCATAGAGCGAGGGTACGACATGAAACGTTTTCGCCACTTGCGGAACAAAACCATCTTCTCCGTGGCCTTGGACGATGAATCCATTGCAAGCGTGCAATTATCATTCACTGATGGCACGGCATACGCTATTGTCGTTAAGCAGGCCCCACTGCAAATTGAGGCCGTGTCTTGGAAGGGGAAAGAGGACGACCGCACGCGACCAAAGGCGCTCTCGATTCCCAAAGCCAAGCGTATGCGTAAAGGCTAATCGCAAGGAGTGAATGATGACAGACGGAATGGGTCAAGTTGTACCGCCAGAGAAAGCCGAAGAAGCCGTAAAGTGGTTTACCGAGATGTGGTGCGCTGGGCTGTTTGATTGCGGCCCGCAAGAATACGGGTGCATGGCAAAAAAGATCATGGAACGTCTAGAGAAACCCTAATATCGTTCCCGGTTGCGCTATCACTTCTTTCGGGGCTTCTTCTCCACCCTCTGTGGCGGCTTCACTTTCAGCACGTCCGCTATCACTTCCTTGAACGGAAACGGAATGTGCGGTATTGGCTTCGAGTTTGTGATTTTCGTGGAAGTCGGTTTCTCTTCGCGCTTCATTTTTTACCATCCATCGAGCCGTTAGCAGTTTTGGTAATAGATTTTTTCAGAGTATAGTGAGCGCCGGCATCCCGTTCTATGTCTTTTCTATGGTGCCAACTAAAGATGCCCTTGCTGACCATTGCGGCAGCCATTGCAGTGAACAATAGAAGTGCCGCGAGACCCTGCAGAATCATTCTGAATCGTTTCCGTTGACAATACATGTGGTTTCTCCTTTGGACTAAGATTCGACTTCGCTCCTGGCTATACACTTTGCCGCCGCCCCAACGCCTTCAGAACGGCAGCTTCGCCCGTCCGAGCCCAAAACCGCTGACTACTGACTCTTCCGGGCATTTCCCGGGCGCGCCTACCCACGCCTGCTTTGTAGGTAACTCCCGGCAGGGAGACGGACTGCTCCCTTATCTGAAGTTACGAATCTGAATTTTCCTTTTGGGGAAGTGACCGGACCTGGGCTCGTTCGTCCCGCTCCGTGGTCTTGCTCCGGACCCGGCGACCGGAGAACATCATGGCCACGAGGAAGCAGGTTCATCTTCCTCCCGAAATGCGAAATGTCATGGGAAACCGGGGGATTGCCCACCTTTTTCGCCGCCCCATTTGTCCCGATTCCGGAATGAGATTTCCCTGGAGAGAGTGGTAGGAATCACTGTTTGTTCTTCAGATAGCGATCAAACCAGTCGACAGTTCTCTGCATGGCGTCAATCTGATTCTCGCGCTTTGCGAAGCCATGGCCTTCGTCGGGATAGTAGTGTGCGTCCACGATCTTGCCTTCCTTCTTCAGAATCGTTTCCGCTTGCTCCGCCTCCTCTTTGGGGTCACGAATGTCGTTCGCTCCCTGCAGGATCAGCAGAGGAGCTTTCGCATTCTTGAAATACTTGATCGGCGAGGCGTCTTCATAAGGTTTGCGATCCTTCACGGGATCTCCCAGGATCGATTGATCGTATTGTTGAAGGGCAGGTTCTTCGTGCTCCTGTTCAGTAAGTCAGTCGGTGATGCCAAAAAGTTCGACTGCCGCCGCCCAGACGTCGGGCGTTCGACCGATGGGCGATCATGGCCATGTATCCGCCATAAGAGCCGCCGGTAATGCCGATCTTCGCCGGATCGACATAGCCGGTGGTGGCAAGGAAATGCGCGGCGTAGACTTCATCTTGCAGATCGCCGCCGCCGAGATCTTTGTAATTCGCGCGCTGAAATTCCATTCCGTAGCCGGTCGAGCCGCGAACGTTGGGCGCAATGCAAACGTAGCCGCGCGATGCGAGAGCGGCAGCGGCTTTGTTGAAACTGTCCACCATCTGGCCCGTGGGACCGCCGTGCGGAAGCACGATCCCGGGGTTGGTTCCGTCCCGTTTGAGATTGATCGGCACCCAGAGAAACGCGCTGATCGTTTTTCCGTCAAATGTCTTGTAGTGCACCAACTGCGACGCAGGCAGGCGTGATGGGTTCACGCTGCCCAGCGCCGAAAATGTTAACTGCCGAGATGTGTGAGCCGCCATGTCATACCCACAGGTCGAAATGCCGCTAATTTATCACTGCGGGGTGAAGCTGAATTTTACTCGTTCAGTCGTTTCCTTGGGAGAGGGCTGATATTTCCATTGCCTAACAGCGCTTGCCAGGGCCTCGGCCAGCAGCGGGTGTCCGCCCAAGACCCTGACTTCCCCGACAGTTCCATCCGGTTTAACAACAGCTTCTACCTGGGCAGTGCCGGTCAGCTTCAGATGTTCCGCAAGTTGAGGGTATTCCGGGGCGGGGCTGAGCTCTAAGCGTCGTGACCCATCGGCGGACGGGTTTGAAGATGAGGCAGCGGGGGCAACTCCATAGCTGCCCTTTGCCATGGCTAAGATTTTCGAACTAAAATGAATTTCAGAGTGGTCCATCGCGTCAGTATTCACCTCGAAGCGGATGCTTCCGCGGTCGCGGACGAGATTAATCATGCCACCTTGCTGGAGAAAGGATTCGTCCTCACCGACCAAGAGCACGCCGGTCTTGGGCAGACTCCCAACGGAAACCCGGGCATGTTTTTTTTCGGAGGTCCGAAAGAAAATGATGTGGCAAGACTTCAATTCATCTTCGGACGTTGCTCGAATCACGGCCACTGGGTGGGTGCCGATCGTTTTTCCGGCGACCACCGATTTTACGACGTTCAGAAATTCCTCTTCGCCGCCGCGTATGCAAATCGCAAAGGGTGACGGACCTTCGGGTAAGCCAGTGTGCGGCCACTCTGCGAGCTTGGCGAAATTAAGAAGGTACGCCGCTTTGACCTGAGCCTCGGAAGGACTTTGCTGCTGTGCCAGCGTCATAGGTTGAAAGCTGAAGACGGCGAGAATAATTGCCAAGGCGGTCCGAGGATATGACCGTGGAGGCAAAAATCCGTCTTCGCCGCGGGAGCGCACTCCGTGCTTTAAAATCTGCATCTGAGTTTGATGCGGAAATTTCTGCCATCTTGTTGGATCGAATCCTGCGCATCCTCAGGCCGGCCAGGGTCGAAGTATTTCTTGTTGAAGACGTTGTAAACACTGCCCGATAAATCCATATGTTTGCCGAACGTATGCCCCAAGAGAGTGAGATTCAAGACCGAAAAGCTGTCGACCGTGTTCCCCGCCAAAGTTCGCGCGGCACTGGTATATTGCCAATCAAGGCTGGCGAAGAGGCGCTTTTGCACCACGGGATAGCTCAAGTTCAACTTGCCCAAGTGTTGCGGAGAGTTGGCAAGAACCTGTTGGGTTACGGGCTGTTCTGCATCCACGTAACTGTAACTCGCACTGCCTTGCAGACCGCTGGCCGCATGGCCATCGAATTCGACTTCCACGCCGTTGGCGACTGCTTTGCCGGAGTTGAAGTACTCTTCCTGATTGTCGGCGGGATTCGTACCCAGCGTGATCAGATTATTGATCTGGTTGCGAAAGACGCTGCCCGATAGCGAGAAATGTTGAGCGAACGCCTGCTCTACGACTCCTTCCAGGCTGCGGATCGTCTCCGGCTGTAATTGCGTGTTGTTGTCGAAGAATGCGCCATAGTCGGGGCTGAGTTCGAAAGGTTCAGGCGCACGAAAGGCTGTCCCGTAAAGCAGTTTCAGCGTGGTGGGGTGAAAGACATGGTAGATCAGGCCGAATCGCGGATTGGTGGTGCCACCAAAGTCGGAATAATGGTCGTAGCGCAGCCCCGCACTCAAGGTGAGATTGTGGAGGATGGCGAACTCATCCTGCGCGTAAAGAGCCCAGATTCTAGAGCTATACGGAACCGCGACGAAGACGTTGCCCAAAGCCGTCTCATCTCCCTGATCCTGGCGCACGTTGTCGGTGATTTCTGCGCCCAGGGTGACATGGTGTTTTTCAAACAAAGTGCCGCCCAACTTCACTTCGCTGTCGGACCAGCCTCCGCGAAAGGAATAAGTGTCCAGCGTGGTTGACCCATCGGGCAAGCCGGTCGAATAGGCGACAGGCGCTTGCAGGCGAGCCTGGTCGTAGGAAGTGCGAGCCGTGAGATCCCACTTTTCGCCGAGCGAGTGCTGGTAACTGAGATCGAGATATTGATGGTAGTCGTAATTACGTGTTTGGGCATCGTTGAACAGCCCGCCGAAGTACGCGGTCGGAACTCCCTTGTCGCGGGCACTGAATAGTCCTTGCAAGGTGAAGCCGTGAAAACTGATGGTTGCCAAGATGTGCTGGAAGTTTTCGTAGTCTGTGTTCTGCGTTATTCCGAAGTTTGTGGCAGCGGTATCAAATTGGGGAAAAAATAAAGTTTGTCCCTGGCTGTTGAAGAAAGTGCCGGAGAGCATCATGTCTACTCCCCTGTACTGGCCGGCGTAAGTGGCTCGTCCGTCGTATGTTCCGAAACTGGCGGGAGCGAACGAGAGTTCCAGACCTCTTAATTGCGGGGGCTTGCGGGTGATCACGTTGATGACGCCGAAGAAAGCGTCAGCCCCATAGAGTGAGGAACTGGGCCCGCGAATGATTTCGACCCGTTCGATTAGGTCCACGTCCACGAGGAATTCGGACCCTAAGTACGGTTGTCCGAAAACATTGTCGTTGATTCGGTGGCCGTCGATCAGCACCAGGATGCGGTTGTTTGAGTCGCCTAAACGTCCGAAGCCGCGTACGCCAACGAAGCTGTAGTCGCGATCGTAAGTGACGTAAAAGCCGCGAGTACTTTCCAGAATATCAGCCAGGGTGCGGTAGCCATATCTCTGAATATCGTCGGCAGTGATTACGCTGACTGCGGAGGGGGCGTCGCTGGCGCTCTGCATGTGCTTAGAGGCGCTGTAAACCTGGATTTTCCCAAGGTCTTCAAGGCTGGCTCCCCCGATGTCCTCCGCTGTCACGGGCTCGGTCGCTTCCTGAGCGGCTGCAGCCAGCGCAAATAAGAGAAATATCATGATCCACAAACCGCAACCAAGGCGGCAGCTTGCAGGCCGATTGATACAAAGCGAAGTTATCCAAACAGTACGTGAAACTTTCACGATCCCTCTTTGTAGGGAACAGTCCTGCGGGCTGTTTTCGGCCTTGGAGCCAGCACGGTTTCTCCCCACAGTCATCTTCGGCAGGAGGTCGCTTTCTCTCCAGTGAGCAGCCTTTTGTGCCCGGATGTGATCGCATTGCATTCGCCTACAGCTCGTCTCGAAACCGGACTGCGCATGTGCCCTCCGGAGAAAAGGCGGGACGGGGACCCCCTTGCCGACGAGCAGTCCGTTCTCTGAAGTCCGGTTTGCCTGTGAATAATCGCGAAATACGGGCATTATTCGCGTATTTCGGCGCAGATCGAGCGAAAATTCTCTGCAGTTCAGACTGTGTGGCGGAGTAAGAGAGATTCGAACTCTCGGTACGGTTTTGTCGCGCTAAGGCTCGACGTGTCCGCAAGTTACAGATAGCAAAACCCTGCCAGAGAATTTCGCCCGAAACCCGACATCAGAACTGGGCAATCAGTCCGGTTTCGATTCGCCATCTATTCGTACGTGAACGGCGAATGCCAGGCGATGCTGTGGCAAAAACGGTCACGTCATGAGGTTCCCAGGCAGTCTGATTGGGTTCGCCGGACTGCTTGCCTACCGCGCAGTCCGAAAGCGAAAAATCTATCCGCGAGGAGGGTCCAAGAAGGGTCCAAATAAATGGGACTTTTAGAGATCGTCACTCTCCGAGTTTCCTTCAGGCCATATTTTGTCTCGCTCCTCGCGTTCAAAGTCTCACTCGATTCTTGCAACAAAATCGCGGTGCTTCCCTACCTGCGCTTGATGATGAATACCGTCTTGTCGTCAATGACATCGTCTTCACCGATTTGCTGTAAGTGTTCATCGCGCTTGACGGCATAATCCAGCAGCGCGTTACAAATTTCGCGGGCCGGCTGATCTTTATGGTTGCGCATCACACGCTCGAGCTGGGATCGTTCCTCGTCGTCGGAGCCATCGTAGACTCCGTCGGTATAGAGGAAGAGTATGTCGCCGGGGCTCATCAGCGTAATCGCCGCTACATCGGAAGAGTTTACCTGCCGTTTTCGCAGGCTGATCGAGAAATATTTGTTTCGGTCTGGATGATCTTCGGGAATTTCCAGACCTAGTGGCGGGAACTGCACCAGTCGCGCCTGGCCGATCTCCATAAACTTGCCGAACTCGTTTGAGAAAACCAGCGGCGGCGGATGGCCAAAATTTACGAAACGAAAGAGTCCTTCCGGCCGCATTTCGCCATAGAGCATTGTGGCGATTTCACGGGCACTGTCTTTGGGATTGCGTCCGAGCGCGTTGCGCGCGGTGACCGATTGCGCCAGCCGCAGATTGATTTTTTCAAAAAATCCTGGCGTAGTTTTTCCATAGCGATCCAGCTCCACCAGCATTAACGCATGAAATGTATCGTGGACGGTCGATGCAATTTTGGCCGAGATTAGGCCGTGCCCCTGCGCATCCACCAGCAGCACGCCGGCCGTGGTCCTCAACTCCGGAAGATCTTCCGCGATGCGCAACTGCTCGGAGCTCTTCGCTTTTCTGTATTCGAGCGGCGTGGATGGCTCCTGGTTCAGCCGGTTTTCCAGCCAACACACATGGTCATCCACCATGTTGCGCACCGGTTGCCCAGCCGGCAAGGGATCGAGATAAAGCTTCGCAAGTTTGAGCGCCCGGGCGATGCGGCCGTCGATGTTATAGCGCTGCTGAAAGTTGATGTACTCGAACAGGTCGCCGCCAACCGTGCCCGCGGGAACGGAGTTGCCATACATATCGATGCCCGCCAGTTGCGGGATCGCGCCTTCGACCGGCATCAGGCGCTTGCGAAGATATTCGTCAATGGTAGGGCTGAATGATGATTGATTCATGGCCAGAGATGTATGTCGCCTAAAATAATATTATCGGTGGTAGCCTTGTCTTGTGGCAAAGGAATCGGCCAGCAAAATCCTGTCGATCGACGGGCAGGAAGTCCAGATCACGAACCCTGAGAAGTTGTACTTTTCTTCGCAAATAAGAGTCACCAAGCTCGAACTTGTTCAGTATTATCTTTCCGTCGCTCCGGGTGCGCTGGCAGGTATTCAAGATCGACCGATCGTTCTGAAACGTTTCGTCAACGGCGCCGAGGCGGAGGCTTTTTATCAAAAGCGTGCGCCAGAGAAGCGGCCAGCCTGGTTGCGCACGGTCACTTTGTCGTTCCCTTCCGGACGCACCGCCGAAGAAATCGTGGTCGATGATGCAGCCGGGCTTGCCTGGATTGTGAACCTTGGCTGCATCGAACTGCACCCGCACCCGGTGCGCTCCGGCGATCCCGATCATCCCGACGAACTACGCATCGATCTGGATCCGATTCCCGGCGTTAGTTGGGACGATGTTCGCCGCGTCGCCCTTGAAGTGCAAGGCTTTCTCGATGAGGTCGGCCTTTGTGGCTGGCCGAAAACCAGCGGCTCACGCGGCATGCACGTGAATGTGCGCATCGAACCGCGCTGGACCTTCACGCAAGTACGCCGTGCGGCGGTTGCCTTATCGCGAGCGGTCGAGCGACGCGCTCCAACACTGGCCAGTTCGAAATGGTGGAAGGAAGAACGACACGGCGTCTTCCTTGACTACAACCAGAACGCGAAGGATCGCACGACATGCTCAGCCTATTCAGTGCGCCCTCTCCCGGATGCTCGAGTTTCGACTCCTCTCGACTGGGAAGAAGTGCCTGATTGCGATCCGGCGGACTTTACCATCTTCACTGTTCCTGAGCGCTTTGCGAAAACCGGCAACCCGCATGCCGAGATGGATGCATCGCCCGGCTCGCTGGAAAAATTGCTGGAACTAGCCGATAAAGACGAAGCGGCCGGTATTGCCGACGCGCCCTGGCCTCCGCACTTCCGCAAGATAGAAGGCGAGGCTGCGCGCGTGATGCCTTCCCGCGCGAAATCTGCTGCGAAGAAAACAGCAATAAAGAAGCCACGCGTGAAGATGCCATTGATTACAGTCGCGAATTCGCCTGACAAAGCGGCCGCTCTGGCGGGTCTTGAGCGCTGGAAGGCCAAACATACAAATATCGCAAGTCTGCTTGCCGTGGACGATGTGCTGGTCGACTCGATGCGCGGGAGATCATCCACATGGACGCGTGTCCGCATCAACCTGCGTCATGTGCCTGAAGAACAACGGCCGCCGGGGGAAACACCAGAGCCGGACGATGACCCAACGCGCGAGTGGCGGGAGCGTTGGAAAAAGAAAAAGGCAAACAAGTAAGACTCACCTTCCCCGTGGAAAAATCCTCGCCAGCTCTTGCGGAGGAACAACTTCAAGCTGGGCATAGGTACAATCGCTGGGCTTTTTGTCCGTTCGCCATCTGCGGAATTGCGCCGTATGCCGGAAGCGATCTCCCTGCATGTGGTCGTAAGCAACTTCTACAATTAATTCGGGCCGCAACGGTTCCCACGACAGATCTTTGCCTTGGCTCCAGCGACTCTGTCCGCCGGGCATTCGCTTGACAGCTTCATCACTCCCGGTCGCGTACTCTGCCCAGGCCTTCCACGGATGGTCCACCAGCGCATCTTTTCGATAAAGCTTGAGAAACTCCACCAGCTCTTTTCGTCTTGCCGTGCTGAAACTCGCACAGACTCCGACGTGTCGCAAAGCGCCGGCATCGTCAAACAAACCGAGCAGCAGCGAGCCGACCATCGTGTGCTCGCCTTTTTTATGCCAACGGAATCCGGCTACCACGCAATCGCAGTCGCGTTCGTGCTTCACTTTAAGCATCACTCGCTTGTTCGGCTCGTAAGTTCCCGCAGGATCTTTGGCCATCACACCATCCAGACCTGCGCCTTCAAAGCGGCGAAACCAATCGGCGGCAATACTCCGATCGCTGGTTGCAGGTGTCAGATGAATCGGCGCTGAAGCCGAAGCAAGCAGCGACTCCAGTTCGCGTCGCCGCTTTTGAAACGCCTCGCCGCAGAGATCGCGATCTCCCAGGCAAAGCAGGTCGAAAAATACAAATGACGCGGGAATCTGCCCGGATAAAAGCTTTACGCGCGATGCAGCAGGATGCAAACGCAATTGCAGCGCATCAAAATCAAGCCCATCATCCCTGACGATGACCATCTCTCCATCGAGCACACAACGTGCGGGCAGCGCTGCGCGCAGTGGTTCCAGCAACTCAGGAAAGTAACGATTGAGTGGTTTTTCGTCGCGGCTTTGGATGAAAATTTCATCTCCATCGCGAAACACCAGCGCGCGAAAACCGTCCCACTTCGGCTCGAAGACCCAATCGCCCTCTGCGGGCAACTCATCCACTCGTTTCGCGAGCATCGGCAGGATCGGCGGATTTACCGGAAGGTCCACACCACATGGTATAACGTGGCTTTCATCTTTTGATTTCGGCTGAAAACAAACCATGTCATGACCTCTTCTAGAGAAAAGCCATCAGAATACTCGACACAAGCTCACTTCCCCCCACAAAAGAAGTTTCACCCAGATCGTTACTAAAAAACGCTTGTTGTCCTGTTATCGGCGGAGTGGGATTCGAGAAAACCTCGAGGTAAGTCAAGTCCGGTTCGCTTAGCATTCAGCCTATGATCGCATTGCGTTCGCCTTATGCCTTCCTTGAAACCAGACTGCGTGTCTGCCTTCCGGAGAAAAGGTGGGACGGTGTGGCTTTCGCCGGCGAGAAGTCCGTTCTCTGCAGTCCGGTTTGTCCAGGCATAATCGCGAAATACGGGCAATTGTCGCGTATTTCGGATGTTGAAGAGCTGATTTTTTCTGCAGTTCAGACTGCATGGCGGAGGAAAGAGATTCGAACTCTCGGTACGGTTTTGTCGCGCTAAGGCTCGACGTGTCCGCAAGTTGCAGATAGCAAAACCCTGCCAGAGAATTTCACCCGAAACCCGACATCAGAACTGGGCAATCAGTCCCGTTTCGATTCGCCATCTATTCGTACGTGAACGGCGAATGTAAGGCGATTCTGTGGCAAAAATGGTCACGTCATGAGGGTTCCCGCCAGTCTGATTGGGTTCGCAGAACTGCGTGCCTACCGCGCAGTCCGAAAGCGAAAAATCTATCCGCAGGGAGTGCTCTAAGAAAGACAAATAAATGGAGATTTTCAGAGATTCTTGTTCATGCTTCCTGACTTCCGCGGAAAAGTTCCGGGGGGCAATACACGCAAAATGGTCTGCACAATGGCCGTGATCTGGGCCATGGCCAGTTCGACTTTAACGTTGGGCTGAAAAAAGATGCGGCTGACCGAGACGCCCTGATAACTCTCGGACTGAGTATGTTCAATATCGTTGACGGTGGTCGTAAGGGCGCGTTCGCAGATCGTAACGATGCGGCCTTCCATATCTTCCGGAGGCAGGCCGCTGTAGCTCCAAACGATGGTGACGACAGGAATGTTGATGTAGGGTAGATGTCCTTGGACGCTTCAATGCTGGTGCCAATGCCCAGCAGCACCATCAGCAGCGACAAGATAACGAATGTATAAGGACGCCGCAGCGCCAGTCTTACAATCCACATTTACTGTCCGTTTCCATTAGGAAGGCACGAACTGGATGGCAGACCGAAATTCAACGCGAGGCAGGTCTGCCAGTTCCAAATTCGCGAAACTGAGATGCAGTCCCTCGCCTCGGAGTTGCGTTTCGGGCACTAACCTTGACGACGCCGCGCGGAATTGTGCTTGAGCGCGCAAGAAGCATCTGCTGCCTGGTGTTTCTTAAGATGACCCGCTATCAGTCGGGAGAACTGGAGTCCAGCCTCACATCCGGCTAATCCTAATGTAGCGGCCCATGTCTGGAATCGCTTTGAGAAACACATATCCCGCGAAAAGCAACGTTGCTACCCCAACCCCACTAGTGATTGCTAACAATGTCTTTTTCATGAGGTCTCCTTAGCAATGGCAATGATCTTACGCTTGGATGTCTTTTTCAGACAAAGAGGAACCCCAAAATAGTAGAAACTAAAGAAATGCGTGTTCTGCTTTGATGGCCCATTAAGGGTCGTGTGCTCGTATCGTTTCAACGCCGTCTGCCGACTTCTGGTAGAGCGGGAACAAGAGAGAATCCGCTAGAATATGCGAGGGTTAGCAGGGTGCGCTCTAACGTGGTGCTTTACCCGCTCAGCCTTCGGTCCAGAATTCTTCAGCTCGATTTGCGAGGAAAAATCGGAACGGAGTCTCTGGCGTGCTCCAAGGAGAATCGAAATGGTGGAAGCCGGGATTCGCCGGGGAAGTCAGAGTCCCATCCCCGAACTCGATGTTCTCTGGATTACTGCCGGCCTTGGATGTGACGGGGACACCATCGCCATGACGGCCGCCACCCAGCCCAGTATTGAAGATATCCTTCTCGGGCAAATTCCCTGGATTCCAAAAGTGACCCTACACAATCCCTTCCTTGCCCTGGCCAATGGCGACGACTTCATGAAGCCCTTTCATCAAGCGGCTGAAGGGAAGATAGAAAATTTCATTCTGGTGATCGAAGGGTCCATCCCGAATGAACACAATAAGGAAGAGGGCTATTGGGCCTCCTTGGGCACGGACCCAAAGACCGGTCAGCCGATCACCACATGTGAGTGGATCGACCGCCTCGCTCCCCAAGCGTGGGCGGTGTTGGTGGCGGGAACCTGCGCTACCTACGGCGGCATCCACGCCATGGAAGGCAATCCTACGGGATGTATGGGCCTTCCCGACTACTTGGGTTGGAAGTGGAAGTCGAAAGCGGAGATTCCCATCGTTTGCGTGCCTGGATGCCCGGTGCAGCCCGATAATTTCATGGAAACGCTTTTGTATTTGCTCTACATGGCAACCGGTCGTGCCCCCATGATTCCGCTCGATGAGGCGTTACGGCCCACCTGGCTTTTTGGCAACACCGTGCACGAAGGTTGTGACCGCGGCGGCTTCTACGAGCAGGCGCAGTTTGCCGATGAATACGGATCTCCGCTTTGCATTGTGAAGCTGGGATGTTGGGGTCCGGTGGTGCAGTGCAACGTTGGAAAACGGGGATGGATGGGTGGCATTGGTGGATGCCCGAATGTAGGTGGCATCTGCATCGGATGCACCATGCCGGGCTTTCCCGACAAGTTCATGCCGTTTATGAATCAGCCGCCGGGTTCTCTTTTGTCCTCGGCTGCGGTTCAGACTTATGGACGCGCGATTCACGCCTTGCGCCGCTTCACGCAGTCCTCGCTGAACAAAGAGCCCAGCTGGCGCAAGCCGACGCGAGACAAGGCGCGACAGAGTACAAGGGCTTAACATCGATGCTGGCTTCCATTTGGTTGTAATGTCCGCTGTCGCTTGAGGGCGAAGATGGTTTCATTTTCTTGGCCGAATAATACGAACGGCGCGCCCGACGGTCGTCCTTCTGACAATCGTCCCTCTGCGGTTGTCGAGCCGGACCTGAATCCCGCCGAAGCTGAAGAAATCCTCCAGGGCCTCGCTGGAGTCTTCAGCCGCCACCAGAATCCCGCGACTGCAAGACGCGTTGTGTATCCGCCAGAACGGCCAGACCAAGGATGGTCTTCAGATTCGCAACCCCAAGACGATGCGCAGCTGCCGAATATCGAAGCCAGATATCGAGCGCTGGTGGAACAGATTCCCGCGGTAGTCTTCATGGCTTACCTTGATCGTGGGATCGGCGAGGCCTACGTCAGCCCTCAGATTGAATCCGCGCTGGGTTTCTCCCAGGAAGAATGGCTGGAAGATCCGGTCCGCTGGTACAGCCACATCCATCCGGATGACAAGCAGCGGTGGAGTACCGAAGCGGCTGAGATGTTTCTTAGCGGTAATCCGCTGCGTTCGGCATATCGCGTGGTTGCACGCGATGGCCGCATCATCTGGTTTCATTGCGAAGCCAAGATGATTCGCAAGGAGGATGGCGAGCCTTGGTTCATTCACGGCGTGGGCTTTGATATCACCGATCTGAAGCGGACCGAAGAAGCATTGCAGGAAGAGCGTAATGTGGTTTCCGCCATCCTTCATACCGTGGGCGCTCTGGTGGTGGTGCTGGACCCGGAGGGCAGGATCATCCGCTTCAACCGGGCTTGCGAACTAACCAGTGGATATTCGCTCGCTGAGGTTGCAGAGCAGAAGATCTGGGACTTGTTCATGGTTCCGCAAGAGGTGGACCGTTTCAAGTCAGTCTTCCAGCAGCTCTGTTCGGACCAGTTGCCCAGCGACTATGAGGGCTACCTGGTGAGGCGGGACGGCGCTCGCCGCCTGATCGCATGGTCAAGTACGGTGCTTCCGGGCAATGACGGGACGCCTACCTACATCATCGCCACCGGAATCGATATCACCGAGCGCAAGCACCTGGAGAAAACAATTCTGGAGATCAGCGCCCGGGAGCAACGCCGCATTGGACAAGATCTGCACGATGGCTTGGGCCAGCATCTCACCGGCATCGCGTTCATGAGCAAGGTGCAGGAACAAAAACTGATGGAAAGAGGCGTGCCAGAGGCCGGCGACGCCGCCAAGATCGTGAACCTGGTCAATGAAGCCATCAACAAGACACGCGAATTGGCGCGCGGATTGCTTCCGGTTGTGTCGGACGCGCAGGGGTTGATGTCGGCCCTGCAGCAGTGGGCGGGCGAAGTGGAAGATTTATTCACCGTCAGCTGCCGGTTCCAGTGTTTTACTCCGGTATTAATCCATGACGACACGGTGGCCACGCATCTTTACTATATTGCCCGGGAGGCCGTGAACAACGCGATCAAGCACGGTCACGCTCGCCAGATCGTCATTCGTCTGGCCGCCGACCAGCACCAAGGAGCGCTTACAATCCAAGATGACGGCTACGGCATCGGTAATATTGTTCCCGGAAATAAAGGAATGGGGCTTCACCTGATGAACTACCGAGCTAGGATGGTCGGAGGTTCTCTCGAAGTGCAGAGCGTCCCGACCGGTGGAACTATGGTGACCTGTTTGTTTCCGATCTTACCTCCAGCCGGGACAAAGGGGCGAAGTGAAACATGAGCGTGACTTACAAATCGCAGAACCAGGCCTCGCAAAATCAGGCCGTCACTAAGAAAAGAATCCTCGTCGTCGATGACCATCCCATCGTGCGCCAGGGTCTAGCGCTGCTGATCAACCGGGAACCCGATCTGGTGGTTTGCGGCGAAGCTGAAGAAGCGACGGGGGCGATGCACGTGCTGGCGTCAGCTCGGCCCGATGTTCTCATCGTGGACATTTCGCTGAATGGCCCCGATGGCCTCGATCTGCTAAAGAACATTCGCACCACTCATCCCACTCTGCCGGTGCTGATCCTTTCGATGCATGAAGAGTCGATCTACGCAGAACGTGCACTCCGCGCCGGCGCCAACGGCTACATCATGAAACAAGAGGCCACGGAAAAAGTGCTCGTCGCCGTGCGCCGCATTCTGAGTGGTGAGATTTATGTGAGCGACCGCATCGCCAACAAGATGCTCAAGCACTACATCACCGGCTCGGGCACGCTACGAAACTCTTCCGTCGCCGATCTCAGCGACCGCGAACTCGAAGTCTTCCGCCTGATCGGAGAGGGTCATGGAACCCGCCAGATTGCCGAAGAACTTCACCTCAGCATAAAAACCGTCGAATCCTACCAGGCCCACATCAAGGAAAAGTTGTCACTGCGCACCGCCCGCGAACTCATGCAGCACGCCATTCAATGGAACATGAACGAAAAGACCACGTAGAAGTTCCCTCTTTCCAGTACTTCCCCGTTATCGGGGAATCCCCGATATTAAAAATAGCAATACCACGGAACTGAAAATGTGGCCCTCCCGCTTGTGTGCGACCCCGAACATTGTTGATTCTAACGGCGCACACTTCTGGTTCCGATTTTGAAAGCTCTGTCTAGAAACAAGAGAACATGTCTAGGCGTGGCCTCGTGGTGTCGCGTAAATGAAGAATCGGGCCTCCGTTCTTAAGTCGATGCAGGAAGGAGAACACTGTTATGGCAGCGGAAACAGTCCCATACGGTCGGGTCACGCAGAAACCATCACCCGTCGCCGAGGTACACATACTCTGGATCACAGCCGGTCTGGGCTGTGATGGAGATTCGGTTTCAGTCACCGCAGCTACTCAACCCAGCATCGAAGACGTTCTGTTAGGAGCAATCCCCGGACTTCCCAAGGTGCACTTGCACAATCCCGTCCTTGCATATGAGAACGGGGACGACTTCCTGAAATTCTGGTATATGGCGGAACAGGGCAAGCTCGAGCCTTTCGTGCTCGTGGTCGAAGGCTCGATCCCCAACGAAAAGATAAAGAAGGAAGGATACTGGGCGGCACTCGGAACCGATCCAAAAACCGGCCAGCCGATTACCACTAACGAATGGATTGACCGTCTGGCACCCAAAGCTCTCGCGGTGGTTGCTTGCGGAACCTGCGCCACATACGGCGGCATTCATGCCATGGAAGGCAATCCCACAGGCGCGATGGGGTTGGCTGATTACCTGGGTTGGGACTGGAAATCAAAAGCTGGCCTGCCTATCGTCAATGTTCCCGGATGCCCGGTACAACCTGACAACTTCATGGAAACCGTGCTCTATCTGCTCTACCAAGTGGCTGGACTGGCGCCCATGATTCCGCTCGACGATCAACTGCGTCCCACGTGGCTGTTCGGCAAGACAGTCCACGAGGGCTGCGATCGAGCTGGTTACTACGAGCAGGGTGACTTCGCCGAAGTGTACGGGTCCCCCAAGTGCATCGTGAAGTTGGGATGCTGGGGCCCGGTTGTGAACTGCAACGTTCCGAAACGCGGCTGGATGGCCGGAATCGGCGGCTGCCCCAACGTGGGCGGCATCTGCATCGGCTGCACCATGCCTGGATTCCCCGACAAGTTCATGCCCTTCATGGATGAACCGCCGGGGGCAAAGGTTTCCAGCGCAGCTGTCGGCGCCTATGGTCGCGCGATTCGGGCCCTGCGCTCTATGACGCAGAGCACGGTCAACAAAGAACCGAAGTGGCGTCATCCTCGCGCTGAACTGACCACTGGATACCATCCACGATCTTATTGAGAAGGCACTGACAAGGCATAAGGAGCGATCGAATGAGCACCATTACCGCACCGACAAAAGATGTTTCCGGCAAGAAGGGGAATCTGGTGGAAATGAACTGGGACCCGATTACCAGGATCGTCGGCAGCCTGGGCATCTTTACCAAGATTGACTTTGAGAACCGCCATGTGGTCGAGTGCCACAGCACGTCGTCCATCTTTCGCGGGTACAGCATCTTCATGAAGGGCAAGGACCCGCGCGACGCTCACTTCATCACCAGCCGCATTTGCGGTATCTGCGGCGACAACCACGCCACCTGCGCCACCTATGCGCAGAACATGGCGTTCGGAGTAAAGCCTCCTCCGATTGCCGAATGGATCGTCAATCTCGGCGAAGCTGCCGAGTACATGTTCGATCACAACATCTTTCAGGACAATCTGGTCGGTGTGGACTTCTGCGAGCAAATGGTCAAGGAGACCAATCCGAAGGTATGGGCCAAAGCTCAATCGACCACAGCGCCGCACTCCAATCTCCACGGCTTCCGCACCATCGCCGACATCATGACTGCGCTCAACCCGTTTACTGGAGCTTTCTATCGCGAAGCCCTGGTTATGAGCCGCATGACGCGAGAAATGTTCTGCCTGATGGAAGGCCGGCACGTTCATCCTTCCACTCTGTATCCCGGCGGCGTCGGGACCGTGCCCACCATCCAGCTCTTTACCGACTACCTGGTCCGCCTCATGAAGTATGTCGAGTTCATGAAGAAGGTCGTGCCGTTGCACGACGATCTGTTCGACTTCTTTTATCAGGCTCTTCCCGGCTACGAAGAAGTGGGCCGCCGTCGTGTATTGCTGGCGTGTTGGGGATCGTTCAACGATCCCGCTGTCTGCGATTACACGTACAAGAATATGACGAGTTGGGGCCGCGGCATGTTCGTCACGCCCGGCATTGTGGTGGACGGAAAGTTGGTAACCACGGATCTGGTGGATATCAATCTCAACATCCGCATTCTGCTCGGCAGTTCGTATTACGACGAGTGGAAGAATTCGCAGACGTTCGTCAAGACTGACCCGTTGGGAAATCCAGTGGACAAGAACCATCCTTGGAACCAGACCACGATTCCCCGGCCGCAGAAACGTGACTTCGGTGGCAAGTACACCTGGGTGATGTCGCCACGCTGGCTCGACAAGCGGACGGGCGATCATCTGGCGATGGATACCGGCGGCGGTCCGATCGCTCGTCTCTGGGCCACCGCGCTTGCGGGCTTGGTTGATATTGGATATATCAAGTCCACCGGTAGCAGCGTAAAAATGTACCTGCCCAAGACCACCTCGCTGCCTGAGGTCGAGTTCGAGTGGAAGATCCCCAAGTGGAGCAACGCCATCGAACGCGATCGGGCGCGAACCTACTTCCAGGTTTATGCCGCCTGCGCCGCTCTCCACTTCATGGAAAAAGCACTGGCGGAACTGCACGCCGGACATACCAAGACTTGGACGGAGTTCAAGGTACCTGAGGAAGCCATTGGCTGCGGCTTCCACGAAGCTGTTCGTGGCGTGCTCTCGCACCACGTGGTGATCAAAGAAAGCAAGATCGCGAACTACCACCCGTATCCTCCGACCCCCTGGAATGCCAATCCACGCGACATCTACGGCACTCCTGGTCCATACGAGGACGCGGTGCAGAACACTCCGATCTTTGAGGAGAACGGTCCGGACAAGTTCAAGGGAATTGATATTATGCGTGCGGTACGGAGTTTCGATCCTTGTTTGCCGTGCGGCGTGCACATGTATCTGGGGAACGGGAAGGTGCTAGAGACGCATCACTCCCCGATGTTCGGCATGCAACCGTGAACCTGCTCCGTGGCTGACGGAGGGTGAGAGTGATCGCTCGGAATTGCCAGTTACCTTCGCAAGCAACTGGCATCTCGAAACCGCACTCTCACTCTTTATCCTTAGCCGCATGAGTACCATCGTTGGTTAGCAAGAATTTGATAAGGAGCATTGTGGCCGACGGCAGAGATCTTCGGGAAGACATGCAGCGCATCGGCGCGTTGGTGCAGGAAATAGAATCCATCGCCGATCCCGCGGCGCGGGCTGCCACCAGGGATCTGGTGCAGTCGCTGATGGATCTGCACGGTGCGGTTTTGGAGAAGACGCTCGACATCGTCGCCGAGGCGGGTGATGCGGGGATGAACATTATTGACCGGCTGGGCCGCGATTCGCTGGTGAGCAGCCTTCTGATTCTTTACGGCCTCCATCCCGAAGACCTCGAAAGTCGCGTGGTGAAAGCCGTGGACCGGGTGCGGCCGCAATTGCGCAAGCAGGGCTGCGAAGTTGAATTACTCGGGGTGAGCGATGGCGCGATCCGGCTGCGAGTGGAAACCGGTTCGCACACCTGTGGCTCGACCGCGAAAACCGTGCAGGCTACCTTGGAGGGAGCGCTATACGACGCGGCGCCGGATTTGACCTCCCTGGCAATTGAAGGTTTCGAAGAAAAGCCCACTTCCGGATTTGTGGCTTTGGACAAATTGATGGCCGGTCCGTCCGGAGCACAGATCCTGGCCAATCCAGCGGCGGTTCAGCCACCGGGGGCGGACTAATGCGATGGCCGAAGATTGTATGGATTTGAAATCATGAGTTCAGGACAATTTTCAGAATTAGCCGATGGCTTTGGGACGCTGCGCCAGTTTGCGCGCCGCGAGCAGCCGCTCGAACGTTGCGATTTGTGTAGCACGGGCATTCGGCCCGATCATCCGCATCTGATTGAACTGGCTCAGCGCAAGCTCCTATGCACCTGTGAGGCCTGTGCGATTCTGTTCAGCGGTCAGGGAGTGAAGTTCAAACGCGTGCCGCGGCAGGTCCGCTCTATTCCAGGGTTCAATCTCAATGATGCCGAGTGGAATGGCTTGATGGTCCCCATCAACATGGCCTTCTTCTTCAAAAGCAGCCTTGAAAATCGGCTCATCGCGCTTTATCCAAGTCCCGCGGGCGCGACCGAATCGCTCCTGGCGCTGGAATCCTGGGACGACATTGTGGCGCGCAACCCGATTCTGAACGAAATGGAATCCGATGTCGAAGGGCTGCTGGTCAACCGGCTGGGCTATTCCCGTGGATATTCCGCGGCTGAGTACTACCTGCTTCCGGTCGACGAATGCTACAGGCTGGTGGGCCTGATTCGCATGCATTGGAAAGGTCTTTCGGGTGGGACGGAAGTGTGGAAGGAACTGGGCGAGTTTTTCACAAGCGTGAAAGCACGATCGGTCGAGATCCCCGTCGAGATCAAAGAGGCCTCCAGCATGGGAGAGCAATCGCATGCCTGATCTGAGCTTTCAAGTCGAGGGAGTGGACGTTGTCGCCAATGCGGCGACGCCTCTGCTGGCCTTCAAACTTCGTTTGACCGACGTCAACCCAGAACAGACGATTCACACAGTCGCGCTGCGCTGTCAGATCCAGCTCGAGGTCACCCGTCGCAAATACACGCCGGAGGACCAGGAGCGGTTGGTTGATCTGTTTGGCGAGCCCAGCCGCTGGGGCCAAACTTTACGAAACCTTCTGTGGACCCACGCCAATCTTGTCGTACCTTCGTTCACGGGAACTACTCTGATTGATCTTCCCGTGCCTTGTACATTTGATTTCAACGTAGCTGCTACAAAATACTTCGACGGTCTGGCGAACGGAGAAATTCCGATTTGCCTGCAGTTCAGCGGCACGGTTTTCTACGTGAGTGCGGAAGCTGGATTGCAAGTTGCGCCCATTTCATGGGACAAAGAAGCGCGCTTCAAGCTCCCGGCAAGAATCTGGCGCGACATGATGGAATCTTACTATCCCAACAGCGCTTGGCTTTGCCTGCACAAAGATGCCTTCGACCGTTTATATCAGTACAAAGTCCGGCGCGGCATTCCCACATGGGAAGAGGCGCTGGAGAGCATCATCCCGGTTGAAGAGACGGTGATCTGATGAATCTCGCAACGGTGGAGAAGATCGCGAAAGCGGTGCTGTACGAGGGATACATGCTCTATCCTTACCGCCCATCGTCGGTGAAGAATCAGCAACGCTGGAACTTCGGAGTGCTGTGTCCGCAGTCCTACAGCGAAGTGCAGAAGGGCACCGAGGCCTGGACCATGCAGACGGAATGCCTGGTCGAAGGGAGTTCGCTGACCGGGCTTGAAGTTCGAGTGCGGTTTCTCCAGTTGGTGGCGCGCTCTGTGGGCGAACTCACCATGCCGGTGAACGAATTGCCTCCGGGCGAGACACCCGCGTTTCGGCTAGTGGAGAAAGTTGCGGTAAATGACCGCATTTATCAGCCTTGGCAGGAAGCGATTGAGCGGGAAGTGAGTTTGCCCGTATACAACGTGGAGGCGTTGAGCCACAGACCTGTCGGCGAGGTTTTCGGGTTCCCCGCGGAAAAGCAATTCGAAAATCTGATCGACAACAATGGGCAAATCGCCGGGGTGATTGTGCGCGAACGGCGGGCGATCTGCGGTGCCATCGAAGTCGTGGGTGAACAGGTTGAGGACGGATTATTTAGGGTCAGTGTCCTGGTTCGCAATACGACGCCTTTTGAATACGCCAAAGAATCCGGCCGCGACCAGGCTTTGCTAAGTTCCATGGCCTCTGCCCATACGATTCTGGGTGTGCAGGATGGCAGATTCGTCTCCCTTCTCGCACCTCCGGTGCAGATCAGCGAGCTTGCCGCGAGGTGTAAGAACGTGGGAACGTGGCCAGTGCTGGTGGGTGAAGAAGGACAATGCGACACCGTGCTTTCCTCGCCGATCATTCTCTACGATTATCCCCAGATCGCACCTGAAAGCGCCGGAGACCTGTTTGACGGAACCGAGATTGACGAGATTCTTTCCCTGCGCATCATGACGCTGACCGACGATGAAAAGCGCGAGATGAGCCAGTCGGACGAGCGCGCCCGCCAGGTGCTGGAACGAACGGAGTCCATGCCGGTTGAACAGTTGATGAAGTTGCACGGAGTGCTGCGCGGACTGCACCCGCTCAAGGAGGAGAACGAATGAACGAATGGGAATGGCAACTTCTCGAAGACAAGACTTCTCTTGATTATCTGGAAATTTCTGGAGTCGAGGTTAGGACCGGAAGCCGAGTGCGCCTGCGGCCCCGCAAGGGCGGAGATGTAATGGACATCGCGCTCGCCGGGCAAATTGCCACCATCGAATGCATCGAACAGGATTACGAGGGCAAGCAGCATTTCTGCGTGGTTCTGGACAACGATCCCGGCAAGGACATGGGCGTGCTTCGCCAGCCTGGCCATCGCTTCTTCTTCGATGCAGAAGAAGTTGAACCGCTCTCACCCGATCAGTTCCCGCAAACCTCCGCCGTTCAGAAACCAACCATCCTCGTCGCCGGTATCGGCAACATCTTTATGGGCGATGACGCGTTTGGTGTGGAAGTGGTTCGCCGCCTGGCCAGCCGGATGCTGCCAGAGAGAGTTCGTGTGACCGATTTTGGCATTCGCGGCTTCGACCTGGCCTATGCGCTGCAAGACGGCTACGAAACCACAATTCTTGTGGACGCTTGTCCGCACGGCGAGGCTCCCGGCACTCTCTATGTCATCGAACCTGACTTGAAAGCTCTGGACGAGTCGGCAGCTTCGCAGCCCGTGGCCGATGCCCATGCCATGAATCCGGTCAGCGTGTTGCGCATGGCCCGGGCGATGAATATCGAAGTAAGGAACGTGCTGCTGGTCGGCTGTGAGCCTGAAACTCTCGGCGGCGACGAAGGGCAGATGGGGTTAAGCGCGCCGGTTGAAGCTGCCGTCGAGGAGGCGGTCAAGCTGGTGCAATCGTTGATCGACAAACTTCGGGATAAGTCTGGTCCGGATTCGACGCTCTGAATATCCTGCAAAAACTAAGGAGACTGCCGTGGCAACGGAAAATGGTAACGGGAACGGAAGCTTCAACGACAAAGACACGCTCTTTATGCTCAGTGGCGTCGCGCTCATCGTCTTCGGGGCGGGCCTGATCCTTTCCAATCCGATCGCGAAGCGTTATCTGGGACAGTTCGGAGTCGGCGATCTGGCCAACGCCGCCTTGCCCGATCTGGACCGCTATTTGAAACTGCGGTCCATGTAAAAAAGCCGGCGATAGGTCCGCAGGTTTGTAACTAAGTCAGGGGGGTAACAGATTTGTCTACAGCAGGAGCGCCGGCGACGGCGGTTCGATACACAATTGACCCCAAGGGAAGCACATTCACAGTCCAGGCATTTGCCACGGGGATGCTTTCGGCGCTTGCCCATAGCCCGACCATCGCAATTCCGGATTTCGAGGGCGAGGTGAGCTTCGCCTCCGGCACTGTGGAGGATGCGTTTCTGCGGCTCGTGGCTCAGGCCGCTTCGTTGGCGGTGACCGATGATATCAGTAACAAGGATCGCCAGGAAATTGAGCGTCGAATGCATGACGAAGTGCTGGAGGCTGGTGGCTTTCCGGAAATCATTTACGAGTGCCCTCGAGCCTCCGCGGTTCAGAAGATAGGCGAGGGTCTATATTCGGTTTCGTTGAACGGGGAGTTGACCTTGCACGGAGTCATGCGCAATCAAGTGGTTGCGGCGCGAGTCACGCTCAAAGGCGATATTCTGCGGGCTGGGGGAGAGGTCTCCGTTCGCTTGAGCGACTACGAGATTCGACCAGTTTCTGCGGCTGGCGGAACTATAAAGCTCAAAGATGAAGTCAAGCTGTCGTTCGACATTGCCGCTCGCAAACAAGAGTGAATCGCTTGCCGTCATGGGATTTGCGAAGATGGGGTGGGATCGAGCGAATGATAACGTCGCGGGAGGATGCCGCATGTGTCTAGCCATTCCGGGGAAGATCGTCGAGATCTCATCCGACAACGAGGATTCTGCGCTGGTGGATGTGGTCGGCGTGCGCCGCACAATTGATCTAGGTCTACTAAAAGATAACAGGCCGGCTCCTGGCGATTGGGTGCTCATTCATGTGGGCTTTGCCATGAGCAAAATCAGCGAGCAGGATGCCGCCGACCAGATGAGTACGCTCCGAATGTTGGGAGAGATCGACGGAGCGATGCAGGAAGTCCAGGGGTACGGATTGGAGGATGTGAATTGACACCCGCCTGTGTTCAGCCCTCCAGAAAGGGGTCGGCGTGAGATTCGTCGACGAGTTTCGCGAACCGGAATTGATTTCGAAGACGGCAGAAGAAATTCGCCGGCTCGCTGGCCGGGAACACCACTACCGCTTGATGGAAGTCTGCGGCGGACATACTCATGCCATCTATCGCTTCGGCCTGAAAGACATCCTTCCGGAAAACATTGAACTGATTCACGGCCCGGGCTGCCCGGTCTGCGTGCTTCCAATGGGAAGAATCGACGATGGTCTTTCTGTAGCCCAGCAGCCCGACGTTATCTTCGCCGCCTTCGGCGACATGATGCGCGTCCCTGGCACCCAGGGCAGCCCGCTGGAACACAAAGCTCGCGGCATTGATGTCCGGATCGTGTACTCGCCTTCCGACGCTCTGAAGCTCGCGAGGCTTAATCCCGACAAGCACGTGATGTTTTTTGCCATCGGCTTTGAAACTACTGCTCCCTCCACCGCGCTTACAATGATGCGCGCCAAGGCCGAGGGCATTCATAATTTCTCTGTATTCTGCAACCACGTCACTATCATCCCAGCGATCCGGGCCATTCTGGATTCTCCCGACATGCGTCTCGACGCCTTCATCGGCCCGGGCCACGTTTCGACTGTCATCGGCTGCCGCCCCTACGAGTGGATTGCGCAGAATGAACGCAAGCCGATCGTGGTATCGGGCTTCGAGCCGCTGGACATGCTGCAGTCCATTCTCATGCTGCTGCATCAATTGAAGGCGGGTGAGGCCAAGGTGGAGAATCAGTACAAGCGGGTGGTCCCGTGGGAAGGCAACCGCGCTGCGCTCAAGGCCATGGCCGAGGTTTTCCAGCTACGTCCTTATTTCGAGTGGCGCGGTATGGGGTTCATCTCGCAGTCGGCACTGCGGGTCAACGACAAGTATGCCGAATGGGATGCAGAACAACGCTTCGCGGTTCCCGGTATTCGGGTGACCGACCCGAAAGCCGCACAATGCGGAGAAGTGCTGAAGGGCGTGCTGAAACCTCATCAATGTAAACTGTTTGGCCGCGAGTGCACGCCCGAGCATCCTATTGGCGCACTCATGGTGTCATCGGAAGGATCATGCGCCGCATATTACAACTACGAGCACCGGAAGGCAGCAACGGTAAGTCTGGGCTCGATCGCCTGAGCGCTCAGGCCGCCTCGCTTGCGGAATCAATGCCCACACGGTTCCGCGATCCCCAGATCGAGATGGCGCACGGAGCCGGAGGTAAAGCCAGCCGCAAGTTGGTCGAAGGCCTTTTTGCTCCCCTGCTTTTTGGTTCCTCGCCTGGCACGCTCGGAGATGCCGCGCAGGTCGACATCAACGGCACAATGGTTGCGATCACTACCGACAGTTTTGTGGTCAAGCCGCTGAGTTTTCCGGGCGGCTCCATCGGCGAACTCGCGGTGAACGGCACCGTGAACGATTTGGCTGTCTCGGGAGCGAAGGCAGAAGCTTTGGTGGTCTCCTATGTGCTCGAAGCGGGACTGCCTACACCGGTCCTCGAAGCCGAAGTTCGCGCTATGGGAAAAGCCGCAAGGGACGCGGGACTCAGGATCGCTGCCGGTGACACCAAGGTTGTCGAGCACGGCAAAGCGGACCAGATGTACGTCACGACGACCGGCATCGGACGCCTACTTCACGGGGTGACCATCGATCCTCGCTCTGTGCGCGTCGGCGACAGGATTCTGCTGTCTGGTCCGATTGGCGATCACGGAATAACTATCCTGCTGGCGCGCGGTGAACTTGATTTCGAAGCCGATCTTCGTTCAGACACCCGTTCCGTGCTTCCTTTGGTCGAAACTCTCATTCGTGCCGCTGGGCCTGGCATTCGCTGGATGCGCGATCCAACTCGCGGCGGCGCTGCAACATCTCTAAATGAGCTGGCTCGCGATTGCGGTCTGGGGATGGTTCTTTTTGAAGATCAGATTCCGGTGCGTGATACCGTGCGTGGAGCATGTGAGTTGCTTGGACTTGATCCGCTGCACATTGCTAACGAAGGGCAGTTTCTGGCGGTTGTTTCCCCGGAGTACGCTGACGCGGCGATCAATGCTTTGAGCCTGGCGCCGGGCGGAAGCGAAGCGCAGGTGATCGGCGAAGTTCGCGAACAGCCAGCTGGGACAGTGCTCGTTACAACCCTTTACGGCGGCAGCCGAATCGTAGATATGCTCGTCGGCGATCCATTGCCGCGAATTTGCTAGATGAAGAAGACGAATTTGTCAGGGACAGACGCTATGCCGACGGCATGTAAACTCGCGACTCAAGTCGAACAGCGTCTGATCGAGCGAAATCAACTCTTCGAGCCCTTCTTCTCGAGCGAGGCACCGCGTCTGGCAGAGGCTTGCCGTGAGATGTCGGAACGATTCCTACGCGGAGGGCGGCTTCTGGCCTTCGGACGCGGGCCTTACGCCACCGACGCGCAACACGTGTCTGTGGAGTTCGTTCATCCTGTGATCGTGGGCAAGCGCGCTCTGCCCGCGCTGGATCTATCGGTTCTCTTTCGACCCTGGCTCGAAGCAATCCTTCATCCTGAAGACATCGCCATGGGATTCGGTCCACCGGAGGGCGATCCCGAAGTTTGGGCCACGCTGCAGCAGGCGCACAATCGTGATGCGATGACGTTTGCGTTGCCTGGCGTAGAGGGTTCCTATGCCGTGGATGCAGCGACGCATGATACGTTCATGCATCAAGAGATGATTGAGATCCTTTATCACACCCTGTGGGAGACAGTGCACGTGTTTTTTGAACACCGTGAACTAGGCCATGAAGTGGGAGAGTCGGGATTTCTCTATCCGTTTCTAGGAACGAAAAAACAGGGAACCGGCGATCTGGTGGCTGAAGTGGCATCGTCCATCCGGATGAAGGTCCACGATGACGCCGATTTGCGCGCGCAAGTTGCGCACGAAGAGGCCGAACAGATCAGCGGCACTGCGCTTGCAATTCATGAGCGTCTGCAATGCGGCGGCGAAATCATCGTCTTCGGCAATGGCGGATCTGCAACCGACGCCAACGATTTCGCCATTGATTGCGTGCTCCCGCCGCCTGGTTACCAGTCTGTCCCGGCGGTGTCACTCTCCCTGGAGCCGGCGAACATCACTGCTGTCGCCAACGACATCGGCACTGACGCAATTTTCCTTCGCCAGTTGATCGCGCAGGCTCGTCCCGAAGATGTTGCGATCGGTATTTCTACCAGCGGCGGATCGCGGAACATCATCATGGCGCTGGAAGAAGCGCGAAAGCGGAATATGTTGACCGTGGCGCTGCTCGGCTACGACGGAGGCGAGATCAAGCGTAAGGGGCTGGCTGACTTTCCCGTGGTGGTGAACTGCGACTACATCCCCCGCATTCAGGAAGTGCAGGCTTCGATCTACCACGTCATTCGGGAATCATTGGAGGTATTGTGCCGTGGCCACGCTTGAACTCTATGGAACTGCTCGTTGTCCCCACACTGGCGAAATGCGAGAGTGGCTGGAGTGGAAGCGCAGTGAGTTTGTCGAGTACGACGTGGAGGCCGATCCCGTAGCGCGCAAACGCATGCGCGAGATCGCGCGTGGGCAGCGCATCGTTCCAATCCTGGTCGAGGACGGCAAGATAGTTCAAGTAGGATGGCAAGGGCGCGGTTGCATAGTAGACGACTAGGCGACACGCAGATAACAACCTAGATATGGCGAGTGCTTGTTCCATTCGAGTTCGGGGCGTAGTGCAGGGCGTGGGATTCCGTCCTTTTGTGTATCGCCTAGCCTGCGCCAATACCTTGAAAGGATGGGTGCTGAATGCGGAACAGGGAGTTGAAATTCATCTCGAAGGCGCCGAGACCGGACTGGAAGCTTTTGTCCGCGACTTGAAAGCGCAGCCGCCATCCGCAGCCAGCATCGCGGAAATCGATGTGCAGCCTGCACAGCCAGTCGGCGTGCGGGAATTCAGCATCCGGACGAGCCAGCGCCGGGAACGCCCGACCGTCCGGATTTCACCGGACCTGCCCGTTTGTAGCGAATGCCTGAAGGAACTCTTCGACCCGGCCGATGCGCGTTATTGGTATCCATATATCAACTGCACCAATTGCGGGCCGCGCTACACAGTCATATTGGCTCTGCCTTACGACCGGCCGAACACCACCATGAAGGAATGGCCGCTCGACGACTACTGCGCTGCGGAATATTCCAACCCGGGCAATCGTCGTTTTCACGCGCAACCTGTAGCCTGTCCAGAATGCGGTCCCGGCTATTATCTTCACCCGCAGCTTCACTCGAGACTTCAAGCTGACAACGATGAAAGTGCCGGCGGCATTCGCAGGGCGGCCGAGATTCTTCGTGCTGGCGGGATTCTCGCGGTGAAAGGACTCGGTGGGTACCATCTGGCTTGCGATGCCCGGAATCCCGCTGCCGTCGCGGTTTTGCGGGATCGCAAGTACCGGAAAGAAAAACCTTTCGCACTGATGGTGCGGGATGTCGAGATAGCCCGCAAACTGGTCGAACTTTCGTCTGACGCGGAAACTCTGCTCACTTCTGTCGCCCGTCCCATCGTGCTCGCGCCGGCAAGAAGCGAGCTAAGCGCAGTTGCCCCGGAGAACGATGAACTCGGTGTGATGTTGCCTTACACGCCTTTGCACCACTTGCTATTCGCTGCCGGTGCTCCGGAAGTCCTGGTCATGACCAGTGCGAATCGATCGAGTGAGCCGATCGCTTACGAGGACGAAGACGCACTGCAGCGTCTCGCAGGAATTGCAGATACGTTTCTGATTGGGCAGCGGCCCATCGCGCGCCGAGTGGACGACTCCGTGGCGAGAGCCGGGGTGTTCGGCCCGGTAGTCCTCCGCCGTGCCCGCGGGTACGCTCCGGGAGCAGTTGCATCGCTTCCTGCCGAGGGTCCGATCCTTGCGCTCGGCGCTGACCTGAAAAATGCAATCACGCTCGTTGTGGACGGCCAGGCCTTTGTCAGCCAGCACATCGGGGATTTGGATAATTACCAGTCGCTCCGTGCATTTCACGAGACCATTGTGGATATGGTTTCGATGTACGAGGTTCGGTGGGATGAATTGCTTCTGGTGCACGATCTTCACCCGCAATATGTTTCAACGGCACACGCCGCCGGACTTGAAGTTCTGCAAAGCCGTGCGGTGCAGCACCACGTTGCCCACGTCGCCTCCGTACTTGCGGAACGGGGAGAGTGGACGAAACGAGTGGTAGGCGTAAGCTTCGACGGCACCGGATATGGCGACGATGGATCCATCTGGGGCGGCGAGATTTTCGTCGGCAGCGTGCAAGAGGGCTTCACCCGCGTTGCTCATTTGCGTCGTGCGACGCTCGCCGGAGGGGACGCTTCGGCGCACTACCCGGTGCAGGCGGCTGCTGGGTTCCTTACGCAGGTCGATGGCTTGCCGGACGTGCTTGCTGCGCCCTTCGTTTTTCCTGAGCGTTACCGAAATGCAGTGGATCTGGTCTGCAAGGACATCCGCACGTTTGCTACGACCTCTGTGGGGCGTTTGTTTGACGCCACTGCATCCCTTCTCGGCTTTACTCGTGAGGTCACTTTCGAAGGACAGGCCGCAATCTGGCTGGAGCAACTCGCCCGCCGCGCGCCCTTGACGGAACCCTATCCCTTCCCCTTTGTCACTGGCGAGCTTGATTTTCGGCCCTTGCTGCTGGCGGTCGCACAAGACAGGGTTCGAGGCCGCGATGTGCGGGAAATTGCTAGATCGTTCCAGCACGGAATCGCCAGGGGTTTGCGGTATGCCGTGAACGAAATCTCAAGCAGTCACGGATTGGATACAGTTGTGCTCTCTGGAGGAGTTTTCCAGAACGAGTTGGTGCTGGAAGATTTGAAGTCTCTGCTGACGAACAGAGCGCTGCAGGTGTGGACAAACCATGCAGTCCCACCGAACGACGGCGGTATCAGCCTGGGGCAAGCGGCATTGGCGGCGTTCGGCCGCTTCGATGGCCCTGCGCGGGCGGACCACCAGCAGACCGAGTAAGAAAACCCATGCACGAACTTTCCATTGCGATAAGCATCGTGGAACTGGCCGAGGAAGAGGCAGAGCGCCGCGGCGTTCAGGTGAAGGCCGTGCACCTGAAGCTGGGGGTCCTCGCTGGCGTGGTGAAAGAGGCTCTCCTTTCTTGTTATGAAATGGCCTGCGAGAGTACTCCACTCCAAGGTTCTCGCCTGGTGGTTGAAGAGGCTCCCGTGGTGATCTTTTGTCCCAGTTGCCGGGCACAACGCCAGCCCAGCTCTGTACAGTTGTTTTGTTGTCCGGAATGCGGCACTCCATGCTCCGGGATCGTGCAGGGCAAGGAGCTCGAAGTGGTTGCATTGGAGATACAGGAATGCGCCCCGAACCCCGTTTGATTGAAGTCCGAAAGAATGTGCTGAAGCAAAACGATGTAGTGGCCCGATCCCTTCGCGAACGCTTTCGCGCCGCCGGAGTTTTCGTCGTGAGTCTCGTCTCCAGTCCCGGCTCGGGGAAGACTGCATTCCTCGAAAAGACGCTCACTCTTCTTCGCCCAAACTACCGCGTGGCCGCTCTGGTCGGTGACCTTGCCACCGAGAATGATGCGCTGCGTTTGGCGCGTAGCCAGGCCCCAGTCAAGCAAATCACGACCGGTACTCTCTGTCACCTCGAGGCGGCGATGGTCCAAAGCGCACTTGAAGGGTGGGATCTCAACCAGTTGGATTTCCTCTTTATCGAAAACGTGGGAAACCTGGTCTGCCCTTCTTCTTATGATTTGGGCGAAGATCTCCGGCTCGTACTTATTTCGGTGACCGAGGGCGAAGACAAGCCCCTCAAGTACCCCACCATTTTCAACAGTGCGGACGTTGCTGTGGTCACGAAAATTGACTTAGCGGCGGCCGTCGAATTTAGCTGGGACACCGCATACAACAATATCCAGGCTGTACGCCCAGGTATGCCAATTCTTCAGCTTTCTGCCAAGACCGGAGAGGGAATGGAAAAGTATCTAGGACTTCTGACGACGCGTCTGACAGAGTTGCGCCAGGCGGCAGCAGTGTAAGCAATCCACTCTCGCAACTCAGGCGAAATGCATGATCGGCTTTCTCTCCCATCCTCGCGGTCCGATACGCTCTCCGATCGCCCTGCATTCGCCTACTGCCCTTTTGAAACCGGACTGCACAGGTGCCCTCCGGAGAAAAGGCGGGACGGTCACCCTTTGCCGACAAGCAGTCCGTTCTCTGAAGTCCGGTTTGCTTGTGAATAACCGCGAAATACGGGCATTATTCGCGTATTTCGGCGTAGAGCGAGCGGAA
>Ga0210394_10001944_pt1 | contig 30384 bp, 22 predicted proteins | sample IncBWC12MmetaG_FD_160121 | JGI IMG/M metagenome (GOLD analysis project Ga0210394, IMG submission 160121) | Forest soil microbial communities from Barre Woods Harvard Forest LTER site, Petersham, Massachusetts, United States - Inc-BW-C-12-M | ecosystem: Environmental > Terrestrial > Soil >... | reverse complement strand
GGAACGATGGAAGGTATTGTTGGTAGCGGGGGCAGGATTTGAACCTGCGACCTTCGGGTTATGAGCCCGACGAGCTGCCAGACTGCTCCACCCCGCACCAGGAGGGCCGCGCATTCTACAAGCGCGCACCCGGGGCGGCAATAGCCGCGGTTACCCCGCAGCCCAGGCGCCGTCTGCGATCATGAAATCGCCGCGGCAATCCTTTTCGCCAGCACCGCGCCGGCTTCGCGGGCGAGGCTGCCGGCAGGCCAGCTGATGCCGAGCCCCTGGCGGTGATCGGGCTTCGGGATGATGTGGAAGTGGACATGCGCGACCGCCTGGTGTGCGCCGCTGCCGTTGTTCTCGAGGACGTTGTACTCCCTGACCCCGGTCGCCGCGACCACCGCGCGGCACAGGCGCGGCAGTACGCGTCCGAGTGCAGCCGCGGATTCGTCCGAGAGCTGATCCATGGTCTCGGCGGGCTCTTTCGGCACGACCAGCATGTGCCCTTCGCTCAAGGGCGCGATGTCGAGGAATGCCAGCACCTTGTCGTCCTCGTAGATCCTGTGACAGGGGATTTCGCCGCGCACGATCTTGCCGAACGCCGTGTCTGCCATGACTCTTGTCCTCACGCAGTGCCTCGCCGGGAGCGCGCATTGTCGCCGATCGTCGCCCGCTCGCGGCAACTTACTTTTATGGAATTCGTGCGGCGCGTGGGTAAACTGCCGTTCGCTCACCGCCAGGAGTTCCCCGTGATCGACCGCCGCCAGTTCGTCCTTGCCGCAGGCTCGGTGGTGGGAGCCGCCGTCGCCGCATCGCTGCGTTCGTACACCTGGGCCGCGACGCCCCCGGAGAGCGATGCCGGTGCGCGCCTCAACGCACTCTTTGACGCCTTCATGGACGAGCGGTTGTCAAAGACTCCGGAGCAGGTGACGGTCCTCGGCCTGGACAAGGGCAAGTACGCCTGGGCCAGGTCCAAGCTCAACGACGCCTCGCTGCGGCGCATGCACGAGGTGAAAAGCGAGAACACCGCGCGGCTGAAGCGCCTCGAGGCCTTCGGCCGCGATGGCCTGCATGGTGCAGACCTTGCCAACTACGACACCGTGGCCTACCAGATGGAGACGCTCGCGCGCACGGCACCTTTCGACTACGGTGATCAGCGCGGCTACATCGTGCCTTACGTTGTCAGCCAGCTCACCGGCGCCTACCAGAGCGTGCCGACCTTCCTCGACCGCCAGCACCAGATTCACGACAAGGACGACGCGGAAAGCTACCTGGCGCGGTTGCGCGCCTTTGCCGTGGTGCTCGACCAGGAGAGCGAGCGGGTGCGCCACGATGCGGGTCTGAAGGTCGTGCCGCCGGATTTTCTCATCGATCGCACGCTCGAGCAGATGCGCGTGCTGCGCAGCCCCGCCGCCGCCGACTCGATCCTCAGCACCTCGGTGGCCACGCGTGCCGCCAAGCTTGGCATTCCCGGCGACTACGGCGCGCAGGCTGCGCGCATCGTCGAGAAGCAGGTTTACCCGGCGCTCGACCGCCAGATGCAGGCGATCTCCGCCTTGCGTGCCGGCACGGTGCACGATGCCGGGGTTGCGCGGCTGCCGCAGGGCGCGGCGCTGTACGAGGTGGCGCTGCGCGGCTCGACCACCACCGACATGACAGCCGAGGAAATCCATCAACTCGGGCTCGAGCAGGCCCGCGATCTCACCGCGCGCATGGATGTGCTGCTGCGCCAGCAGGGCAAGACCAGCGGCACGGTCGCCGAGCGCGCCCAGGCGCTTGCCACGGATCCGCAGTACCTTTACCCCGACACCGATGAGGGTCGGCAGCAGATCCTCGACTACTGCAACGGCCTCATCAAAGCGTTGCAGCCGGTCCTGCCACAATACTTCCGCGTCATGCCGAAGGCTCCGGTGGAGATCCGTCGCGTGCCGGTCTACACCCAGGCCGGGGCCCCCGGCGGCTATTACCAGATCCCGGCGCTCGATGGCTCGCGTCCCGGGGCCTTCTACATCAATTTGCGCGATACCGCCGAATGGTCGCGCTGGAAGCTGCCGACGCTCGTCTACCACGAGTCCGAGCCCGGCCACCACTTCCAGCTCGCGCAGGTGCTCGAGCTGCCCTCACTGCCGCTGATCCGCAAGGCGGGCGGCGGCTTCTCGGCGAACACCGAAGGGTGGGCGCTGTATGCCGAGCAGCTCTCCGACGAGATGGGGCGCTACGACTCCGATCCGCTCGGGCGGTTCGGGTTGCTGCAGTCCATGCTGTTTCGCGCGGCGCGCTGCGTGGTCGATACCGGGCTGCACGCCAAGGGCTGGAGCCGCGAGCAGGCGATCGACTACATGGTGCAGACCGCCGGCGAGAACCGCAGCGCCATGACCACCGAGGTCGAGCGCTATTGCGCCTGGCCGGGGCAGGCGACCAGCTACAAGGTCGGACAGACCCGCTGGCTGAAGCTGCGCGCCGACGCGCAGCGGCGCCTGGGCGCGAAGTTCGATATCCGCGATTTCCACGACGTCGGCCTCACCGCCGCGCCCATGCCGCTCGCAGTGCTCGAGCGGGTATTCGACGAGTGGCTGAAAGGGCTCGGCGTATGAGCGCAGCGCGCGCACCAGCGGCGCGCGTGCGCGCCACCGGCACGGTCACGATCTGCCTGGCGGTGTTGCTGGCTGGCGCATTGTCCCCCTCAGTGCGCGCGCAGGAGAGCGGCTATCCGCCGCCGCTCGAGGCGGACTTCGTCATCCGCGATTTCCACTTCACATCCGGGGAGACGCTGCCGGAGCTGCGCATCCACTACCGCACGCTCGGCAAGCCACGCACCGACTCACACGGCGTGGTGCGCAACGCCGTCCTCATCATGCACGGCACCGGCGGCAGCGGCGGCAGCTTCATCCGGCCGGTATTTGCCGGTGAGCTCTTCGGTGCAGGCCAGCCGCTCGATGCCACGCGCTATTTCCTCATCCTCCCCGACGGCATCGGACACGGTAAGTCCAGCAAGCCGAGCGACGGGCTGCACGCGCGCTTTCCGCACTACGGCTACCGTGACATGGTGCAGGCGGACTACCTGCTGCTGACGCAGGGGCTCAAGGTAAATCATGCGCGACTCGTCATGGGTACCTCCATGGGCGGCATGCACACCTGGGTGTGGGGTGAGGCACACCCGGAATTCATGGATGCGCTCATGCCGCTCGCGAGCCTGCCGACGCAGGTCTCCGGGCGCAACCGCGTGTGGCGCCGCACGATCATCGATGCGATCCGCAACGACCCGGACTGGAAGGGCGGGGACTACACCGCCCAGCCCCCGGCGCTGCGCACCGCGATCGAGATGCTGTGGCTCATGGGCAGCAATCCTGTGCTGCGGCAGCAGGAAGCCCCGACGCTTGCCAGGGCGGACGAGGTGATCGACGCCTACCTCAGCGAGGTGTCGAAGAACGATGACGCCAACGACGTCCTCTACACCATCGCCGCCTCGTACGACTACGATCCCGGGCCGAACCTCGCGAAGATCTCCGCGCCGCTGCTGGCGGTGAACAGCGCCGACGACCTGATCAACCCGCCCGAGCTCGGCATCCTCCAGCGTGAGATCGGCCGGGTCCCGCACGGCCGCGCGATCGTGATCCCGTTCAGCGACCGCACGCACGGCCACGGCTCGCATACCTACGCGGTGCTGTGGAAACAGTACCTGGAGGAATTGCTGCAGTCGCCGGAGCGCTAAACCGCTCACGCTCGGTGCGGCCTCAGCCGCGCCGCACGTGGGCGGGCGTCAGGTCCGCGATGCTGCGGCAGCCGAGCAATCCGAGCACGCGGTCGATCTCGGTGGTGAGAATCGTGAGCGCCCGGTCCACCCCGGGCTCCCCGCCCGCGATCAGTCCGTAGAGCGTGGCGCGCCCCAGCATCACCGCCTGAGCGCCGAGCGCGAGCGCCTTGACGACGTCGGTGCCGCGCCGGAAGCCGCTGTCGACGAGCACCGCCAGGCGGTCGCCGACCGCCGCGACGATCCCGGGCAGCACGTCGATGGGCGCGACGCAGTAATCGAGCTGGCGGCCACCGTGGTTGCTCACCACGATGCCGTCGAGACCGAGCGCGGCCGCGCGCTCGGCGTCGGCGATCGTGAGCACGCCCTTGATCAGGAGCTTGCCGCGCCAGTGCTCGCGGATCCAGTCGATGTCGTCCCAGCAGATGGTCGCATCGAACAGGCGCGGAATGACCGTGCTCGCCCCCATGGGGGTGAGCCCGGAGGGCAGGAAGCCCTCGAGATTGCGAAAGCGCGGCATGCCATTGCGCAGCAGCACGTGCCACATCCACCGCGGGTGACGCAGCGTGTCGAGGCTGGCGTAGAGCGTGGGCCGTCCCGGGACACGGTAGCCGCGCTGGTCCCATTCGCGGTTGCCGAACACGTTGGCGTCGGTGGTGAAGAGCAGCGCCTCGTAGCCTGCAGCGGCCGCGCGCTGCATGATGTCGCCGCCGATGGTGCGATCCTTCACCACGTACAGCTGCATCCACAGCCGGCCACCGGCGCGGCTCGCCACGTCCTCGAGGCGTGTGGTGGACACCGTGCTCAGGGTATAGGGGATCCCGGTGCGCGCCGCGGCGCGCGCGAGCGTCACGTCCCCGTCCGCATGCAGCAGGCCGTTGAGCCCGGTGGGTGCGATCACCAGCGGCGCGGCGGCGTCGCGGCCGAGAATGCGGGTGCGCTGGTGGCGCGCGGCCGTGTTGACCAGCGTCTGCGGCACGAGCTGCAGCCGTTCGAGCGCCGCGCGATTGCCGCGAATCGTGGCTTCGTCCTCCGCGCCGCTCTCCACGTACTCGAAGGCGAACCCGGGGATCCGCCGGCGCGCGATATCGCGCAGGTCGGCGATGTTAAGCGCCCGCGCCACCTGGCGGCTGGTGAACGAGCGGCGTTTCCAGGGCATGCGAGACCTCGGGTCGCGCTGCGCGCCACGCTACGCGATGACGTCCTGCAGCGCTACGTGGATGCGGGTGGCGACGAAGGTGTTGGTGGTGCTGTTGTATTGGCCATATGCGGTCAGGCGAAAGATCCGGTTGGCAGTGCCCGCAGGGAAGCTAGCCTGCACCTTGCTGATGAAGTCCGCCATGTTGTTGTACACCGACACGCCGTTGGTCGCCGTAAAGCTGCCGATCGCCAGCTGCAGCGCGCTCGCCGGCGCACCGACCGTGGTGATCAGCGGACTCGCCGGCAGCGTCTTCAGGTCGAGCGTGGCCGGTCCGGTGCGGATGTAGCGGACGTCATCGAGAGCGGCGTTGCTCAGGTCGACCACCAGGCCCGCGTTGCTCACGCTCGAGAACGGGGTGGGGCTGCCGCCGTGGGTCCACTCGCAGATGAGCACCTGTTCGGTGGCGCTGCCGGGGGTGATCGTCGTAGCGGTGAAGTCAGGCGGTGCCGTGCCGAACGGGGTGACCAGCCCGTTAAACTGCAGCAGCGTGCCTGCGGTGACGGCGCTCTCGTTGACGGCGCCGGTGTTCACCACGTAAGCGCCGGGGTTGACCGCGCCGCTGCCCGTGGCGGTGCCGGCGAAGGCGAATGCCGATGGAGCCCAGTTGTCGAGCGTCAGCATGTTCACGGTGGCGCTGGTGGGTGTCGCCGAGGTGAGCGTACCCCACAACTGGGTTTGCGCCAGGCGCACCTGGCCGCCGGTCGCGTCCAGATCGACCAGGGCCCCGGTGGTCGAGTTGAGGCCGGCCTGCCCGGAAACGTTGATTTGCTGCCCCACGGAGATCGAGTCGATCGAGAGGTCCGGAGCGGCAACGCCGTCCTCGCTGACGATCGTCGAGCTCCCGATCCCGACCGGAGTCTCAGCGTAATACGCGTATACACCTTGCGGGTCGAGGTAAGTGACGCCACGCAGAGTGATCACGTCGCCGCTGCGGGCGACCACCGTGCCGGTGAGGTACTCCGCGAGGTCACCTTCCTGGCTGGAGCCGGCGTATACGGAGGTCGCGTTGAAGGAGGGTGTGATGCCGACGAGACTGTCGAGCGTGCCATAGGCAACGACTGACGTGCTCTCCAGCAACCCCGAAATGGCGGTAAGCCCGGCAGCTCCGGTATACGTGACTCCATTGATGTTGAAATAAGTCTGCGCATTGGTGTTGACCGTCAGTGCGCCGAGCGCCGAGACCAGATCGTAGAACGGGCGCATGTTCATGATGAAGCCGCTCGGCACGCTCTGCGTGGTGACATACAGGCCGCGCGCGCGCATCACCGTCGTGTCGGCTGGCGCCGGCGACGCCACCGCGAACGGCTGCACCTGGATCTGGGCTGGCGAAGTGCTGAGGATGGTGTTGGATGCAGCGAGATCGATGTCGATGTTCCAGCGAATCGACTGGCCGACAGTGATCACCAGGGGATTGTGCGGGTCGAACGTGATGGTCACCGTGTCCGCGGACATGGCGGCACCGGTGCTGTCCAGGGCGGTAGCCAGCACCGCCTGCCCGTTGACGTTGAGCCAGATGCTGGCGGCGCTGTAATCGAGGGTGATCGCAACGGAGACGTAGGTTGCCGATGGCACCGCCGGCGCCTCCACCAGCTCCGAAAGATCCCTGAGCTTGGTCAGATCGACGGTCTCGGGGGTCGAGAGCGGCTCGACTACATTGCCGTTGTTGTCGGTGAGCGTGATCGCATCGATCGCGATGATGTACGCGCTGAACTCCGGCTCGGGACTGCTCATCATGGAGCCCATGGTGAGGACGGGCGTGCCGGGGTAGGTGTTGTTGTTGCTGTGGCAACCGACGCCGAGCAGGCTCAGTGCCACGAGCAGCAGGTGTGGCGCCCGCGCAATGAGGGTCGTGCGTGAGCGAGCATCGGTCATCGGTGATCCCCTTTTGGTCTTGCTCTGGATCCCGTCAGGGATCTGGCGCTACTGCGCCGTGGCTTAGAGGCGGCCGTGCGGCAATACGTTCCCGCAGCCGCGCAAAGCGGGCTAGTGTACCGGGTAACGGCGGCGGAATCAGTCGACCGTGAGGGTGATCGAGCCGCTGGTGGCGGTGCGCAGGTCGACGGCCTGCGGGAACCACTGCCGCTGCAGCGACCCGGTCAGGTCGCTCGTGTTCCAGAGGCGTACCGATACGAAGTACAGCGCGCTGGGGGTCTCGGCCGGCAGCCCGTTGATGGCCACGCTGGCTGCACCCTGACCGAACCCGGCAGGCAGCGGCGCGGTGGCCACCAGCGTGCCGTTCTGGCTCACGAGCAGCTGCCCGGCGTTGTACTTACCCGGGGTGGTGGGCGTGAGGCTGGCATGCAGCGAGCCTGCGGGCGTGCCCGCGGCGAGCGCCAGTGTGCCGAGGGCCACGGTGACCGGGGGTGCGGTCGTGCCACTCGGCGGCGTCGTCGTCGGTGCGGTCACCTTGGCGGTGAGAGCCCCGCCGGCGTAGCCCGGCGCGGAGGCGGCGACGATGTAGGTTCCCGCGCCTTGCGCGGGTGGCGCGCTCACCACGGTGAGCGTTCCGCCGCTCGTCGACCAGGTCCCCGAGTCGACCGTGCCGGTCGAGAGCGCCTGGGGATTGAGGAGCACTTCGTTGAACGGATCGATGGGGCTTGCCTCGATGAGGTAGGGCACCTCGCCCGAGCCCTGTAGCGTCTGGTAGAAGCCGACCAGAGATCCGGCCGGCAGCGTGGCAGCCGGCGTCGCGGCGAGGTTCGCGGTGTAGGAGCTTGCCGCACGCGGCGTGAGAGTACCCAGTGCCACGGAGTTGATGCTGCCGGCGGCGGCGCCGGTAGTGCTCGTGGTGCCGGTAGTGCTCGTGGTGCCGGTAGTGGTCGTTCCCGTGGTGGTGGTGCCGAGTGTCGTGGTGCCGAGCGTCGTGGTGCCGAGCGTCGTGGTGCCGGTCGTCGTCGTGCCGGTCGTCGTGCCAGTGGTGCTGGTGCTGAACGGCGAGGTCGTGCTGCTGCTGCTCGGCAGCTCCACCTGTACCGACTTGATGATGATGGTCGCGATGCCCGGGCCGTGGATGACCACGTCGTAGTAGGTCACGTTGGAGGAGTTGGCCGCGAGCGGATAGAGCATGAAGCTGCCGTCGGCCTGCACCGGGGCCGAGCTCACGACCACGTGGCGCGTACCGTCGGCGCTCAGTACCTGTGCGCTCACCTGGATCGCCGGCAGGCCGCTGGTGCTCGTGGTGATGTTGGTGAGCGTGAGCTGACCGGAGATGCCGGCGGACTGCGACAGGTCATAGGCCGAGGCGTGCGGGCTCAGCATGATCCCCGTCCCGCCGGTGTAGGTCGAGGTGCTGAAGGGCACGAGGTCGGTCGTGCCGTCGAGGAACACGGCGAACTCGTTGGGGGGTTGGGTCGAAGTCGTCGATCCAGTGCCCGTCGTGGTACCGGTGGTGGTGCCGGTCGTGGTGTTGGTGCCGCCTATCGGCAGGCCGGTCGCCGGGTCGACGGTGGCGGTGTTGCCACCGAACGCGCCGGTGGTGGTTCCGGTGGTGCTGCCGGTGCCCGCGAGCGCCGCCCCCACGTTGCCCACCGGCACTTTGAGCGAGGTGGCGATGCCGAACCCCTGGTCAGGATTCAACAGCTCGAGGGGCAGCTGGTGGGTGAGGCCCGCACTGTCGACGAAATCGGCCTCGCTGTTGTAGAGCGCGCCCGCGGTTTGCGCGGAGCTGGTGAGCGGCGTCGACGCATCGACCGGGACGACGCGCATCTGCGAATAGGTTCCCGGCACGATGTGCAGGTCGTCGACGATGTTGCTCAGGTTGCCGTTGTTGGCCCCGACCAGGTCGATGGTGGTCGGAGTCGAGAGCGGGAATTTGACCCAGCCGCCATCAGCGGGACCGGCCGTGGAGCTGCTGTTGAACCACAGCTCCTGCGTCGTTACCCACACGTGCGAGTACTGTGCCGGGGTGTTGCCGGTCAGCGACACCTGCGTATCCGCCGAGCACGCAGCGAGCAGGCAGCCGAGCATGCCGAGCGGAGCGATGAGCGCGGGCAGACGGTGATTCATGCCAATCCCTGTGCGGTGCCGAGCACGATCATGCTACGACTGCGCCAGCACCGCAACGCGGCAAACGCCGACAAGTGTGTAGAATTGTGGCGCTGTGGCACACGTCGCAGCCCGCGATTTACCATTAAGCTTTGTTGACAGTGATGCGACGCGTTCCTGTCCTCGGTGCCTGGGTGCTGCTCGCGGCTGTGAGCGCGGTGCAGGCGCATGCGCACCTGCAGGCAGCGAGCCCCGCTGATCAGAGCGTGCTCAGCGCCGCCCCGACGCAGCTCGTCCTGCACTTCTCCGAGGCCGTGCGTCTCACCGCGCTCGCGATCGGTAAGGCTGGCGAGCCGCCGCGCAAGCTGCCGCTCCCCGCCGGCGATCCCGCGGCGCAGATTAGCGTGCCGCTGCCGCCGCTGTCGCCCGGCCAGTACGTGGTGAGCTGGCGAGCGGTCGCCGCCGATGGCCACGTGGTGCCGGGTCAGATTCATTTCACGCTGCAGTGATGATCGATGGCGCGTGGCTCGTGCTGCGTGCCGCGAGCCTGGTGCTGGCGCTGCAGGCTGCCGGCATCGCGCTATTCAGTGCGGTGTTCGGCCGTGAGCTGACCAGCGCGCGGCCGGCGGTCGCGACAGCCGGTGCGCGCTGCGCCCTGGCCGCACTCGCTGTGCTCTTCGCCCAGCTGTTATTCGAGCCGGTGTACCTGGCGGCGGACTGGTCCGCGCTCGGCGATGCGGCCGCGCAGCGCCTCGTGCTCGCATCGCCCGCGGGCGCGGCGCTCCTCGCGCGCCTCGGCGGCGCGCTCTGCGTCGCGCTCGGGCTGTCGGGGAGCGCGCCGGCACGGCGCCGGCTGGCGCTCATCGGTGCCACGGCGATCGTCGGTTCCTTTGCGCTCACCGGGCACACCGCCGTGCACCCGTGGCGGGTGCTGCTCGCGCCAATGCTGCTCACGCATGTTGCCATCGTCACCTTCTGGTTCGGCTCGCTCGGGCCGCTGCACCGGGTGTTGCGCCTCGAGACCCCCGCGCAGGCCGCCGCCGCCGTCGCACGCTTCTCCGCGCTCGCGGTGTGGCTGGTGCCGCTGATCGCTGCGGCGGGCATCGGCATGGCGCTGCTGCTGCTGCCGGATGCGGCGGCGCTGCGCCGCCCCTACGGGCTCCTGCTGCTGGCGAAGGCCGCACTGTTCGCAGTGCTCATGGGGCTGGCGGCCGTGAACCGCCTGCGGCTCGCGCCGGCGCTGGCACGTACGCAAGCGCGCGCGCCGCTGCGCCGCACGCTCGCCCTCGAGTACTTGCTCATCTGCCTGGTGCTGGGCGTGACCGCGGTGATGACCGGCCGCTACTCGCCGGAAGGCTGAGCAGCCGGCGCGGCGCTGATCGCCTCCTGCGGGGCGTGCATGATGGCGTGCCGCACGGGCGCGAGCGGCGCATCGTCCGTGAGGCGCACGCTGTCGCCGTCGGGCTCGACGCCGAGCTGGCGCCACAGCGCCATCAGATCGGGCGCCACGGGCGTGGCGCGCATCTGCGCGTACAGATCCTCGAGTGTGCGGGTGCCGACTGCCTGGTCGCCGGTGTGCAGCACGCGCTCGATCGGCCAGTCAGCCGCGAGCCCGCCACTCGCGCGCAGCACCGCGCGCAGCGCGTCCTGCAGCCCGAAGCGCAGCTGCGTGCGCCGGCGGATATCCACGTCCGCGAGCAGGCAGAACATCGCCCCGCCCCAGTAGGTGCGGCCCCAGGTGTGCGTGCCGTCGAGGCCGCGATCGCCCTCGTCGGGCAGGCCGCGCGGCATGGAGCGCAGCTCCTCGGCCCACACATCGCTCTCGCTGCGGTTGCCTGCCTGCACGCGCGCCACGCCCTCCACGTAGGTGGCGATGCCTTCCGACAGCCAGGCGTGCGTCTCGCCGGTATCGGGCAGCGCGAGGTGCGTCATCTCGTGCACCAGCACCCAGTCGGAGCGCAGCTGCGTCGCGGTCACGTCGCGACCGGCGCGCACCCGGATGACGGCGTCGGGATTGGCGAAGGTCCTGCCGCCGTGCACGCCCGCGCCGGGCTCAGCCCCGATGCGCACCGTCACCGCCGTCGTCGGGAAGCGCCCGTAATAGCGCGTCACGATGTCCGCCGAGCGCTGCACCCACTCGAGGATCGGGCCGGCGCCGGCGCCGAAGGCGTCCGGCTCGAAGACGAGGTGCACGCTGGCGCCGGCGACGGAGAGCTCGCGTGCGGCATCGGCCGTGGGGGATGCGGCGTGGCAGGCGCTGGCGAGGGCGCCGGCCGCGGCGATCAGGGCGAGACGCGTCAAGGACGGCGGCATGCGTGTCGCCCTCAGCGCCCGGGATGTCCGAACAGCACCCGCCGGGCCTCTTCAGTGAACTCGGTCTGCGTGTTGATGGACTTCGCCTTCTCGTAGGCGCGCACGGTCGCGGGCCGCTCGCGGATGGTATCGAACCAGCGCCTCAGGTGCGGGAAGTCCTCGAGCTTTTGGCCCTGGCGCTCGTGGGGGACGATCCAGGGATAGGCGGCGATGTCGGCAATCGAGTATTCGCCGGCGATGAAGGGCCGATCGGCCAGGCGCCGGTCGAGCACCCCGTAGAGACGCCGGGTCTCGCGCACATAGCGCTCGATGGCATACGCAATCTTCTCCGGTGCATAGCGGGAGAAGTGATGATTCTGTCCGGCCATCGGTCCGAGTCCCGCCATCTGCCAGAACAGCCACTGCATGACCTCGACGCGGCCGCGCAGCTGCTGCGGCAGCAGCCGCCCGCTCTTCTCCGCGAGATACAAGAGGATCGCCCCGGACTCGAACACCGACAGTGGCGCGCCGCCGTCGGCCGGGGCGTGGTCGACGATCGCGGGGATACGGTTGTTGGGCGAGATCGCGAGGAAGGCCGGCTCGAACTGCGCGCCGCTGCCGATGTCGACCGGCACGATGCGGTACGCAAGTCCCGTCTCCTCGAGGAACATGGTGATCTTGTGTCCGTTGGGCGTGGTCCAATAATAGAGGTCGATCATGAGAGTCACTCCGGCTGCCGTGGCGGTGAGCGTGGCACGCGCACGGCGGGCTGCGCCATGCCACGGCGGCCGCCAGCCGCGTCCGCCTTGCGCGGCATTTATATGGCACAGGCTGATATATGGCACAGGCTGACCTGAGCGCTGGCCGTTCCGCAGCCACGGCCGCGCTTCGCTCGCAGGGGTACGTGCTGCTGCCACCTGCCGCCGCCGTCGCGGCGCTGCAGCTCGACCTCGCCGGGCTCGAGGCGCTGCGTGGCAGCTGGGACGAGCTGCCGCGCGATGCGTACCTGCGTGACGGCGGGCATTACCGCTCGCGCCGCCACGCTTGCTTCATCTACACCTCCGCCGCGGGCGAGCTGGCCCCGGTGCCGAGGCGGCCGCACTGGCAACCGACTTCCTACAACGCCCTGCACGGCGGCCTCGAGCGCTGGTTCGAGCCGATCGCGGCGGGGGTGAGTGGCTCGGCGGCCTGGCGCGGGTTGCTCGGCTCGCTCGGTGAGCTGTTTGCGACGCTGCAGCCGGTAAGCCGCTGGTACCTGGAGGCGCACCAGTTCCGCATCGACACCAAGGAGGGCATCGGCCGCCCGACGCCTGAGGGGGCGCACCGCGACGGTGTGGATTTCGTCGCCGTGGTGCTGGTGCGACGCCACGCGGTGCGCGGCGGCGAGACACGGGTGTTTGCGGCGCACGGCAGCGCCGCTGTGCGCTTCACCATGGAAGAGCCGTGGTCCATGCTGCTGATGGACGATGCCCGCGTGATTCACGAGACGACGCCCATTCAACCGCAGGACGCAGCGGGGGTGCGCGATACCCTGGTGCTTACCTACCGCGCGCGCGGCTTTCAGGCGCCGGGGGCGGAGGGCTGAGGCTCCTCGCCCGAGGGGCGGCCGTCGATCCAGGTTTCGAGCACATTCAGATCATCGTCGGTGAGGGCGAGGTTGGCGCGCAGGCCCGGGGCGATGCGGCCCACCTCGGCGCCGAGCCCGAGGAACTGCGCTGGCACTTCGCTCGCCATGCGCACCGCCTCGACCAGCGGCAGGCCGAGCATGGCGACGGCGTTGCGCACGCAGCTCGCCATGTCGATGTTTGAGCCCGCCAGCCGTCCGTCCTCATCGATGCAGGTATGGCCTTTGACCGTGATGCGCCGCCCCTGCAGCTCGAACGAGTCCTGCTCGGTGCCAACGCTCGGCATGGCATCCGTCACCAGCATGAAGCGATCGTGGGGCTTGCACTTGAGCGCGATGCGCAGGACGACCGGGTCGGTGTGCTCACCGTCGACGATGATGCCGCACCAGCTGTCGGGGTCGTCGAGCGCTGCGCCCACGGTGCCGGGCTCGCGCCCGGTGAGCTGCGACATGGCGTTGAACAGGTGCGTGAAGCCGGACAGTCCGTGCTCGCGCGCGGCGCGAATCTCGGCGTAGGTCGCATTGGTGTGCCCGGCGGACACCACCACGCCCGCCGCCGTCAGGCGCTGGATCATCTGCGGCGTGGTCATCTCCGGGGCGAGCGTCACCAGCGTGCGCCCGCCGCGCAGCGAGCTGAGCAATTCCACGGCGTGCGGGTCGAGTTCGCGCAGCTTGGCCGGATCGTGCACGCCCTTGCGGGCGACATTGAGGAACGGGCCTTCGATGTGAATGCCGAGCACCCCCGGGACACCTGCGACGATGGCACCGTGCACCGCGTTGATGGCGCGCGCCACGATGTGGAGATCAGCGCTGATGAGGGTCGGCAGAAACCCGGTGGTGCCGAAGCGCCGGTGCGCGCGGCCGATCGTGCCGATGGTGGCGACGCTCGGCGAGTCGTTGAACAGCACGCCACCGCCGCCGTTCACCTGCGAATCGATAAAACCCGGCAGCAGCAGTCCGCCGTGCAGATCGTAGTGCTGCGCGGCACGGCAGCGCGGATCATCGCGGCCGAGCAATGCAGCAATGCGTCCGCCCTCGATGAGCACGCACTCGCCCTCGACGAACCCCTGCTCGCGCAGCACCCGTCCGTTCACCAGCGCCAGGCTCATCAGAGTGTCTCAGTCACTTTGTGCAGATGCGGCGGCTGGTCGGGATTCAAGCCGCGCGCGAGCGCCAGTGCGTTCACCATGCGGTAGAAGCTCTGCGCAAGCAGCAGCGGCTCGATCACCGGGTGAGCGGCTTCGCTCGGCAGCACGGTGGTGTGCGGGACCGCGGCGCCCGCGAGCAGCACCCGCGCGCCGTGGGCGGCGAGCTCGCCCGCCAGTTGCGCCACCCCGGCGTGGCTCTCGTCGTTCTGCGCGAACAGCAGCAGCGGGAAGCCGGCGCGCACCAGTGCCAGCGGCCCGTGCCGCAGCTCCGCGGCGCTGATCGCTTCGGCGTGCAGTGCGCAGGTCTCCTTGAATTTCAACGCCGCCTCCTGGGCGGTGGCGAGCCCCAGGCCCCGAGCGATCACGTAGAGGTTGCGCGCATCCTGCAGTTGCCGGACGGCGGCGCTCCAGTCCTGCTGCCAGGCGCGCGCCAGCAGCTGCGGCGTCTCCTGCAGTGCCGCCGCGAGCGGCTCGTCCTGTGCCCAGGCCGCGACCAGCTGCACGATGGCCGCCAGCGAGGCGAGGTGCGACTTGGTGGCGGCGACGCTGCACTCGCTACCGGCGTGCAGCGGCAGCAGCTCATCGGCCAGCTGCGCCAGGGGCGAGTCCGGCGCGTTCACGAGCGCCACGACATGCGCACCGGCAGCGCGCGCGCTGCTCACGGTGGCGAGCAGGTCAGGGCTCGTCCCCGACTGCGACACGGCCAGCAGCAGCGTGCCCGCCAGGTCGGGCGTGGCGGCATAAAGCGAGCTCACCGAGGGGGAGGCGGAGGAGGTGAGGATCTGCAGGCGCGTCTCGATCAGGTAACGGGCGAAGGTGGCGGCGTGATCGGAGCTGCCGCGCGCGCAGGTGACCACGGCGCGCGGCGGCTGGGCGCGCAGCCGCGCGGCGAGGCGCGCCACGCGCGCCGCGTTCGCCTGCAGCTGCTCGCGCACCGCCTGGGGCGCCTGCGCCGCCTCGCGAAACATGCGGGTGCTCGACTCGGGAGTGCTCACGTGGCGATGCTGAGCTCGGCGACGAAATCGTAGATGTCGCCGCGATAGAACGATTGGGTGAACTCCGCGGCGCGGCCGTCCTTGAGAAATCCCAGCCGCTCCACCAGCAGGCCCGGATCGCGCTCCTTCGCCTGCAGCAGCTCTGCCTGCTCGGCGGTGAACAGCACCGCGCGCAGCCGTTGCAAGGCACGCACCGGGCGGTTGCCGGCGCGCTCGAGCGCGGCGTACAGGGAGGATTCGACCGCCTCGAGCGAGGGCAGGCAGGAGGCGAGGATCGTGGCGTATTCGAGCGCCATCGGTGCATCGTCGGCGAAGCGGATGCGGTGGAAGCGATAGACGGGCGTGCCCGGGCTCGAGCGCAGCGTGAGCGACTCTTCGGGCGTCACGGTGCCGGCGGACTTGCGCAGCCACACGCTGCGGGGATTGCGCCCGCGAGCGCGCATGTCCTCGGAGAACGAAGTGAGCTTGGAGAAATTCTTCTCCACGCGGGCGCACACGAATGTGCCCGAGCCCTGGCGGCGAACCAACATGCCTTCCTTCACCAGACCGTCGATCGCTTTGCGCACCGTGATACGCGAGACGCTGAAATCTGTGGCCAGATCGCGTTCGGGCGGCAGGGCGTCGTCCGGACCTAACACGCGGGTCTCGATCGCCTGGCGCAACGCACGCTGCAGTTGTTGGTAGAGCGGCAGACTGCTCTGGTCGTCGAGTTTGCCGACCGCGTGTGACAGCAGCGTCAAAGGGGTTCTCCAGCGCAGAGCATGAACGACATCATGCTACCACTATAGAACCACTTTGTTGCGATGAGAAGACATGTGATCCGGTAACAATATGTTTTTATTTATAAAACATTGCATCAATTCAACTGGTATCTACGGGTATGGCATTCTTCAATTATTGGTACTATATTGGCACGTAACTGGTCCCAGGAGGAGGGACGCGCCGGCGGGGGCGCGCAGGCGCTGCGAGGAGGCTCGCGGGGGAAATGCGACGGCGTGATGCGCGGCATCGGGCAAATGACAAACCAGGGGTGAGCAAATCATGAGAATCGCAAGGTCGACGTTGATTGGAACGGCGGTCGCCATGGCTCTGTTTGGCCGCAATGGTGCAGCCCAGGCGCAAGAAAGCACCAGCACCACAGGTTCCAACCCGAACGATCTCCAGGAAGTCGTGGTCTACGGCATCCGCGCCAGTCTGCGCGATTCCCTGCAGGCCAAGAAAGACGCAACTGGAGTTGAGGAGGTCGTGACCGCAGAGGACGTCGGCAAGTTTCCCGACAAGAATCTTGCCGAGGCGTTGCAGCGCGTACCGGGCGTCGTGACGCAGAAGGATTTCGGCGAAGGCGAGCGCATCAACCTGCGCGGCACGCTCGACTCGCTCACCAACGTCACGCTCAACGGCCACAACCTGTCCACCGCCGACTGGTTCATTCTCGATCAGCAGAACGCGACCCGCAGTTTCAACTACCTTATGTTGCCCGCGGACCTCATTGGCAAGGTGGAGGTACTGAAGACCGCCCAGGCCGACGTGCAGGAGGGCGGCATCGGCGGCACGGTAAACGTCGAGACGCGTAAACCGCTCGCGCTGCAGCCCTTCACCGCCTATGCCTCCGTCGAGGCGTCACGCAACGAGCTCGAGGCCAAGACCGAGCCGAATGCCACCGGTCTCGTCAGCTTCAAGGATCCGGATAATCGCTTCGGCTTCCTGCTGGCGGCGATCTACCAGAACCTGGACATCCGTCGCGACGGCTTCGAGGTTCTCGGCTACGCGCCGATCAGCGCCACCAACCCCACGCTCATTCCGACGCTGATCAACTCGGCGCTGTTTGAGCAGGATCGCATTCGCAAGGGCGGCAACTTCGACGTCCAGATCCGCCCGACCGACCAGCTCGAGTTCAACTTCAACGGGCTGCTGTCGATCTTCGATGCCAACAACACCAACCAGAGCTGGTTGGCGGACCCGCAGCGGGCCATCGGCAACGGTGGCTCGATCACCAACTGCGTGGTGGCGGCGGGGGCGTGCGTTGCCGGCACGGTTTCATCGCTCAACAATGGCACCTCGGACTTCGCCTTCTTCTACGATTCGTTCGACCGCATCGCCAAGACCACCAGCCACAACATTGATCTCGACACCAAGTACACGCCCGACCCGACCTGGACGCTGCACCTGGATTTCGGCTACACGGATGCCACCGGCAACACCAATCCGCAGTTGTTCCCGGAGTTCGGCGCGCCCGGTGCGTTCACCTACGACTTCAGAAACGGCGCGCCGCAGGTACACCCCATTCCGAACGGCAACGGCGTCACGGTCAACTTCGCCAATCCCGACTCGTTCGCGTTCGATTTCGCCAACGCCGATCAGTTCCTGAACGATGACCGCGAAACCTATCTCTACGCGGACGCTCTCAAGGAGCTCGATTTTGGCGCGCTCAAGTCGATCAAGTTCGGCGTCAAGGGCACTAACCACGAGCGCGACGCCACCGGTAACTACACCACGTACGGAGCCTTCTCGGCGCCCATTCTGAAGGAGAACATTCCGACCACGGCGTGGTCGCAGGGCCTCAGCCCCGGCAATTTCCTCTCCGGCATCGCCGTGCCCGGCTCGCTCACCCAGGCGTGGGAGGTCAATCCGTACTTCGCTGCGCAGGTGCTGGGTAATCAGTTGAACGTGGCAGGGCGGGTGCCCTATCCGCAGGGCAGCTTCACGGTCAACGAGAAGACCTCGGGTGGCTATGTCATGGGCAATTTCGCCGGCGACAGCTGGCGCGGCAATGTCGGCGTGCGGTTCGCACACACCCAGGAAAACACCACCGGTGCGCAGTTCGTCGCCAACCCCAACGAGCCCGGCGTGATTCCGAGCCTGTTCGGCGCTTACATCCCGGTGGAGGCATCCAAGAGCTACAACGACGTGCTGCCGTCGCTCAACTTCGCCTACGACGTCACCCCGGACGTGGTGGTGCGCTTTGCCGCCGCGAAGGTGATGTCGCGACCGGATTTCACGGATATGGTGCCGCGCGTCATCTTGAATACCGGCGCGCTGTCGGGCACGGCGGGCAATCCCAACATCGACCCCTACCGCGCCACCCAGGAGGACCTGTCGCTCGAGTGGTATCCGAACAAGGACACCGCCTATAGCCTCGCCCTGTATAACAAGAACCTCAAGAATTTCATCGTTGACAACCCGGAGACCACGATTCTGCCGTTCAGCGGCGCCGTGGCCCCCAACGCGCTGTGCACCACGGTTTCCAAGAATCTCTTCAACTGCCCGTTCGCCATCGACGTGCGCGCCAATGGCGGCAACGGCACGCTCAAGGGCCTCGAGGCGGCGTTAACGCAGCGGATCTGGGGGGGCTTCGGCGTGCAGGCGAACTACACCTACTCCGACGCCAGCCTCGACAGCGGCAATCCCTTCCCCGGGAACTCCAAGGACACCTACAACCTGGTGGCCTATTTTGAGAACCCGCTGATCAGTGCGCGGCTGGCTTACACCTACCGCTCGCACTTCTTCGTCAGTTTCGATCGCACCAGCGATCTTGATGAGGAGGCGCTGAAGTCGCTCGATGCATCGTTCGCCTGGAATGTGACGACTTACGCCGCGGTGACGCTGGAGGCGACGAATCTGACTGACGCGAAGGTGGTGGAGTACGACGACGTGCTGTCACACCCGCGGGCGATCTACGACAACGGCCGCGTCTATTACGCCGGCATGAAGTTCCGTTTCTGAAGGGGCAGGCGCGCTGAGCGAGCGTGGGCGCTGCGCTGCCAAGGCGCGGCGCGCCGGCCCATCAGCGGTAGCCGTACTTCGTCATCATTGGCGCCAGCCGTGACACGTAGGGTTGCAGCTGCGGCGCGTAGTGCTGGTGGCGATTCAGGGCACTGTCGTTGAGCGGCTCGGTGACCTGCGCGTAGCTCGGGGTGGGCGCGTAGCGGCGATTCTCGTGAAAGCGCAGGCAACCCTCCTCGAACGGCAGCCGCAGATACTCCAGCAGCCGCCCGGTCTCGCCGTGCTGGTCCGCAATGAGCGATTCGTAGCGCAGCGTGTACGCGCCGGGATCCGACTCGCGACCGTAGTACTCCACGAGATCGAAGACGGCGGCCAGATGATGCGTGATGTCCTCGATGCGATAGGCACAGGCGAAACCGTGGGTCATGTTATTCGCCAGCATGGATACGCACACATCGAGTGGATGGCGCACCACCCGCACGATCCTGGCGCCCGGAAATGCCATCTTCAGCAGCGGCAGGTGGATCTCGTTGAAGGGCATCTTGTCCGTGAAGAAAGTCTGCGCTCCCTTGAGCAGCCCGTACTGCTCGGCGCGCGCCAGGTAATAGTCGCGAAACAGCGCCGCAACGTAGTGGCGGTCGGCAGTCCAGCTGCGCGCCAGATTGCCCGGATAACGCTCGGCACCGGGCAGCAGCTCAGCGGCGAGCCGCATCAGGTCGCCGAGGAAGGTGAGCTCCCCGCCCGGGCGCACGTGCGAGTGGCTGCACACGATCTGCTCGACGAGCGTGGTACCCGAGCGCGGGAAACCGCTGATGAAGATCGGCTGCGGCACGTCGCAGCGCGTGGCGGCGCGCGGCAGTGCGGCGAGGTTTGCGCGCGTGAAGAACTGCCTGCACAGGCCGAAGAGCGCCTCGACCGCCTGGGCCTTGTATTCCAGCCCGCCGCCTTCGCGCGCCAGCTTGCGCTTGCCCGCGGCGAAGTCCTGCCAGGCCTCGGGGTAGCGACCGGCGCGCTCGCGCAGGCGCCCGCGCTGCAATTGCGCATCGCCGGCGAGCGTCGTGGCGGCATCGAGGATGGCGAGCGCGTCCGCACGCCGGCCGCTGCGTGCCAGGTAGTTGGCACGCAGCAGGCTCACCTGCTCGGGCGAGGAGACGGCGGCGGCGCGTTCCAGCAGCTCCTGTGCGCGCTTGAGATCGCCGCGCCCTTCGTAGAGAGTGGACCAATGGGCGAGCGTCTGAGGCTCCTGCGGCGCCAGCTCATGGGCCGCGGCGAAATAGCCATCCGCCTCGTCCGGGCGGCCCTGCTTGAGCAGATTGAGCGCCAGGTTGGTGAGATACGCTGCATGCGGGCCGGAAAGCTCCAGCGCGCGCCGGAAATGCCATTCCCCCGGAGGCAGGTCGTTCATCTCCGACAGCACCAGCCCGAAGAGGTTGTGGCCGTGCGCGCTGCCCGGATTCACGCGCAGCGCCGTACGTGCCACCTCCCCGGCGTCCGCCAGCCGGCCGTGCGTCATGAAAATCTGCACCAGCTCGTTGTAGGCCCACTCGGTGCGCGGATCCGTGCCGATCACCGCGTCCAGGGTCTTGACCGCCTCGAGCGCCTGACCCCGCTGCTTCTGCACCAGGTAACGCAGCTCGAGCGCATCGATGTCGCCGGCGGCGCTCTTGAGTCGCTCCGCGGCAGCGTCCTCGGCGCCCGGCAGATCGCCGCGCCCCAGGGCCTCGCGGCCACGGACGATGACGGGATGGGGCGGCGGGGAACTGGACATACCGGGGCTATGGTGCCCGCTTCGAGGCGACTTGTTTAGGGCATCGCAACGGGCCGCGGGACTACTGCCTGCGGCAGCCGCCGGGGTCGCCTGCCTCAGCGCAGGCGTTACACCCGCTGCGCCCCTGTCCGCGACGGTCCCCGCCGCGACTTGGCAGATCGCCGGCGTCATCCCCGCGCCGGCAAGCGTCACCGCTCGCGCCGATGGCTTCGTGCTGCGCGACGGTGCCCGCATCTCGGTCTCTCAGGACCCGGAGGAGGCCCGGATCGCGGCCTACTTCGCCGAGCTGCTGCGCGCCAGTCACGGCATCGCCCTGCGGGTGCAGGCGCGCGGTGGCGCGCGTCTTGCGGCCGCGGCCATCGTATTCCGGCTCGATGCGGCCGCGCCGCAGAGGGAGGAGAGTTACCGGCTCGAAGTGTCCCGCGCCGGCGTGTTGGTCACGGCGCGCGCCCCGCGGGGCCTCTTCTACGGCGCGGTGACGCTTTGGCAGCTGTGCAGCGCACGCCGGCTGCAGGGTGGAGGGCTCGCGCTGCCGGGGGTGTCGATCAGCGATGCGCCGCGCTTCCCGTGGCGCGGCCTGATGCTCGACTCGGCGCGCCACTTTCAGTCGCCCGCGTTCATCAGCCGCTACATCGACTGGATGGCGCTGCACAAGCTCAACGTGCTCGGCTGGCACCTGACCGACGACCAGGGCTGGCGGCTCGAGATCAAGAAGTACCCGCGCCTCACCAGCGTGGGCGCATGGCGCGTGCCGGCCGGACGTGCGGCGCAGCGCGACCTCGACCCGGCGACCGGCCAGGCGCGCCGCTACGGCGGCTTCTATACCCAGGCGCAGGTGCGCCGCATCGTCGCGCACGCGCAATCACGCTACGTGACCATCGTGCCCGAGATCGACCTGCCGGCACACGCCACGGCCGCGCTCGTCGCCTACCCGGCGCTCGCCGCACGGCCCGAGGAGCTGCCGCACGCCGTGCCGGCGGACTGGGGGATCTACCCGAACCTCTTCAACGTCGAGGATTCCACCTTCGCGTTCCTCGAGGACGTGCTGGCGGAGGTCACCGCGCTCTTTCCCGGCGCCTACATCAACGTCGGCGGCGATGAGGCGGTCAAGGAGCAGTGGCGCGCGTCCGCGCGCGTACAGGCGCGCATGCACGAGCTGGGTATCGCGGACGAAGCGGGGCTGCAGGGCTATTTCACGCAGCGCCTCGGTGCCTGGCTGCAGCGCCACGGCCGCCGTCTGATCGGCTGGGACGAGATCCTCGCCGGCGGGGTCCCGGCGGACGCCGCGGTGCTTTCCTGGCGCGGGGTGGACGGTGCGATCGCCGCGGTCGCGAGCGGCCACGACGCGGTGCTGTCGCCGGCCCCGACGCTCTACCTGGACAACCGCCAGGGCAGCGGGCCGCAGGAACCGCCGGGGCGCGGCACCGTGGTATCGCTCGCCGACGTGTACCGCTTCGATCCGCTGCCCGCGCCGCTCGCCGCCCTTGGCGCACACGTGCTCGGCGTGCAGGCGAACCTGTGGACCGAGCATGTGCGCACCGAGGCGCGCGCTGCGTACATGACCTGGCCGCGCGCGGCGGCGCTGGCCGAGGTCGGCTGGTCGGCACCCGCACGCCGGGACTGGGACGACTTCCTCATGCGTCTGCCGGCCGAGTTCGCTCGCTACCGCACGCTCGGGATCGACTATTCCGCCGACGTGTTCGCCCCGCCGCGCGTGCTGGGCACCTATGACCGGCACATGAGCCAGGACCTGCAGACCTGTCGCGGCAAGCTGGTGTTGAACCTCGAGGGCGATACGCCGCTGTTGGGGCCGCGCGCGGTGTACCTGATCGACATCGAGGATCCGTGCTGGCAACTGCCGGCGGCGGATCTGACGGGCGCTACGAGGCTCACCGCCGCCGTCGGCCGCGTGCCATTCAACTTCCAGCTCGGGCACGAGCGCGATGCGATCCGCCTCGAGCCGCCGCGCAGCCCCGCCGGGGAGCTCGAGGTGCGCGTCGACGGCTGCGACGGCGAGCCCGTCGCCGTGCTGTCGCTCGCGCCCGCGGCCGCGGCCGCTGCGGTGACGGTGCTGCCGCCCGCCCTGCTGCCGCACCTCGAGGGTCGGTACCAGCTGTGCCTGCGTTTCACGCAGCGCACGCTCGATCCGCTCTGGGCGATCGACTGGGTGCAGCTCTCGCCATGAGTAGCGCCGATACGCTGCGGCTGCTGGCACCGCTTGCCGGCTGGAGCACCCCGCTCGATGAGGCGCCCGACGAGGTGTTCGCGCGGCGCCTGTTAGGGGAGGGTGTGGCGATCGACCCGACGGTGGGCACGCTGCATGCGCCCTGTGACGGCGAGGTCGTGGTGCTGCCTGCGTCGCGCCACGCGCTCACCCTGCGCACCGCCGGCGGCTGCGAGCTGCTGCTGCACGTCGGCATCGACACCGTGGCGCTCGGCGGGCAGGGGTTCGAAGCGCACACCCACGCGGGGGCGCAGGTGCGCGCAGGCGATGCGCTCCTCAGCTTCGACCTCGAGCTGCTCGCCCGCCGTGCCAGGAGCGTGCTCACGCCCGTCATCGTCAGCTCCGGCAGTCCCTGGAGCATTGCGCGGGTGAGCGTCGATCGCGAGCTCGCGGTGGGAGAGCTTCTCATGGAGCTGACCGCGAGCCCGGTCGCAGCGGCCGCAACGGCCGCGGTGAGGGGTCCCGCGGCAGCAGCGGGCGCGACGCAGCGTGTCGTCGTCGGCTTCGAGCACGGCATCCACGCCCGGCCCGCGGCGCTCATGGCCGCGGCGCTGAAGGGCCTGGATGCCGAGGTGCGCCTCGTCGCACACGGCCGCGAGGCAAACGCCCGCAGCACGCTCGCGCTGCTCGCGCTCGGGGTGCAGCACGGCGAGGAAGTGGTGGTACGCGCGGCCGGCCGGGAAGCCGGCGCCGCGGTGCGCACGCTTGCCGCCCTGCTGTCGCAGCCGCGGACGGCGGCGGTGAGCGTCACGGCAGGCAGTGGCACGGGCGCACGCGCGCCTGGCGAGGCAGTCGCGGCGGCCACGACCGCGGTGGCTGTGGCCGGCGCACAGCTGCGCGGCAGTATTGCCAGTCCCGGGCTCGCGGCGGGCACCGCCGTGCTCTGGCGCGCGGCGGAAGTCACGGTGCAGGAGCGCGGCGCCGGTGTCGCCCTTGAGCGCGCGGCACTCGAGCGCGCGCTTACCGCGGTGCGTGCGCGGCTCACGCGGCGCGCGGCGCGCGGCGCCGGGACGGCGGCTGAGACTGCCGGCGGAATCGCCGCGGCGCACCGCCAGCTGCTCGAGGATCCCGAGCTTCTCGAGGCGGTCGATGGGTGGCTGGCGAAGGACAAGAGCGCGGGGTTTGCCTGGCGGCAGGCGCTGCGCGCGGCTGCCGCGCGGCTCGAGTCGCTCCCCGATGCGCGTCTGGCCGAGCGCGCCGCCGATCTTCGCGACCTCGAAACGCAGCTGCTGGTGGAGCTCGGCGGTGGTGACACGGGGCCCGCGCCGGCGCTGCCGCCGCAGGCGGTGGTGCTCGCGCATGAGCTGCTGCCGTCGCAGCTCGCCGCGCTCGAGGGTGCGCGGCCAGCCGGCATCGCCATGGCCGCGGGCGGGGCCAGCTCGCATGTGGCGATCCTCGCCGCGGCGCTCGACATCCCGATGCTGGTGGCGCTCGGACCCGCCGTGCTCAGCGTGGCGCCGGGCACAGCGCTGGTGCTCGATGCGGTGCGCGGAGTGCTCGAGATCGATCCGGGTGCGGCGCGCCTGGCCGCGGTGCGCGAAGCGGTCGCTGCCGCGGCCGCACCGCGCGAGGCGCTGCGCGCGCTGGCGCAGCGCCCGGCGCACACCGCCGATGGCGTGCGCATCGCGGTGCTCGCCAACATCGGCTCGTTGGCCGAAGCGCGCGCCGCGCTCGCCAACGGCGCGGAAGGGTGCGGGTTGCTGCGCACCGAGTTCCTGTTCCTCGAGCGCCAGTCGGCGCCGACGCAGGCCGAGCAGACGGCCGCTTATGAGGAGATCGCCGCGGCGCTCGGCGCGCTGCCGCTCACCATCCGCACCCTCGATGCCGGCGGTGACAAGCCGATCGCCTACCTGCCGCTACCGCACGAGGACAACCCCGCGCTCGGCCTGCGCGGCATACGCACCAGCCTCGCGTACCCGCAGCTGCTGCGCACGCAGCTGCGCGCCGTGCTCGCGTTGCGCACGCGCGGGCCGTGCCGGCTGCTGCTGCCGATGATCAGCGAGGTCGCCGAGGTGCTCGCAGTGCGCGCGCTGCTCGCGGAACTGCAGCGCGAGCTGCCAGCGGCGCAGCCGCTCGAGGTCGGCGTGATGATCGAGACTCCGGCCGCGGCGCTGCTCGCCGACCGGCTCGCCGCGGTCGCGGATTTTCTGTCCATCGGCACCAACGACCTCACCCAGTACACCCTCGCCATGGACCGCGCCCATCCGCAGCTCGCTGCGCGCCTCGATGCGCTGCATCCGGCGGTGCTGCGCCTCATCGCCGGCGTCGCCGCCGGCGCGCACGCTCACGGCCGGCCGGTGGCGATGTGCGGCGGGCTGGCCTCCGAGGCGCTGGCGGCGCCGCTGCTCGTCGGGCTCGGCGTGCATGAGCTGTCCGCGGTGCCGGCGGTGATCGCGCGGCTGAAGGCGCGCCTCGGCCGCTGCACGCTGGCGCAGTGCCGCTCGCTCGCGCAGCGCGCGCTCGAGCAGGCGGACGCCGCCGCGGTGCGTGCGCTGCTCGCGGACGATGCCGGCGAGGCGCCGCCATCATGAAGGGTCTGCTCGCCTGGCTGCAGCAGATCGGCGGCGCGCTGATGCTGCCGATCGCGGTGCTGCCGATCGCGGCACTGCTGCTGCGGCTCGGTCAGCCGGACCTGCTCGACTCGGCGTCCGTGGCGGCGGCGGGCGAGGCGATCTTCGCCAACCTCGGGCTGCTGTTCGCGATCGGTGTGGCGGTGGGACTGGCGCGCGAGAATCATGGCGCCGCGGGTCTGGCGGCCGTGGTTGCGTACCTCGTCGCCCGGGAAGGCGCGCAGGTGCTCATCGCCGTGCCGCCCGCGGCGCTCGTGGGCTTTGACGGTGCCGCGCGCGAGCTGGCGGCGGCGGCGTATCGGGCGCACGAGCTGAGCAAGCTGAGCGTGCCGCTCGGCATGCTCTCGGGGCTGATGAGCGGGGTGCTCTACAACCGCTGCTACAACGTGCGGCTGCCGAGCTACCTGAGCTTCTTCGGCGGCCGGCGCTTCGTGCCGATCGTCAGCGGCGGCGGCGGACTGCTGCTGGCGCTGCTGTTCGGCACGCAGTGGCAGCATCTCGAGCAGGGCATGGATGCGTTGAGCCGCGCGGTGCTCAATGCCGGCGCGTTAGGGCTGTTCGCCTACGGGGTGCTCAACCGCGTGCTGATCGTCACCGGACTGCACCACATCCTCAATAACATCGCCTGGTTCCTGCTCGGGGACTACCACGGTGTCACCGGCGACATGAAGCGCTTCTTCGCCGGCGATCCGCGCGCCGGCGCTTTCATGGCGGGGTTCTTCCCGGTGATGATGTTCGGACTGCCCGGCGCGTGCCTCGCCATGTATCACAGCGCGCTCCCCGAGCGGCGGCGCGCGGTGGGCGGACTGCTCGGCTCGATCGCGCTCACCTCGCTGCTCACCGGCGTCACCGAGCCGATCGAGTTCACCTTTATCTTCCTCGCACCGGCGCTCTATGGCATCCATGCGCTGTTGACCGGCGCCGCCTTCATCATCATGAGCGCGTTGCACGTGCGGCTCGGATTCGGTTTCTCTGCGGGACTGTTCGACTACGTGCTGAACTTCAGCCGCGCCACGCGGCCGCTGTGGCTGCTGCCGGTGGGGCTGGGGTACTTTGCGCTGTACTACGGGCTGTTCCGCTTCGTCATCGTGCGCTTCGACCTGAAGACCCCGGGGCGCGGCGCGCTCGAGCCGGCGACTCCCGGCGCGCAGCCGGCGCCCGCGGGCGGCGCTGCCTGGCTCGCAGCGCTCGGCGGGGCGGCCAACATCAGCTCGGTCGCTGCCTGCACCACACGGCTGCGCCTCGAGGTCGTCAGCCACTCCGCGGTCGACGCCGAACAGCTGCGCCAGCTCGGTGCGCGCGGCCTGGTGCGCCCCACCGTGCGCACCCTGCAGGTGGTCGTGGGTACGGTTGCCGATCAGCTCGCCGGGGAGATCCGCGCCGCGTTGCCGGCGGCCGCCGCGCCGGCGGCAGGGGCGCTGGCCGCCAGTTCCGCCCCCATCGCGGCCGCGGCCGTGTGGCACGGACAGCCGGGCGCGGCACTCGCAGCCCTCGGAGGCGCCGCCAACGTGCAGCGGCTGGACGTCGCAGCCAGCCGGGTGCTGGTGAGGGTGCACGACGATGCCCGCATCGATCCGGCGAAGCTCAAACGCGCCGGGGTGCGCGCCGTAGCCAGGCCGGCGGCCGGTTGCGTGCACCTGATCGTGGGACCGTCGGCGCAGGCGGCTGCCGCGGCGCTGCAGGGCTTGTTGGGGGCGGGGTCGCGCGGGCCGTAGCGTCAGATGATGGCGCGAACATTCAAGCCAGGCCCGGGGCTGGCAAAGCCGGGGTTTTTCTTTACAGCGGTTTGCGCGTACCCTCGCCCATTGAAAAATGAATGCGCAGGGAGCGAACCCAAGCGTCGCCCTGGCGGACTCAATAACGATAACGGCAGAGGAAATGGAAGATGCTCATTCTCACTCGACGGGTCGGAGAGACCGTCATGATTGGTGACGACGTGACCATCACGGTTCTGGGGGTCAAGGGAAATCAGGTCCGCGTCGGCATCAATGCGCCCAAGAACGTCGCGGTGCATCGCGAAGAAATCTATGAGCGCATCAAGCGCGAGCAGAACTCCGAGGAAGCTCCCGACAAGCCCAAGGCCGCGGAATACGCGCCCGCCTGAGCCCGCGACGGGCCACGCGCGCGTGCGGCAGCGTGCTGCCCTCGGTGGTGGCGCCCGTCAGCGGTAGCTCGGCAACAGCGCGCTCGCGAGCGACAGCACTTCCGTACGGCGCACGGTGAGCGCCGCCTGCCCGATGTCGAGCGCCAGCAGCCGGTCGCTGGCGGCGAACGGCACGTGCAGGCGCAGCGCGCCGTGTGCCGCGGCCAGGGGCGGCGAAGTCTTGAGCGGTGCGCGCAGGTCGATGCCCTGGCAGGCGGCGAGAAACTCGATGGCGACGATGTTGGCGGCGTTCGCGGCCATGCCAAGCAGCCGCCGCGCGCCGTGCGTCGCCATGCTGACGTGGTCCTCCTGGTTGGCGGACGTGGGAATGCTATCGACGCTCGCCGGGTGGCACAGCATGCGGTTCTCCGCGACCAGTGCCGCGGCGGTGACCTGCGCCATCATGAAGCCGGAGTTGACGCCGCTGTCCGGGGTGAGAAAGGCCGGCAGGCCGCTCATCTTCGGGTCGACCAGCAGCGCGATGCGCCGCTCGGCGATCGAGCCGATCTCCGCGCAGGCGAGCGCGAGGATGTCGGCGGCGAAGGCGACCGGCTCGGCGTGGAAGTTGCCGCCCGAGATCACCTCACCGGTGTCGGGGAAGACCAGCGGGTTGTCGGTGACGGCGTTGGCCTCCGTGGTGAGCGTCGCCGCCTGCTGCGTCATCAGGTCGAGGCAGGCGCCCATCACCTGCGGTTGGCAGCGCAGCGAGTACGGATCCTGCACGCGGCTGCAGTCGCGGTGCGATTCGCGGATCTGACTGCCCGCGAGCAGCTCGCGATAGACCTGCGCGACGCGCGCCTGCCCCTCGTGGCCGCGCAGGTGATGGATGCGCGGGTCGAACGGCGCGTCGCTCCCCTGCAGCGCATCGAGCGACAGCGCGCCGCTCACCACCGCGCCGGCATAGACACTCTCGATCTCGAACAGCCCGGCGAGCGCGAGCGCGGTCGACACCTGGGTGCCGTTCAGCATCGCCAGGCCCTCCTTCGGTCCGAGCGTGAGCGGCGCGAGCCCCTCCTGCGCCAGCGCCTCGCCCGCGGGTAGCAGCTCGCCGTGCCGGCGGATGTCGCCGAGTCCGAGCAGCACCAGCGACAGGTGCGCGAGCGGGGCGAGGTCGCCCGAGGCACCCACCGAGCCCTGCGCCGGCACGCACGGCAGGAGGCCGGCGTTGATGAGGCGCTCGAGGAAGCGGGTCAGCTCGATGCTCGCCCCGGAGAAGCCCTGCAGCAGGCTCGCGAGCTTCAGCACCAGGGTGAGGCGCACCACCGCGTCGTCGAGCAGCGGGCCGACCCCGCTGCTGTGCGAGAGGATGATGTTCCGCTGCAGCAAGGCGCGCTGCGCGGGCGCGATGCGCGTCTGTGCGAGCAGCCCGAAGCCGGTGTTGATGCCGTACGCGGGCGCGTCCGCGGCGGCGAGGCGCAGAGTGGCCGCGTGTGCCTCGCGCACCGCGGCGAGCGCCGACGGCTCGATGCCGACCGTCACCGGTCCTGCGTACACGCGCCGCAGCTCGGCGAGGCGCAGCGGTCGTGAGCCCAGTTTCAGGGAGTCAGGTTCGGCCATCGCAGCACCTCCGCGCCGCGCACCACGGTGCGCCGCGGGTTGAAACCAATCCAGTAGCCTAGCTCGGCGGGTGAGGCGACGTTCCACACCACGAAGTCGGCCGCCTGCCCGGGGGCGAGCGTGCCATGCGTGCTGCCGAGCCCGAGCGCCTGGGCGGCGTGCCGCGTCACCCCGCGCAGCGCCTCGTCAGTCGTGAGCCCGAAGAGGCGCGTCGCCATGCTCATGGCCGCGAGCAGTGAGCTGCCGGGCGCGGAGCCGGGGTTGCAGTCGCTCGCCACCGCGATCGCGGCGCCCGCCGCGCGCAGCGCCGCCACCGGCGGCAGCTGCCGGCCGGCCAGGCAGTAGAAGGCGACCGGCAGCAGTACTGCGGCGCTGCCGGCGCTGGCGAGTGCCGCGGCTTCGGCTTCGCCGGCGTACTCGAGGTGGTCGCACGACAGCGCGCCGTGACGCGTCGCCATGAGCGTGCCGCCCTGGTTGCTGAGCTGCTCGGCGTGCATCCGCACCGGCACGCCGTGCGCGCGCGCGGCGAGGAACAGCCGCTCGGCCTGCGCGACGCTGAAGGCGATGCGCTCGCAGAACACGTCCACCGCGTCCACCAGCCCTTCGGCGAGCAGCGCCGGCAGCCAGTTGCGCGCTACGGTGTCGATGTACTCATCGGGCCGCCCGCGGTACTCGGGCGGCAGCGTGTGGGCGGCGAGCAGCGAGGTGCGCACCGTGACCGGAAAGGCGCGCCCGAGCGCGCGCGCGACGCGCAGCATCTTCGCCTCGTCCTCGAGCGTGAGTCCGTAGCCTGACTTGATCTCGATCGTGGTCACGCCCTCGGCCACGAGCGCCGCGAGGCGCGGCGCGCTCTGCGCGAACAGCTCTTCTTCGCTCGCGGCACGCACCGCGCGTACGCTCGCGAGGATGCCGCCGCCGGCGCGCGCCAGCTCCTCGTAGGAAGCCCCGCGCAGGCGTTGGGCGTACTCCGCGGCGCGGTTACCCGCGAACACCAGGTGCGTGTGGCAGTCAATGAGGCCGGGCGTGACCCAGGCCCCGCCCAGATCGTGCACCTCGGCGCCGGTCGCCGCGGGCAGGGCCGCTTCCTCGCCGAGCCACTCGATGCGCGGGCCAAGGGTGAGCAGCGCGCCGCGCTCCACGCAGTGCGCGCCCGGCGCGCAGGTGGCAAGGCGGGCGTTGCGCCACAGCCGCAGCGCGGCGCTCACGGCGCGCCCGGCTCCGGCGCGCCGAGGAACGGCAGGTTCAGTCCCTGCGCGCGCGCGCACTCGATCGCGCTCTCGTAGCCGGCATCCGCATGGCGCATGACGCCGCTCGCCGGGTCGTTCCACAGCACCCGCTCGATGCGCCGCGCGGCCGCGGCGGTGCCGTCGCACACGATGACCACCCCGGCATGCTGGGAGCAGCCCATGCCGACGCCGCCGC
>Ga0210394_10001943_pt1 | contig 30393 bp, 31 predicted proteins | sample IncBWC12MmetaG_FD_160121 | JGI IMG/M metagenome (GOLD analysis project Ga0210394, IMG submission 160121) | Forest soil microbial communities from Barre Woods Harvard Forest LTER site, Petersham, Massachusetts, United States - Inc-BW-C-12-M | ecosystem: Environmental > Terrestrial > Soil >... | reverse complement strand
TCATGAACCTCCATGAACTTCCGATACTCCGCGGAGAAGACCAAGGGGGGCGGATGTCCGAAATTCACGAATCGAAAGTGGCCATAAGGGCGGACCTCGCCGTAAAGCATGGTCGCGATCTCCTGGGCATTCTCTTTCTCGCTTCTGCCGAGAGCATTTCGTGCAGTGACCGATTGCGCCAATCTCAGATTGATCCTCTCGAATAACTCCGGTGTCGTCTTCCCGCGATAATCGAGTTCGGCAAGCATGAGAGCATGGAACGTGTCATGGACTGTCGACGCAATTTTCGCGGCAATGATTCCGTGTCCTTGAGCGTCCACTAGTAGTACGCCTGCCGTGGTGTACAACTCACGAAGGTCTTCAGAGACGCGAACCTGTTCCGAGCTTCGCGCCTCTCTGTACGCGGATTCCATTTCGGGCTTGTAGCCCGGCCTTGATTTCAGCCATTGCACCTGATCGTCCACCGAATTGCGCGGCCCCGCGCCTGCTGGGAGCGGCTCGAGATACTCCTTTGACAGCTTCAGCGTTCGCTGAATGCGAGCATCTATGTCGTAACGCTGCTGAAAGTTTATGTACTCAAACAGGTCGCCGCCGACCGTTCCGGCGGGAATCGAATTGCCGTACATCTCGATTCCTTGCACACGCGGAATCACTCCTTCCACCGGCATCAGCCGTTCTCGGAGATATTCGTCAATTGTCAGAGGCATGTAGGTGTTTGCCATAAGAGAATTCCCGGCGAAGCGATTCACTCGTTTGATGCTTGTCCTGACTCGGTTGACCACACAAAAACGACCCAGTTGATTCAGCCATCGGGGTCTATTTCGTTGGCCGGCTGTCGCCTTTTCCTTCAGATGCCACCCGGCCATGTTCTGAGGGAACTTGGTCAGGAAGCATTCGCTGACGTGAGGACTCTGGCCGTGGGCGAGACCTCGCTCACATACGCTGCACGGATAGTTCCCTTCCAGGGGACTTGTCATCAAAAAACCGTTTTGCCAAAAATTTGCCAAAAGTTCGAATAGGCCAAGATACCGTAATCGGGAGCGTTCCGATGCGCGACCCGCATGAAACATCCAAAGTCGGCTACGGAAACCTGGCTAATTTGTTCGATCCTAGATGCTCACTTTGAAGGGCATGCAGCAGCGGGTGGACGCCGGCACGTGACGCCTACAACGGTTTAGCAAATTCCCGATTCCACAGCCTGGTGTTCGGAATCAATAGCTTACGTTCGGGTGGGATGCCCTACTTTGGTGCTAAATGCCCCTGCTCGGCAGCAGTTGTGCAACTATTGTGCAACCACTACAAAATTCGCGAAGTAACGCAACACAACCTCCGCACTTCTCCGGAAAGAGCCTTTGGGGCAAGTGGATTACTTCTGGCTTGCCCGTGATCCAGGAGCAGTCTAGAGAATCCATTGCGAACCACAAGCTGACTTCTCAATACTTATCGATTGTGCAGAAGGTCTGCACGCATTAGCAGAAGCTCACTTTCCATAGCCCGGTGGGTGTTGACCGTCCGAGGATCAGGCGAGTTTTTTTGATACTCCATTGACGAGCGATTTCAGAAGCGTTGCTACGTCTGGATATTGGGCGAGTCCAGCGCTCTGGCCGGCCCATAAGGCTAGGAATTCGCTCCGTCCGGCCTGCTGCGCTGGCACGGCGAGATTCCGTATGAGGGCCCGCTGCAGCGGGTACGGTAGAACGGCGACGCCGGGCTGGTTCATCTCTTCCAGAAGTTGATTGTGAATGCCGCGTGCCAGGCGTCCTGTGAAACCACGTGTAAGCGAAGTTCGGCTCGCCTTTCGGCTCAGGATCGCCTCTCGGTGCAACGCGGTTGCTCCAGACTCTTCGCAGGCAAGAAAGACCGTCCCCATCTGCACACCTTCGGCACCGAGCGCGAAAGCTGCAACGATGCCGCGGGCATCCGCGATTCCTCCAGCTGCTACGACGGGTACCGCCACCGCATCCACGATCTGCGGTACCAGAGAGATTGTGCCTGTGAGGGAATCTTCGGAGGAGCGCAGGAACGATCCGCGATGTCCGCCGGCCTCGAATCCGGATGCCACAACCACATCGACACCGGCTTGCTCCAGGGCGATGGCCTCGTCCCGTGTCGTCGCGGTGCCGATCGTGAGGATGCCCTGCCGATGGCACTCTTCGAGAATCTCCTTCGGCGGGATGCCGTAGATGAACGAGAAAGCAGGCACCTTCGCATCGAGCAGAACGCGCACCTGATCTTCGAAGCGAAGCGGTTCGTATGGTGAGAACTGCGGCTTGCTCGCGCCGACCGCCTCAATATGCGGAGCTAGATGAGAGAGCGCGCGTTCGAAGGCTTCGGCATCGGACGTTGCTGCACCCTCGTCCTCCATCGAAACCCAGAGGTTCATGGCGAATGGTTTATTGGTCAAAGAACGGATCTCGGCCACGACCTCCTGAATCGCCGACTGAGCCAGGCCATGCGCGCCGAAAGAACCCAAACCCCCGAAGTTTGATACAGCAGCGGTAAGGCGCTGGCAGGAAAAGCCTCCCAGCGGTCCCTGGATGATTGGGTACTCAATTCCGAGTTTGTTTGAAACGCGCGTTCTGTTCCATGCTGAGTTTCGTTTCGCCATAGTCAAACGCCGAGGCGGGTCTCCCCGCCTCCTCATGCCTCGACTTCCAGGATGACTTCAACCGCCACGGGCATTCCCAGAGGAAGACTTGCCACGCCTAATACCATTCGGACTGAGGTTTTGTCTTCTCCAAAAACATCGCGGAATAGCTCGGAGGCTGCGTCGGCAACTCTTGGTTGATCGAAGAAGTCTCCATGAGTTGCAAGATAGACGCATAGTCGAACAACGTGGGTTACTTTGTCGAGCGATCCCAACTTTTGCCTTGCCGCTGACAAAACATTCAGAGCGGCAATGCGGGCCGCCTCTCTACCTGCGTTCGCATCCAGTTCTTTCCCGAGACGGCCGACGAACTTAGGCTCGTGTCCGATGGCAGGAAGCATGCCGCTGAGGAAGAGCTGATTGCCGGTCTTTACGGCCTCGACATAGGCGCCAAACGGAGTGGGCGGAGGCGGGAGTTCGATGCCAAGCTCCTGCAGCCGGCGCTCCGCGTTGGGCAGCTGCGAGCCCTTGCTGCTTACCATTTGCCTGAGTGCGCACCGCCGTCCACGTGCAGCACCTCCCCCGTCACCTGACGGGCTTCTGTGAGATAAACCACGGCTTCCACTATGTCCTTCACATCAGAGATTGTACCCATCGGCGAAAGCGTTTTCAGGAAATCCTTCGGGTTATCCTTGTGCAGCGGCGTGTCCACGGTGCCGGGCGCGACCGCGTTGAAGCGAATTTTCTCCTTCGCATACTCCATGGCCAGGCTCCTCGTGACGCCTTCAAGTCCGCTCTTGGTGATCATCGGGACCGATGCCTTAATACCTGCGATCGGGTTGGCCGCCAGCGAGGCCGTGATGGTAACGACGCTTCCGCCAGACTTCTGCGCAAGCATCTGCTTGACCGCCCCCTGCGTGACGTAGAGGAAGCCTCCGAGGTTAGTAGAAGATAGCGCCTTGAAGTCTTCAGCTGTGTAGTCAGTGAAGGGCTTTGTGAAAAAGATGCCCGCATTGTTAACCAGCGCGTCGATGGATCCAAACTTCTGAACGGCTATCTCAACGATCTTCGAAGCGACGGCACGCTCGTCGATGCTGCCATCTACGAGAGCCAAATGATCAGATTCGATGAAGGTATGCGACTTCCTGATGTTGCGCGAGTTTGCCACGACGTTGTATCCGCGATCAAGAAGCGACTGGGCTATGCCAGCTCCGATGCCTTGCGAAGCCCCCGTTACGATGACCGTTTTCTGTTTGCTTGCCATGTCAGCCTCCTTGGCTGTCGGATGAGGTGCAGGTAGTGCCTGCGAACTACACTCACGCCGGGTTGATTCCCCGGCGTGAGAGTTTTTACTAGCTACGTGTAGATAGTCGTTCACTTCGGCAGATCAGTTCCTGCCTGCTCCGCCGCCATGTACGCTGCGTACCAGCCCGGCCAGTTCGCGTCGCGCTGCCCGTTGCGCTTCTCATGCTCGGCGTGGGCCGCTGCCGCGCGCCGCATCGCGCTTGCCAGATCGTTTGCTGACGCAAAGGTTGTCGTCGCGGGATCGATGCGGCCGGGCGCCCGGTGCGTGACCTCCTGGACGATCCACGCGTTGCCATCGGGATCTTCGAAGGAGACGTAGGATCGGTAGCTCTGGCGCTCGGGGTCCGGGCCGCTGACGCGTCCTGCCGGGGAGAACGGCGAGCCGTGGAACACTTCACTCGCTTTGATGCCCCTGGCCACGAACTCCTTGTGGGCCGCTTCAATGTTAGAGACGATCAGCCCACCTCGGAAGGAGCCAGGCGCCGCCGCAGTGACTCCCTTGCCGAATGAGATCGAGGATCCTGAACCCGGGGGCGTGAACTGAACGACGCGAAAATCGTTTCCATTTACGATGTCGTCGTCGAGCCGCCACCCGAGCCTTGTGTAGAATTCTTTTGCACGGTCAACGTCCGAGACGGGGATGAGCGAGACCTCGAACTTCATGTCGACTCTCGCAACACCGGCGTCATACTTCTGTTGCTTGAAGCTGCTTGCTGTTTGACTCATGTGATTCTCCTTTTGTAGAGATTTACTCTCGCGACCCTATGCGGCTCATAGGGTTCCCGGAACCTTGCACTCAGCCCTTCAAGGGTGTGTTTGCAAGGACTTCTACTTTTTCCACCTGCGGAGGAACCGCAAATAATTCATTTGCCCGCGCGCCCAATGCCTTCGCAATGTCGCCAGTCAAGTGAGCATTGCGGCCCGCTTCATTTGCAAAGGTGTCGAAGATGCCGAACTTCCCCGGGCCGATCTTGATCGCATACCATTTCAAGGTCGCTTTTTCATTTAGCGCGAGTGACTGAGCTGACTTTAGAAATGCCTCGGCATCAGCCTCCTTGCCTGCGCGTGCTTCGAGCGTGACTAACAATCCAATTGCTTCCATTGAATTACCCTCCTGTGTTGAATTAGTTCTGGCCGATTGAGCGACCTCTGCTTCTCACAACTGTGAGTAAACTCCACATCGGAAACGGACTTGTGCGGATTTCTGCTGGGATGGTCGGAATCTTGCTAAATTCAAGCTCCCCGAGAGAGGACTCCAACGACTTACACCTGAGTCTGTGGTTTGTCTTGAGGGAACGACGAGAGTCCGAATGAGCTACGGCGTGACTGAGTTAGAATTGTTGACGGAAGACGCAGTGCTGAGGCGGGTGCAAGGAGTGGTGATGAGTTACAAATTCCGGACAGGGCTGGACGCTAACAACGAATTAAAAGGCAGCCAGTGAAAGTGACGTATCTTCTGAGCCGATAAAATCCTGGCGATACTCAGTCGGGCTAACTCCAAAGACATCACGAAAGACCTGCGCAAAGTGCTGTTGCGTCCTGAAGCCACATGCCACGGCCACGTCCAATACTCGTGCATCGGGAGCACGCAACATCACCTTAGCGCGCTCAAGCCGTTGGCGCAGAACAAATTTATGGGGGGTCTCGCCCGTGGACTTGCGAAACATCCGTGCGAAATGAGCTGTGCTCAATCCTACCGATTGCGCCATCTCTTCGAGACTCAAGTCGTCCTCCATCTTCGCATGGACCAAATCTTTAATCCTTCGCAAGCGCGCTGCGCCTAGTCCGCCTCGGGATATCTGCACGAGACGGTGCCTTACTGCACGATCCCTCACCAGCGCTATGGCCATCGCCTGTTCGACAGAATCCAGGAACAGCCTCCCGCTCGGAAAGCCAGCAAGCATCTCCGCATGGGCGGCCGCAACCAGCGCGCTCAAACGCGAGTTCGCAAACTTGCGGGAAGGCCGCAGTTCTACCTCGCCGTAAGCTCCGTCAGAGCTGGCCATCAGTGCCGCGTCGGAAATACCGAGCTGCAGATGCGATACGTTCATGAGTCCAACCCACTCTCCCCGATGACGGTCGCACAATGCCAAATCGCCCGCAGCATAGTCGAACTTCTCCATCGCAGAACGCCGCGAGCCCCACTCAATCGAGCCGGGCCCCAACATCATTGCGAAAGCCTGATCATGCCGTACCCAGTGACGCGGCGCTGTGTCAGGGTCGGGGGGAAAGAGTTCAACTCTCATTCTTTTGCTTTATGCCCTCGTGTTGTGGATATCGCCGACAAGTTTGAGGTCCCTCATTTGATGCTCGTCATGGATGGAGGATACAGAAACGTTGTGCGCTGCCCAGCCAGTTACAACAACAATCTTCTTAACGCGTGCCTTTTGCTACGCGACGGAGATAGCCCCGCCAATTCGGATGACCTTGGAGAAGGCCGAAAGTATTATCTAGGGTTTCTGCGCCCTGCCGGTTTGTGGTGGCTCGTCTTCGGCCTTGCGCCAAGTGGGATCCGGGTTGTATTCCTTCATGCCCTTGGCGAGAACTTCGGTTTTCTTACCGAGATCTTTCTGATACACCACTCCATCCACGCCAACGATGAAGGTCATCACGCCGGATGACCTGTATTCCGCAGGATAGGCCACAAAAGCGAATCCCTCAGTCATTCTGCCGTTTACGATGTAACGATTCACACCGCCCGGGGCATCTTCTCCCTGACGTGTCAGGATGTGGTAGTAGTAGCCGCGGTACGGAGTCGGAGCGCCATCTCGGGTTTCGGCGTAGCCCTGAGCAACGGCTGACGCCACCAGCGGCCCAATAGGGCTCGGGGATTCGCCCTCAGCAACCTTCCAATAAAGACCATTGTGCTGCCCTTCATCACTGAAGATTTTCTGGGCATACTCGGCGTGCTCTCCGGAGTGATATTCTTTTTCCGCCGCCACGAGCTCCTGGCAAACACGAATGGTCGATATTTCATTCCGGCCAATTCGCCTAAACAGGATCTCTTTCTTGCCTGCATCGGTGTCGAAATACCACGAACTACCTTTGTTGACCAGGGGTATAGGCGTCGGCCAATTCTTCGCGCCGATGTACAAAACAATAGCTCCCTCCGGTTCTTTAACTAAACGGTGCATTTCTTGGTATCTCTGCACGAAATTAGCGCGGTTCTGGGCGTCTTCGGTTTCGTCACCCGACGAGACGACTTGCTTTCCGTCTGGTCCCAGGACATCGAGCATCGCTTCTTCGTCGTTATTCTGCGCTGCCGTGACGAGTGCATTGATCGCGTTCTCCGGGGATGAAAACGTCTTCTGCCCTTGTTGCTGCCCCAGGGAACGCACTGGAAAGCCCCCTGCCAACAAGACGCCGACAGCAGCCATTTCAAGAAAATATGTCCAATCAAGTTTACCGAAGCTTTTAGCGAAACTCAGCTTTGTACGCCCCATGTGGCTTCTCTCCATCTCTAAATTTCACGAAGTACTAGGAATCTGACAAAACTTCGCTTATCAATGCCTGCCACCGCCGCCACGCGCCCCTCCTCCGCCGCCGAAGCTGGCATTTCCGCGTGATGAATAGCTCCTTGTCTCTCCGCCGTGGTCGTAACCGCTGAAGGCACCCGAGCGCGTACCGCTCTGACCGCGGGGTTCAGCGTATCCTCGACTTGCTTTGTTGCTTCCTTCAAAAGGGCTGGCCGCTGGGGTGGGACGGTTTTCAACCCCGCCGGGACTGTCGTCGTTCGCACTGGCGGGCCTGTTCCTTTCATTGCTGCGGGCACGATCTCCGCCCTGGTCGCGGCTAAATTCACCGCGCGCGCCTCCGCCTCGATAGTAGTTGTTCCGGTCATAAAACGTGTTGCTCCGGGAGTAGTACCTATTGTGATCATGAATTACGACTCGGTGATGCCAATCGGACCCCCAATGATGCCAGCCCCAACCATAACCTCCGTAGTAGCCAATGCCGAAGCCGACTCCGAACGAAAGGTACGGGCCGCCATACCATATTCCCGGATACGGATACCAACCCGGCCACGCGACAATCGGGCCTCCATAGACGACCCAGGGATCGTATGCAGGAACGTAGACGATGTCGGGACTGACCGGCTCGATCTCGATGTCCGAACCTTCGGTAGTTACGGTTTGTTGCGGCGAGGAGTTGAGATTCCCCGCTTCTTGCGCGCGGCGACGCATCACTTGAATGGCGTCCATCGCGGTTTGTTCTTGATTGAAATAGGCGTCGCCGAGAGACGACGTCCACGAGATGTTTTTGTCCATGTTGCCGAGAACCGACGGAAACGCAGTGAGTGCTTTGACGCTGGGGTCCCAAGACTGCTGGTCCACGGCTTGGGCTAAAGCATCGCCCCTCAAATCGGGATGCGATTGCACCCACCGGTCGGCCTCGACGACCTGTTCGGGGAACGTCGAGGCCGCCAGTATTTGGGCTACCAGTGAATCGGGATAGAGGGCGATGGGCGCAACCAATTGCTCTAATTGTTCGGAAGTCTGCTGCATGTAAGGGGCGCCGGGCGGGACCTGCGTGGGAGATTGCTGATCCTGGGCGTCCTGGGCAACAAGACGTTGCGGGTACGCTGCGCATAACAAAACCAGTGCTAGCAAAGACGCCAAGGCTTGCTGCGCAATACGCAGATTCGAGAATTCTGAGGCATGTCGTTGACTGTTCACGGTGGTGGACCTTCGCTTAACTTTTTTCTCCATTCGGCTCCACTCGATAGATGCAGGCGGCCACTTGGAAGATTCCATTTTTCGTTCTTTGCCGCTGAAGCCGTGGCAGGAGCGGTTTCCGTACCCGTTGCAGTGCAGAGCAAAATCGTCACTGGACTACTGAGCCCAAGTTTTTGTGAATGCCCTCGGGCCGATCCTCGTCGAAAGGTTGCACCCGCCAACATTGCGGCGAGCCATGCCAGCATCTTCTGGAAGGCGTCGAGCATCGCGCTCCAATTTTTCGAGTGCTCCCGCGCTTGTTCAGCTCACTTAATGGAAGCATCGAGTCCAAAAAATCTGCGGAGTGGTGGAACGTGATAAACGATGAAAAACGCGAATGGACCGATAGTCCAAGCAGCCAAAAATCCTAAACTCAGCAAGACTATGATCTCGTGCATGTCACTTCGATGCGCAAGAAGCGCACGGGGATTAATTTTCCCCGCATTACATTAAACGGAGTCTAGCTCCAAGTCGTGCGCTCCGGATCGTGCCCACTCGTCTCCCCCCCGAATATGCATACCAGTTCGTGTGATCTCGTTTGCATGTTCTTTCCTCGTCGGTTCATATATTTGCGAGCTAACGCCAGCATATGATTCGTCCCGCTTTGCAACCGCAGTTCGACTAGCTGTTCGCATGTTAGTGGCCTGACATTTTTGACTTTTCTGACTTCTGACACCTGCGGATCCAACATTCCACTGAAAATTCAGCGACTTACGCCTTGCAAGATTTGGCTTTGATCTTGCCTTAAGTCGAAGCGAGGGCGGGAGGCAATGCAGAAAGTCTCTGACCCGTTCGAGAGGTGAAGCACCATGCTGGATCGAGTTATGAATAAGATTGGCAAACCGGGCGTGACTGCCTTGTGTGATTCAACTGCGGAAGAGCAACTCGTCGCTGCCGCCCAGGGTGGAGATGAAGAGGCGTTTGAAACGCTCTTCAACCGGCACCAGCAAAAGATTTTTATCGTCGCGTTCCGCTACACGCGGGTTCGTGAAGACGCCGAAGATATCGTTCAACAAACTTTCGAAAAAGCCTTCGTCCACTTGCAGACGTTCGAAGGGAAATCGTCGTTATCCACTTGGTTGACGCGCATCGCCATCAACCAAGCGCTGATGTTGTTACGCTCGCGACGAAGGCTGCGCGAGGTGCTGATCGATGATTCGAGCGGCGATGAAGAAGCAACACCCGCCCTGGCGCTAGCTGATGCAAATCCCGACCCCGAAGCCAGCTACTTGCAGAGAGAGAAAATGCAAATCTTATCAGCAGCGATGCGGCAGTTGAGACCAGGAATGCGCAAAGCCATCGAGCTACGGGAACTTGAAGAGCTATCGAATCGAGACACCGCTGCACACATGGGTGTCTCGATCGGCGCCGTCAAAGCTCGCGTGTTTCACGCGAGAAGAAAGTTAGCCAAAGCACTGAGACGCCACATGAGACCGTGTCGCGTGTCAAGAAAGGGGATTTCGGTTTTCACAGATGACGCCGGGCATATCTCGCTAGCTCACCTGACGTGCGCCCGGAATTAGGACTAATGCGAAAGGAGGCACTCATGGCGATGTTTCGATTGATTGTCGCAGCGACGATTGTGTTCTTTCTGGCCGTTCGGAGCTCGTGCCTCACCGCTGGTCTCGCAACTAGCTCAGCTCTCCGCCAACGTCATCCCTCAGTTCTAGGCGGCCAGACGCTTAGAGGCCAGGAATTTCGACTGCCCCGGTCGAGACTCCGGGCCGGGAAGGCCAATGGAAACCAAGGAAGTGGCTTGGAAGGATAAGAAGTTATGAACTCGCAAAATCTAGCCACGCATATTCGATATTCGAAACACGCGGCCAAGCCGTCTCCGGTCGGACATTCCTGAAGAAAGAGGCAAGAACGTGCCAACCCTGGACGAAATCCGTCGGCGAGCGCTTGAGATTCACATCGAACGTGGCGGTCAGGGTTACGACCTAGACGAGTACCTCGACGAGTGGCGGCAGGCGGAACGCGAGCTCCGGGAAAAAATACAGCAAGAGTAACGATGAAGGCGCAAAGAAGAAATGAGATGGGCGTCCGAAAGGGACGCAGGTGACAGGAGGAAATCGCATGTTCTCGAATCTTAGTTTCATCGGCAAATGGAAACAGTGGTACCGCGTGCTGCGCTACCGCAACGGATTCGGACGTTTGCATTCCGTGCGGTATGGGCTCTGGCTGGCCCGCAGCTGAAGACGAGGATTCATTATGTCGCGAATGGAAGCCCCGAACGAACGCACTGAATTGCGAGCGCATTTACCTAGCACACGCGGTGGCGAAAGCTTGTTGGAAATCGACGCTTGGATACCGAGTGAGCTTAGGGCTATTTCGCCGTTGGTGGACCGCTTGATGCGGCTTATCGAAGGCTCGCACTGCATCACGGGCGAGGAGCACGCCGTCGAACTGGCGCTCCGGGAAGCTCTGAGCAACGCAGTCGTTCATGGCAACCGGCTGGATGCTCACAAATTAGTTCACGTCCGCTGCCGCTGCAAAGTTGGAAAGGGAATTTCGCTGATCGTCTCAGACCAGGGTCTAGGGTTTGATGCGCACAACGTTCCCGATTCCGTGGCTGCTGAAAACCTCGAAGCGGAGCATGGTCGTGGCATTCGGCTCATGAAGTGTGTGATGGACGAGGTCTCGTTTCAACAGCGGGGCACCGAGGTTCATATGTGCAAGAGGCTAGCTCGCAATGCGTGAACAGGTGTGCGTGGTTAATCAGCGACCATGCGGACGGTTTTCGGTAGTGAAGTACGCGTTGGCCGCGTTTCGCTATCTCGTGACGGGCATCGTGGCGCTGGTTTTGGCGCTGCTTCTGGTCATGCTGATCGTCGAGCTTGGGCAGCCATCGGTGCGGCCCTCGAGCATGACATGCCCGCTTCCACCATTGCGGAGGATCTGTTAAGGGCGCAAGCCTGCAGCGAAAGGAGTTTCTTTGGAGGGCAGGAGTTGAGGTCAGCCTCGTACATCCCCGAGCTGACTTTGGATTAGCAACTCATTATTCCGGTGCGACAACGCGCTCAGCTCAGCCCTCCGCCAGCATCGTCGTTCGCTTCTAAACGGCGGCACCGCCGAGTGGTCACGGGTCTCGATTCTGCCCAAAGGGATTCGTGGCCGGAGGGCGTCCAGCTGGGACCGAAGAACACTTTGTAAGGGAGGAAAGAAGCATGAAATCGCAAAGTCTGAAAACGAATACTCAGAACACACCAAGCATCATTTTTCGGCCGTACGTCCCAGAAGAAAAAGGCCAGAACGGCCCAACCCCAGCAGAAATCCGTCAGCGAGCGTTTGAGATTCACATGGAACGCGGCGGAATTCACGGCTGCGACCTGGGCGACTGGCTGCAGGCGGAACGCGAGCTTCAGGAGAAGTACAACAAGATCAACGATGGGAGGCAGAAAAAGAAATGACCTGCATGTCAATACAGTCGTGCTTGCAATCGCAAAAACTCCTTCTAACCACACGCCCTGAGGAAACGAACATGTTGAAAATCACTTTCAGTGAAACACCCGCGGAAGAGAGATGGATTCTGCATGGCCGGCTAACCCACCCGTGGGTACATGTGTTCAGGGCGTGCTGGAAGAAAAACCACTGCGCGTACGTGCGGCGCGCTTGTGTCGTTGACCTCAATGAAGTCACGTTCATCGACAAGAACGGTGAGCGGTTCTTACGCTTGCTGGCCAGAAATGGAGCCCAATTCACCGCTAGCGGCATCTACACCAAGCACATTCTTGAGCAGCTGAACGTCCGACGAAAACGCGGCTTTTCGACTCTGCTTGGTTTCTTGATCGGGCTTGTATTCGTGACGGCGCTGGGAGGTGGTTGCGAAAGGTCTGTAGCTTCCGCACCGGCCGCTTCTCCCCCCGCAGTCGAAGTAACACCAATCATCCAGAAAGACGTAGCGCTTGAGGGGGAATGGGTAGGAACGCTCGAAGGGTACGTCAACGCCCAGATTCAACCCCAAGTGAGTGGCTATCTGATTCGCCAAGACTACCAGGAAGGCGGATTTGTCCGCCAAGGCCAGGTTCTCTTCGAAATCGATCCGCGTCCCTTCCAAGCGGCGCTTGATCAAGCGAAAGGACAACTCGCGCAAGCCCAGGCGCAGATGGCCAACGCTGATATGAATGTGAAGCGAGATACTCCCGAGGCAGAAGCGCATGCGATACCGCAGAGTCAGCTCGACAATGATACGCAGGCGCTTCTCGGCGCGAAGGCAGCCGTCGAAGCGAATCAGGCCGCGGTAGAACAGGCCACGCTGAATTTGGGCTACACGAAAGTCGTTTCCCTGATCGACGGAATCGCCGGCATCAACACCGTGCAGGTCGGGAATCTTGTGGGACCGTCCACCGTCCTAACTGCGGTTTCCCAAGTGAATCCCGCGAAGGTTTATTTCCCGATCAGCGAACAGGAATATCTGCGTATGGCGGACGGTGGGGCACCCGGCACTGTGGACTGGCTGACGCATGCGTCGCGGATCCCGCTGCAGTTGATCTTGGCTGACGGGACTACTTACTTGTATCCCGGCAGGGTCGTGTTCGCTGATCGCCAGGTGAATACGCAGACGGGAACCATCCAGATCGTGGGCGAATTCCCGAATCCCAAAAATTTGTTGCGGCCAGGTCAGTACGCGCGCATTCGCGCGCTGACAGGATATCTGCAAAAAGCATCGTTGGTGCCGCAGGCGGCAGTGAATCAGCAGCAAGGAACCTATCAGGTTACTGTGGTCGGCGCCGACAATCATGCGCAGCTCCGCACCGTGGAGGTCGGGCCGAGAGTGGGCACGCTCTGGGTGATCACATCCGGGCTGAAGCCGGGAGAACGCGTCGTGGCGGCTGGTGCGGAGAAAACAAAAGAAGGCGAACTGGTGAATCCCACCCCCTACAAAGAGACGGAGGAACGTTAAGCCATGGCGAACTTTTTCATTCGACGGCCCATCGTCGCGATCGTGATTGCGATTCTCACGGTCATAGTCGGCGTGATTACAATCGTGACCTTGCCGATAGCGCAGTTCCCGCAGATCGCTCCACCTGAGATCAGGCTGCAAGCCACCTACCCAGGTGCAGACGCAAAAACTCTCGAGCAAGCTGTCGCCGTACCCATCGAGCAGCAAATCAGTGGTGTGGACAACATGAGCTACATGTATTCGCTAAACGCCACTGCGAACCAGCAAACGACGTTGCTTGTCGATTTCGATTTGAAAACGGATCCCAACATGGATCTGATTCTCACGCAGTCGCGCGAGCAACTGGCAAACGGTCAGCTCCCGCCGGAGGTCAACAACTACGGTGTAACCCTCAAGAAATCGACCACCGCTCCGCTGATGCTCATCGCCCTATACTCGCCGCATGGCACCCGTGATTCTAACTACCTGGCCAATTACGCCTACATTAACCTCAACGATCCTATCGCACGCTTGTACGGTGTTGGCCAGACGCAGGTCTTTGGCTCGGGGCAATACGCCATGAGGCTATGGGTCAAGCCTGACCAACTGGCCAAGCTGGGTATCACCGTCACCGATATTGTTAACGCGATTCAAGCACAGAACACCGTTAATCCGGCTGGCCAGGTCGGGGGCGAGCCGGCTCAGAGCAACCAGCAGTTCACCTATGCAGTGCTGGCTCAAGGCCGCCTGACTTCGCCGGAACAGTTCGGCGACGTGATCGTGCGCGAAGAACCAAACGGCGGGACCGTTCGCGTGAGAGACGTGGCCCGCGTCGAGTTGGGCACGCAGGACTACAGCTTGGCCGCTCGCCTGAATGGTAAGCCCAGCGCTGCCATTGCCGTGTATCAGTTGCCCGGAACCAATGCTGTTGAAACCGTGCAGGGCGTCCGGAAGCTCATGACCCAGATGAAGCAACGCTTCCCGCAAGACATGGATTACGTCGTTTCGCTCGACCAGACACTCCCGGTCACAGAAGGCATGAAAGAGATCTTTGAAACTCTCATCATTGCGATCGTGCTGGTGATTCTTGTGGTCTATCTGTTCTTGCAAGACTGGCGCGCCACGTTGATACCCATGCTGGCCGTGCCTGTCTCCCTTGTCGGAACCTTTGTCATCTTCCCCCTGTTCGGCTTCTCGATCAACACGCTCTCGATGTTCGGCTTGGTGCTCGCAATTGGACTGGTGGTTGACGACGCCATCGTGGTAGTCGAAGGGGTACAGCACCATATCGAGGAGGGTTTGTCTCCAAAAGATGCTGCCCAAAAAGCGATGAAAGAACTTTCGGGTCCGGTCGTCGGTATAGCTCTGGTCTTGGCTTCGGTCTTCGTGCCGACAGCCTTCATCCCGGGCATTACCGGTAGGTTATATCAGCAGTTTGCTCTCACCATCGCCATATCCGTAATGCTTTCCGCATTCAACGCGCTCACCCTCAGCCCGGCACTTTCCGCGCTTCTGCTCCGCCCCAAGAAGGCAGCTCGCGGGCCGCTCGGAAAATTCTTTGGGTACTTCAACCGCTATTTCGACCGCTCCACCGACAGCTTTGTACGTTGGTCAAGCGACCTGATTCGCAAAGCCGCGGTGGTGATGGTGCTGCTTGTTGTTGCGGGCGGTGCAGCGTGGCTGTTTAGCGCCCACCTGCCCACCAGTTTCCTTCCGGATGAAGACCAAGGCTATCTCTACATCAATATGCAGCTCCCCAACGCGGCGTCGCTCGAACGCACGAGCGCGGCTGCGAAACAGGTAGAGGACGTTCTCGCAAAGACGCCAGGGGTCGAGTACACGACTAGTGTGGTGGGTTTCAGTTTGCTCAGCTACGTCCGTACTTCGTACAACGCATTCTTCTGGGTATCTCTGAAACCCTGGGATGAGCGCCAAAGCCGGAGCGAACAGTATCAAGCCATCAAGGCACGTCTGAACCAGCAACTAAAGCAGCTTCCGGAAGGGACGGTCTTCAGTTTCTCACCACCCGCGATTCCCGGCGTCGGTACTGCCGGTGGCGTGACCTTCGTCCTGGAGGATCGTGCTGGTAAGGATGTCAAGTTTCTTGGAGACAACCTGACCAAGTTCCTGGCAGCCGCCCGCAAGCGCCCTGAGCTCGGCATGGTCAGCACCACGTTTATTCCGAGTGTTCCGCAAGAGTTCATCAACGTAGACAAGGACAAGGTGTTGAAGCAAGGCGTGAATTTGACGGATGTTTACAACACCATTCAAGCGTATATGGGCGGCTTGTTTGTCAACTACTACAACGACTTCGGACGTACCTGGCAGGTGTATGTAGAGGCCGAAGCGCCTTACCGATCGACAACCAATGATCTCGGGCAATTCTATGTACGCAACGGACAAGGGCAGACGGTGCCGCTCTCCGCACTGGCAAAATTCGAGACTCGGTCTGGCCCCGAGTTCACGATGCGTTACAACGAATACCGGTCCGCGCAGATCAATGCCGCCGCCGCACCCGGTTATAGCGCCGATCAGGCAAGAGCCGCCCTGGTGGACGTTTTCAACCAAACCATGCCTTCCGAAATGGGATACGACTGGATCGGAATGTCCTATCAAGAGGTGAAGGCGGAACAAGGGGTCCCGGCTTCGGTGATTTTCGCGTTTTCGCTGCTGTTCGTTTTTTTAATCCTGGCAGCACTCTATGAAAGCTGGACAGTGCCTTTTAGCGTGCTGCTCAGCACGCCCGTCGCAGTCTTCGGCGCCCTGGCCGCCCTCTGGCTGCGGCGCGTCGTGCTCGGTCTCTTTCTGCCTGCGTACATGGTTCAAATTGAGAACGATGTTTACGCCCAGATCGGCCTGGTGATGCTCATCGGCCTGGCTGCGAAAAATTCGATTCTGATCGTCGCGTTTGCCAAGGAGGATTACGAACGCGGTATGTCCGTCGTCGATGCAGCACTTTCCGCGGCGAGGCTTCGTTTCCGGCCCCTCATGATGACGGCGCTCGCCTTTATTCTCGGCTGCGTGCCGCTATGGACAGCGTCTGGAGCAGGTGCGGTAGCACGCCAGATTATGGGCACGGCGGTAATTGGAGGAATGCTGGCGGAGACGTTTATCGGCAGATTCTTTGTTCCGGCAATCTTCTTTGTGGTCGAGCGCATCTCGGGCGCGACGCGGCAGAGACCAGTTGGGCTTGTACCCGCGGAAACTCCAGGCGAAGGGGACTGAACATGAGAAAGGTTGCGTTTTTGCCAGTACTCCTCCTGTTCGCCGGTTGCGCAGTCGGACCGAATTACAAACGGCCGGCTGTTAACTTGCCCACTGATTATCGTGCCGCGGCGCCTGCGCAAAGCGATTCAGCAGCGTCGCTCGGCAACGAGAAGTGGTGGGAGGTGTACCAGGATCCCGTCCTGGCTCAGCTGATTCACACAGCGCTTCAGCAAAATTACGACGCCCGCATTGCGGCCACGCGGGTGCTTGAGGCACAAGCCCAACTCGGCATCACCCGTGCCAACCAGTTCCCCTCAGCCAGCGTCGGCGCAGGCGTTTCGAGCCAACAAAACGCGAAAGTCTCAAACCTGTTTCCCGCTTACCAAGTCAACGAAGGCCAACTGAACCTGTCAGTGATTTGGAATCTTGACTTCTGGGGAAAGTACCGCCGGCAAACCGAAGAGGCACGTGCCCAGCTGCTTGCCACGAAGTGGGGACAGCAAGCAGTGATCTCATCGCTTGTTGCGAATGTAGCGACAGCCTACTTCGAGCTTCGGGCATTGGACGCTGAACTTGAGATCGCCAAGCGTACCTTGGGATCCCGCCAACAATCCCTGCAATTAACTCGGGTGCTTGAGACCCATGGTTCAGCTTCGGATCTCGACGTGAGCCAGTCAGAGCAACTCGTCTACACCGCCTCGGAGACCATTCCCGACCTCGAGCGGCAGATCGAGCAACAGGAAAATGCGCTTAGCATTCTTCTCGGCGAAAACCCCGGCTCCGTTCGCCGCGGTAACACTCTCACCCAGCAGCGCGTGCCGGATAACGTCCCGGCCGGACTGCCCTCCGAATTGCTCGAGCGTCGCCCGGATGTCCGCGAGGCGGAAGCCAATATGATGGCAGCCAACGCCCAAATCGGCGTCGCCAAAGCGTCGCTCTTTCCCAGCATCTCCCTCACGGGCGCCGGCGGACTCGAGAGTAATGCGTTGCACCATTTCCTCCAACAACCATCCCAGACTTGGAACGCAGGCCTCAACATCACTCAGCCGATTTTCGAAGGTGGAGCGCTCCGCTCGCAACTCAGGCTCGCCCGAGCACAGTGGCAGGAAAGCGTGCTCTCATACCAGCAGACTGTCCAGAACTCGCTCGGGCAAGTATCGAACGCGCTTGTCGCGTATGACAAGGATCGCCAGTTCCGCGAGCAGCAGGAACTGCTTGCTCAAGCAGCGGAACGGTCGGACCGACTCTCATTGGTCCTCTATCGGAATGGTGGTGCAAGTTACCTCCAGGTCTTGACGAACGAGACGAACTATTTCTCGGCAGAGCTGAATCTGGTCGACGCGCAGCTGAATGAACGGCTTGCGCTTGTCCAGCTCTATCAAGCGCTGGGCGGCGGCTGGGAACAATAGCGCGACAGGGCCGACGCGTGCCACCGCTCTCGCGCTTGCGATCTTAGGTCGCTTAATTGAGGCTTACGGAATGGCATTGTTTGCTCGCTCTTTGGATCCAGCGGCTGTGTCAGCGCTGGCGGCCATCTTTGGCTCGTTCGTCGGCGGGTTTGCATCAACTCTAGGCGCGTGGCTCACGCAGACGCATCACGACCGAAAAGATCTCTTGGCCAAAAAGATTGCTCATCGCGAGCAATTGTATTCCGACTTCATTAGCGAGAGCACGCGAGCCATAGTCCACGCTATGCAGCACACGTTGGAAGACTCCAGCAGACTTACGCCGGTTTACGCACTCATTAGTCGAATTCGGTTGAGCTCCCCAACGAAAGTAGTGGAGAGCGCGGAGCGAGTAGCTAAAAACGATCCTTAGTACTTAAGTACTTAATCGGCGCTGAACCTCACGACGGAGGAATTCCAGTCAGGAGTAGGCAAACGGGATGACCCCCTACGCGAATTCAGCAACATCTGTCGTCGTGAACTAGAATCACTGAGAAGTGTGTTATAGCTATCCAGTCTCATGGGGCATCTAAGAAAATGAAATGAGCATGACCGCTCGTATACCCGTGACGAAGAATGTAAACCGCGACGAAGAGATCATCCGCATCAGTGAAGAGCTGCAGCTTCAGAACGACCGGCTCCAGTTGCTACTTAATCTGACTACCAGAATCACATCGAGCCTCGACCTACGGGAGGTCTTGCGCGCGATTGCAGCAAATATACGTGAAGTCATGCACGCTGATGGGGTAGCCGTTTCGCTGCCCGACACGGCGTCGCGAAAATCCAGGGTCTTTGCTATGGACTTTCCGCACGGCAAGGGGCTCATCAAGGAAGAGTTGTTCTTTACGCCAAGCGCCGCCGCCCAAAAAGCGATGGACACTTTGAAACCTGTAGTCATTGATACGCGGGAACCGGAGGAGTTCGTGTCCGGGACAACTGAGATCGCGCTAGCCGAAGGCATAAAAGCCCTTTGCCTTATTCCACTTGTAAATCGCGGCCGAGTCCTCGGAATCTTGGCGACTTCACGCACCACGGAGACTTCCTTTAGGCCAGAAGATGTTGATTTCCTCAGCCGGGCGTCAGGACAGATAGCCATCGCAATTGAAAACGCACTGGCGTACCAGGAGATTTCTGAACTCAAGGACAAGCTTGCGCAGGAAAAACTCTACCTGGAAGATGAGATTCGCAGCGACAGCGGTTTCGAGCGGATCATCGGCAAGAGCGCGGCGTTGAAGCGTGTTCTGCAAATGGTTGAGATCGTCGCCCAGAGCGATTCCACGGTGCTGCTGCTCGGCGAAACCGGAACGGGCAAGGAGCTAATTGCGCGCGCCATTCACGACCGCAGCCGGCGCAAGGACCGGACCTTTGTGAAGCTGAATTGTGCTGCGATTCCAACGGGTCTGCTTGAAAGCGAACTGTTTGGACACGAAAAGGGAGCTTTTACCGGGGCGATTACGCAAAAAGTCGGGCGATTGGAACTCGCTGACCAGGGCACGCTCTTCTTGGACGAAGTGGGAGACATTCCCATTGAAATTCAGCCCAAACTGCTTCGTGTTTTGCAGGAGCGGGAGTTTGAACGCCTCGGCGGCACTCATACGCGGAAAGTGAATGTTCGTCTGGTTGCCGCCACCAATCGTGATCTGGAGAAAATGGTTGCGGAGAGAGAGTTTCGCAGTGACTTGTTCTACCGCCTGAACGTCTTTCCGATTCGTATCCCATCCCTGCGCGAGCGCAAAGAGGATATCCCTCTGCTGGTCAGTTATTTCGCGCAAAAGCTTGCAAAACAAATGCAGAAACAAATTGAGTCCGTTCCCTCTGTAGCTATGAAGGCCCTCACAGCCTGGGAATGGCCGGGAAATATCCGCGAATTGGAGAATTTCATTGAACGCGCCGTGATCCTGACCCGCGGCAACGCGCTCGAAGCACCTCTCACCGAACTGCGAAAAACAGAAACTGCCACACCCGCAAATGCGGGCGTCGACAGGAAGAATCGAGCCGCTGGCAAAGAAACCAGCTCACGACCTAACGTCAACGCTGGCGCCGAGGACTATGAAAGGAAGCAGCGCGAGGAGATCCTAGAGGCGCTTACCGCATGCAAGGGCCGTGTCGGTGGTTCTGATGGCGCGGCAATCCGCCTGGGCATCCACCGAACCACCCTCATGTATCGTATGAGAAAGTTCGGCATCTACGCGAAGCTGTATTCCTGAGTGGCTGCCTTCCTCACTGGGCCATCCGAATCGCTCTGCCTGTTCAATCTTGCTTCAGTTCGACATTTCTAACTTTTTTGACTTCTGACACCTCGGAACCAACGCCTCCCTGAAAAATCAGCGACTTACGCCGTCACAGAATGGCCCAGATCTTGCCGTAGTCAAGGCGAGGACCAAAGGGTTTCGAAAATCTTCTGGCCGGTTCGACCAGCGGTGTTCGCGTACTAGCCGGTAGATCGTTTTGGCTCACTTTCGGTAATGAGGACCACAGAAGCAAAAAACAAGTGAAAACCGTGCGCCAAACACTGGCGGCCTGTCCGAAGAGTTGCCGTCTTATCTACGACCTCGATTCAACAAAGTGCGCGCTGCCGATCAAGCATCTATGGAGACGAAGTATGAAGAAACGAATTGTGTCGATCACACTCTTGACAAGCTGCCTCCTCTACGAGCCTGCATTCATGTACGCTCAGGCCCCGGCGAAGGCTTTGACCTCGCCAGCCCCGGTCCCTCCGATGAATGTTAAATTTCGGTACGTGCCACAATATTTCGTGCAGTCAGTTGAAGATGATCCACGTTACGCCAGGATCGAGGCACTGGTCGACGGAGGTCGTTGCGAAGTGGTTCTGCTGGACAAGACCATGAACCGAAGGATCGTTTACTCTACCCTAAGTCGTAAGGTAGATGCTTTAAAGGCGGATGGAGAGGATGCCTACGCGACGCGAATCGATTTTGAGGCCTTTACGCTTGGTGACTCAACCCCGCTATTCCGAATTCGCTTTCACGACCGGATCGGGCAGGTGATCGAGTGGGGATTCGTCGCCGGTCAAATGGTGCCCCACTCTTCACCGGAGGTGATTTCTCGAACCGACGATTCGGGGATCGCTTTCCTTTATGCACCACGCCGTGCGACAGCAGCGGTGGGAACTTCATTGACAATTGGAGACAGAGAGTATCGCCCAGAACCAACCCAATCTAGAGCTAGGCTCGGGACATTCTATGCCACCGACATGACGATTGGGCAGATTTTGTCAGGTACTCAACTATGGCGAGTCGAGAGCGGTCCAGTCAGTCTCGCAGAGGCGGCGCAATGGGATCTTCAAGAAGAAGGCGGACGGCAGAGTATGCTTGCCATCAAGCAACTATATGACACGGGAGCTTTGATAGATCAGATCGAATTGTACGACCCAGATGCTCCGGAAGTCATCCTCACCCTTGTCCGTTCAGGCGATTCCTACTCACTGCAGTTAATGTCAGCCACCGCTCACGGCAACACGCTCTGGATTTTCTTCGGCCCAGCCCTTCCGCTCCCAGAGTACCAGACGGATGACAAGACAATAGTGACCTTCACGGTTGCGGAAAACGAAGACGCGAGTATCGCAAGCGGCAGATTGGTGATCCGAAGAGGTTTCGACACTGAGCACCTCGGATGGCAGTTTGAAAGCCCTGATTTGGCAAAGGGTGAGGTGTTTGAGACGGGTGTGAAATTGATCCCCAAGGACGGCGAACACGCAAAATGCATGAACGAGTATTGCTCGATTCGTTTGCGGAAGCCGTGAATGGTGCCTTTAACTTCTGGCCCCGCGATGCTCCAGCAAAAAACCACGTCTCCAGAGTCGCCAGTAAGTGGCGCGCTTCAGGACCATGACGGAATACACGGAATCGCTAGGGCGCCTTTCGAAATGCGTCCGCGCCCTTCGACACACTTGAAAGAAGCAAGACGCCGTCGGCCAAGACCGCCAATTCGCTTCGGTTGCTCTCACCAACTTGGCAAACGTCGCGTTTTAGACCAGTACAACGGTTGCACAGACCGTCGTGGCGCAACGTCAAACGGTTCCCTAGACCGTTGTAGATAGCACACCTGCTTGGCAGGCGGGTCCCCCAATTCACCTCCGAAATTGGCCAGCGTTCGATTGCGAGCTCTGCCCAAACTCTGTAATTGCTATGCATATAGCAACCATAAAAGCCCCTGATAAGGGCGAGGTCGGTGGTTCAAGTCCACCCAGGCCCACCATAAATCACAGAGAGCCGGCTGCCGAACGAACAGCGCACAGCGGAAGTGGCAAAACGCCCGGCGGAAGACCTAGCAAACCAGGCCCGGTAACTCGATCAATTGGGACGACATGGCAGCCAGTTCATCGACGAGACTCGCTATCGACGGGGCATTCGTCTGCCGGCTCGGGGCACGGACGGAATTTTGCCTTCCACAACGCCGGCGGATCAAAAGAGCTCGATGGGTGCCGCATGGCCCGAAACAGAAGCGAGTCGAGCATCCCTTGTAACTAACGGAGCTCCGAGCTTCTCGGCAAGCACGATGTAGGCGGCATCATAGGCTGAAAAATTGTGACGGAGTTGCCAAATGCGGGGCAGAAGCACGAGATGAGGATACCGAGTAACACGGAGATCAAGCAGATCGCGGACCGCCTCGTCAGCACGAGGTGCAGAGACCACTCCTTGCAACGCTAGACGCCTCAATACTTGCGTGACCTCAAGATCTAGGAGGTGAGGCGCGTGCAGGGTTTCGTTATGCGAATAAATGCGCCTCTCGATGCTCTGCCCCGCAGATGTCTGAAGAAGCCAGTCAACGGCAGCAGAAGCATCCAGGACGATCACCGTGCCTCGCGCTCTTCTCGCACCAGCTGAGCGGTATCGATCTGCGCTGAAACCGGCTTACGTGTGTGCAGTCGCTCCCGCAATTCTGCTAGCGTTGGCCTTTCCGCGATTTCCTTGATCTCAGCTAACAGATAGTCCGAGAGCGACATGCCTGCCATGGCAGCGCGAGCTTTCAAGCCGCGGTGCAGGGCATCGGGTACATTGCGAAGCTGAATCATTTTTGACATGCTACAAGCATACTTTCATGTCGGGCACATGTCAACGCCATGCTCTTCAAAGAACTGACATTTCTTGGTGGGCTACTAGACTAATAATGACCGCAATACTGATAAGGGCGAGGTCGGTGGTTCAAGTCCACCCAGGCCCACCATTTGTTTCAGTAGCTTACCGCGTGTGGTCCCAAAAACCTCGACCCACAATCCAGCCCACATCTCGCTGCACCATCTGCGTACCCACTCCTAGCGCCGTCAGCTATTCCCCCTGCGCCACCCGTGTTTCATCGCCGTCGTCCCACGCGCACAGATCGAGCGTCGTCTGAATCTTCGCGTGACGAAGGATTCCTTGAACAGTCTTGGGTTCGACTCTCGTCTTGTCCACCAACCAGTTGTTTAGGCTGTGACGCAAGTTGTGAAGTCCAAACTTCTGCCCGTCCGCGATGTACACTCCGGCTTTCCGACCACTGGCCATCTTCCGAAACTCCCGCCTTCAGCCATTTCTGGATCAAGCGAGGTATCCGGCGATCAGCCACACGATTCTCGATGAACTTCATCGTCCATTCATGGCTCATGTTGTCGAAGAAGCCCCGAATGTCCGCATCGAGCATCCAGTTCACGAGCTTCCATTGGATACCCACCGCCAGCGCGTCTAGCGCTTGATGTGGGCCACGACCCGGCCGGAACCCGTAAGAAAAGCCTTTGAAGTCAACCTCATATATCTGGTTGAGGATCGTCACCACAACCTGTTGAACGATTTTGTCCTCCAGCGCAGCGATGCCCAACCCATTCTGTGCCGAGCGTATGCGAGATTGTCCGATGTTCTCCTGAGTCCTTCAACTGCGCCCATTCCGTAAAACTATCGAAGAGATTTGTACCGAGCTATGGAGATCGAATGGCTAACCAGAATGGTCGAATCAAAGGCAGGGTAGTAATGGAGTGGCATCTGGTCTTCAGTTCGGGGCTTGATGTGCAAGCCGGGAATGTCAGGTAGACCATTGGTCTGATCGGTCAGCGTTAGGCGCGGAGCATCGGCGAGGCACACGGCAATGTCCAGTTCAATTCCATCCGCAGGGGGAACAGCATAGTAGAAACCCCAGAGACGGTCATTCGGCTCAACAATCTTGGACGGAAGCTTTTTGCCGCCGATCGTCGCGCGAAGGAGAGTCACCTTCTCAAGTGCCACCCATAGCACATCCGCATGCCGCAAAGAAGTCAGCCGCAGGCGCAAAATGCGCTCGTTTCCAGATACGGAGTCGTCCAACGTCACGATTTCCGGTGCAGGCAATTTCAGTGGCGGAGCGTCAGTTTTCAAGACCGACTCTCCTCCCGGCGCAACGAATATATCGATCTTGTCGCGTTCGATGCCGCCCGTCAGAAACTGCGAAGTCCAACCATCGGGCCTTTTATCCAAACTGATCCATGAACCTTTGCCGGTATCCGCATTCAACCAGTAAGCAATGCTATCCGGCCGAGGATGCAGGGCGTCGTAGCCACTGTGAAGGGCGCCGAATGAAATGAAGCTGAAGCTCAGGACTGCGCAGGCTCCTGGAAGGAGCCATCTGCGGTGTGCCGTCATCACCTCAAGCTGTGGCGCCAACAGTGCAAGCAAGACCACAGTGAAAATGCAGAGGGAGACCATGGTCTGCATGGGCCCCGGCTCCAGGATGGCGAAATCCGCGATGAGAAGAGTGAACAGAAAAACCGGTACGCCCGCGCAAATCAATAGGGCTATCTTTAACAACTTTGAATCAGGCCGGTCTAAGACAAATCCCAGACCAAGTGGGAGCAAAGCGAAGAGGAGAGGCCACATGAGCAGAAAGCTCGTGCCTGGCGCGAAGAAATAGGTAAGAACCAACAGTGCCATGCACAGGAGAAGAGCACCCGTGGTCAGTTCTGGGGCGCTTGCCTTGCGGCTGAAGGTCACATACAGCGACGATGTGGCTGCGATGGTGAGCGCTAGGAAACCCAAGGCATATGTCTGGGCGTTGTAGGCGGACTCAAAGGAACTATTCACCAGATGGAGCGCCCGGAGCACCCACCAAAGGAAAGCAACCGCCCCGCTTGCCGTGGCCGCCGCTGCCGGCCAGAGGAGCAAACTCAATCCTAGACCACGTCCACTCAGGCGCCCGCGTCTAAAAGCGAGTAGCAAGACAGCAATAAAAAATGCGAGCGTGATAATCATCAAGGGCAGAACCCATGTCATCGGATAGATGATGAGTCGTCCGAAAAAAGCAAAATAAACGAGGCGGTGCTCCACACGAGTCCGCTTGAGATCCAAGTCCGTGAGATCACGTGCGACAGCCAACGTGTAATTTCCCTCGTCCTGAATATTGCGGGGATCGAGATTCTGGAGATTATCCATCCTTGTGTGATAGGCGGTTCTGCAACCGCTATAACCTCCGTCCAGCGTCGGGATCGCGGAATCGAGTCCCGTGGAATCGAGACCCGCCCACCTGGGGAAGACATCAAGTGAAGCGGTGAGTGGGTGGGGAACTGCTTTGGCGATCTCGCGGACCAACCATTCGTGGAGATGCTTTGTCTCGCTGATTGAAGCCGGTCCGCAGCTGCCGCCGGCATCCAGGTTCAAAGCTACGGATATTTCTTTCGCCCACAGATGCTCGTCCACAAAACCCTGCGCTCCCACCGCTCCGAGTTCTTCCCCATCGGTGAATACAATGACCACATCGTTTCTCGGTGGTGTACCGTTACGCAGAGCGCGTAGAGTTTCGAGCAGCGTCACAACTCCTGAACCGTCGTCGGTGGCGCCGGGAGCGGGGGCAACCGAGTCGTAGTGCGCCATCAAGAGCACAACTCCTGTACTGTTGCTTCCCTTCAGGCGGGCCAAGATGTTCTCTACGGTTCCGGCCCCATAGGGACCCGGAAAAACGTCCATTAAACTGGCGATACCGGTCCTTTGAATCTGGGGTTCCAACCCTTGAAGCTTCAGCTGCTCGACGATGTAATCGCGTACGCGCGCGTTTGCAATCGAGCCAGTTGGGTGAGGGGCACGAGCGATGATTTTCAGGTTCTCAATAGCGCGTTCGGCAGAGAACTCTGTCGCAGGAGTAGAGGCAGGAACAACGGCGGGAGGCACGAGATAGCTGAGGGCGGCAATTGCCACAAACAAAATGAAAACAAAGCTCAGCAAGGCTTCCGTGATGGAGACCGACGAAGCCGACGGATTCATTGGCACTCCGAATCCTGCTTTCCCGACGAGCTCGGTTAAGGGTTAGGCTTCCTTTCAATCGGGCAGTTGGTTTCCTTCAGGCTCACGCAGCCAGAAACTCCCGATCAATGACAGCAAGTAGGCTAAGACTGCAACGGTTCCTGCTGAATAGGCGAGGCGAGCGGCGGCGCCTGCTCCGGGCATAACGTTGGCGAGCTGCGTGGTGAGAACCGCCGCCGATGCGCCGATAACCCTTGCTCCGATGTTCAACGCGAAACTCTCGCCCGTGCCGCGCAAGTGCGTGGGATAGACACGCGGCAAGTAGTTCCCCCACAGGCTAAACGGTCCATTCAGCAAGAGAGCCGCGAGAAAGACTCCGCACCTGAGCAGCACCAGACTATGCGTCGCGGCAAAAAAGTAGACGCAGGAAAACACAATCAAACCTGGAACGAGAAAGATCCGGAGGAGACTCCTTTGCGCGGCGATGCGGACCACGAGCACTGCAAACAGCAGGCGGCCGGCAATCGTGCCGAGCTCCTGAAAAAGTTGTACGCCGCTGACCGCCTGTTCCACTTGGCGCGGCGCCAGGCTGCGCACTTCTGGGAGGCCAGGCACCATGCGAGGGGTGTGTTGCGTAACGCCTGAAGCGAGCGCAAAACTGCACGCCACCAGTAAGGCACTAACTACCGTGGTCTTTCGTAGAGCAGGCCGGAACAGTTCCACAACGCTAGGACGCTTCAATGTGCCTCGTGATTTTTTCTCGCGCCAGACCGGCGATTCGGGGAGTAAAGGGCGAATCAGAATCAGTGGGACCGCGGGGATTAGTCCGGCGAACAGGGTGTAGCGCCAGGCCGCGTGGCTACCGCGGATGGCCGGGAAGTGCTCGGCGAATGTGACCGCCACATAATAGACACCCGTGACCAGAATACCCCCGAGGCCAACGGCCGCCTGCGTGTAACCCAACGCAGCTTCCCGTTGTTTCGCATTTGAGAAAAGCTCCGCCACCCATGCGACTCCAGCCACGTATTCCACGCACGTGCCGATGATTGTCAGACAGCGGAAAATCAGGAGCTGTGGCACTGTTGCAGCAAATCCTGCGGCGCACGCCGAGAAGGCGTACAGCAAAATGCTCCAAACAAGCACTCGTCGGCGGCCAAGCAAATCGGTCAGATAACCTCCGAGGAGTCCGAACACGCCGCCGCACGCCAGCGGCACATAAATCAACAGACCTACCCATCGATTGAAGGCCGGGCTGCCCGGATTGAGATTTCCAAGGGTTATCAGCGCGGGGCGCACCACCAGGGGCAGAGCCACGAACTCGTACAAATCGAAGGCGAAACCCAAGGCAGCGACGGCGCAGATTAACCACTGAACCGGCGTCGGACGGGCCGTCTCGGACGCCTTCCTCTGCATCTCAACGCTGCCCCTGGACGCTGGTAGCCTGTCTGTGAGCTCTCCCAAAGCTGCTCCCGCAATTCAGGGGATTGACCGCCCAAACGCCAGGTCGTTGCCCCATTTAAGTCGAGGCCAATTTATGATACAAGTTCAAATTATTTGATAATTGTTGAGGATTACTCAACGATGGATTTCACCTCGCGCCAGTTCCGGGCTTTTCTTCTTGTCGCACAACACCGCAGCTTCTCCCGCGCCGCCGAGGCTCTTTACATCACACCCTCGGGTTTGAGCGTGTTGATCCGCGAACTCGAACTGCAGCTCGGGTTTCGCCTGTTTGATCGCACCACACGCCATGTCGGGCTCACAAAATATGGCTCCGAATTGCTTGGAGTGGTTCGCCACAGCCTTGAAAGAGTTGATGCCACCGTGTCGCGCATTGGGCGATCTGCCACACAAGCCAACCTCTCGCTGTCCGTGGCTGCGCCGCCATTGATCGCTGCCAATGTCCTTCCGGAAGCAATTAAGGAATTCCGCAATCACCGGCCGGGCCTGGACATTCGCGTGCTTGATGTAGGGGGAGACGGGCTGACTCGCCTAGTCGAAAACGGTCAGGTGGATATGAGTTTCGGAGGGTTTTTTAAACCCACGCTCGGGCTCCGCCGCACCCCGCTGTTCCGCTTTTCGTTGATGGTGATTCGGCCAGATAGCGACCCAGGATTGCGTCGCACCTCTACCACCTGGTCCGCTCTTAAGGGAGAACCGCTGATCTCGCTGGTCCCGGACAATCTCGTCCAGGATTTCATCGACAAGCATCTGGCCCGCGCTCACGTTGTCGTCCATCCCCGCGCCACCTTCAACCATCTCGACACAATGATCGCCATGGTCGAAGCCGGCGAAGGCGTTGCCATCATCCCTTCCTTCGGATTGCCCGCCTGCCGGAATCGAAAGGTTGTGATGAGTAAGCTGATCAATCCGGTTGTGAATGTGGACTTCTGCCGCATCAGCCTTCGTGGGAAAAAGCTGCCACCTGGCGCGGACGACTTCACATCATTCCTTCAGAGCTATATCGCCCGATGGGCCGGCCGCGCCGGCATTCTCTAACCATCGAAAAGCCGTCGCTCTAAATTTTTGCTTGCCGTAAACTGTTACGTGTATTATGACAATATGTCGAGGATCAACAACCAATTCTCAGTCGGTGTTCACATCATGACAGCGCTTGGCGACCATCACGGTGAACAGGTCACGTCAGCACATTTGACCGCAAGCGTGCGAGCACATGATTCGCAAGTCCGCAGTGTGCTGTCCAAACTTGTGAAAGCGGGTTTAGTGGTGACATTTCGCGGCCGCAATGGTTTTTCATCGCTGTCGCGGCCAGCATATAAGATCAGTCTGTTAGAGATTTACAAAGCGGTAGAGGCTCCCCCTGTTTTTTCGATTCACCAGTATCCAAAAGAAAAGACTTGCCGAACGAGCTGCACCCACAAACAGACAATGGTAGAGCTGCTGGAGGATACGCGGCGAGCGTTTGAGGCCTACTTGGGCCAGCGAATGCTCTCTGAGATGGTTGCAAAAGCGAGGAGCTACAAGTAGTTTTTTTGGTAGAAAATGTCCGTTTAGAAGTTACATTATAGGAAGATAAGGAGAAAAGATGAAATCGAAAACAAACGTCGTCCTGGTACACGGAGCCTGGGCTGACGGTTCATCCTGGGGCAAAGTGATTCCCTTTCTTCAGCAGACAGGATTCAACGTGACTGCCGCGCAGATACCTTTGACTTCCTTGGCAGACGACATTGTAGTGACCCGAAATCTCCTGGCTGCCCAGAAAGGGCCCACTGTTCTGGCTGGCCATTCGTATGCCGGAGTTGTGATTTCCGGGGCGGCCAATGATGCTCCGAACGTTAAAGCACTTGTGTACATCGCAGCCTTCGGATTGGACGAAGGCGAGAGCCTTGATGCTCTAAGCAAACAAGGACCAGCCCCAGCGGGTGCCGCCGCAGTACGTCCGCCCGACGAGAATGGCTTTCTTTGGATCGATCAAGATGGTTTCGCAAAAGCATTTGCCGCCGACGCAGATCCGGTCGAAGCCCGCGTTATGGCTGCGGTGCAAAAGCCTCTGAGCATCAACTCGTTCATCGCAAAATCCGGGCCACCAGCCTGGAAACATCTGCCGTCGTGGTACATGGTTGCGACGGAAGACCAGATGATTCCGCCGCAAGCCGAGGAATTTATGGCAAAGAGAATGGGTGCCACGGTCCGCAAAGTAGCTGCGAGTCATGCAGCCATGGTCTCTCACCCTAGAGAGGTCGCGGAACTCATCACGTTGGCGGCTCAGTCAATCAATTGAACGACGAGCAATTGAGGACCCGATGAACGCCGATGTTCTGACGACAAGAGCAGCCGATGGAATTGCGGTGATTGCGCTTGGTAGCGCAAAACGCATCTACTTCGACGCGGAGATGGGCGACGCGCTCACCGAAGTGTTGGACGGATTCGCGGCCGACCCCAACGTTTCGCGTGGTCATCGTGACTGGCGGCGCACCCGGTTATTTCAAGGGAAGAAGATCACCTCGCCGTCCCGCGGTTTCGAGGTCTAAGAAGGGAGAAACATATGGCTAGTACTAATTCTGCTGCGCACGTGCGGGTGATCGAAGAAACGCCT
>Ga0210394_10001942_pt1 | contig 30412 bp, 23 predicted proteins | sample IncBWC12MmetaG_FD_160121 | JGI IMG/M metagenome (GOLD analysis project Ga0210394, IMG submission 160121) | Forest soil microbial communities from Barre Woods Harvard Forest LTER site, Petersham, Massachusetts, United States - Inc-BW-C-12-M | ecosystem: Environmental > Terrestrial > Soil >... | reverse complement strand
CATCACTGGTTTGAGGCCGTTTTGGCCGTTGCCGGCGACGCGAACCGAAGCGGATTTGCCGGTGCGCGCGACCTGGCCAATCAGGCCGGAATCGAGCGGCGTGCGTTTGCCGAGAGCGCCACGAAGCTTTCCGCCTTCGGCCTGGATCACCAGCTCACGAGTGGAATATTCGAGGAGTGCGATACCGATGTGGTCATAGGAAAGGCCTATTTCGAGCTGTTCGGTGATTTTTGTCAGGACTTCGTCAGGATTCAGAGTGGCGATAGCATCGCGGGAGATGAGATTCAGCAGGCTGAGGTGGCGCGCCTTGGTGCGTTCTTCTTGAAAGAGACGCGCGTTTTCGATAGCGATACTGGCTTCGCTGGCGAGCACGCGGAGAAGCTCGAGGTGCCCTTCATCGAATGCGCGGTCCATGTCAGAAAAAATGCAGAGGGCGCCGACGACACGATCGTAGGCAACCAGCGGAACACCGCAGAAGGAGCCGGTGGCGCGCATGGGTTCGACGCCAAGTTTTTTTACTTCGCCGACGTAATCCTGGCGGATCAGAACAGGCTGGCGGGTGCGGAGAATGTATTCGGTGATGTGGTTCCCAGCAGGGCGGGTGCGTTTTGGTTGGCGCTCGCCGCCAATCATTTCGAGATCGAATTGAATGGTGTCGCGAAGAGGATCGTGGGAAGCGAGATAGAGATTTTCGACGTCGAAGAGGCGGCGCAACTCTTCCCAGATGCGACGGAGCAGATCTTCCTTGTTCAGGGTGGAGCTTAGGGCGCGGCCGATTTCGTTGAGGACATGGAGTTCTTCGGAGCGGCGAGAGGTTTGCTGAATCAGGTAGCTGTTTTCGACGGCCATTCCAATCTGATGGCCCAGAGCGAGCAAGAGCCGCAGTTCGGCGGGCGTAAAGCGGCGATTGTCTTGCGTGCCGAGTAACAAGAGGCCGAAGGCCTGTTCTTTGGCCTGCAAGCTGATAACGACGGCACTGCGGAGACCGTGACTCAGCGCGAGTTCGCGGAAGCGGCGGATGGGTTCGTCTTTCTCGAGAGCAGTGAGATTGTCATCGCGGAGATCGCGGAACCCCAGAAGGCCGCCGAGACGCGAAACCAGTCCGACAAGATAATCGTCCAGACCTTCTTCCTGGGTAACGCGGCAGAATTCATCCGGGAGGCCGGCGGAAACCACGGAGGTCGGGCCAGTGGGATCACCGTGATGGAGAAAAAGAGCGCCGGCGGGAAGGCGCACGACGCCCAAGACCCGGTCCAGCGCCTGGGCGAGCATTCTTTGGATTTCGCCGCCAACAAAACTAGAGGTGGCCAGATTGAGATTCGAGAGCGCCAGCATGTTGCGTTCGACACGGCGCTTTTCTTCTTCATAAATGGCCATGGTCAGAAGAATCGCAACGAAGGCTGTGGGAATGCCGGAGACGGGGAGGAAGGCGTCGGCAAAGTAAGAGTGGCGAGCCTGCAGGAAGCGGAAGGACAAGAAGAGAAGTCCCCAAGCGGTGAATGCGGCGGCGAGCAGACGGTCAGCGACGGTTTCGTAGTGCCTGCTTTCCTGCCAGAAAAGAAATGCGGCAGCGAGAAAGATAAGCGCCGCGGGGATGATGGCGGTGACGGAAAAGAGATCGAAGGTGTTGGCCGCGGCCCAAAGAAGGAGGGCGAACGCGAATGCGATGGCGGGGATGATCCAAGGTTTTTGGCGGGTGTAAAGCTGCGCGCCGAGGAAAAAACAAATCCCGGCGAAACCGTACATGGGAGTGCTCAGCGTAGTGAGAAGCGGATTCCAGCCGGTCCAGAAGGAAACGGCGGGGCCAAGATAGTAGAGCGCGTAGAAAACCCAGCCGGCGGTCCACAGAAGCAGATAGGATTGGCGCTTCAGCGAGTAGATGTAGGCAAAAAACACCCCTACCAGCATGGTGGCCAGCAGGAAACTAAGCGCGATCAGACTATGGGCCATGGGTCGAGAATCGTTTTCGGCAGTGATGAAAGGGTGTAAAGGGAACTGAAGCGTGCAGAGACGAATGGAATCCCGCGCGCAGACCAGCACTTCTTAGAAGCGCGGCCAGGCAGCGAAGCAGCTTCGAACGATTACCCCAAACACACTACTCGACACCTAGAATTATGGAGCACGGAGGATGAGCGCCGCAAAGGTACGGAGGTACGGGTTGCCAAAGAGGTAGTACGGGGCGCGCTAACTTCATTTTCGGCGGCGGATTGATTAGTTCGAATGGGCTACTTGCCGCCGCAGAGTTTCCACCGCGAGACCGACGAGTGCATATGTGGCCACATTTGCAACAAGCGCTAAATAGAGGCTAACGGGGTAGTGCAAGCCTACAATCGCAACTGGGCAGGTAAATCGGAGAAGAGCCGACACGATCGGGTCTATAAGGCCCTTGCTTGTCACTGAGAAATAAACCGCCCATCCACTCGCAATGAGTAAACCCGCAGCCGCCCATACTGCAATTCGGTATTTCACGTTGCACCTCCCGCTGTCTTGCTTGCATAATCTCACAAAGTTCTGCATCTGTCAGGCCAACTCCAGACTACTTGCACTATTGGACTGACCCACTACCCACCTCCGGGCTGGTTGGACGCACTGAATGTCATCCGCTAAACTGGAGGATTAGGGATACTCACCGGGACATCACCGATCATGACTGACACAACGGGAACACCGACAGGCGCTGTACGGGTACGATTTGCCCCTTCGCCAACTGGATATTTGCACGTGGGCGGGGGCCGCACGGCGTTGTTCAACTGGTTATTCGCGCGCCAGCAGAAGGGCACGATGATTCTGCGTGTCGAGGATACCGACGCGGAGCGCAACAAGCCTGAGTTGGTGGACGGAATTATCCAGGGGCTCATGTGGTTGGGCGTGGATTGGGATGAAGGGCCGTTCTACCAGTCGCAGCGCACCGAGCTGTATCGCGAGGCGGCGAAACGCTGCCTCGCGAATGGCAGCGCGTTTTTGTGCTACTGCCCGCCAGAGAAGTACGTCGGTGGCGACCATGTGGAAGAGGGTGGAGCTGCGAAGCAAGCGCGCCGAGTGGTGCGCTGCAGTTGTCGCGACGGGAAGCCGTCTTCGCCAGATACCAAACCTGCGCTGCGATTTAAAGTGCCGGTCGGAGGCACGACAAAATTTGTGGATGCGGTGTTCGGCGAGCGGGAATTTGCGAATGACGACATCGAGGATTTCGTTTTGCTGCGTTCCGGGAAAGAAGGGGAAGAGTTCGGGCAAGCGATGTACCAGTTGAGCGTGGTTGCGGACGACATCGACATGCGCATCACGCACATTATTCGCGGAGCGGACCATCTCTCGAACACGCCGAAACAAGTGTTGCTGTACAACGCGCTGGGTGCGAGGCCGCCGATTTTTGCGCACGTGCCGTTGATTTTGGGTACGGACAAGTCGCGGTTGTCCAAGCGGCACGGAGCGACGGACGTAAACATGTACCGGGTAGAGGGGTTTCTGCCCGAAGCGTTTCGCAATTTTCTGGCGCTGCTGGGCTGGTCTCCCGGTGGGGATGAACAGTTCTTGCGCACTTCGGAGCTGCTGGAGAAATTTTCGCTGCAGGGCGTTAGCCGGACGAATGGAGTGTTTGACCGGGCCAAGCTGGAGTGGTTCAACACACAATATTTGCAGAAATTACCGATCGAGGAATTGCTGCCCGCGGTGGAAGCCGAATTGAAACGCGCTGGATTGTGGAAGGAAGAGTGGGCGGCTGGAGCGGGGCACGAATGGTTTTCGAAAACGGTGGATTTGTTGCGCCCGCGGGTGCGGTTGTTGCCGGACTTTGCGACGTGGTCACGAGCGTTTTTCAGCGATGAGTTTGAGATCGAAGCTGCCGCGAAGACAAAATTTTGGAAGGACGAGAAGGTCCCTGGACTGTTGGGGAAGTTGGCAGATGCGATGGAAGCGCTGCCGGAGTGGAACCATGATGCGTGCGACCATGCGACGCGCAAAGTTGCAGAAGAAGGCGGAGTGAAGGCAGGGTTGCTGATCAATGCAACGCGTGTGGCGATCGTTGGGCAGGCGGTTGCGCCGCCGCTGTTCGAGACGATGGTGGTGTTGGGGCAGGAGCGGGTGGTGCGACGGTTGCGGGATACGGTGAAGAATTGGATTGGACAGAATCAAGAACCGATCTGAATATCGGCCACTCCAAAAGAGAAGAACGCTCTGCCTAACCAGGCGGCTGACAAATAGACAGGAAAAATCGATAAAACATTGCGCAAGATTTTTGATCTTGCGGACAAGGGGCGCAGCAATGCCACGCCCCTACACGGAAAGAGCGCGCGTGAGTTTAGTTTGCTTCGAAGAATTCCTTGTTGGCGGGTTTTGCAGCGGAGGACGCGGCCACTACGTTTAAGGTGGCGGGAACTTCTTTGGTTACCGGTGGCAGGCAGATTTCGGTGCTACAGGCCTGGTAGTGTAGCTTGAGGGTAAGCGATTGCGGGCCCACGGGAGCGGTGGCGAGAACTTTTACGGGTACGTGAAGAATTACCGTGTTGGTGTAAACGTTGAGCTGCTTGTTCTTCGAGAATGTGAAGGTCTGCAGCGTGCCTTTAGGATATTTAACCTCGCCCAGTTGAAAGCCTGACGGTGCTTCCGCGCGCAGATCGGTGGGGATCAAGTAGTCGGCGGAGACTTCGCGGGCGTTGACGTGGAAGCCCGGACGGATTTTCATCACGATCGCAAGCTGGACCGTTGTTCCACGGGCAGCAGGGTCGAAAGATGCGAAGGCGGTCGGCGCGACCACATCCTTTGCAGATACGGACTGGCCGAGCGCAGCGCCTGGAAGCGCGCAAGCCGCAAGCACAGCGGATGCAAGAAATCCGAGTTGGCGGTTCACAGTTTGACCTGCTCACCGAGTTGTTGGGAGACTACGCGGCTGACAACGGCGTCCAGGTCTTCGCCAGTTTTTTCGAGAACGAACGCGTTGCGAGCGTCGGACCAGCCGAGTTTAAAGCTGGTGGAAAGTGCGGAGATCCAGATTTCGCGGATCGGAGAGTTGGGAGAGATGACAAACCTGGCTGGTTCGGGCTCTTCGAAAATGACTTCGAGTTTGCCGCTTTCGCCTTCCACGTCGAAGTCGTGCTGATCGCCGAGAAGGAGAAGTCGTTTCTTCAGGTCTTCGAAGGCGGAGTCGGCCTTTTTCTGGAAGTCGTGTTCCGAAAGCATTCGTGACCTTTCGCTACAACAGCCTAAAAGTGAAGGACCAAAGATTCCTCAGCGCGGCAAAAAAGCGGCTAAAGCCCGATCCGGAACCTCAATTTACGCTGGGGCTGAAGCCCCGGCCTCCTAAAGAGCCGATTAGAGCTGCGATTCTACGCCTTTGATCAGTTCGTCTTCGCTCTGCAGGCCTTGAAACTTTTGAATGATGCGGCCGTCGCGAGAGATGAGGAAGCTGGTGGGATAGCCGAGGATCCCGCCGAATTTGTCGGCCGCGTCGTCAGAGCCTAGAAGGATCGGATAGCTCATGGGCAGTTTTTGGCCGTTCACGTCGAAGCGTTCCTTTTCGATGAAGGGAGCGACGACACTTTTTCCTTCGTCATCCATTGCTACGCCAACGACGGTGAAACCCTGCGGTCCGTACTTTGCCTGCATCTCGATGAGCCAGGGAATTTCCACGCGGCAGGGATCGCACCAGGTGGCCCAGAAATTCAGGAAGACGACCTTGCCTTTGAGATCGGCGAGCGCGACGTCTTTGCCCTGAAGATCCTTGAATTTAAGGTCCGGCTCGGGCTTGGCGGCGAGCGCAATTTTTGCAGGAATTTCCATTCTCGTTTTTCCGGCAAGTCTCGTCCTGCGGTCAGCAAACCACGTGCCGACGACTACAACGGCGACGATCGAAACGATGATCAGCGTTTTCTTCATACTTTCCTCACATTCGTATTATAGCCGGAAGGGACGGAAACCGCTTTCCCTGCGCCATTTGGGTCAGTGCGAGCGGGTTAGCGCGTGTTCCAGCCAGAAAACGAAGCCGTTCAGGAAACTTAGCTTGCCGGTTAGCCAGGTGAGCCGGTTTACGAAGACCAGCGCGCCGACGAAGAGGAGTAAGGCGCCGCTGAAAATTTCGACGGCGTGAAGGTACTTGCGAAAATTTTGATAGAAGCGCAGAAAGCGTGCGAGGCCAAGGGCGGTGAGGAGGAATGGAACGGCGAGTCCCGCGGAATAGACTGCGAGGAGCAACACGCCGCGAGCGACGGTATCGCTGGCTGCGGCAAGGACAAGAACGGTGGAAAGAATCGGGCCGATGCAAGGCGTCCAGCCGAAGGCGAAGGCGAAGCCCAGGAGGAAGCCGCTGACGATTCCGGGTTTGGTATCGGTGTTGCGAAGATGAACGTCGCGATTCAGCCAACGCGCAAGGGACGGGCCGAAAAAACCGATGACGGAAAGAGAGAAGAAATGAACCGCGCCGAGGCCGGCGAACAGCGGACCGTGGTGAAGATAGGCCGCAACTCCAAGCGCAACCAGCACGACGCCGAGGATCAGGCCTGACCGGACGTTCAATTTTATTAGCCAGCCGAGTAGATGCAGGCCGAAGAGAAGGATCAGCGCGCCTGCTATCGGCGCGAGTGTCGATTTGTGCGACTGAAGAAATCCACCGACGGCGCTGGCCGATGCGCCGAAGGCAATGAACACTGCGGAAAAGCCGAGGACGAAAGCGAGCGCGGAAGCGAACAGGCCGGATTTGGGTTGTTGGCCTTGGCGAAGCTGCTCGACACCGATCCCGGAAAGCATGGAGATGTAGCCGGGCACGAGCGGAAGGACGCAGGGAGACAGGAAGGAGATTAGCCCGGCTAGAAATGCGCCGGCGAGCGAGACGTCGGTCATGAAGAATGGGTCCTCATTGGCACTATTCTGACATAGAAGTGGGGGTGGTTTGGTGAGTAGAAGTTACGACAATGTAAAGGATTATGCGCGGAAGAAAAGAAATAGAGAAAACTCGGGTCTGGCTTCGTCGGTTGTCGTGGGTTCGGAAATGTTGCCAGGATCCCTCCGCTGCGGTATTCGCGTGGGGCGAATACCGCCACCCCGGCCTGGATGGAAGATGCACGTGAGGATTGTGGGCGCCCACGTCAAATTGCCGGCCTCCGAAGGCGGCCGCTACAGGAGTTGCGGGTACGGAGGCTTCCGGAGCGCGCTTTCGAGTTTGCTGGCGATTTCGAGGAGGAGCGCTTCGCCGTTTACGGAACCTAGGAATTGGATACCGATTGGCAGGCCGGTCGGACTGAAACCGCATGGGACAGAGATGGCGGGAACGCCACCGAGATTCGCAGGGCGGTTTAGACGAAGGAGGAGCGCGCGGGTAGGATACTTTTTTCCGTTGAGGATGGTTTCGTCTTCACCGATAAGCGGCGCGGAGATCGGTGTCGTTGGGACGACAAAAGCGTCCAGAGTTTCGCTTTGGAGAACGGAGTGATACGCCGTTATGAATTTCTTACGGAGTTCCAGCGCATTTAGATAGCTGATGGCAGAGACATTCATGCCCATTTCAAGGCGGGTGCGCACGTCTTCTCCGTAATCGGCTGCGCGGGCCGGATACCAGCCTTCCTGTTGATGATATCTAGTGGCTTCGGCCCAAGCGATCTGGTTTCCGGCATCTTCGGTCTCCGTGAGAAGCGGGACGGAAACTTTTACGAGTTTAGCGCCCTGCCTTTCCAAGATGCGCAAGGAAGCTTCGAAGGAAGCGTTAACCTCCGGGCTCAGTACGTCGAAGAAAAATTCCTTAGGGATGCCGAGCCGCGGTCGGCGTTTTCGCGGCGAGGAGGGCGGTGCTGACCGCCTGAAGCGTTCTTTTTTGGTCTTGGCGCTAATCGCGGAAAAAAGGAGAGCAGCGTCTTGAACGGTGCGCGCGAGGGGGCCGACGAAATCGAGCGTGGTGGAAAGCGGGATGACACCATCGGTGCTTACGCGGCCGATTCCAGGTTTGAGGCCCACGACGCCGCATAGTGATGCGGGGACGCGAATCGAACCGCCCGTGTCGGTGCCGATGCTGCCGTAACACAGGCCCGCGGCCAGCGCGGCGGCAGAACCACCGCTGGAACCGCCGGAGATGCGCTGCAAGTCCCAGGGATTGCGCGTGGGACCGTAGTGAGGATTGACGGTGGTGACGCCGTATGCGAATTCGTGGAGGTTAGTTTTGCCGAGAATGACTGCGCCAGCGTTTTTTAACGCAGCGACGACGGGCGCATCATGACTCGGGACAAACTCACGCAGAATCTTGGAGCCTGCGGTGGTGCGAACGCCCGCGAGGTGAATATTGTCTTTCAACGAAATCGGGATGCCGTGGAGCGGACTAATATCCTGGCGGCCCTTGCCGCGGGCCTTCTGGGAGAATGCTGCTCCCGCGAGTTTGGCGGCCTTGATCGCTCCTGTCTCGTCCACGGTCAAATAGGCATTTATTTTGGGATTCAGGCTTGCGATGCGGTCCAGAAGAAAGCGGGTTAGTTCGACCGGGGACAATTTGTTGGTGCGAAATAATTTTCCAATTTCGGCGACGCTGGCGAAGGCGAGTTGCGAGTCTGTACCCATCAGAAGATTTTTTCCTGGCGCCGCAAATTGCCGAAGGTGCCGATGTTGGCGATGATGAACGCGACGCGAAACTGATTTTCCGTGCGCACCGTGCCAAGTTCCAGCCGGCGGTATTCGAAGGCCAATCCGCAGCAGCCACCGTTATAGCTTATCCAAGCGAACTCGTTTTGCAGAATGCCGGCATCGATATCGTAGCTGAGGCCTGCGGCGGCATTTAAACCCTTGCGGTTGAGACTGCCATAGCCCAGGATGGCGCGAAATTGGTTGGCTTGCGGCTGAACGATAGGGTCACCTTGCAGGCGGAAATCCGCGACAGTGAAAGAGAATTCGCTGTAGGGTTTCAGCTTCAGGAGCGTTCCGATGGTTGTGAGTTTTTGCAATTGCGGGTCGTACTCGAGAATCTGTTCGGCGTCGAATCTTCCACCTGGTGTGAGTTTCACGTCGCTGACGATGGGGGACCAATTGCGCGGGGTGGAAGCAAAGGCGAATGGCGTTACGTCATCGAGGGTCTGAAAAACGTTGCGCTGACCGGAAACGATCGCGCCACCAAAGGTCGGGTCGAAGTAGTGCTTCTGGACCAGACTCCACGAAAGAAAGTCCACGGGCTGATCGTCTCCATCTTTGACGTACAGATGTTGCGTGATTCCGTACTGAATTTCGTTGGTGTTGGTTAGTGTGGCGTTGCTATCGAAGCGGATGAAGTCGGCAAAATTGTTTACACCGGTGACGTAGCGGTAAGTAGCGCTGGGTTCGATGGTGTGTTTGTAGCGGCGGCGGGATTTCGGGCGATCGAAGAATCGCTCCAGAGTGGGCGGACGAAGTTCCACGGCAAACTCGCCGGTGTTGCGGGTAATGGAATTGCCCGTGGGCACGCCGTTGATGTCCTGCGAGTCGCCGTAGAAGGTGGTTCGAAAAAGAGCTGAAGTGGTGATTCCCAGCCATTCGCCAAAATGGAGGGGCATGGTCACTTTGGGAGCAAATTCGGTGCGCGGCACGAAATTGGCGGTGTCCAAGAATGGATCGTCACGATGCACGGCACCCACAAACGAATCGAAAGAAAAATAAACAGGAAGCCCCTGCCAAGGAGCTTGTTCCACGGAGCCGAAACGCGCTTCGGGAGCGCTACGAAGATTAACGCTGACCTGCGGACTCAGTTCGAGATAGCTGCGGTCATTCAAGCTGGCAAAGTTGAAGCTGAAGCCGCGAAAATTGTTGGTGAGAAAGACGGAGCTACGGACTTCCGAGTTGATGGCATCGCCGTAGCTATCGGAAAAGGCCAGCCGGAACGTGAGCGAGGACAACTGATTTACGTCCGCGACGAAGCGCCAGCCATCTTTCCAGAGCGACGTGACTTCGAGTTGCTGCTGATGGCCGCCTTGCTTCTCTATGGCTCCTGTGGGGCCGGGGATGCCGCGATCGATGACACCGTAGTATGTGTACTTAAAGGAAGTATTTTCGAAAGGTTTGGCGCGGACTTCGGCGCGCTGAGAGGTGCCGCGACGGCTGAAATAGTCGAAGCCAAGGGTAGTGTCAAACCAGGTCTTGGGTGCCCAATAAAAAGCATCTCCGAACACAAAGCCCTTGCTGTTGCTATTGCCGACGGCTGGAATCAAAAAGCCAGATTCGCGCACGCGATTTCCGGCAGGCGCCGTGGCATAAGGGAGCCAGACCAGAGGCACGCGATAAAGGCGGAAATTGGAATTTACCAGCGCGATGGTTTTTTCGAGGGTGACCTTTGCTTCCGGGGCATAAAACTGCCAGGCGGGATGCGCGGGGTCACAGACGGTAAACCAGGCGTGGTGGACGACGTAGGTATCGGCAGAGAGGCGCTCAACCTCTTTCGCTTCGAAATACAAGGGGTTTTGGGTGAGCAAAACGGCGGGGTTGGGGCGGCGGTCCAACTTAACGGTGCCTCGAACGTTTTGGAAGGTGCCGCGACCTGTTGAGACGGTTAGCCTGGCTTCGTCGCCCTCGAGGTGCTGGTTTTCGTAGTCGAAAACGACATGGCCGCGGGCGATTGCTTCGCTGGTGTCATCGTTGTACTCGACGTGATCGGCCTTCAGATGCAGAGCGCCAAAGGTGATTTCCACGTCGTTATCCGCGAAATAAAGACTCCCCTGGCGGTGTTGAGCGCCAGTGGCAGAGATGGTGGCCACTTCACCGGTGCGCGCGGGCAGGTGGACTTGTTGCGCTAAGGCGGGTGCGATGCAAAGAAGCCACGAGAAGGCGAAGGAGAGCAGACCGCGGCGGGCAGAGCGGGCAATTTTGGAAGCAGGTATCTTCACGCGGCGTTTAAACTCGTTGAGCCGAACGGTTAGCCTAGCACGCGCAACACCGGATTTACAGCCAGCCCGCGCGTCACCAAACCAAAGATGCAAATGGCTTTAAGAAGGAGGTATCATCACGGACTTTGCCGCTCGAAGGCCAGCTGTTAGGTAATGGGGTGGCCGGTTCAGGAAGCGGCGAGAGTTGTAGAATCTGTGCTCGCCAACTTGGGTTTGCTGCGTCTGAGTTGACCAATGGGGTGTAGTTCCAAACAAATGGATGGTTTGCAGAGAAGCGCCTGGAAAGGGCCGCCGGCTCCCGGGATATTTCCAACTTCTATGCGGATGAGGAACAAGGAGAAAAGACCATGAGCGTAGTTCGCTTCGGGTTGCGCGTTTTTGCTTGCGGGATGCTATTTGTTTCGTTGGTGGCGGGGGCGGCGTGGATGCCGTTTGGCCAGGTGAAGGCCCAGGAAAAAAAGGACGACAAGAAGGACGACAAGAAAGACGAGAAGAAAGACGAGAAGAAACTGCCATTGAAGCCGGAGCGCAAGATCGAATTCACCACGGATGAAGGGACGTGGATTTCGTTGGACGTTTCGCCGGGTGGTAAGAGTATCGTGTTCGAACTGCTGGGTGACATTTATACGCTGCCGATCGAGGGTGGAAAAGCCAAGCTCATCGATGGAGGGATGGCGTTCGACAGCCAGCCGAAATATTCTCCGGACGGGAAGTTGATCGCGTTTCTCTCGGATCGCGATGGCGGCGAGAACTTGTGGATCATGCACGCGGATGGTTCGGAACCGAAGCAGCTTTCCAAAGAGAACTGGGCAGAGATGGCGTCTCCGAACTGGACGCCGGATGGAAAGTACGTGCTGGTTTCGCGGACCGGCTCGAGCCTGGGAACGTATGAAGTGTGGATGTATCACGTCGACGGCGGATCCGGAGTGCAGATCACCAAGGGCAAAATGGCGCCGAACCAGCCACGCCGCGAGCGGCCGAATGCGTTGGGAGTAGTGGCTTCGCCGGACGGAAAGTATCTCTACTACGCGCGGCGGACCGGTGGGTTTCAGTACAACGCGCAGTTTCCATTGTGGCAAATTGCGAGGCGCGATCGCAAAACGGGCGACGAAGACATTCTGATCGAGCAACTAGGGAGTTCGTTCCGGCCGCTATTGTCGCCCGACGGGAAGTTGCTGCTGTACGTTACGCGGCAGGACACCGAGAGCGGGCTGCGGTTGCGGAATCTGGAGACAGGGGAGGATCGCTGGGTGCGGTACCCGGTGACGCGCGATGAACAGGAAACGCGATTCACGCGCGATTTGTTTCCGGGCTACGCGTTCATGCCCGACGGGAAGAGTGTTGTTTATAACCAGGACGGAAAAATCCGACGGCTGAATCTGGAGACAGGAGCGGAAGCAGTGATTCCGTTTTCAGCGGACGTGAAACAGGATCTGGGAGCGAAACTGGATTTTCCGCAGCGCGTGGAGCAGGGACCGGTGAAGGCGCGGCTGATCCAGACTCCGGAGGAATCACCGGACGGAAAGTGGCTGGCGTTTTCCGCGCTGACGCACTTGTACACGTTGGAGTTGCCATCGGGTAAGCCGCAGCGCTTGACGAGCGGGAATGCGCGCGAATTTCAACCGGCGTGGTCGCCGGATGGGAAATGGATTGCCTATGTCACCTGGTCTGGAGACGGCGGGCAATTGTGGAAGATTGCCGCGACGGGAGGACAGGCTGTGAAGCTGTCGAAGACGGCGGCGTTGTACAGCGATCCGGTATGGTCTCCGGATGGAACGCGAATCGTGTTGTTGCGGGGTAACGCGTATGACCGGGAGAACAGCGAGTTTGATGGCGGTCAGACAAACAACGCCGAACTGATCTGGGTTCCCTCGGAAGGTGGCGATGCAAGCTTGATTTTGCCGGCGCGCGGGGCGGCCAGCCCGCATTTTACGAAGGACAAGGAGAGGATTTATTTTTCGACTCCGCAGGGGCTGATTTCGGTTCGTTACGACGGTACGGACCGGCGGACGCATCTGGCGGTGAAGGGACAAGGCCTGTACTTCGCGGAAGAGCCGGTGCCGGCGGACAGCATCAAGGCGAGTCCAGACGGGCAGTGGGTTTTAGCGCAGGTGATGAATCAACTTTATCTGGCGGCGATGCCGGTGGTTGGAGGAGAAACGCCTACCGTGACAGTGGGTAGCGCTTCGGTTCCGGCGGTAAAAATCACCGACGTGGGCGCGGACTATTTCAACTGGGCCGACGATGGGAAGACGATTGCGTGGGCCGTGGGAGCAAGCTACTTCCGCGAACCGGTGAGCGCGATTTCGTTTGAGCCGCCGAAAGACGAAAAGAAGGACGAAGACAAAAAGGACGAGAAGAAATCTTCGGACAAGAAGGACGAAGCCGCAAAGGACGGCGACAAGAAGACTGACGATAGTTCCGCGGCGAAGAAAGACGAAAAGAAGGAAGAGAAGAAAGAGCCCAAGAAATTCAAAGAGCAGGAGAAAGACGTAAAGGTTGTTGCAGTGGACCTGGAGATGCCGCGGAAGACTCCCAAGGGAACGATCGTGTTGCGTGGAGCGACGGTTGTGACCATGAAAGGCGACGAGGTGCTGAAGGATGCGGACATTGTGGTGGAAGACAACCGCATCAAGAGTGTCGGGAAGCGCGGCAGCGCACCCGCAGGCGCCCGAGTCTTCGATGTGAAAGGAAAGACCATCGTGCCGGGGTTTGTGGATACGCACGCGCACTGGTTCGAAATTCGGCGCGGCATTCTAGATACGCAGAACTGGTCGTTCCTTGCGAACGTGGCCTACGGCGTGACTTCCGGACTGGATGTGCAGACCAGCACGAACGATATGTTTGCTTACCAGGACCTGGTGGATACCGGGGACATCATCGGGCTACGAGCATTTTCAACCGGCCCCGGAGTGTTCAGCGACAACAATTTCCAGTCCGTGGACGACGCGCGCGGGGTGCTGACCAAATACCGCGATTATTACGGGACGCATAACATAAAGAGTTATGTGGTAGGCAACCGGAAGCAGCGGCAGTTTATGGTGGAAGCCTCGAAAGATTTGGGGATGATGCCGACGACCGAGGGTGCACTGGACCTGAAGCTGGACCTGACGCACGTCATCGATGGATTCCATGGCAACGAACATACGCTGGGTGTGGCGCCTCTTTATAACGATGTGATCCAGCTGTTTGCGCAGTCCGGGATTGCGGAAACGCCAACGCTGATCGTGAATTACGGCGGGCCTTTTGGCGAAGAGTATTGGCTGCAGCACACCAACCCACACGACGATCCAAAGGTGAACCGCTTCATGCCACACAGTGTGCTGGACCACAAGACCAAGCGGCGCGGCGCGTGGTTCCGCGACGATGAATACGCGTTTCCAAAGCATGCCGCGCAAATGGCCAAGCTGCTTCGCGCTGGAGGGCTGGTCGGCGTGGGAAGCCACGGCGAATTCCAGGGACTGGGGTACCACTGGGAGATGTGGATGCTGGCGAGCGGCGGAATGACGCCGCTGGAAGTGCTGCGATGCGCGACGGTGAATGGTTCGAAAATTATTGGCCGACCAGAGGATATCGGTTCGCTAGAACCTGGGAAATTGGCGGACCTGGTGATTCTCGACAAGAATCCGCTGGAGGATATTCACAACACAAATTCGATACGGTGGGTGATGAAGAACGGCGAGTTGTTTGAGGGAGACACGCTGGATCAAGTGTGGCCGGAGCAGAAGAAGCTGGAGCCGCTGTGGTTCTGGAATTTCGATAAGCCGAAGGCTGGCGAGCCGTTGCATTATGGGGTGATGACGAAACCGTGATGAGAGGGACACTAGCAATCGTGGAATAGCACGGAGCCGATCTAAAGATCGGCCACTATATGGCGGGAGAAGATTCACTTTGCGGCGGGGCGGAGTTGCTGCTGTGTGCGATACCACTCGAAGGTGCGTTGTAGGCCTTCTTCGAACAAAACAGTTGGTTCGTACTTGAGGATTTCGCGGGCTTGAGTGATGTCCGCTTGAGAATCACGAATGTCTCCGTCGCGCGGAGGGTCGTACTTTGCCGCGAGTTGCTTGCCGGAGAACTGGCGCAATAGATCCAGGGTCTGATTCAGGGAAATGCGCTGGCCCGTGCCGACGTTGAAGACTTTGCCTGCGGCGCCTGCAGCTTCGCAAGCCAAGAGATTCGCTTGCACCGCGTTGTCCACAAAGGTGAAATCCCTAGTCTGCTCACCATCGCCGTAAATCAGCGGTGGCTCTTCGTTCAAAAAAGCGCTGGAAAAGCGGGAGAGGACGCCGGAGTAGGGAGAGTCCGGATCCTGGCGTGGGCCGAACACGTTGAAGTAGCGGAGGCAGACGGTTTCGAGGCCGTAGCAGCGTCCGAAAACTTGCGCGTAAAGTTCGCCGACGTATTTGGTCACCCCATAGGGGGAAATGGGCTGGGGCTGCATGGTTTCGACCTTCGGCAGCGTCGGCGTTTCCCCGTAGGCCGCGGAGGAAGCGGCGAAGACGACGCGTTTGACTTTGTTATCCCGCGCAGCCACCAAAACATTCAGCGTGCCATCTATATTGATGCGATTCGCTTCGATGGGATCCTTTACGGAACGAGGAACGGAAGTGCGGGCGGCGAGGTGAATCACGAACTCTGCCTGCTGGATGGCCTTTTGCACGATTTCGATGTCGGTGATGGAACCCTTGATAAAGGTGATTTTGTTGCGGACTTCGGCGAGATTTTCTTCTTTTCCGGCGGAAAGATCGTCGAGAACGACAACGCCATGGCCGCGGCGAACGAGTTCGTCGACGGTATTCGAGCCGATAAATCCGGCGCCTCCTGTGACCAGGTAGCGCATTGCGTGCCTCCCGCTGGCGTACGAGTGTTATTGTACGATGAGGGCAAGGCGGAGGAGAGATTGAATCCACGGCGCGTCACAAAAAGGACATGAGCAAGAGAATCGCACTGGTGCTGGCGGTAATCGTGGTGGTAGCGGCGGGAGGCTGGATTTATTGGCGGAGGGCTTGCTGTTCAACACCGGCACAGCCGAGGGGATCGGTTTCACGGCCGAATCAGCCAAGCGGGAGCGCTGGGCCGACGGGGTCCGCTACCACGCGGCCCGGAGAACCTTCCAGCTCAGCTACCAGTTCGAACGCCGGAATCGAAATTGTGGCGGGGCGGGAGCCGGGATACATGCCGCGGGCTGGCGAGACTTTTCAATATGCTGCGAATATAACCAAGCTGAACAGCACCATCGCTAACCTCAAAATTGTTGTTGCCGAGCGGCGTAATTTCGCGGGAAAGAGCGCCTGGCACCTTCAGGCGTTTGCCCATACGGAGAATCCGTATCGAATGATTTTCGAGCTGGATGACCAGTTTGATTCTTATAGTGACGCGGCCAATTCCATCGGCCTGCAATACGAAATGCATCTGAGCGAACGCGGACAGAAAGTCGATTCGGTGCAGCGCATGCTGCCTTCTGCAGGTGACCCTGCCCCGGCGGATGCCACGGCGGCGCGCGTCTTGCCCGGAACACGCGACCCGCTGGGAATGCTGCAGTATCTTCGCGGAGTGGATTGGAGCAAGACGCCGGAGGTGCGGAGCCCGGTGTATGACGGGCGGGCGCTGCATGAAGTGCGCGCGACGCTGGCGGCAAGAAGTCAGCAGGTGAAGGTGCCCGCCGGGAGTTTTACGACCTCGAAAATCGAGATACGCGTTTTTGAGAATGGCAGCGAAAATAAGGATTCGCACTTCTTTTTGTATCTGACCAATGATGCGGCGCGTATGCCGGTTTTGATGGAGGCGGTGTTGCCGGTGGCGACCGCGCGGGTGGAACTAACGAAGGCGAGTTAGTCGCGAAGCCGCAGGTGTTGAGCGATTTATTTAGTCTTGACTAGCGTCTCAATCAGAGAACAGGCGATGTGCCCGATAGTGATGTGCGCTTCCTGGATGCGCTGAGAGTCGCGCGAAGGAACATTCAAGAGGAGATCTACTTTCGTGGCGAGGGCGCCGCCGGCTTCGCCGGTTAAGCCCACGGCGAAAGCCCCGCGCGCGCGAACGGCGTCCATAGCCAGAAGAAGATTGCGGCTATTGCCGCTGGTGGAGAGCACAACAACTACGTCTTGGGGATGGACCAGCGATTCAATCTGCCTGGAGAAAATTCGTTCGAAGCCGTAGTCGTTGCCGGCAGCGGTTAGAACGGAAGTGTTGGTAGTGAGCGCGAGAGACGCAAGCCCGGGACGATCATCCCGCAGCTTCACGACAAGTTCCGCGGCAAGATGCTGTGCGTCGGCGGCACTCCCGCCATTTCCCAAAAAGACGATTTTACCGCCCGATCGGAGGGCCGCAGCTGAGCGTTCCGCGAACACGCGAATTCGGCCGATCAACTCGTCCGAAAAGCTCTGCTTTACACGGGCGCTTTCGGAGAGTTGCCGGCGGATCTCGTCTTCAGCGGAGGGCATCGCCGTTTAGCAAAGAACGATCTTGTTGCGGTGGCGCGAGACACGGCGCGTGGCATTTCTGGTATCCACGACGAGTTTCGCGGAGTCCACGATCGCGGCGTAATCGTAGCTGGTGTGATCCGTGGCGATGACGATTGCGTCGTAAGCGGAAATCGTTTCGGGCTTCAGCGGCACGGATTTCATGTTGGAGTAATCGTAGTGGCGCATTTTGTGCAGAGCCGGGAAGTACGGATCGTTGTAGTCGAAATCAGCCCCGCGCTTCTGCAGGATTTCCATGATTTTCAGCGTCGGAGATTCACGCAAGTCGTCCACGTCCTTTTTGTAGGCGACGCCGAGGATGAGGATTTTCGAACCCTTGATACTTTTCTTGTGGTCGTTCAGGGCCGCGGCGATGGAATCCACGACGTGGTAGGGCATGGCGACGTTCACTTCGCCGGCCAATTCGATAAAGCGCGTGGCGAAATCATATTCGCGCGCCTTCCAGGAAAGGTAGAACGGATCGACGGGAATGCAATGTCCGCCTAGGCCGGGTCCTGGGTAGAAGGGCATGAAACCGAACGGCTTGGTTGCGGCAGCGTCGATGACTTCCCAAACGTCAACGCCCATGCGCAGGCAGAGCATTTTTAGTTCGTTTACCAGCGCGATATTCACGCAGCGGAAAATATTTTCGAGCAGCTTGGCCATTTCCGCCGCGCGAGTGGAGCTGACCGGGATTACTTTTGCGACTACCTGGGCGTATAGCGCGACCGCAGCGCGGCCGCTGGGCGGATTGACGCCGCCTACGACCTTGGGGATTTGCGCCAGGCCGTACTGCTTGTTGCCGGGATCTTCCCGCTCGGGCGAAAACGCGAGGAAGAAGTCGACGGGAACATTCTCATTTTCCGGACCGGCTGCGATTGCGCAGTGCAAGTTGCTCTTCTCCAGAATCGGTAGAACGAGTTCCTCGGTGGTGCCGGGATAGGTGGTGGACTCGAGGACGACGAGTTGGCCCTTCTGCAGATTCGGATAAATGGATTTCGCGGTGTCTTCCACGTAGCTCAGATCCGGCTCGCGGTATTCGTTTAATGGGGTGGGCACGCAAATGAGTATGGCGTCCACTTCCTTGAGCTTCGTAAAGTCGTTGGTGGCCGAAAAATGGCGGCTGTTGACGAACTGCTGAATTTTGGTCTGCTGGATATGTTCGATATAGGATTTCCCGGCGTTCAGCATTCTTACTTTTTCGGGGTCGGTATCGAATCCGGTGACCTTGTGGCCGGCCTCGGCGAAGCGCAAAGCCAGTGGCAGCCCCACGTAGCCGCAGCCGATGATGCCTACTTTGAGCTGGGCGCCCTTGAAAAATTCCGGTCTTCTATCGGTAGCCATGCGATGAACTAAGCTCCTCGTCGTTGATGGGGACAGACACTAGCCGTGAGGCCATTCAGAGAACAACCTTCAAATGATAGCAGTTTCCGCCGGAAGCGCTGAAAGGTTGCAAGGCGAGATTTCCAAACTTTCACGGGGCTTGGTGGTTTTTGTGGCTAAAAGTGCATTGCCATCGAAGCGGTACTGGCGGCAAGATGGTTCGCTGTTCCAGCGTAGAGGATTCCGGGAATGGGTCTGACAAAAATATGACGCTGCTAATCTTGCTGCTGGGCCTCACGGTAGGCGTGATGGTGGGGCTATTGGGGATTGGTGGAGGCGTCGTGTTGGTGCCTGCGATGGTGTACCTGCTGCATTACGATCAGCACATGGCACAGGGAACGTCGTTGCTCATTCTGCTTCCGCCGATTGGATTGGGAGCGCTGCGGCAATATTGGAAAAACGGAAATGTGGATTTACGTGCGGGAATCTATTGCGCGGTTGGATTTCTTCTGGGCGGATATGTGGGCGGCAAGATTGCGGTTCCCATGCGGTCGGCGATCTTGCAGGCGACTTTCGGATTTTTTCTGATGTTGTCCGCGGTGCTGCTGTGGAATAAGACGAATCCGCGTTCGAATCCGGCGGCTGCGGGAGTCACGCCATCCAACGAGAGTCCCTGGAGGTTGGCGGGGATAACGGCGGTGGCGGCGTTTTGCGGAGTGGCTGCGGGAATGGTTGGAATCGGAGGCGGAGTGCTGCTGGTGCCGCTATTGGGATTGCTGTTCGGGTTCAGCCAGCACCGGGCGCAGGGCACTAGCCTCGTCGCGCTGATTCCACCGACGGGGCTGCTGGCTTTTCTGCAGTACGCAAAGGCCGGCTATGTTTCGTGGAACACCGGATTGTTGTTGATTCCCGGGGTTTTTGTTGGCGGATATCTGGGAGGAGAACTGGCGCGGCGGTTAAACCCTGTTCGCATGCGGCAGGTGTTCGCGGCGTTGATGTTTCTGCTGGGTGTGTGGCAGGTCTTCTCCGCGTGGGGCTCCTGACGCATACTAGAAGGACATGTACGACATTCACTGCCACATACTGCCGGGGCTCGACGACGGACCAAAGACGATAGAAGACTCGCTGGCGATGGCCGAGGAAGCCATTGCGGATGGCATCACCCACGTAGTCGGCACACCGCACGCAAGCTCCACGTATGAATTCGATTTTGGGAAAGTTCGCGCGGCGCGCGATGAGCTGCAGGAGAAGCTTGGCGACCGGTTGACCATCGCGACCGGGTGCGATTTTCACTTCAATCCAGAAAATATTGAGGCATTGCGGAAAGATGGCGCGCGGTTTTGCGTTAATCAGAAGGATTACCTGCTGGTGGAGTTCAACGAATTTTCCATTCCACCGTGGATGGATCAGGCCCTGCACGAATTGCAATTGGCGGGGATTCGGCCGATTGTTACGCATCCCGAACGAAATGGAATATTGCGGACGCAACCGGACCGGCTGGTTAAGTGGGTTCGACAGGGTTGTTTTGTACAGGTTACCGCGGGATCTCTGGCGGGAGTATTTGGCCCTTCGGCACGCGAAGTAGTGTGGAAGTGGATTGGCAAGGGTTTGATCCACTTTGTTTCCAGCGATGCGCACAACACGGCGCGGCGCCCGCTGAAGCTCAAATTCGCTTTTGAAGACGTAAAAACTCAGTTTGGTGCTGAAAAGGCCGAAGGGTTATTTATTCATAATCCGCGGGCGGCGTTCGAGGGAGCAGATCTTCCTTACGTTCCGGAAATTCCATCGGAAGACGAGGGACGGAAGAAGAAGCGCTTCATTTTTTTCTAGGATGGACCGCCTGGAGGCTGGCCACTACAAAACACTGTTAGGAAACTGGTTTTAGAGGAAGTCCCGCCCAAGCGTTCAGCAATCCCAAGACTTCTCGCACTACGTCGAGCGCGTCGCCTGTATTTCTCCACCAATGCGCTGGATCGAACGAATCATCGGAAACGCCCCTAACGATGGCTTTGCCGTCGGACGCCGAAAGAGAATTCCACAATTTTCGAGTGCGGCGTGTGTGGACACGGGAAGTTACGAGAATCACCGAGTGATGGGGAGTCGGCCGCAAAGCTGCACCAATCGTTTTCATTTCGTCGGCGGTGTTGACGATGGGTGGGTCCAGGACGCGAACCGCGCTGGCCGAGACGCCTTCGTGTAGAAGAATCTCGCGGTCGTATTCTTCTTCGCCAATGAACCGCACAGAAAGTTTCTGAAGTGTTTCGCCAGGCTCCACGGTATGCGTCAGCCAAACTTCCGGTGCGTATCCCTGCTTGTAGATTCGCGCGGCCTCCAATGCGCGATCAGGCATCCTGCCACTTAAGACGGCAATGGCATCGGTTTTTTCGAGAGGATCCTCGCGAACCAGCCAGCGGCCGAGATTGAAGAAGCCGGCGACTGCGACCCCGAGCAGGGCCAGCACGAACATGGGCCAAAGGCGGGGCCGTCTCTCTGGCTGCGAAGGCAAAAGGGTACCGAGGAAGAGTTCTGGCATGAAGGCGAATCGTAACGCCGGCAACTGAGGCGGTCAAATATTCGCTCAACAGCATTGGATTCTTGTTGGCACATTGCGCGGAAAGCACGATAAAATATGGGGTTTGCAGGGACACGGAGGACGCATGAGAGCTGTGGTGACAGGCGGAGCGGGTTTTCTTGGGTCGCACCTCAGCGACCGGTTACTTGCGGAAGGGTGGGAGGTCCTGGTCCTGGACAATCTGCTCACCGGCGATGAAGCAAACATCGCACATTTGAAGGGCAATCCGAAATTCCGGCTTGAGAAGAAGAATGTTTCGGAACCTTTGCGGGTGGACGGCGAGGTCCGCTACGTATTCCATTTTGCTTCGCCTGCGAGCCCTCCGGATTATCTGAAGTTTCCCATCGAAACGCTGAAGGTCGGCTCAATTGCCACGATGAACACGCTGGACCTGGCGATGGAAAAGAAGGCCAGCTTCCTGTTGGCGTCGACGAGCGAGTGCTATGGCGATCCGGACGTGACACCCCAGAGTGAGAGCTATTGGGGACACGTGAACCCGATTGGACCGCGAAGCGTGTACGACGAAGCGAAGCGTTTTGCGGAAGCGACGACCATGGCGTATCACCGCTACCATGGCGTGGATACACACATCGTGCGGATTTTTAATACTTATGGTCCACGGATGCGGTTGAACGATGGACGGGCGCTGCCCAATTTTGTTTTTCAGGCGCTCAGCGGGCAACCATTTACGGTTTACGGCGACGGGAAGCAAACGCGAAGCTTCTGCTATGTTTCGGATTTAATTGACGGGATTTACAAGTTGAGCCAATCGAACGAACACTTTCCTACCAACATCGGTAATCCGACGGAGTTGACGATCTACGAGTTTGCCGAGAAGATCCGGGCGCATTTCCCGAATGCTCCGGAGATCATTCACGAGCCTTTGCCCGAGGACGATCCCAAGCAGCGGTGCCCGGATATTTCCAAGGCCAAGCGGCTTCTGGGATGGGAACCCAAAGTGTCCTTGGAAGAGGGATTGCAGCTAACGCTCAAGTACTTCAAGGAGCAGTTTGCGCGCCTGACGCCCGCGCGGTGAGCGCAGCCTACACGCGGCCGAAGGAATGGTAGTCGAAGCCGAGTTCCTGCATTTTTTTCGGCGCATACAGATTTCGCCCGTCGATAACGAGGCGTCGCGCCATGAGCTTGCCTGCGCGCTCCCAATCGAGGTTCTTGAAAATCTGCCATTCAGTGCAGACCAAACCTGCATCCGCATTCTTCAGCGCTTCGTAAGGATCTTCGTGATAAGTCACCTTCGGATAGAGTGGCTTGGTGCGAGAGATCGCCTGGGGATCGCTGGCATGGACTTCCGCGCCTTCTTCGAGGAGTTTGCGGATTACTTCCAAAGCCGGTGCAAAACGTATGTCGTCGGTGTTGGCTTTAAACGCCAGCCCGAGAACGGCGACTCGCTTGCCCTTGATGACCCACAAAGCCTTGTGGACTTTTTCGAAGAAGTGGTCGATGCGCTGCTTGTTTACACGTTCCGCTGCTTTGAGCATGTCAAAATCCACGCCGATGGAAGCGGAGAGATGGATGAAGGCCTGGATGTCCTTGGGAAAGCAGAAACCTCCAAAACCCAATCCGGCCTTTAGAAATTGCGTGCCGATGCGGGGATCCATGCCCATGGCGTGGGTGACTTCCTCGACGTCAGCGCCGATTTTCTCGCAGAGATCGGCAATCACATTGGCGTAGCTGATTTTCAGCGCGAGGAACGAATTGGAAGCGTGTTTGATCAATTCGGCGCTGTTGATGGTGGTAACCAATAGATCGCCCGCTGTTCCCGGTGGGCATTTGCCGGAGTGAATCGGGCAGCGAAAATTCCTTTCCAGAATCGGCTGGTAGATTTCGCGTAGCTGCGCTGCGCTCTTTTCGTCTTCCACGCCGACGACAATGCGATCAGGATGGAAGAAATCGCCCACCGCGGTGCCTTCGCGCAGGAATTCCGGGTTAGAAGCAACATGGAATTTCGGCTGGCCGTCACGGGAGTAGGCCGCAAGGGCTTTCTGCAGTTGCACGCCGGTCAGGGCCGGAACAGTGCTTTTCTCCACGACAAGTTTCGGGCTGCGGGCTTCGGTGGCAATCTGCCGGGCAACATGATCGATGGCAGAGAGATCGGCTTCACCGGTTTCCTTTGGGGGAGTGCCCACGCAAATGAAAATCACTTCTCCGGCGCGAATAGCTTCTCCCGCTTCGGAGGTATAGGAAATCTTCTTGTCCTTAGCGGCCTGGGCCAGGACTTCGTCGAGATGCTCTTCGTAGATGGGAACCTTGCCCGCGTTCAACTGGTCGATGCGGTTCTTATCGACATCGGTGCAGAAAACTTCGTGGCCGGCAGCAGCAAGGCACGCTCCGGTAACAAGTCCAACGTAACCACAGCCTATGACGGTCAAGCGCACTTTAGTGTCTCCTCTGACTTACTAAGTCCCGGCTGGGGGAAATTGCAGCCTACGGCAAATTGATGGTCTTGGCCGACCGGCTAAACAAACCGTTCGCTATTTTCTTCCGAGCAGCAACCCACGCAGGCCCATCAGAACGAGCCGCGGCTGCCGGCGAATTACATTCCAAAGCAGGCGAGTAGATTCGTCACGGTTGATTTCCCCGAGAGATTCACGCGTCGAAACGTTTAGGAGATCCACGAGCCGTGAGTAATCGTCCTGCTGGAAATAGTGCAGCGCGCGGCGGATCAACCAATGGGTCCCAAGTTCCCGCCTTAAGGCGCGCAGTTGCGATGAACCGCGCCGCAAAATAGCGTCGGAAACACCTTGAGCTCCCCGAAGCCCGGTGACAATTCCGCCGATGGTGGAGACTTTCACTTGTGCCGCAGCGTCGCCCACCAAATATACCGAGCCGTTGCCAACGGTTCGTTGGATGGGAACCCAACGCCGGTAGACAGGAATTCGCGCGCCCTGCCATTCCAGCGGTTCAAAGCCTTTTTTCTGGAGAAAACGGTCGAAGCATTGTTTTGTGTTTCGACCGTGCTCGCCGATCACGCCCAGTGCGGCGCGTTCGGGAGATTCCGGGATGAGCCAGTAGAAATAAGGGGTATCGTCGGGAACGAACCAGACCCTGGTGGTATCGGGCGGGCAATCCTTGGGCAATTTCACAAGCGCTTGCACCAACGGTACGGTCTCGACAGGCGGCCATCCGGCGGAACGTGCAACGCGGCTGACGGCTCCGTCGGCGCCTACTACGCTGCCAGCGTGAACTTCATCGCGCTTACCCCTCTGGTCGATTTGAACCCGCAGGCCGTTGCCGTTGGGTGCCAGCCCCAGAAAGCGAGTATCAAACTCAATGGTTGCCCCCGCAGCAGTGGATTCTTCGGCCAGAGAACGGATCAGTCTAGAACGCTCGATGATCAGGTCGGGTTTATTAAGAGCAATCTGGGCGGACCGGCCATCGGTGAACAATTCAAATCGGCGAATCTCGTTGAGAATGCAGGACCGCGAATTGTTGCTGATCTGACCCTTGAAATGATCGGTAACGATGAGAGTACGCGGCGAGGGCGCGAAAGAGGACTTGGATTCCAACACACGGACATGGCGCCCTGCGCGAGCCAGTTCGCCCGCGACATGAAGGCCGGCAGCAGAGCCTCCTACGACGACAACATCCCCGGGAGCCCCGTTCGGTTGGGGCAATGATTCGTTGTATTTCACCGTTTCAGTTTGACCCTGCAACCGGATTGCGCGCTCGGTATGCACTACTCACTTCGAGGGTCCGCATCACCAACATGGGCGGATCAGCGATTTGGCATGCAGACAGCGCAAACAGTATAGCGGAGGGATTTGACCTGGCAAAACCTGGGATAGAAACGGAAGTAGGGAGTGAAAGGGAAATGGGCAAAGCGATCAGGCCGCAGGGGCGGTCTTGGCCCGTTGTTTTTCGAAAGGCGCTCGCTCCAGCCAGCCGACGGCAATGAGCATGGCCGCGAGAATCCCCAGTGCTACACCGGCTGCGCCGGCGGCAGAAAGATAAGTGACCAAAATCGCTGCGCCGCCGCAAAAAGCTCCCACGAGGTACATAGTCAGGACTGCACCGCGTTGGCCCAAGCCGAGATTGGCAAGGCGGTGGGCCGAGTGGTCTTTGCCGGGTGTTGCGAAGGGCAACAGACCGCGCCGGGAACGCGAGATGGTTACCAAGGTGGTATCGAAGATTGTCGCGCCAAGAACCAGGACTGGAGCGATCCAGCTCGCCAAGTTGGTGGTCTGCTCAAAACGCATCTTCAGAGCGAGTGTGGCCATCAGGAAGCCCAGGAACATCGCGCCACCGTCACCCATGAAGATCTTTGCGGGTTTAAAATTCCAGCGAAGAAAGCCAGCGCACGCGCCCAACACGCTGGCAGCCAGCGTAGCTACCAAGGTTTGGCCGTTCAAGTAAGCGAGCAAGGCAAAGAACACAGCCGACATAGCGGCCAAGCCGGCGCACAGGCCGTCCATGTGGTCCAGAATACTGAACGACGCGGTGATGCCTACAACAAAGAGGATTGTGAGGGCTGCGTCGAGCCAGTAACCCAAACGCCCGCCAACGAAAACAGAGAAAAACTGCGCGTGGATTCCGCTGATCAAAAGGATGACTGCGGCGAGAGGCATGGCCAGAAAAAGTTTGACTTGATGATGCAGCCAACCTTTGTCATCCAGAAACCCGACTACGGCAACCAAGGTGGCGCCGGTCACGATGCCCAAACTTTGAAAGCGAGCTGGGCCGTCGAAGACGATAAGAATGGCGAGCATGACTGCGGCGTACATGGCCAGGCCGCCGAGAAGAGGGATGGGTTTAGCGTGCACTTTGCGAGGGCCAGGCAAATCCACCATGCCGACGCGGATGGCAAGCGCCCGTACGGGCACGGTCAGCAAGAGAGATGCCGATAGCGCGATTAGAAACGCCAACAGGCCCGCGTGCATGAAACCCCAGTCGTCGATCTGAAAGAACCGGCTGTGGCGGGATTGCCGGTGCACAGATTCGTTGCCGGTTTAGGTGTCCGGCGCCCAAGTAACTGCCAGGTGAGGGCTGAAAGAAAGCCGCGGATGCTGCCCCACGCAGCAAGGATAGGTTAACCCGGCGACGAGTATTGCGCCAGAAAAAAACAGAGCGGAATATCGGGTATTTACGGTAGTGTAATGGTGCTGTTAACTTTGCTATTACGCGTATGTAGCACTTGCGTTTTCGGCGGTTTCAGCGTTCGGTCAACATACGGTTGAAGATGCGGTGCACTTCTTCGCGGTCCTTGGTTTTGAAGTACCAGTCGATGGTCCGCTGCAAGCCTTCTTTGAACATTACTTTCGGTTCCCAATTTAGGAGCTTCTTGGCCAGAGAATTGTCCGCGACGCGATTCAGCGGCCCGGTGGGCATGTTCGGTAGCAGCTTGATTTCTGCTTGGTGTCCGGTCAACTGCCCAACGAGTTTCGCGGCGTCCAGTACGCGGATACGCTCCATGGTTCCCAGGTTCATGGCTGTGCCGTCATTGATTTTTTCACCGGCCAGAATGGTGCCTTCCACAATGTCGTCTATGTAGGTCCAGTTCCGAATTTGAGTGCCATCGCCCCAGACTTCGAAGGGATTTTGCTTCAAGAAGGCGCGGGCAATCATGGCAATGACGGCGTGATTTTCTACACCGCGAGGCCCATAAACGGTGAAGTAGCGGCAGGACGCTGCTCCCAAACCGTGTTCCTTGGCGTAGGCTTTCAAGGTGAACTCGCCCATCAGCTTGGCCCAGCCGTAAGTGTTGTCCGCGTCATTCGGACCATTGGTCAAATCTTCGGTCAGATAAATTTCTTTTTTCAGGTCGGATTGCAGAAAATTGGGATAGACGCAGCCGGAAGAGGCGAAGACTACTTTTTTGACCTTGGCTTTGAGCGCTTCGGCAAACACCAGACCGTCGAGAAAAAAATTGGACGCCGGACCGGCTTGATGCAGGTCGACGTACCCGCGGCCACCGTGGTCTGCGGCAATATGAAAGACGGTATCGATACCTTGCATTGCGGCGCGCGTAACGCCAGGCTCGCGTAGATCCGCCTGGATGAACTCGACTTTGTCGGTGCCCAAGTGGTGCTTCAGATTAGCCAAGGAGCCGCTGGACAAATCGTCGACGACGCGAACCCTTCGTACGCCTCGGTCGATGAGCCGGTCCGTGAGCGTGGAGCCGATAAAGGACGCGCCACCGGTTACGAATACAGTTTTGCCACTCCAGAAAGTTTCTGCGGACATTAGCTTACCCGAGCCTCCTCAATGAGCTTTGCAAGTTTACCGAGTTCACGGCTTCGTTCATATTCGGGAGCCGCGGCAGAAGCGGCCTCTCCCATCCGGCGAACTCTTTCCGGATCGCGAACCAGTTGCTGGACGGCGCGGGCGAATTGAACGGGGTCGCTGGGATCCGCGGAAACCGAAAACCCTTTTTCTTCGCCGATGGAAACCACGTCACATTCGCGGGGAGCCAGCGCGATGATGGGTTTTCCCGCTGCCAAAATTCCGTACATCTTACTTGGAACCACCACCCCTTCGAGTCCACGCTTCACGGTAATGATGTGCGCGTCAGCGGCGGCAAGGACGGAAGGAATTTTACTACCTGGAAAGAAGGGAAGAAAGCGCACGTTGGGAATTGCCGCGGCGGCGAGTTGCAGCCGTTCGCGCTGGGCGCCGTCCCCAACGAACACCAGACCTACTCCGTTCTCGTTTAGCTGCTCAGCGGCGGCGAGAAGAGTGTCCCAAGCGCCGTAAAAGCCGAGATTGCCCGCATGAAGGAGTACGAAACGAAAATTTTCGCGGATCGCTTGGATGACCTCCGCGTCCAAAGAAGCCGTTGTGGCAGGCGACGGAATTTCGGTTCCATCGCGAACGACGACTACTCTGGTAGGGTCCACAGACTTGGCGAGAATGCGATTGCGCATGTCGTCGCCCAGTACTACAACGCGGGTCGCCCGCCGCAAGGCCCAGCGGTGCAGCTTCTCCCAGACACGCGATAACAGGCCAGGTTCGACGATGGATCCACCAACGGCCATGTCCGGATACATGTCGCGAATGTTGTACACGTACGGTTTCCCTTTCAAAAGAGCGACGAATGCTCCGACAATGCCTTCGAACGGAGGGTCGGTCATGGCCAGGATGAGGTCGCAATTCAGAAAGAGTGCTTGAGGAATTGCCAGAAGAACATAGGTTAGATAGTTGAGAACTCGTTTTTTCATCTGCAGGCGCGGGTAGTCGGTGGAACCGACTCGGACGATACGAACGCGGCCGAGGTTTTCCGTTTGGGCGAGGCGCCAAGGCCGCCGTTCCGCCGGATCGTAGGAAGGGCGGCCACAAAGCACGGTGACATCGTGGTTCGCCGCCAGAGCTTCGACCACGGTCTGGGCCATCTTTGCCGTCGCGGAAGTGTCAGGTGGATAGTAGAGATTCAACAGCAGAACACGCACGTTTCGATTGTACAGGCAGAAGCTGGAGCGTTGAAGGCTGGCTCGGTTTAAGTAGAAATTGAGCGGCAGCGGGCACCACTATGCGAGGACCATCTTTCCGAGGAGTTCCTTAAGCAACTTTGCGGCGACTGTCGCGGTCAGGCCAGAAGCATCGCGAACAGGATTCAATTCGACGATGTCCGCGCCAACGATAGGAGCTGGAAGGCCTTGTAAATAACGAATGGCCTCGCGGGTGGATAGGCCACCGGGCTCCCAATGGGAGACACCTGGCGCGAAGGCCGGATCGAGCGCGTCCATATCGAAGGAAACGTAGATTGGGCCAGTCAGAGTAAGCTTTGCCAGGTCTGGCAAGTTTTCCATCCCATAGATTTCCACGCCGTATTTTTCTGCCTGGGCGCGTTGATGATCGTTGAGTGTACGGATACCTATCTGTACCAGGCGCTGAACCAATTCATTCTCCATGATGCGAGCGAACGGGCTGGCGTGCGAATGCGGGTTACCCTCGTAGTCGGCGTAAAGATCCGGGTGCGCGTCAAAGTGCACAAGGGTGATGCCCGGCACGCGCTTTCCGACAGCGCGGAGAACGGGATAGGTAATCGAATGATCGCCGCCCAGGCATACCGGTCGTTTTTTGCTGTCTACAATTTTTGCGACCGCCTGCTCGATCCTTTCGAATGCGTCGGTGTCTTCCATGTTCGGAAGGTCGCCAGCGTCCTCAAACAGTCCGGGTTGGGCCAGATCGATTTGCGCCCCCGCCCAGGAATTCCAGGCGTCCGAATGGAACGCAGCGCGAATTTGTGGCGGAGCTTGAGCGGGACCCCGCAGAAATGAAGAGTTGTGATCGAGAGGGATACCGAGGAGCACGGGCGCGCCCCACGGCGATAGTTGCGGGTTGTTTTGGTTCATGGCCGGGTGATCAGGAAATTGCCGAGAACCAGCGCGTCCATTTGCGTGCGCTGGAAACAATCGAGAGCTTCTTCCGGGCGGCATACGATGGGCTCATTGTCGTTGAAGGAAGTGTTGAGCACGACCGGCACTCCGGTTTGTCTTTCAAATTCGCTGATGAGCGCGTGGTAACGCGGATTCGCTTCGCGGGTGACGGTCTGCAGGCGGCCGGTGCCGTCGACGTGCGTTGGCGCGGGAATTTTGTCGCGCTTCTCGGGTTTCACGGAATACGCGAGGGTCATAAACGGCGATGGATAAGATTTCTCAAACCACTCGCCAGTTTTTTCGGCGAGGATCGAAGGTGCGAAAGGCCGGAAAATTTCGCGATGCTTGATGCGGCGATTGAGAGTGTCTTTCATCTCGGGGCGGCGCGGATCGGCTACGATGCTGCGATTGCCGAGCGCGCGGGGTCCCCATTCGGCGCGGCCCTGGAACCAGCCGAGAATTTTGCCATCGGCAATGATTGAGGCTGTTCGGCGGAACAGTTCGTCGTCGCCGAGTTCGCTGATGGTGAAGCCGTCCCGCGCGACCGGGCTGTTCTTAAGAGCATTGCCGATTTCCTGGTGTGAGTAGCCGGGACCCCAATATGCGTTATCCATAACGAAGGAACGAGGCTGGCCAAGGGTTTGATGCCAGACGTAGAAGGCAGCGCCGACGGCGAGACCGGCATCACCGGCTGCGGGATGAACATAGACTTTTTCAAATGGCGTGGAATCGAAGATTTTCCCGTTGGCTACACAATTGAACGCCACGCCTCCAGCTAGGCAAACGGCTTTGGCATTGGTGCAGGCAGCGAGTTTTTTCAACATGCCCAGATACACTTCCTCCAACCGTGCCTGCAACGAGGAAGCCAGATCCATGTGGCGTTGGTCCAGCGGCTCTTCGGGGCGGCGCGCC
>Ga0210394_10001941_pt1 | contig 30424 bp, 27 predicted proteins | sample IncBWC12MmetaG_FD_160121 | JGI IMG/M metagenome (GOLD analysis project Ga0210394, IMG submission 160121) | Forest soil microbial communities from Barre Woods Harvard Forest LTER site, Petersham, Massachusetts, United States - Inc-BW-C-12-M | ecosystem: Environmental > Terrestrial > Soil >... | reverse complement strand
CTGCGCGACGCGAAGCAGGGCTTGATCGAGGCCGAGTCCTACTTCGACGCAGATCACCAGGAGATCGAGGGCATCCGGCAGTCCCATTCGCAGGCGATGCTGACGCGCGCGCACTCGCGAGGTGAGCCACATGTCCGGGAGCAGAAAACCGAGAACGGCGGCGGCTCCGATAATGAAGGTGGGGTTGTAGCGATAGACGCCAGTCAGTATGACGGCAGCCAGCAGCGCGATCGGAAGAAGTATTTTCATGCCGCGCATGGCGAGCATCGCATCGGCGCTGCGGTAACCGGCGCGAATCATCAAAAGCTGAGTTCGCGAGACCTGGCTCGAGCCGGACGGCACAAGTTTGCCGATGGAGGCGAGGCCGTCCTTCATCCATTCCGATTTCTTGGCTGGGGGGTTAGTGCGTTCCGCGATTGCCGAGGCGTCGAGGAGGCGCTCGAGCCTTCCCGCCACTTTCTGGTCGGACGGCGAGAAAGCGAAAATGAGGGCCACGAGGATTCCGACCGTGGCCAAGAAAGTTGCGCTAGTGATCACCCAAACCATCAAAGTCTCCAGAATTTTAAATCAGACGTCGATATGAATAATTCTCCAGATAATTATTGAGCCGAGAATCTGCATCGCCGCCGCGGCCGTCAGCAAAGTGGGACCGACTGGATCGGTGAACAAGATCTTCATGTAGCTCGGATTCATCAGTGCGAGCAGAGCCATCATCGAAGGCGGCATGGCGATGAGAACCATTGCGGTTAAGCGGCCCTGCGCGGTACGTACGCGCACTTCGCGATAAATTCGAAAGCGCTCGCGAATCACGCGGGAAAGCTCGTCGAGGATTTCCGCCAGGTTGCCGCCCGTTTCTTTTTGCACCAGCAGCGCGGTGACGAAAAAGCGCACGTCCATCAGCGGGACACGCTCGGTGAGGTTTACAAGCACGTCGCGCAGCGGCAATCCGAAATTTTGCTCTTCGAATGTCTTGCGAAATTCGGATGCGACGGGCTCGGAGGATTCCATGGAGATCATTTCGAGACCGGTGGTGAATGCGTGGCCGGCGCGGACGGCGCGTCCGAGAAGGTCCAGCGCTTCGGGGAATTTTTCTTCGAATTGCCGCATGCGCCGGGCGCGCTTAAAGGCAATCACCGAATAGGGGAGGACGGCGAGGAGCAATCCCAGAATCGCGGCGAGCGCCAGACTGTGAAAAAAGTGGGCAGCGATCAGAAACGTTGCAAAGCCAAGAACGCCGCTGATCAGGAGGACTTTGGCAGGCTTGATGGTCATGCCAGCCTGCTCGATCGTCTGCTGAAGGCGGGCGGACCATGAAAACTGCGTCATGATGCGATGAAGCAGGGGAACGCTGCTGAGCATCTCGTCTCGAATGAGAAACAAATCCGGCGAAGCTTCGGCGGTGCGGCTATCCGCTTTTCGCACGGCACTCATGCGGCGGCGGACCATGCTCGGCCGATCCTCTCCGCTGGCCAGCATCCAGAGCGAGAGGACGATCCCACAAACAACGGCGAATGTCAGGAGTGCGAGTAAAGGGGCCATCGCGAGTCCTCAATAGCTCCTGGGAACTTCAAACATGGATACGGGGAGCTGAATGCCTGTGACGGCCAGGCGCTCCGCAAACTTGGGGCGTATGCCAGTGGGAATAAATTCGCCCAACACTTCGCCGGAATCGCGTATGCCGCGCTTGCGGTAAACGAAGATGTCCTGCATGGTGACCACTTCGCCTTCCATGCCGGTGATTTCGGCAAGGCTCACAACTTTTCGAGTGCCATCGCTCAAGCGGCTCACTTGCACGACGACATCAACGGCGGAAGCAATCTGCCTGCGGATTGCGTTGTCGGGAATATTCAAGCTTCCCATGGCGACCATCGTTTCAAGGCGGCTTAGCGCGTCACGAGGAGAATTGGCGTGAATCGTAGCGAGCGAGCCATCATGACCGGTATTCATGGCCTGCAACATGTCGAGCGCTTCTTCGCCGCGCACCTCACCAACGATGATGCGATCCGGGCGCATGCGCAGCGAGTTGATAACGAGTTGGCGCTGCTGGACCGAGCCTTTGCCTTCGATGTTGGGAGGCCTGGTTTCCAACCGAACGACATGCTCTTGATGAAGCTGCAATTCGGCCGCGTCTTCAATCGTTACGATCCGTTCGCGATTGGAGATGTAAGACGACAAGACATTGAGAAACGTCGTCTTGCCGGCGCCGGTGCCGCCGGAGATCAAAATGTTCAATCGCGCTCTTACGCAGCCTTGAAGCAGTTCCAGCATTGCGGGCGTGAGTGTTTTGTTGGCCAGCAAATCTTGAGAGTTCAGCCGGTCGCGGCCAAATCGCCGGATGGACATGCAAGGGCCGTCGACGGCAAGGGGAGGGATAATGGCGTTGACGCGTGAGCCGTCTGCCAGGCGCGCATCCACCATCGGCGATGATTCATCCACGCGGCGGCCGATTGCAGAAACAATTCGGTCGATAATGCCCATCAAGTGGGCGTCGTCCCGGAACTGGACGCTGGTTAGTTCCAGAATGCCTTTGCGCTCGACATAGACTCGTTTGTAGGTGTTCACGAGAATGTCGGAAACCGTCGGGTCGGCAAGAAGCGGTTCCAAAGGACCCAGTCCAAATACTTCGTCAAGAATTTCCAGTGAAAGCCGTTCGCGCTCCTGCAGGTTCATCGGCGTGGATTCGCCGACGACGAGCCCTTCCAAAATCTGCGCTACTTCCCGGCGGACGTCTTCGCGTTTGATTTCGCCGAGGCGGTCCAGATTCAATTTCTGGATCAGCTTGCGGTGAATCGCCGCTTTGACGGCTGAGTAATCGGTCTTTCGCGTTGGAAGAGTGCCGGACGACATTCGTTCTTACCTCTTCGTCGGAAACAGAAATCCGCCCAGGCCGGCTTTCTTCGCGGTAGCCTGCTCGATCCCTGCCAACTGTGCCGCGAGCTGCCGGTAGCGGTTCGTCAAAACATTGTTGTGATTTTCCATGAGCGGCATTCCCAAATTCACGGCCATGCTGGCCTTTCGATAGTCATTGGGAAGACAGGCAAAGATCGGCCGCTTGATGCTCTTCTCGATGCTCTTCAGCGCTTCCTCGTCGCCCTTGTGCCAGCGATTGATCACTACGCGAACGCGTTCAGGCTCAATTCCAATTCCCGCCATTGCCAGCAGACGCCGTTCGAGAGTCCAAAGCGCAGGAACGTTCGCTTCCGCAACCACCAGAACCATCCGGGCACTTTGAAACATGGGATTCCATTCCGATGAAAACTGCGAGCCGACATCGACGAGCACGACGTCACTGCTTGCCTGGGCTACGTTCATCACCCGCTCGAGTGGTCCGAGCTTGATGTTTTGCCATTCTTCGAGCTGGGTTGCGCCGCCCAGGATTTCGAGCTTTGTCTTATGCGCCGTCAGGAGCCCGCTGAAGAAATGGCTGTCCAGCCGATCCAGATTTTCCACCGCGTCGCGGACCACGAAGCGCGGATGCAGATCGAGAAGGAGATGCACATTGCCCAAAGGCCGCGCAAAATCAAGCAGCACTACGCGCTTGCGCGCGTAGGTGGACAGCTGGACGCCCAAATTCACAGCGACGGTGGTGGTGCCGACTCCACCTTTCGAGCCCATCACGATAATCGTCTTCTCGGCCGCCTTGCGTTCGGTGGCTTGCCCTTCGGCGCGAAAGCGCGTGAGGACATCTTTCAGGGCTTCCGGTGTCACCGGTTTGTTAACGAAGTCCTGCACGCCGCAGCGCATGGCTTCGAGGAGAGTCTGTTGGTTGGGAGCTGTGGTGGAACAGGCGATCAAGCGCACAGCGGGACGCAATCTTCGAAGGTGCGCACCAAAAACAAAAAACGGCTCCGAATCCCGGCTCAGATCGAGAAATACGACGTCGGGAATTCCTTCGCTCGCATCCGGCAACTTTTCCATCGGAATCGTCCACTGCTTGACGGAGCTGACCAGGCCCGTCTGCTGCAGGCAAGCGAGAAGCTGCGCGGAGCCGTCTCGATCGGCGCTCGCGATTGCGGTGGTCACCATGATTCTGCCGTCCTTCTAATTGGCCTCGGGTCGCTCTTCATCTCGCTATAGGTCCCCTTTACTTCTGGCCCGGCGTTTTCGGTTGTTCTGTCGCGCTGGGCGTTGGAGTCAGGAATGGCTTCGGGAAAAACAGCTCAGGCTTTTTTTGCTGCGGCTGTATGGGCTGCACCACTCGCGGCGTGACCATAACGAGCAGTTCGTCTTTGGTCTTGTTGATACTGCGGCTTGTGAACAGCTTGCCAAGAACGGGTACATCGCCGATGAACGGAATCTTGGAGAGCTGCTCCGTGTCACGGTTATCTACCAGGCCGGCAATCGCGAAACTTTGCCCATCTCTTAGATCCATCTCCGATTCTACGCGGCGCGTGGAAAGCGCCGGAATCAAGAAGCCGGAAACGTTGAGGGCATTGGTGAAATCGAGAGCACTCACCTCCGGCTTCACGTGCAAGTGAATCAGGCCGCTGGGGAGCAACGTGGGCGTGAAATTCAGGCGCACGCCGAATTCCTTGAACTGAATCGTGATTCCGGCAAAGCCGCCGCCCGTGGTGCCCTGCACGATGGGAAACGGAAATTCGCCGCCAGCGAGAAAGCTGGCATCTTTTCCGGATGCGGTGAGCAAGTTAGGCTCGGCGAGGATTTCGAGGACGTTGTTCTGCTGCAGGGCTTGAATCGTCGCGGCTAAATTGATGTCCGGCCGGAAGAGGAAAATGTTGAGCAAATTGCTGACACCGAGCCCCGAATTCACACCTTGTGAAGGCGCGACAAGTTGAGGCGGCGAAAATTGCTGTGTGGAAATCACGCCGACGTTTTTTGCGCCCGGGAGGCTGAGAATGTTGATGCCGAGCTCCTGCAAGGCCGTCTTGTCCACTTCCGCGAATTTCACTTCCAGGAGAATTTCGCCCGGAGGCGACGCCGGTACTTCCATCAGGCTGGTGACTTTCGGAGTAGTGCCTTTCACGACTTCGAGAATTTTGTCCGCCACGGCTTGCGAGGAAATTTTGCCAGACAGCATCACGACATCTTTGGAGGTTTCGACTACGACAGGCTCGTTCGGAAAGACTTCGTGAATCTTTTCGGTCAAGCTCAGAACGTCAATATCCACGGACACCTCGAACGCCTGGCTTTGCTCATTTTCGTCCCAGATGATGAGCGAAACTCCGCCCGGAGCTTTTCCGTTGACGAGAACCTGCGTGGGGCTTACGACAATCGCTTCGGCGATGGCGGGATCGGCGAGTGAAACGCGCTTGATGCGCGATGGGGAGGTGATGACCAGCGAGCGTCCCACAAGGAGATGCAATGCCTGCGGAACTTCGCCCGATTGCTGGCCTGATTGCTGGCCCGACTGCGCTTCCCCTGGAACCCGGGGTTGGCCTGCCAAGCCGGGCGTTTCACAAATGAGAAGGGCAACAACGATTGCCGACGCGCCGGCACGGAGCAACACCGACAGCGGATTTCGCGTTGAAAGCTGTAGAGACGATGGCTCTGGCATTCGAAACCCCCGACGGTTGCTCACGGATTTTGAAAGCTCTTTGTTTCGCGTTTGGTTCCGACGATAACTTCCACTGTAAACGGAGCGGGGACCGCAGGAGGCGTTTTCGCGGCAACATGCTTCGGAGCCGGTGCCGGCGCGCCTGAAGCGAAGAGCGAAGTTTGCATCACGGCTGGCGGGCTCATGTTTTTCGTGTCAATTGTGTTGCGGAGGGCGAGCTGAATTTTGCCCTCGGTGCTCGCCATTGCGAGCTTCGCAGCGTCGTCGGGGGTTACCAAAAGCGTGATGACAGGAACCGTCTGCGGCTTGCCTTCCTTATCCTGTTCGACCTTTTGACCCGCGGCAAGTACGCGGACGTTTTCCAAAATCGTGCGCGTGATATTTCCGCCGCCAGTGGCAGCGCCAGTGACGAGCACGTCCACCATCGTTCCGGGCGTGACGAATCCTGCTACGCCTACCACGTCATTTACCGCGACTGACATTGCGCGCATGCCTTCTGGAATTGTGGCGGCAAGCCCTGCGCCGGATTGAAGCGAAGCGAGTTTGCTCTCGAGGATGGGCTCGTTTTCTGCGACGGATGTTATGAGGGCGCGATTCGCAACGTCGTCAACCTTCGTGAACATTCCCGCCACGGGCTGACCTTGCGGCCACGGGATTGTTTTCAGGTTCGAGGAATTCACGCGCGTTCCCAACTTAAGGGGCTCGGCCGCCACCACGATTTGCTGCATTCTTACGACCGGCTTTGGTGCTGAAGCCGCCTGGAATTGGCGGTAGACGAAGACGCTCGCGACAATTCCGAGAATGATCGCGACGGCCAACCCCAGCAGTCGGTTCGAATTCATCGGCAAATCTCCCTGATTGGAAACTCTTAAATTCTCGGACTCAAGTTCTCGAACTCAGTAACCAAGGCGAGCGGCCGCGAAGGAGATCACAGCGGCGATCGCGACAGCCACTCCGAACGGAACTTTCATCAGCCCCGGATTATCGAGCGAAATTTCCGGATTGGCCCGCAGCCCGAAGATCAGAAAGCCCTGCACGAGCACCCACATGTTCTTGAACGTGTGCACCAAGCGGTGGGCGCGAATCACCTGAACCATGCCGATGGCGCCCGCGGCAAGAATGCTGACTACCAACACGTAAAGGAGAGCCTTTGGTCCGAGCAGTCCGCCGACTGCTCCCATCAGCTTCCAGTCGCCTGCGCCTAGCGCCCGCAGCAAAACGAACGGGAGCAAAATCACCAGCGCCAGGCCGGCACCTTCGAGAGCGAGCAGTGCTCCATGCCACCCGTTGAGCGCGGTGTTCGCTGCGATTCCGACGATCAGCCCCGGCACCGTGAGCCAGTTGGGGATTCGGCGTGTTCGCAGGTCCGTCCAGCCGGCGTAGAGAGTGAGTGCCAGCGTGAGCGCCCAAATTGCTTGGGGAACGGTCGTCAGCATGGAGCAATCCAAGGGACTCGCGCCCGCTTCAGAGAGCGATTACCGAGGTCCCATAACCGGTCCGTTCCCGAAGGGGCGCGAAGATCGATCAAGCCCACAACGCTTGAGAACCCAGCTTAACTACCGCCGCTTGTGGCTCCGGTCAGATTGCTTGCCGCGTTCTGGAATACGCCATTGATCGTGCTGGCGATTGTTTTCATCGCCCCGATGGCGCCAAGAGCTATCAACGCCAGAAGGAGCGCATACTCTGTCAAATCCTGTCCTTCTTCTTCTATCCAAAGCCTCTTCAAAAGGTTATTCATGTCCTGATATTCCTCTCATTTGTAAGCTGAACTGATGGCAAAGACCACTTCGGTTGATAATAAGCATGTAGCACGCCAATCCACAAGGTCGTCCGAGAAAGCTAACTCCCAATGCCGCCTTGGTTTAGAACCTGCCAGAAGAACCCACAGAGCCGGAGAGCGCGGCAGCATCTAAACTGTAACCGCTTGTAGACACCCCCCGGTTATCCCGTGAATCCTTAGGTGACTCAGCCTCTCGGCATTCTGCCACTTTCCGGGTTGTCAGTGTATGAGCAGGCACTTTCCCGCTCACCTGGCCTTGGCGGAAAGTCTCTCGCACGAACCGCAACCTGAGACGCAATCGCCGGAAAGGCAGGTTGCCAAACGAACGGTTGCGGTCCCCCCGGAGCCTCGAAACGCGACCGGAAGGCCTTTTTCCAGTTCGCTCATGTGGCTTCCTTCAAGAGCAGCGGCAGCCGGCCAGTCGCGGTAGTAGTCATCGGAAGCAAAAAGCCAGTAGCTGGCTCCGATTGCTTGCGCGACATCCGTCAAATGAGAGGCTTCCCTATTCAGCCGGTCAGATTCATAGAATTCGTCGGTAGTAAATATCATGGGACGGACCGCCTCACGTCCCGTGTATAGGTAGGTCGGGGCATCCTCATAGGCCACCAGCCTGGAATCCGGTTTGGTGTTGTTACGAATCCATGCGTAGCATTCCTCTTTATCTCGAAGTAGGACCCGCCGCTCATCGCTGGTTCGTTTTACGACCCTTCTCATTCCACCTAGCACGTTCTCGACGACTCCGCACGCGAGAGCTACCACGACAAGCCCAACTGCGGCGGCGATACACTTGTCGCGCACGTGCCGTGAGTGCGACATTGCCGATTTAACCTGTTGCAGCACGCGCCTTCCTTCGAACCACACACCGGCAACAAGCAACGGCCAGAACGGCAGAAAGAAGCGATTCACCGCAGGATAATTCCAGAGCAGCACGATGGGAGCGTAAAATGCGAGCCCGATATGAATTGGCTTCCAGCCGCGTTGTTTTCCCTGTCTCACAATCCCGGCCAGCGCTGCAACCGCAACTGTCAGGATCAAGGCTCGTCCCAGCATCGTATCGCGCACAAATGTGGGTCCGAGCAGCAAGTCAGCGGGCTGCCGGAGAATCATTCCAGCGTTGTTTTGCAACATCGCCCAAAATATGTGCAGGTTGGGAACGCCTACCTTCCAAATTCCTGCGTAGTCCGTGTAAAACGTCCAGGCGTGCCTCCAACCGAGGCTTGCACCTGCCGGTCCCGTGATTGGCGAAGCCGGCTTCTTGGAGAAAATCGCGTTCCATGCGGCGATACCGACAAACGGGGCAGCCGTCAAGACGAACGTGGCAAGCTGGCGCCATGAGCGGCGCATGATGCCGGTGACAAGAATTCCCAACAATATCGGGAAACCCAGAATTCGGGTAAGTACCGAGAGGCCGGCCAGTGCACCCGAGCAAACACTTCCCAGTCGTCCTTCATTCGGTCTCATAAATCGCTCGGCAACAGTCATCGAAGCTAAAGCAAGAAAAGCAAACGGCATTTCGGAAAGTATGCTGGCACCGAAAAACATCACCAGCGGATGCAGGCCTAAATAAGCTGTTAGTATCAGCGCCTCTCGTCTGCTGAATCCTCCAAGGCTCGAAAACATTGCGAAGGCCGCCATCAGGAATCCGACTCCGAATGCGACACTGATTGCGATTGCCAATGGTAAGTTTGCGGGGAATAAGGGGTTCAATCTCCACACGAACGACAGAACCAACGGATAGAGGACCGGGTATTTCGTTGCAGGCGGACTCCCGGGCAGGTTCGGCATCACATATCCCTTACCTTCGGCAAGGGCTTTTGCAGAACTCATATAAATTCCGTCGTCTCCGGTAAGGCCAAACAGATTGCTTGGGCGGAGTTGCACAATTGTGACCACGTAAACTACCGCGATAGAGAACAGAGCGAGGGCAGTCAGAACGTATCGCGTAGGCCTCTGATTAATGCCGCTCTCAAGCAGCGGGATCAGCGGAATCTCGTTCGTCACCGCCAAGATCCACCATCGTGCACGTAAAGTACGGCCAGATTGTCGGTATAGACCCGCTTCCAAGCTGGCGATGCCGAGAGCAACGTTCCGAGCGCATCGCCCCGCTCGATCAGACAAGACTGAATCCCGTAGTTCCGCAATACCGCCAGCGCCCCTGGGCGGAGCTGGGAGATGAGAAGGTAATCGGCAAACACACCGCCTCGCTCGTACACATCGCCCCTTCCATCTATGAACACTTTGTGCTCCGGGCCGCGTGTCCAAATCAAATAGCCGCCGAATCCGTAGGCGTTGTACATGGGCCCGGGAACTTCGTGGGTGTTTAGATATTCCACCGCGTTCACCGGCCAGTGGTCGGAAACGATTTTCTGGAGTTCTGTTCGCGACGGGAAATAACGCACAATGCCGGCCACCACAATGGCCATAAGCACCGCATTCAAAACGAAGCGGTCCTTCCGCGCGTCATATCCTCGCATCCATCGCGCGATCACCATCGCAAGAACGGGCGCGAAGAACGGCACGAACACGAGCAAAAACCGAATGTGCAGACACGCCATCACCACGCCAAAAAGGAAAAGAGCGAGCTCCGCGAGATTCCACGTGTGGCGGAAAGCGATCTGGGCCACCACGAATCCCAGCAGCAGCGCGAGAAATATCTTTCCACCTGCCAGGTTGAATGCCATGGGCTGCCATTCCATGATTTTCGCCACATTGAGGGGGAGCGACGAAGCGTATTCAAACGGCGACATCGCGATTCGGGTTCCGTAGGGCGTCAAGGGCAACGCGCAGAGGCATAGCAAAAAGACAAACGAAATTCGCTTGCGCTCATCCGCGGACCAGCGCTGGGTTTCAATTCCACCGACGTGAAATTCCAAGAGCCCGCTCATCCAGTAGACAAAAATCGCGCCCATGCCGATCACCCATGAGCCGTGGATGTTTACCCAAGCCAGCATGAGCGGCGGCAGACCCCAAAGCGCGCCGCGCTTCCCTTGCCGGAATAATTCCAGGGCAATGAGCGTGAGCGCCAGGAAGAGATAGCCGAACATTTGTGGGCGCAGTGAAAACGACGGCCTTGCGAGAATCAGCAGGATCGCTGCAGCTGCGAATCCCGCCTTCGAGTTGCCGGTGCGAATCGTGGCAAAGGCGTAGATCGCCAGCATCACCGCGCCGCCCAGCCCTATCAGCAGCGCATCGAGGCCACGTAATCCCCCGAGCCGTTGCGCGGTGGCAAGCACTATTTCTCCCAGCCATTCATAAGCGAGCCACAGTTGCCCGTGCACGGTGAATGAGTACAGATCAGTTGTCGGGAAATGATGCGTCGCGAGGATGCTTTCGCCTACCTTGATGTGCCACCATAAATCCGGGTCCACATCGAAGAGCCGTACGGAGGCAGCCACCCCGCCGACAAGGAACGCTGCCAGCATCATGGGAAAGGAAAATATCTTCTGCAGAGCAGAGACGAACCCGGCGCGGATTCGCTCGTCGGCTGGCAGGACAATTTCGCCAGGGCCGACGTGCGCTGCGGCGCTCGCCGAATGGATCGGCATTTGTGACTCGCTCATTCGCGCGTCACCGTGCGCGTTAGAGATGGATCGTTCTGGCTAGTGAGAATCATGGGGTTGAAAACTCTGCGGTATCTCGATGAAGCTAACCGCCTGCTACATGACGAGTTTCGACGGCGGCAGCTTTTCGCGGCTACTGCCTGCAATTCCATCGTCGTCGGTCTGTCTTAGATCGAGCTGATTAATCAGCCTGTGCAGATAACCGCGGGCGACCCCTAACGTGCGCGCGCTCTCCGCCTTTCGCCAGCCGCATTCCTGCAAAGTTCGCAGCAGAAGGCGCCGCTTGAATTGCCGCACTTCTTCCTCGTACGACCGGATCATTACCGGCTCCGTGGGATTCGAGCGGATTCCGCCGGGAAGATGCCAGATGTCCACCGTCTGGCCTTCGGACAAGACCACCGCGCGCTGCACGGCGTTTTCGAGTTCGCGGACGTTACCTGGCCAGGCATATTCTTCGAGCGCGTGCAGGGCAGGTTGCGAAAATCTGCGCACCTTTTTGTTGAACTGTTCCGACGATGCCTGCAGAAAATGTTGCGCGAGCAGTGAAATATCGTCGCGGCGTTCGCGAAGCGGCGGCAGATGCATCTGCACTACGTTCAAGCGGTAGAAAAGGTCTTCGCGGAATTTTCCCTGCTGCACCATCTCGGAAAGATTCCGGTTCGTGGCGCAGATCAGGCGGATATTTACGTTGATCGTCGAGTTGCTGCCCAGCCGCTCGAAACTGCGCTCCTGCAGCACGCGCAGCAGCTTCGGTTGCAGCCCGAGACCGAGATCGCCTATTTCGTCGAGAAACAGCGTGCCCTGGTCAGCGGACTCCACGCGCCCGCGCCGGCACACCATCGCTCCGGTAAAAGCGCCTTTTTCGTGCCCGAAGAGCTCGTCTTCAATCAGCGTTTCCGGCAAATTCGCGCATGAGAATGCAACCAGTGGACGCGTCGCGCGCCCGCTCATCTGGTGAATCGCACGAGCTAGAAGTTCCTTCCCGGTGCCAGTCTCGCCGGTGATGAGAACGTTCACATCACACGGCGCAATCTTCTGCGCGAGCGCGAAAAGCTCCTGCATGGAAGACGACGTTCCAATCAGCTCGTGGAGCTTTCCTCCATTGCGGGAAGTCGAACGCAGGCGCTCCAGCTCTTTCTCTGCGGTATGGAATTTATAAGCGCGCTTGAGAATCAACCGGAGCTCAATCATGTTGGGCGGGTTCATAACGCTGTCGTAGGCGCCGTGCTCCATCACCCCCACGAGCAGCGAACGATTCTCAGCGTCGCAAAGGGCGATTACCGGCGGATGGATAGCAATTTTGCTGATCTCATCCATCAGACGCAGCCCGGCCTCGTAGTCGCCTTGAGTCCCGGAATGCCTAAGATCGAGCAGCACGACATCGCACCAATCGCGATGCTCGTTGAAGCGGCTCAACTCGAATTCGTCGCAGGCGCGCGAAGTAAAACCGCTGCCCAAGGCGCGTCCGATGATTTCCGCTAAAGCTGAATCCTGACTGAAAAAACAGAGGTGTATGGACTGGTCCATCAGCGTCACGCTCCCCCCGAGCCCCTCAGCGCGCGTCAGATATGTCACGGGTTCTGCCCGTCGTCCGGCGGCCGGAGAAACCCCCAGAGCTGCTGCGTGAAGCCCCGGCGCTGCAGGGAAACGAGCGAGGTAAAGCATAACGCAAAACGAAGGCCAAAAAATGGCAGTACTACACAGAACTAGGACGAAAACCCTAATATGTCTGCTGTCAGGACTATGGCTGTCCTCAAAAATGGACAGGTCGCCAAAAGGACACGCGCCAAACTTTCATAGTGGAAAACATCTGCCTCAATTGGGAAAACCTGTCTCAATCGATGCGTATAGGACCACTATTGCGACGTCCCCTTTCGGATACAGCGTGCGGATGCGGCCCTTGGCGAAGCAAACACTCAATTTTCGTCCGCCCGGCACCTCAAGATTACACGTGTCACTTCTCGGTCGTACTTGGCAGAATCGGAGGAATTCCGACTAGAATGTCCACAGTGACGGGTTTTCCGCCTCTCATGGGAGGCTTGAACTTCCATTTCCCGAATGCCAAGCGCGCAGCCTCATCCATCGTTGGCACCACCCCCTGGAATATCTCAAGCCCCGAAACGGACCCGTCCGCGAGCAAAGTTCCGCGAAGGACAATAAGCTTAGAACCCTTTTCGATGGGGACCGGCACCCTTTGAAAATCGTACCTTGAGTCCGCATCCGGTTCCGGAGGCACGATAGGCGCTTCCATGTGGATCACCGTCGAGGGCTGTTCCGGGGCCGCCTTCTGAGTGGCGTCTGCTTTCGGGCAGTATTGCATGGTCCAGTTCTTGCCGGGCATCGGCAGGAATACCGTATATATCTTGCCGCAGTTCAGCGCCCGATAGACTCCCAGGCCACCGCCTCCAATCGGCCCAGCAGACACAACCAACGAATTCTTGCGCAGCTTTGAAAGAACGGCTGACGGAACGGGATAAACCATTGCGGCGACCAAAGCGGAAGGGAGCGCGCCATGCGCTTCGCTACCGCTACCACCGCTGATACTGACGGCTCCGCCCGCCCCTGAATTTCCGCCGCCGCCACCTCCACCGCCCGATCCGACTCCGGTGCTGCCGTCGCCTCCCGAGCCGTTGCCTCCTGAACCCCCTCCGACCACACCGCCCGGGCTGCCTCCCGGCGAACCGGGCTGGCCGCCAGCTGGCGAGATCGAGAACTCGCCCCAGCGATTCCCCGGTCCGAGCGCTATCACCGAACCGGCCGGGGCCGGATCCACTCCAACCACGAGAAGATCGTTTCCATCACCCGGAGCGGCCACCCCGCCATTTGCGGCGCCCGTAGCACCGCCGTTGCCGCTTTTCATCGTTGGCTTGGCGGCACCAGCAACGGGAATTGCCAATTTGGGCTGCGATGTGGACGGGTCGAGGTAACTCACCAAAGGCGGCTTGGGGGCTTCCGGCGCCACATTAGGGGCTGCTTCAGGCGCGAGCCGACGGTCCATTTGAGTGGGCCGTGCCGTATTAGGATCAACCTTGACGGGCGACTTCAGAGCGGGAGACGGGTCGCCCAAGACCATGTTGGGAAGCTTCACCTCGACTGGAATGCGAAGGTCTGGCGGCGAACTTCGCTGATAGATGGTCTGGCGGTTATTGTCTGGAGCAGCCGGCTTTGAAACGATCGTTAAATTGCTGTGCGCTGCGGTGCTTCCGAGCGCCGGTAGTTGCTCAGGTTTTGAGCCTGTTCCCGGACGCGCTCCTGGCCCTGCTGGAGCGATGTGCGGAAGAGTTTGAAGTGAATCCAAAAGAGGAACGCGATAGTAAATTTTCTCCGTGCGAGCTGGCGCGGAGTCAAAAGCCTGGACGTTGGCCGGAAGCGCCTGAGGCAGGTAGAAAATAAGCAGGACCACCGCGCAATGCATCAGGAAGGAAGCGGTAAACGAGCCGCTGGCAGCTGGGGCGTTCGCTACGTCAGGACTGTGAAAATAGGTGGAGGTACGAAGCACTGGCAACCTTGAATGGGAGCAAACAGCCTTCAAAGAGCTCCACCAGCCTGAGTCACTGTTCCAGGCGACCAGCAACTCGGGTGACTTTTCTCTTGGCCTTGCCTCGGCCGCCATTTTTGTCGCCAAGCCTAACATCGGTTTCCCTATCGCGTTTCAGCGCTTGCGCCAATCACGATGATAGCTACACACCCATCCCGCTAGCTAGTCCGATATCAGGAAAGCACGTGTTATACCATCGGCACCCGTCTCGACCTTCCGGTGATGCGGAACGGGATTGGGCGACGCGCGTCACCTTTTGTGAACTGGCACGGGAGGGCATTGATAGGTTTTGGTCACAAAAGCCGCAGATTGGCCCATGCGAGTGTCACAACTCCCCGCAACTCCCGCCGTTTAGGGGAGTTCTGCACTGCTTAGACGTGATTCTCGCTTTGCTTTTGGTATGCCTCCTGCAATGAATCTCAACTTGATTTGGTCGCGCCCGGGCTGTGCACGAGGGCCCACCGAGAGTTTGCTGGATGAGTCCTCCAGACTGAGAGCTGAATGATGGATCGAAAGAACGCCGGCATCGAATACGATCGCGAGGCTTTTATCCCCGCGGCCGACCGCTTGTCCGATAGCAACCCCAGTCTGCGGGGCGTTTTGGTGCTTGTAGCGTCGATTGCCGCAATCATCGCGTTAGCCTTCCTGGGTTACAAGATCGTCGCGCAGAGTGATGTGGGCGGCTCGCCATCGGATTCCCGGGTGCTCGGCCAGCTTGACCAGCGGCTTTCTGGAATCGAGCAGCGTCTGGAGCAGCTAGAGCAGGAGAACCACAGGCGGACCTACGCGTTTCCCGCGCCGAGCCCAAAGGCTGATGCCCCAGCTGCTGCCAGCGCCCCTGCGGTGGCGTCTCCACCGAGATATCAAGTGATCCCCACGCAGAAGACCCGCGCGGCCGCCGCTGTGGACGCGGCGACACAGAATAAGATCGCTGGACTTCAACAGGGATTGGGAGCTGTGCAAAGCGACACGGCCGCTAACCGAGACGCTTTGCAGGCGACTTCGAACCGGCTGGCGGACGTCGCAGGCCAAGTGAACAGCCAGAGCGTGCAGATTCTTCGCAATCAGGACGAGGTAAATCAACTGCTCGCGCACAGCGAGAAGATTTCGATTCCCTTCGAACTTTTGCGGGGAGCCGAGCCGCAGGTAGTGGGGCCGGTGCGACTGGGATTGAAATCGAGCAACCAGAAGAATTATCGCTACACGCTGTGCGTGTATGTTGAGCCGACGTGTTTGGAATTGAAGGACCGCAACCGCTTCGAAGTGGTGGAATTCATCGTGTCGCGAAACTCGCCGCCGCTCGAAGTGATCGCAACAAGAGTGACGAAGGAAGGAATTCTGGGTTACCTGGAAGTGCCGCGCGAAATGGCAGGACGTTAACGCGCGTCGAGCGAGAGGAAATAGTTCCGGCAGGCTTGATTGATGGCGCTTCGAGACAGCCGAGGCTCCACGCCCTGATACGCGGCGGCCCAGATCACCTGGTCAATTAGATCGCGCGGATAGCATTGGCACAGCGGTTGTTTCATCTCGCGGGTGATTTGTTGGACGACGTACTCCGGCAAGCCGACGTCGTAAGAAAGCAAACGGGTGGCGCAGACTTGCGCGAAGATTTCTTTGAACTGTTCGGACGTCGCATGGTCAATTCTGATCTTGTTCGGGATCCGGCGGAGGAACGCTTCGTCCGCGAGTTGCCGGGGATCAAGGTTGGTGGCGAAGACGAGGCAGACGTCGAATGGAATCGCAAATTTCTTGCCGCCGGCGAGCGAGAGATAATCCATGCGGCGGTCGAGCGGCGTCATCCAGCGGTTGAGCAATTCGTCGGGGCGCATACGCTGACGGCCAAAATCATCGAGCAGGAGAACGCCGTTGTTGGCTTTCATCTGCAGCGGAGCGGTGTAGAAGCGGCTCAAAGGATTGAACTGCAGGTCGAGCATTTCGGCGGAAAGTTCGCCGCCGGCGACGACGCGCGGCCGTTGGCAAAGCACCCAACGCTTATCGGCATCTTCGACTTTGCGCCGATCGATCGGACGATGAACGCCGGGATCGAAAACGGCGATGATCTGGTTGTCTACTTCGACGGCATGCGGGATCAGCACGGAGTCGCTGAAGATTTTGGGAATATTGACGGCGATGCTCGTCTTGCCGGTACCGGAAGGACCGTACAAGAAAATCGAGCTGCCGGAAACAATGGCGATGCCCAATCGGGCGATCAGATCGTCGGGCAGAACGAGCTCGTGAAAGGCGCGATCGAGATCAGCGTCCTTGATTTCGGTTTGCTGCACGCTCTGCGAGTGAACACGCAGGGTATAGTCCATGAGAGTGACGGGAGCAGGGCCGGCGTACTGATTTAGAGCGAGCAGCTCGGCGGCTCGAGATTTGCCGATGGCGGTGATGGCGATGCGATGGGTTCCGCGAGTGATTCCCTTCACCTCGCAGAACTGCTCTTTGCGGAGGAACTGAAAAATCTCCTCGATTGGCGCAAGACCAAGGCACATGCGATCGGCGAGATCGACGAGCGTCATCTCGCCGCCGAGGAACAGGCTTTTTACTGCCAAATCCTCGAGCAAGCCTTTGCGAAGGCCCGTGTCGTTGATCGACTGGGGCGCTGTGAGGCTTGCTGCTTCCATCGCTTCTCTCCTGGGAGCCGGATCCAGCGGCTCCGGGTGGTTCGGAGCCATTGTAGTTTGTCATTGAATTTATGCGAAGGGGGACAAAAATGAAGCTCAGTCGATTGATCGCAACGCTGTTTCTAGGTCTTGCGCTTTGTTCGTCTGCGATTGCCCAGCCGCTTGCCGAGAGCGGACCTTCGAAATGGTTTCATCACGAGAAGAAAAATCCGAACCGAAAGAAGGTTGCGCACCATCCGAAGCCGACCCATCGCGCGACGAAGCAAAAAACCCACAAGCACTCCTGAGGCGGCTTGGGCGCTTCTACGCCTGGCATTGCAACCGTTGCAGTTTCCCTGGAAAAGGGCTATAAAAGACTGAAGGCAGTTGTTACCCGCTGGGCGGGTTTCTTCGAACAAAGACGCTGTCATGAAGACATTCCTCAAACGAATCTGGCGGCAAGAATCCGGACAGGATACGACCGAGTACGCGCTGCTCGCGGCGATGATCGCATTGGTGGTTCTTGCGGCGGTTTATTCCTTTGGCAAAGCGAATGCGAACAGCATGAACTCGTCTGCAGGTAGCGTCGCGTCTGGCTCTGCGTCCGCAGGCGGTGGGAGTGGTTCGGGCAGCGGAGGCGATGTGGGCGGCGGTTCTGGCGGGGGTACTGCTGGAAACGGCGGGAGCGGGCAGAGCGGCAGTGGCGGGTCGGGCGGGAGTGGCGGATCTGGCAGCGGCGGTTCAGGTGGTAGTGGCGGGGGGAGCGGTGGAAGCGGTGGCTCGATTCCGTCGAACCCGATTGACCCAAAGGGCAAATAGTAATCTCGACGCAGCAACCTTCAATGAGTTCTCTCTTCTGTTAGTGGCTTGATTTTCCCCCTGTGGCAGCATCAATTTCTCGGCGTGTAGCTTAGGATTTCCACATGGAAGCGCATTTGGAAGGCATCTTCGGCCCCTGCTCAACATTTCTCCTGGGGGTGTAGTGTTGCAATATGTCTTCGAGGGCGGTGACTTGACGCTGCGTGAGCTTGGCGCGAAGTAAGGCGACGTCAAGGGGATACATGGAGCCATATTCCGTGGCCTTTTCCTTTGCTGGGTAGGTGGCTTCGATATAGGCATCGCGACAGGCGACCCAAGCCCTTTCGGCCGCTTTAATTTTTGCGACGGCTTCGGGTTGGCTCACGACTTTTGCGAGCAGCGCGCGGTACGTGGAGGTTGAGCTTCGCATCGACTCGTTTTGCTTCCGCGCCAGCGCAAGCCGTCATGTCTACCTGCGTGTTTGCGTTGCCGCTGCAGGCGCGATATTCGGCGGAATCCTGAGCGAAGCAAGGGGTGTGGCGTAACACCGTCAAGAGCATCAAGAGCAAAAGGACGAGGTATCGCATCCCAAACCTCCAGGAGGCCAGGTAACACGGCTGATTTCGTGACGCAAGCCGCGTTTGGCCTCGATTGTCCAACTGGACTTTGATGGGGAATTTGCTTATAACCAAAGCGAAGTATGAAGGTCGAATCAGAAGGAGGATAGGTTATGGCGGCAAAAAAGGGAAAGAAACTTCAAAAGTCGAAAAAGCTGAAGAACGTCTCGAACACCACAGTCAAAAAAGTATATTAGTAAGCAGCACGGCCCGAACCCGAGAGGCTGCCGCGGGCCGACCGCAGCCTCTCATGTCCCAGAAAACTGTCCTGTCGGGACGGTTGTTGTTCACTGCGCAAAAAACCATTCATTCGTCATCTCCTTACGCTCTTCGTGTGATCCGTTCAGCCATTCACGGGCTGGGCGTGCGCGCAGGCAAAAATATTCCATGTGGGCGAAAAATCATTGAGTATGCCGGCGAAAGAATCAGTCGAATCGAAACGCGCCGTAGATTCCTCCATGGTTCGCCAGGCCGAAAGCGCGGGTTGAATTATCTCGCGCAGCTGGACGCATACTGGACGGTTGACGGAGCAGTGGACGGAAATGGCGCGGAACTAATCAACCACAGTTGCGAGCCAAATCTGAAGCTGAGGAAGCTGCGCGGACACCTGTGGCTCTTCAGTTTGCGGAGAATCCGGGCTGGAGAAGAACTTTGTTACGACTACGGATTTGCCAAGTCTGGCAAGCGCGTGCGTTGCCGCTGCGGAGCCGCGCGATGTAGAGGCACAATCAATCGATCATAGGCTCGAATCCCTGCGTGCCGAAGGCAGCGTGTTGCCCCAGAAAATTTAGTACCCTGGTGAAACGATTCGGGCTGGTTCGTCACTATCCTACAGGGTTGCAAAGGATAGGTGGAAGATGAGCTTTGAATATTGGTATGCGACCTCACCGGAAGGGAGGGTGATCAAGTACGGTTACAAGGAGTTGTCCGATGGGGTAGCGGCGATATCGGCGACTGTCGAAGGACGGTCGTTGATGATCTTACAGAGGAGCTTGCGGGCTCCGATGACGCGTGGCCAGGTTGAGGCGTTATTCGAAGAGAACTATACAGTGAGCAACTTGGCCGGCGAGGAATGTCGCCGCGGCCTGTCGTCTGGGTGCCCGGATGATTCGAGTTGCGCTTGAAACTTAGTGGATTTCCTTAATGGGCTGCGAATCCCTGAGCCCCTTTTTACCTGCCATTCCTTTGCCTGCCAATTTGGTGGATATCCACGGCTGTATTTCCCGCATTCTTTTCCTCTCCGCGTAATTTCCCCGGAAAGCCCACGTAATATATAGTTATAGAATTCTGTGAGGAACGACGGGGACAGGTGTCTACGACTTCCAATTCGATAAAACCGGACCTGGGATCGCTACGGATTGATGACGGAAAGCGGCGCGGGCGGAAGACTGGGAAAGTGCTGGGGGCGTTTGCCGCGATCCTGGGATTGGCGGTGATTGTGACAGGCGCGGTGTTTGCATTTCGAAACCAGACGCCGGTGGTGGAAGTGGCAACGGCGCAGAAGGCTGGAGCGGGCCGCCCGACTCTGCTGAACGCGAGCGGCTATGTGACTCCGCGGCGGCGGGCAACTGTGGCAGCGAAAATCACCGGGCGGGTGACCGGAGTATTTTTTGACGAAGGAATGCACGTGCCGCAGGGATTCGTGCTGGCCAAGCTTGATGATTCTGACGTGCGCCGAGCGCTGGATTCGGCAGTGGCGGATCGAAATGCAACGGAAGCGCAGAACGCAGATTTTCAGGTACAGCTGAAGAATGCGGAAATCGAGTTGCATCGCGCGCAGGAATTGCAAGCGGCCGGAGTGCAGAGCCAAGAAGCGCTCGATAACGCGCGAACGGCGGCGGACAGTTTGCGGGCGAAGATCGCGCTGACGAAGCAGCAGGTGGCGGCTTCCGAGGCGCGAATTCAGGAGGCGCAGCAGGCAGTGGACAACTGCGTGATACGCGCTCCGTTTGATGGAATCATCGTGTCGAAAGATGCGCAGGTAGGAGAGATGGTGTCGCCGATTTCGGCGGGTGGCGGCTTCACGCGCACTGGTATAGCGACGATCGTGGACATGAATTCGAACGAGATCGAAGTGGATGTAAACGAGGCGTATATCGCGCGAGTGGAGCCCGGTCAGCCGGTGACCGCTGTGCTCGACGCGTATCCGGATTGGCAGATACCGTCGAAGGTGCGAACCGTGATTCCGACCGCGGACCGGCAGAAGGCGACCGTAAAGGTGAGGATTTCTTTCCTGAAACTCGATCCTCGGATTCTTCCAGACATGGGAGTGAAGGTAACGTTTCTGGGCGAGGCGCCGGTGGAGAAGAAGGGTGAAGCGGCTCCGGCTGCATTGATACCGCCAGATGCAGTGCGTGATGATAACGGCAAGAAGATTGTTTTTATTGTGAAGGACGGCCATCTAGAGCGAAGAGCCGTCACGACTGGCGGGACCCGGGGCACGGACCTGGAAATACTTGCGGGATTGAACGCCGGCGATTCGGTGGTGGTGAAGGGTCCGGCCAATTTGCGGGACGGGCAAGCGGTGGAAATCAAGAAATAGGAGCGGCGAGATGGTTCGAGTGGACGGTAGAGGAAACGGAAACAGCCTGATTCAAATTCGTGGGCTCGACAAGAAGTACCGGCGCGGTGGCGAGGAGATTGATGTGCTGCGCGGATTGAACCTCGATGTGGATCAGGGGGAATTCGTCGCGTTTATGGGGCCGAGCGGGTCGGGCAAGACGACCTTGCTGAATCTGCTGGGCGGGCTGGATGTGCCGTCGCACGGGAGCATCACTGTGGCCGGCGACGAAATCACGAGTATGTCCGGCAGCAGATTGACGGAATGGCGCGCACGGCACGTGGGATTCATTTTTCAAATGTACAACCTGATTCCGGTGTTGACGGCGTTTCAAAATGTGGAGCTTCCCCTGCTATTGACGAAGCTTTCGAAGGCAGAGCGAAAAAAGCATGTGGAAGCGGCACTGTCGGTGGTCGGCCTAAGCGACCGGATGAATCATTATCCAAGGCAGCTATCAGGAGGGCAGGAACAACGCGTAGCGATCGCGCGCGCGATTGTGGCCGATCCGACGTTCTTGCTCTGCGACGAGCCGACCGGCGATTTGGATCGCAAGAGCGCGGATGAAATTCTGGGGATTCTCACACAACTTTCGAAAGAACACTCCAAAACGATTCTAATGGTGACGCACGATCCGATGGCGGCAGAACGCGCGCAGGCGACGCTTCAACTTAACAAAGGCGTGCTTGTGGAGGGCGCAGCCACAACGGCTGGGAGCCTGGCATGAAATATAAGTCACTCATCATGGCGAATCTGTTTCGCAAGAAGCTGCGGACGACTTTGACGATCGGCTCGTTTGTTGTGGCGCTTTTTCTATTCGGGCTGCTTGTGGTGGTGCACGGAGCATTCAACCAGGGAGTGGATGTGGCGGGAGCAGACCGGCTTGACGTCATCAACAAAACTTCGATCATCCAGCCACTGCCGTATTCCTACCGCGATCAGATTCTCCGCATACCTGGGGTGAAGGCAATCACGTACGACAATTGGTTTGGCGGCGTGTATCAGGACGAAAAGAATTTCTTTCCGCAGTTTGCAATCGACCCTGAAAATCAGCGCGTCGTATTTCCCGAATTTGTGATTCCTGACGATCAGTGGAAGGCATTCCTGGAAGACCGGGAAGGCGCGATCGCAGGCTCCGGAATTGCAAAGCGATTCGGCTGGAAGGTGGGCGACCGGATTCCGATCAAGGGAGCCATTTATCCGGGCGATTGGGAGTTCAACCTCCGAGGTATCTACACAGGGTCGCGCGACAACGACGACTTGACGCAGTTCTGGTTTCACTACAAATATCTGGACGAACGCCGGCAATACGGCAAAGGGCTGGTGGGCTGGTACACGGTGAAGCTGGACACTCCCGATGACGGTACAAGAGTAACCAAGACCATCGACACAATGTTCGCCAACTCACCGTACGAGACCAAGACGGAAACCGAGAAGGCGCTGGCCACGGATTTCGCGAAGCAATTTGGCAATATCGGGTTCCTGATCTCGGCGGTAGGGAGTGTTGTGTTTTTTACGTTGCTGCTCGTGACCGGAAACACGATGGCGATTGCGGTTCGAGAGCGAATTGGCGAATTGGCTGTACTGAAGGCAGTGGGATTCAATGATCGCTTCGTTCTGTTTCTGGTGCTGGGCGAGTCGTTGCTGATTGCGGCGATTGGCGGGGCGATCGGACTCGCGCTCTGTAAATTGATGACCCTGGGCGGAGACCCGACGCACGGCTTCCTCCCGTTCTTTTACCTCCCCGCACCTATGATCCTTCTTGGATTCGGCGTTGCACTGGCGGTGGGTGTGCTTGCCGGAATTCTTCCGGCAACATCGGCGATGCGGCTGCGCGTTGTGGACGCGTTGCGGAGGGTGTGAGCGATGGCCATTCCGATTATTTACAACCTTAGAAGCGTGCGGGCTCGCTGGCTCTCTGCGATTGTAGCTGTGCTGGGGATTGCGGGTACAGTGGGCGTGTTCATCGCGATGCTCTCGTTAGCGCGTGGATTTAAAGCGACGCTGGTGGCTTCTGGATCGCCGGACAATGCGTTGATACGGCGCGCTGGTTCGACCGGCGAAATCGATGGGACCGTTCCACTCGACCAAGTGAAGGTGATTCAGGATGCTCCGGGAATCGCCCGGGATGGCGACCGGCCACTGGTGAGTCCTGAGGTGGTTGTAATTGCTGCGTTTCCGCTGAAAGCGACAGGAACGGACGCGAATGTGCAGGTGCGCGGCGTTTCACCCGACGCATTGAAAGTTCGCAGGAATGTGCATATGAAAGAGGGACGCTTCTTCCAGCCGGGATTGAACGAATTGATTGTGGGGCGTAACGTGCCCTCAACCTATGCGGGGCTGAATTTAGGTGACAATGTGAGATTCGGCGGCGGCAATTGGTCGGTGGTGGGCGTGTTTGACGCGGGCGGCAGCGCGTTTGATTCCGAGGTGTGGTGCGATGCGCATGTGCTATCGCAGGTTTACAAACGCCCGGATAATATTTTTTCATCGATCACGGTGCGGCTGACTTCTCCCGCTGCGTTGACTCAGTTGAAGGATTCTCTTACATCTGATCCGAGGATGCAGGTGCAAGTGGATCGGGAAATCGATTACTACGAGAAGCAATCGCGCGGGCTGACGACCCTGATCACGGTACTCGGAACGCTCGTGGCGGGAGTCATGGGAATCGGCGCGATTTTTGGCGCGCTAAATACCATGTACTCGGCGGTGTCCGAAAGGTCGCGCGAAATCGCGACGATGCGAGCTATTGGCTTTGGCGCCGCGGCCATCATCATTTCGTTTATTTTCGAGGCGCTTTTCATTTCTTTGATTGGCGGCGTGGTGGGTTGCGCGGCGATTTTGCCGTTGAATGGATTCACGACGAGCGCGATGAACTGGCAAACATTTTCGCACCTGGCTTTTGCGTTTCGAGTGACGCCACTGCTGCTGGGGATTGGTGTCGGGTTCGCGCTTCTAATGGGACTGGCTGGCGGGGTGCCGCCGGCAATTCGGGCTGCGAGACGGCCCGTGGTGCTGGCGTTACGCGAATTGTAGAGTTCCCCGCTAGGCATCTTCGATCTCCGTTGGAGTTCTCCTTAGTTGAATACCTGTTCTGACTAACCCACTCGCAAGCTCATTCGGTTTACTAGAAGGAGTCGCAGCGGGAGAATGGCTGCGTAGGATGCGTGTTGCGGATTAGAGTGAATGTTGGGCAATCTGACAGAGGCGGGGAGCGCGATGGCAACTTTTGGGAAGCGACGTAGTGAGCGGGTGCTTTTGGATGTACCGCTCTTCATTGAGGGGAAGGCGGAGGGGGCGCAGGATTTCAAAGAGGAAACGTTTACGCTGACCGTGAGCGCGCATGGAGCACTGATTGTGCTGGCGGCGAAAGTGGCGCTAGGCCAGACGGTCCGGCTTACGAACTTGAAGAACAAGGACCAGCACGAAGCTACAGTAGCTTTCTTGGGGCCGCCCTACGCAGGATTAGCGACTGTGGGAATTCAGTTCAGCGCACCGGCGCCAGAATTTTGGGCCATCGCTTCGCCGCCTGCGGATTGGAAAACGGCTTAGCGTTTTGCGCGGCGCATAAGCAAAATCGACGAAAAATGCGTCGTCGTGGTGACCCAGCCTCTGAATTTTCCTGCTCGATTCAGTCCTTATAAATAGAAGGGTTAGTCGGCCGAGGGTGTTGAGATAGCGGAGAGCTTCGCTTGTTCGTCAGACGTGAAAACGAGCTGCGAGCCGTGGTTCGGATTGAACTTGTCCTAGACCGGCATTCGGGAGAAGCAGCGGAGATCCGAGAGCGAAAGGCCGAGCAAGATCGCCGCACCACGTTCGCTGATGTGGCTATTTTTACCGTCTAGCACAGAAGACTCCGGTTCAAAGCACACGTGTTGGGGTCCCGAGTGTTGGCGCGGGCTACCCGAGCAAATTTTTTGAAGGGGGCCTGAATCTGTTTCGTGGCCCGGGTAGTCCGCAGGGCGGTGTGTTGCAATCTGGCCGCCACAGTCCCCATTCCCCCATTTGATTCTTGAACACTCGTAAGCAGCTTAAATGGAACCACTTATACCCATGTGATCGCGATAGCACGGCTGACACCCCGCATTTCATATCCTCGTAAGAGGCACAAACTTGGGAGGAATGTGAATCTTCCTTCACAAGTATCGGGGATTTCGGGGATGGTAGACCCGCAGGAGACCTATGACAATGTGAAAGCGCTCGCGCCCGAAATGAGGCCGCCGGCGCGGCTTCGGGGAGATAAAGTGTCGAAAACTTTTGCAATTTGGTCGGGTCTTATGGTGGCGTGCGTGATCATTGGAATTTGGAGCAAGAGTTCGGTTGTCGCGACTACTGCTGCGCAGGAGAAGCCCGCGAAGAGTGATGCCGCGACGACGAAGACGGTTCATGCGGAAATGCACAATGTGATGTATCACTTTAGCGACAAACTTGTGGCACATATTCGCACATTGTCTGGTGAGCTTGAACCGATTGGCGGGAACGACATGCCGGTGTTCGACGACAAGAATTCGTTCAATCTGCGAATCGCCAATGCTGAAATTGCCATGAATACCGCATCGCTGACGAACGCTTTTAATTCTTACGTGTTTGCGAGCCCGAAGTCGCCGTTGAAAGAAGTGACGATGACAATTGTGCAGGGGAAACTGAAAGTCAAAGGCCGACTGCACGACAAGGGGGATATTCCGTTTGAAACCGATGGCGTACTGACCCCCACGCGCGACGGAAAGCTGCGCATGCAGGCAGATAAAATTCGAGCTTTGCATCTGCCGGTGAAGGGGCTGATGGATTTGATCGGCGCGGACATCGCAGACTTTATCAAAACGGAGAAAGTGCCGGGATTGTCAGCAGACGGAAACGGCTTGATTTTCGATCTGAAAGAGATCTTGCCGCCGCCTCACATCGAGGGAGCGGTGACGGCCGTACGGATCGAAGGCCAGAACTTGATCCTGACTTTCGGAACAGCCAAGAAGGCTAAAGCCTCACGAAGCGAAAGCGGGAACTACATGGCCTATCAGGGAAATCAACTCCGATTCGGCAAACTGACGATGAACGGCGCGGACCTGACGCTAATGGATATGGACCCCAAGGACCCGTTTGATTTTTACTTGGACCACTATCTCCAGCAAGTTGAGGCCGGTTATACGAAGATTACGGCGAACTTCGGCCTGCGCGTATCCATGAAGGATTTCGATAAGCTGCCAAGATCGCGCGGACTTCAAGCGACGGGACAGTAATCGAAAGCTCTTATTGACGCTACTGAGTCAGTTCTTCGCGGGATTGGGCACCGCAGATGGGCCGGCCAACTCAGCGCGGATTTTGGCTGCTTTTTCGGATTGATCCATCGCATCGTATTCAGCCAGCAGATCATTTCGGGCGGTTTCTACCCAGTGAGCGGGCGGGGTGGATTGTTTAAGTAGAAGCTCGTAACCAGCGCGGCTTTCTCCTTCCGCGTCAGAATATCGCTTATCCCGAAGCAGTACTCCACCCAGTCTCACGTGCGCGATAGCAATATTGAGATGACCTGCCGGAAGCGAGTCGGCGTAGAGTTTGAGCGCGTCCCTCAAGAGTTCCTCTGATTTTGCGTAGTCCTTTCGATCAGAATACAGACCCGCTAAGTTCGCGACCGCTGCTCCCAGCTGCTGGCTTTTCTCGCCGTACACCGACCTGTAAATATCCGCCTGGCGACGGAAATCCCTCTCCGCTTCGTCGAGATTCCCCTGATGCTGGAAAGCGAGACCGAGCTCGCCGACTGCCAACGCAACGCGGGGATGAACTTTTCCGTAATGATTCTCGAGCGCGGCGAGCGACTCGTGGAGAATTGGGACGGCCTCGTCCGCTCGCCCTTCTGCGATCAGGTATTTTCCGAGGATTGTCATGTCGTCAGCCGTCTCCGGATGATCCTTCCCATACCAGGCTTGCATGATGCTAACCGCTGTTCGCTGGAGACGCTCGGCGTCCGCGTAGTTACTCCACTGGTACTGAATGTCCGCCAGATTGGTGAGATCCTGAGCTACGTTCGGATTGCGATCGCCATAGATTTGTTCGTCCATGCGGAGCGCGCGTTCGTTTAAATCCTTCGAAATATCGTAGTGGCCGAGGTAATAGTGGGTGTTTGCGAGCTCGCTGAGGGTGGCAGAAAGATCGGCGGGCATGCCCTTCGGGCCCGATTCAAGGCGCATGGCTTCTTCTAGAGTGGGGATGGCTTCGTCATACTTTCCACGATTATCAAGAATGCGGCCAAGAGTGAGTGTGGCTCGCGCGACTACAGGATGATCGGGAGGAAGGTGGCGCTTGCTCATCTGAAGACCCTGGCGGGCAAGGGTTTCCGCTTCTGCGAGCTGGGCCTGGTCGTTCCGTAAATTCGCAAGAGCGACGAGACTCTCGGCCACCTTGGCGCTATCGGCTCCGCTGGTGGCCTTCCGCTGAGCGAGCGAAGCTTTCAGCAGCGAATCCGCTTGAACGTACTTGCCAAGCTGATCGTACATAGTGCCCAGGGTCTGGTAGAGGTCGGCTTGAATCTCCGGGTCTTCGTCTAGGGCGCGTGCCTGCTTTTCGCCGCGTTCTAAAACGGTGACAACTCGAAGATCGTCAGCCGGACCAGTGGATTCAGCATCGCCCTGAAACAGATCCTGCATGAACTGCTCGACACGCTGGGTGCGAGCGGTCTCTGCGAGAGCTGCGTTGCGGGCCTTCGCGAGTCGCAGTGTGTAGAAAATTACCAAACCAACGATGAGCGCGCCAACGAGCGCCGAAGCGGCGACAGGACGCCGGTTGCGGCCGACGAATTTGTGCATCCGGTAGAGGACGGAATCCGGGCGTGCCTCCAGCGGTTCGCCCCGAAGATAGTGATCGATATCGCGAATCAACGCTTCAACTGAACGGTAACGGCGTTGTGGATCTTTGTGCATCGCCGTAAGGCAAAGGACGTCAAGGTCAGTCCATGCCGCCTTGGTTGTCGACCCCCTTCCACCAGGAGAATTTGCAGCCCTTTCGCTGGCAGTTCCCTGACCGATAAAAGACGGCTTTACAGGTTCGTTTTCAAGGATTGCCGCTTGAGCTTCAGCGGGAGTCTTGTTCGAAAAGTCGAATGGAAGTTGATCGCAGAGCAGTTCGTAGAGAATGACGCCGAGCGAATACACATCCGATTGAATTCCCACTCGATCGCCGCGGATCTGCTCGGGCGAGGCATAGGCGGGTGTGAGGAACCGGAAACTCGTGCGGGTGGCGTCGGCGGCCACATTGACATCTTCCAGTTGTTTGGCGATGCCAAAATCGAGGAGCCGCACCGTGCCGTCGCTTTTTACGAGAATGTTCGACGGCTTCAGGTCGCGATGAATTACGGCCTGGCTGTGGGCGTATTCCACCGCTTCGCAGACTGAGCGGAACAACTTCAGGCGATCGTCAATCGAGCAATTAAGCTTCTTGCAGTACTCGACGATCGAGCATCCTTCCACATATTCCATGACGAACAGTGGGGTGCCATCGGGAAGAGTGTCGGCATCGTAGAGGCGCGCGATGGAAGGATGGTTTAGCTGCGCGAGCGTCCGCTGCTCGCTTGAGAAGCGCTCGCGACGAGCGGGAGATACCCAGGCGTCGCGCAAAATCTTGATCGCTACCTGGCTGTGCAGGTCGCGGCGTTCGGCGAGAAATACCACTCCCATTCCGCCCTCGCCGAGCACGCGCATGATGCGATATGGGCCAAACTCTTTGAACGGAAAACGGTGCGAAGCGGGATCATCTAGCACTTCAGAAGCGATGTCCGCCATATTGCGGTTAAGGAGTGAAGAGTCCTTGGCGTCCTCGTCGAGCAGGGCTTGAATATCCGCAATTAGTGACTCGTCGTCCGCGCAGGCCGCTGCGAGGAAAGCTCGCTGCTGCGGTTTCGGCAAATCCGCGGCGCCGTGAAAAACGGACTGAATGCGATCCCAGCGATTGCTGTCCATCGATTTTTCCCGAAGTGCCCGCTGCAAACTTATATTCCTAGCGGCCTCGGCGAAGTTCGTGGGCGAGCCAGGCCTTGGCCGCTCGCCAATCTCGCAAAACCGTCGCCTCTGAGACTTCCAGAAGCTCAGCGGTTTCGGAAACGTCAAGACCGCCGAAAAAGCGGCTTTCCACCATCATGGCTTGACGCGGATTCATTTGCGCGAGTTGCTCGAGAGCTGCGTCAAGCGCGATCAGTTCCCTTCCGGAAGCCGGCTTTTCGTCGAAGGAGTCGTCGAATGCCACTGTGACATCGGCCCCTCCGCCGCGCTTATTGGCGTTTCGCCGGCGCGCAGCTTCGATGAGCAACTGGCGCATCGCGCGAGCCGCAATTCTCTTGAAATGCAGGCGGGACGCAGTCGTAAAGCCCGGCGATTTCGAGAGCTTGAGCCATGCTTCATTGACGAGGGCGGTGGGGCTAAGGGTTACGCTCGGATCACCGCGTTTCACTGCTGACGCAAGGCGACGAAGCTCTTCGTAGGTAATACTGAAAAGCTGGTCGAGTGCGCGTCTCTGTTCCGGGCTATCAGTCGAACCGGAGGTGCTTGGAAGTTCGGCACCCTTCAGGGGCGGTCGAGATTCTCGGAGGACCATGACGGTTTTTCCTGCGCCCTCGCGCAATGCGTTATGAATGCCGTTACCAACGCCTAGCCCGGTAGCGGATATAACGATATTAAGGGTGGAGGGAAGCGAAATCCTAGCACCGGGATTCGCTCTCGGCAACCATTGGGAAAACAGCGATCGACTGAAATTGTGCGACTATCCAGCCGAACAGACAATTGGATTTCATCTCATCAGGAGAGTTCCCATGGGTAATGGAAACTCAAGCAGGATCGCTCTAGGATTCGTCATCGTCTGCGGTGCCTTGACTCTCGGAGCCTGCGGCGCTGGATTATCCGGTACCTACACAAACCCGAACGGCTTAGTCACGCTTGACCTTCGAGCCGGCGGAAAGGCTTCACTCTCGATGATGGGCGAGAACGAGCAATGTACTTACGACGCCGATGGAAAAAATCTAACCCTCACATGCGGTGGGAATAAGACGGTGTGGGGCATCCACGACGATGGTTCACTTACCGGACCGGGCTTTGTGGGTACGCTGGCGAAACGAAAGTCGTGAAGAGATAGCTGTTTGGATCGAAGCTAGCTATGGCGGAGTTGTTTTTCGCCCATGCCGTCGCCAGTAGCATTCATCACTTCGCGCACTTTGTTGGCCAAGTCATCGGGACTGAATGGCTTTTCGATGAAGGCAGTACCGGGACTTAAAACGCCGATGTTGATAGCTGCGTCCTCGGTGTAAGCAGACATGTAGAGAACTTTTATTCCTGCGCGAAGTTTTGAAAGGCGTTCCACCAATTCTCGGCCTTTCATTCCGGGCATGAGCACATCGGTTAGTACCAAGTCGATCGGTTGTTCCCGGCGCTCCATGAACTGAATTGCGTCCGCACCGCTTCGAGCCTCCAGGACCGTGTA
>Ga0210394_10001940_pt1 | contig 30433 bp, 24 predicted proteins | sample IncBWC12MmetaG_FD_160121 | JGI IMG/M metagenome (GOLD analysis project Ga0210394, IMG submission 160121) | Forest soil microbial communities from Barre Woods Harvard Forest LTER site, Petersham, Massachusetts, United States - Inc-BW-C-12-M | ecosystem: Environmental > Terrestrial > Soil >... | reverse complement strand
CCAACTCGGTAGTGGCCGTAATGCAAGGCGGCGAACCGGTGGTGATCCCTAACCAGGAAGGACAACGGACGACTCCGTCGGTCGTGGCCATCACGAAATCCGGCGAGCGGCTGGTTGGGCAAGTGGCGAAGCGTCAAGCGGTGACGAATCCCGAAAATACCGTGTATTCGATCAAGCGCTTTATGGGCCGCCGGTACGACGAAGTGGCGGATGAAATGAAGCGCGTCCCTTACAAGGTTGTAAAGGGTCAACATGACGATGCGCGCGTGGAAATTGCCGGCAAGGTGTACAGCCCGCCAGAGCTTTCCGCGATGATTTTGACGAAGTTGAAGACGGCTGCGGAAGATTTCCTTGGCGAGAAAGTGACCAAGGCGGTCATCACCGTACCGGCTTATTTTAACGACGCGCAGCGGCAAGCGACCAAACAGGCGGGAGAAATTGCCGGCCTGGACGTGCAGCGCATTATCAACGAGCCGACCGCTGCTGCGCTGGCATATGGATTGGAAAAGAAGAGCGACGAAACCATCTCGGTTTACGACCTTGGTGGAGGCACGTTCGATATTTCCGTGTTGGAAGTAGGCGCTGGCGTCGTGGAAGTAAAGTCCACGAACGGCGACACGCACCTTGGCGGAGATGACTTCGATCAACGCATCGTGGACTGGTTGATTTCTGAGTTCAAGAAAGAACACGGCATCGACCTCGGTAAAGACAAGATGGCGCTGCAACGCCTGAAGGAAGCTGCGGAAAAGGCCAAGATCGAACTTTCGCAAATGATGGAGACGGAGATCAATCTTCCCTTCATCACCGCGGGCGCCAGCGGGCCGATTCACATGCAGCAGAAACTGACCCGGACGAGGCTGGAAGATCTGATCAAGGATCTGCTGGATCGTTCGATGAAGCCGGTACAACAGGCGCTGGAGGATGCAAAGCTTACGCCGAAGGACATTCAGGAAGTCGTGATGGTCGGCGGATCGACGCGTATTCCGAAGGTGCAGGCGCTGGTGAGTAATTTCTTCAGCGGCAAGGAACTTCACAAGGGTGTGAACCCGGACGAAGTGGTTGCCGTGGGCGCAGCGATTCAAGGCGCAGTGTTGGGCGGCGAAGTAAAGGACATCCTGCTGCTCGACGTGACGCCGCTGTCGCTGGGCGTGGAGACGCTAGGCGGTGTGATGACCGTGCAGATTCCGCGCAACACCACGATTCCGACGCGCAAGGTGGAAACGTACTCCACCGCTTCGGACAACCAGCCTCGCGTGGAAATTCACGTTATGCAGGGCGAACGTAAATTCGCGAAGGACAATCGTTCGCTGGGCACGTTCAAGCTGGACGGTATTCCGCCGGCTCCACGAGGGACGCCGCAGATCGAAGTGACGTTCGACATTGACGCGAACGGCATTTTGAATGTGAGCGCCAAGGACAAGGCCACCAGCAAGGAGCAAAAGATCACCATCACTGCTTCCAGCGGCTTGAGCAAGGAAGAAGCCGAGAAGATGCGCACCGAGGCGGAATCACACGCCGAGGACGATCGCAAGCGCATGGAAGAGGTGGAAGCTCGCAACCGGCTGGACGGCATCGTGTATCAAGCGGAGAAAACAATCCGCGAGAACCGCGAAAAGCTGGCCGAAAGCGACGTGAAGCAGGCCGAAGAAGCGCTCGACGAAGCCAAGAAGGCCATGAACGAGGGCGGAGTCGCGCGGCTGCGGACGGCAACGGAAAACGTCGAGAAGACACTTCACCGTATGGCCGAAGAGTTGTACAAGAAGACGCAAGCGGCGAGTGCTGAACAGGCGGGAGCTGCAGGCGCGGGAGCGGGCGCATCATCTGCGCCAGGCGCTGGAGCTCAGGGTGGTGCACCGAGCAACAAGCCAGGCGACGTGATCGACGCTGAATACGTGGACGTGGACGACAGCAAGAAGCCAAACTAAATGGGCGGCTGCAGGCTGAAATAACGGGTAAGGCGGCGGGGGGCGCGGCGAAACGCGCCCCTTATGCTGTTACTGCAGTGATTGGGTGAGAAGAGACGACGCGATGGCGACGAGCGCAAAACAGGATTATTACGAACTACTGGGAGTGGACCGCAAAGCCAACGCGAAGGACATTCGCACGGCTTTTCGAAAGCTTGCGCGCAAATATCATCCCGACTTGAACCCCGGCGACAAAGCATCGGAAGAAAAATTCAAGCAGTTGCAAGAGGCCTACGACGTTCTTTCCGATACGAAGAAACGCCAGATGTACGACCAGCACGGCTTCTACAGCGAGAATATGCCGCCGAGCGGTTATGCGGGCGGACAGGATTCCCCGGACTCGAATGTGAATTTCGATTTTGGGGGATTTGATTTCGGCGGCGGAGGAGGAGAAGCGGGAAGTGGATCAAGCTTCCGGGATCTCTTCGGACAGTTTTTTAGCGGGCGGCGCGGTGGTGGGGCGGCCATGGAGCCGGACCAGGAGCCGGGCGGCGACCTGGAGTATCAGATTGAAATTGATTTTTGGGATGCGGTGCGGGGTTCAGTGAAGAAGCTGCAGATCACGCGCATGGATGCTTGCGAGACGTGCCACGGCACTGGTGCGGTGGGCACTCCCCAAACTTGTCCGACGTGCAAAGGAACCGGTTCGGTTCAGCAGACGGCCGGAAAAATGAAATTCAATGTGCCGTGTAGCCGTTGCGGTGGCACTGGCAAATTGCGCACGGCCTGCCCTACTTGCGGCGGCGAGGGACGCGTACGACGGACGGAAACGATTGATGTGCGCATTCCAATTGGAGTGGCAAATGGCGCTCGCGTACGGGTGCCCGGTAAAGGCAACGCTGGAACCATGGGCGCGCCTGCTGGCGATTTGTATTTGCGGGTAGTGGTGCGGCCGCATGAATTTTTCGAACGGCGTGGAAATGATTTGTATACCAAGGTGCCGGTGACGGTGCCGGAAGCCACGCTGGGAGCGAAAGTGGAAGTGCCGACCATTGATGGGCGGTCGATCGTGAGGATTCCTCCCGCGACGAACAGTGGGAAGACGCTCCGTTTGAAAGAAAAAGGCGTGCCGCACGGAAAAAGCGGGACGCGTGGCGACCAATATGTGGAGATACAGATTGTGGTTCCGGAGCCGGCGGACGAGCGAATTCGGACGCTGGTGAAGGAGTTGGAAGAGATTGCGCCAGCCGATCCGAGGAAGGATCTGTTTGCGAAGGCGGGAGTGTAGGAGTAAGGAAGCTTAAGTAATTAGTTTTTAGTTGTAAGCAAGGCTTCCTGTCGTTGATCTTGCTTATAACTTAGAACTAAAAACTAACAACTTCGAAGAGACAGCAAGCTTTTAGAGGTTTGGAGATATGGCGGTAAAAGCAAGAAAACGGGCCAAGGCCGGATACATGATCAGCGCGGTGGCGGAGCTTTATAAGTTGCATCCGCAGACTCTGCGGCTGTACGAGCGGGTGGGATTATTGAAGCCTTCGCGGTCGCAGGGCAATACGCGGCTGTACACGGATTCGGACCTGGAACGGCTGGACGTGATTCTGAACCTGGCGCGAGATATGGGCGTCAACCTTGCGGGCATCGAGATTATTTTGAATATGCGCGACAAAATGATCGAGATGGAGCGGCAGATGGGCGAGTTTGCGCACGTGGTGCAGCAGGAGTTGTCGCGGCTGGCGTCCACCCAGGAAAATGTGCCGAAACACGCGATTGTGAAAGCGGGGCCGAAGATTCTGCGGTAGCGCGAAGTTGTCGAACCGTTTGAGATCAAGCCCTGATCCCTCCGCTCCGAGCTGCAAACTGCGCCGGCTCTCCGGTCGGGATGACAGTCTAAGGCTTGGTGATCTTGTTTACGTATACCGATTACCGCGAAGCGCCGGCGATGGCCGGCGTTTTCCTTTTTTGTACACAGATTTCCGAATGCCTGTTGATTGTGGAGTGCGATTCGCGGACGTATGATTAGTCGTGTGGAGTGCGGCGGCTTGTTTATCCTGAGTTTCGAAGGGCCGCCGCTTTTCGATCAAAAAACTTCCGAAAGATAATTGTTTTGGCTCGAGGTTAAAGCCGTAAAGCGGAAGCTGCGCTTCCGCACTCCAAAGGATGACGATGGCACGGGAAGATTGTGTGCATTGCAGTGGAACGGGATGGAAGATGGTGGCGCGGAAGGATGCCGTGCCGGGCAAGGTGGCGGTGCCGTGTGAATGCGGCATGGAAGAACGCGCCGAAAAGGTTCTGGACCGCGCGCGCATTCCAAAGCGCTACGAAGACTGCAGTTTCGAAAATTTCGAGACGGATCTAGAAGATGGAAAAAGCTATACGGCTCTAGCATCGGCCTCGTTGAAGCGCGTTGCCCTACTGACAAAGACCTTTGTTATGGAATATCCGGGAGGAACGCAAGCAGGGTTACTGCTCGTGGGCGGACCAGGTGTTGGCAAGACACATCTCGCGATCGCAGCCCTTAAAGAGTTTGTGGCGCGAGGCCACACAGGATATTTCTGCGAGTATGGCGCTTTGCTGCGAGAAATACAGAATTCCTATCGCGCCGACAATGAGCTCAATGAAATCTCGATCTTGCGTCCGATCCTTTCCTCGGAAGTACTTGTAATTGACGACCTCGGGTGCATTAAGCCGTCCGATTGGGTCCGAGATATGATCGGCTACATTTTGAATTCCCGTTACACAGATGCGTCACAAGATCTGACTCACGCAAAATGTACAATCATTACAACCAATTTCTCCGACGAATCGGAAGAGAAACAGGCGCAGCTTCCCAGCGGGAAATTTGTCGTGACGCGAAAAGAGACCCTGGTGGATCGGATCGGGCTACGCATGAGGTCACGGCTGTACGAAATGTGCAAGACGGTAGAAGTGAATGCCCCTGATTTTCGGAAAGAAGTCCGCCAAGCTGGACGCGCTCGTGCGTGAGTTCCGCCGGAGCGCGCCGTCACTCGTTACCCGCGCGCTTGAGATCGTTGCGCACAGGTTTACGACGACGTTTCAGAAAAGCGCTTGCCTTCTCTCTAGGTATCGCGACGTTCAAGTTCATTTTGGACTGGCTGGGTTACGGAGATCAGTATCGTTCAACGGGACAAATTCGTCCGTTGAGCGAAATCTGGTGGCATCTGCCTGTTCTGGCTTCGATCCTTTTGGCGCTTTTGCTGCTGTGGCCATGGCGGATGCGTATTTTGAACGGCGATTAAGCCAGCCTGAAGCGCCAAAGACCGTTTGATTGACACAACCTTTGGGCGGCGAGTATTCTTCTAAGGTTGCAGCGTTCCCCGCAACGTTGACAGCATCTAAGGTTACGTGACCGAGTGACGTTCCACGGCGCATCCAGAAGCCGACAGGGCGTTAACCCTCCTTGCTCTCCTCCAATCAGGATGTAGCAGGGATTGTATCGACCAAAAATAGGGATAGAGATCCCGGAGGCAGCCAAACATGTTTTCCGATAATGAAAACCCCGTATCGTCCGCAGCAGCAGCTCCCGCACCAGAAAACCAAGAAAACTCCAACAAAGAAACGCAACAGGCTGAAGCTCCGCACCAGGAGACTCCAGTAGCCAGCGCCGCTCCAGCGACGCCGGCTGCACCTGTAACTCCGCCCGTGAAGCCGGAAGAGGCTCATGCGCAAGCGGAAGCCCACGCGCAGAATACCGCCGTGGACGCCGAAGCAGCCGCTGCGGCCGAAGAAGCTGCGGGCGCGGAGGAAATGAGCAAGCTCATCGAGCAATACAGCGAGCCACAAGAGGTGGTCGCACAGAACGAAATTATTGAAGTAAAGGTAGTGGCGTACACCGAGCATGGCGTGGTGGTGGACATCGGCGGAAAGACCGAAGCGCTGATCCCCGCGGCGGAATTCGCGGAGTCCGATATTCCACGGCCCGATCCCAACTCCACGATCGAAGTGCAGCGCACGGGAGAAACGAAAGACGGCTTCGTCATCGTTTCGTACCAGAAGGTGCTGCGCCGCCGCACTTGGGAAAAAATCGAGGCGCAATACAAGGCCAAGGAAACCATCACGGCCAAAGTTGTAGACCGCATCAAGGGTGGCCTGGTGGTGGACATTGGCGTGCGTGCGTTTCTGCCCGGCTCGCAATACGATTTGCGCCCGACGCAAAACCTCGATGGATTGATGGGCCAGAACGTTCAGGTGCGTGTTACCAAGCTGAATCGCCGTCGCGGAAACGTGGTGGTAAGCCGGCGCGCGCTGCTGGAAGAAGAGCAACACGCCAAGCGCGCAGAGTTGATGGCCAACCTGACGGAAGGCCAGGTGATTCACGGCACGGTAAAGAACGTAACGGAATACGGCGCGTTCGTGGATCTGGGCGGGCTGGATGGCTTGCTGCACTTGACCGACTTGAGCTGGGGCCGCGTGCGGCACCCGAGCGACGTAGTAAAGCCGGAACAAGAGCTCGACGTAATCGTGCTGAAGTTCGATAAGGATAAGCAGCGCGTATCGCTGGGCCTGAAGCAGTTGACGAAGGATCCATGGGTCGACGCAGCGGAACGCTATCCTGCAGGCGGAAAGTACAAAGGCAAGGTAGTCGGGGTGGTGGATTACGGCGCATTCGTGGAACTGGAACAGGGCATCGAAGGACTGGTCCACGTGACGGAAATGAGCTGGCAGAAGAAAGCCGCGCACCCATCGAAGATCGTGAAAGCCGGCGAAGAAGTGGACGTGGTGGTGCTGGATATCAAGCCGAGCGACCGCCGCGTTTCGCTGGGCATCAAGCAGGCGCAGGCCGATCCCTGGCTGCTGGTGGCGGAGAAATATCCTGTCGGCACGGTGGTGACCGGCAAGGTGCGGAACATCGCGGAGTTCGGCGCGTTCATCGAGATCGAAGATGGCTTCGACGGGCTGGTGCATGTGGGCGATGTCAGCTGGACTGGCCGCGTGAAGAATCCGCACGAGGTGTTCAAGAAGGGCGAGCCCATCACCGCAAAGGTGCTGCGCATTGATCCGGAGAACCGCCGCGTGTCTCTGGGCATGAAACAGGTAAACGACATCTGGGGCGATTGGTTCAAATCGCACAAGGTGGGCGACGTGGTGAAGGGCAAGGTTTCGCGCATCGCCACCTTCGGCGCATTCGTGGAGCTAGGCGACAACATCGAGGGCTTGTGCCACAACACGGAAATCGAAGAACGCAAGCGCCGCGATGAGAGCGCTTCGAACTTCCGGCCGTCCACCGGACCGCTGAAGAGCGCGGGGCCGCTGGAGCCTAATAAGGAATACGATTTCAAGATCATCAAGATCAGCCCGGAATCGCGACGCATCGGGTTGAGCTACCGCGCGGCCGTGAAGCAGCAGGAGCGCAAGGAGATCGACCAGTACCGGGGCAACAAGTCGTCGTCGACCGCGACGATTGGCGATGTGATGAAGCAGAAGCTGGCGTCACGCTGAGCTAGCACGCGGCGGGGCGGCGACACGGGTTCATTCGTAAAATTCATTTACCTGCGGGCCATTTTAATGATACGAAGAGGGGCACCAATACGGGCGATGTCCCTCTAAGTCGCCTTGCTGCAAAGAGTTGTGTGACTGGCGGCGCGGTGCACCATCGAAGAGGCAGGGGAAGATGACAAAGCAACCCACGTTGACGAAGGCGGACTTGATCGAGGAAGTGCTACGGGTGACGGAACTTCCACGCAAAGAGTCCGAGACCATCGTCGAGACGATTTTCGAGAGCATCATCGACGCGCTGCAGAAGGGCGACAAGATCGAGATTCGCGGGTTCGGCAGCTTTCGCACCCGGCAGAGACGCGGGCGTATCGGGCGCAATCCCAAGACCGGGGAGAAAGTGGACGTACCGGCGAAGAAAATTCCGTTTTTCAAACCGAGCAAAGAGTTGAAGGATTTTGTGAATACTCCCGAGACCGGACACGGTGCGGGAGCTCCGGCGCAGAGCGAAGCACCGCATTCGTAGGCGATGGTTGTCGAGTTTAATGTTTGACGGGCGCCCCGAAATGTTCGGGGCGTTTTTATTTTGGAGTGCGGGAGCTTGCTCCCGCTTTTGCGGAGTAGGCGTTGAGACAGATTTTGCTGCGAAGCTGGATTTGGGTTGTGCGGCTCACACCGTAGAGCGGCGGCAAGCCGCCGCACTCCAAAGCGATATCTGATATCTTTCGAGCGCGAGGGCTAGGCCGATGGATTATCTTTGGACCCCGTGGCGCTACCAGTATATGGAGCAGGTCACGCAGGGGAAGCAGCCGGACTGTATCTTCTGTGATGCGCTAGAGCGAAACCAGGATGACTTGACGCTGATCGTCGAGCGCGGCAAGCACTCGTTCATTATTCTCAACCGGTTTCCGTATACCTCGGGGCATGTGATGATCGTGCCATATGCGCATGTAGCGGAGCTGGGGTTGTGCTCACCGGAAACGTTGCAGGAAATGATGGCGTCGGCGCAGCGCGTAGAAAAGGCATATCAAGCGGAGTACAAGCCCGACGGTATGAACCTGGGAATGAACCTCGGTCGCGCAGCCGGCGCTGGCGTAACCGGGCATCTTCATTTGCACGCACTGCCGCGGTGGTTTGGTGATTCGAACTTCATGACCGTTACAGGCGAAACGCGAGTGCACCCGGAAGACCTGGCGATGACCTACCAGCGACTGAAGAAGGCGCTGGCCTAATAGACTCCAGAACGGTCCTTGCACTAGAAGGCAAAAAGTGCGGTCTCGGTGGGCCTACTACGTTTTTCTTTTTAATGCTTCTCCAATATCGGCAAGAAAACTTCCAATGTCCTTGAAATCAATAGTAGTTGCCAACACCGCAATTTCCCTCGTCAATATTTGTTTTCCATCTAGAGATACGGTCAAAGTAATCATTTTCTTCAGATTGTCCATGTGTTTTTCTCCTCGCTCGCGCTGTCTTCTAAGCACGTTCGGTTCGGGAACGGAAATAAGACCTGCTCACTTTCACTCCTCGAAATCGTGCAAAACATTTCCTGCAAACGTCATCCCCAATCTCGCTTGCCTCCCCACGTTCCTAATCCCTGGCTTCCAGGTCCTCCGGCCTTCGGCACGTGAGTTCGGCATCATCAAAAATCGAAGGAGTTCACGCGGAACTGCTACTGCTTTGCGAGGGTCCGAAGCCATCCGAGAAACCCGAGTTCACTCCTGTCGGGGTCTCCTGTCCGACACGCGAACCAGGACCGACATCCACATCTCATACCCGCGCAATAAGTCGGTAAGACTGTATACAGGAAGGAATATCCGCATTTGTCGTCGCTGGTTCTTGCTACTTTCCACTCCGTTCCGTACCTCTGCCAGAGTTGGGCCACGAGTACTTGGTCGGTCGCCTTGAAAGACGGTATCTGTTTACAGTCGCCGTCGGCATCCAGGAAACTCAAGCGGTGTCCCCTTGTTAGTTCGGCCGCACATTTGCACAGTTTCGCGGAATGCCCAAACTGAGCGCAAAATTCGACGAATTCGGGATCGCAGCCGACCGTCTCCGCGATGTGGGTAGACAAGAGGAATCCACGTAGCAAGTAAACCCTCACAGCCTCGAACTGGTTCGCTCGTAAGCTGAATTCAGCTAGTGGATGATTGTCGATCACCGTTTCTGGGACCACTGTCATGACCGCCCGGTTTACCTCTTCAAACAGGTTCGTATCAATTGACCCACTACCCGCGCCGACGGGCGAAAGTGGAAGACCAAACAAGGCCTCGCAAACGTAGGCCACGTTGATCAGAGCCGGCTTGAAGGGGAAAAAATCTGCGGTTCCGAAAGTTTGCCAACCCAAGCGCGGGCGCCACGACTTTGTCTGCAGGAACTCAGGCGAGAATCGGGAGAAGAGAACCGATTCATTTCTTTCCAATGGAGACGGATTATTTTTCAAACAAAACCTTGTGGCGGTAGACCGTTCGTTGCCGCAGTGTCGGCTGCCGTACTGATCGAGCGGTATTTTCTTCACAATCAGTGGGTGCACGTTTTCCGCTTGAATTATTTCTCCTATGCTCTTTCGTCCTTGCTTTCTCGCAGTATCGCTGCTGCCATGTACAATCTCCAAAAACGGGATGCCGAAACGATAGCAATCTTCGATTCGGGCTCCGATTACCTTAATGGCGGTCCCTACGGAACAGCCGTGAACGTCAATACGATGGTAATCGAGCCACTGGTGATAGAACTGGTTGGGAGCGCCGATCATAAAGTCTTACAGTTAAGCATCACTTGCCTGTCACCCTCGAGTTTGTTCGTGCTGATCAGGTGCGTGCTTCAAGAACCTTCTGTGGCACACTCGCACCAGTTTACTGGAGGCGAAGCCTTAAAAACCAAGCTGGATATTCGCGTAAGGATGTAGCACAAAACTCATAAGAATGACATTTCCATTCGATCGCCTTGATTCAATGACAATCGACGGGACGAAGACTACAATCACTTTGAGGACAAATTTTAGGTTAGACGAGGGAAGCTGCGGTGAATCTGGAGCTTACTGAAGAACAACAACTGCTGCAGAAGACCGTGCGGGAGTTCGCGCAATCGGAAGTAAAGCTGCTGGCTAAGGAACTGGACGAAACCGGGAAATTCCCGCGCGATTTGATTGGCAAAGCGGCCGAGCTGGGGCTGACCGGCGTGGCTTTTCCGGAAGAAGAAGGCGGAGCCGGTTTCGACCATATCGGCTATTCCATCGTGATTGAAGAAATTTCGCGGTGTTGCGCTTCCACGGGCGTGATTCTGAGCGTGCAGAATTCCCTTTTCTGCGATCCCATTCATCGATACGGTACGGCTGAACAAAAGGAAAAGTTTTTGTTGCCCTTTGCGCGCGGAGAAAAAATCGGCTGCTACGCGCTGACCGAACCGCAAGCCGGCTCGAATGCGGCGGCGTTGCAGACCAAAGCCGTTCAGAAAGGCGATACGTACGTACTCAACGGAACCAAGGCGTGGATCACCAATGGCGGAGCTGCGGATGCGGCGATTGTTTACGTAAACACCGATCCAGCCAAGGGAGAAAAAGGCATCACCGCGATTGTGGTGGAAAAGGGCACGCCCGGTTTCAAAGTCGGTAAGGAAGAAAAGAAGCTGGGCATTCACGCTACGGCATGCAGTGAACTGGTGTTCAGCGATTGCATGGTTCCGCTCGCGAATCGCATCGGGAACGAGGGCGAAGGGTACAAGGTGGCGCTTTCGACGCTGGACGGGGGACGCATCGGGATCGCCGCGCAGGCGACCGGCATTGCACAAGGCGCGTTTGACGCGGCGTTGAAGTGGTCGCAGGAACGTATGGCGTTTGGCCACCCGATTTCGCAGTTCCAGGCGATTCAATTCATGCTGGCGGATATGGCTACCGAAATTGACGCGGCGCGACTGCTGGTGCGCAAGGCGGCATGGAAGCAGGATAGTGGTGCGCGATTCAGTCTGGAAGCCGCGACGGCAAAATTGTTCGCCAGTGAAATGGCCACGCGGGTGACCCACAAGGCCATTCAGATTCACGGCGGCTACGGATATAGCAGGGAGTATCCAGTCGAGAGAGCGTATCGCGACGCGCGCATCACCGAGATTTACGAAGGCACCAGCGAAATCCAGCGCCTGGTGATTGCCAGTTGGGTGCTTCGCAACTAGAACGTATTAGGTAGCTAGAACGTCATGACGCGGATTTGCTGTTAGCCGTTTGCAGACCAACCCGCCAGAATTCCATCGGTTGTTTCCCGCACCCTCCCGAATAATCGAATGAGCGTACCTGTCAGGTATTTAATTGGAGGACTCGCCCGCCCAGGCGAACGAAAGCATGTTCGAAAGTGTTTTGCTCGATTCCGCAATTGTCATTGGACTTTTTCATCTCGCGATACCTGTTGTGGTGCGAGCTACGTACCGGTTTTCCGCGCGTTGCAAAGGCGCCCGTCTGAGCGTGAATCAATTGCCACGAGAGGTCGCCGACGTAATCGCGTCGCGCATGCCCCCGTTGGAGGCGCTTGGATTTCACATCGCAGGTTGCAGCGATTTCGGCCAGCTCACAATGGAAACCCGGACGATTGTGGCAACTTTCACGCATGGCCAAACTCAGGAATCGGCAAATATTTGGCTTTCCGTTACGGCAGGCAAGCTGTCCTCTTATTTGGAATTCTCCACGCAGACTCCCAGCGGCATATCGTTGGAGACAAATTCGAATGGAATTCTGCCGCTTGCTCCTGAAAACGAAGAGATTCGGGTGTTCCGCTTTCCAGAAATCTCGGGGGCTGCGCAGTTGTATCGAGTCCACCGGCAGATTGTGACCAAGTACACCGACGGTCAGTGGAGAAGGCCGGAATCGCAGGGCGATGCGATCGGACGCATAGCGCAAACGATCGAGAGTTACGCCCCGCGCCTGTGCGAACTGGGTTTTCTTCAACTGGCGAAAAGCGGGGAATCGTACCGCCTGACGTGGAAGGGCGCGTTTCGCGTGGCCTGGAATGGAATCTGGCCTATCTCCGCGATCCGCAGAGCCGTCGTGCGGTATGAGATGAAAAACGAATTGCAGTCTTTGGAACTTCACGGGGTAACCCGCCTGCAGAAAGCCTGATTTTCCCTCTCCAACGGCCGTGCCCAAAGCAGTCAACACAGCGACGTAGTATCCTGACGAGGTGCTGGAACTGGACTCGGGCCTCGAATTCAATCCCGCTAGCGATGCAGAATTCTTTTCGCTTCTCCCCGCAAAGCCGGGGGTTTGCCTGATTTCCGCGCATCAGACGAACGCCGAACCGTATTTGATTCGCACGGCGGATTTGCGCCGCCGCCTGCAGCGATTGCTGGGTCCGCCTGACCCGGCCACCAAGCGTTTGAATTTGCGGGAGTTTGCTCGCGAAGTGCGCTACCGGCAAACCGCCTCCGCGTTTGAACAAACTTTGACGTATTACCAGCAGGCGCGGCAGTTTTTCCCAACACGTTACCGGGACATGATGCGCGTGCGCCCGGCGGCAGTCTTGAAGGTGAGCCTCCGGAATGCATATCCGCGCTGTTTCGTAACGCGGCACATTTCCGTGGACGAACGTGGCTCACCCAATGCGGGGGCGTTCTATGGACCTTTTGCGTCACGACGTTCCGCAGACGCATTCGCGGAGAAGTTTCTGGATCTTTTCAAAGTACGGCGCTGCCAGATCAAAATCCGCCGCGATCCAACTTTCCCGGGCTGTTTGTATTCGGAAATGAAAATGTGCCTGGCGCCATGCTTTGCGGGCTGCTCAAAGGAAGAGTACGACGTGGAGGTAAGCCGGCTGGTAAGCTTTCTGGATACCGGTGGAAATTCCCTGCGCGCGGCATTCGAACAGGAGCGAGAGCGCGCCAGCGACGACCTCGATTTCGAAAAAGCCGCGTCGGTCCACAAGAAAGTCGAAAAACTGGACGAAGTGCTTCGGGGGAGCAGTGAACTTGCGAGAAGAATTCAGGATCTGGACGCGGTGATTCTGCAGCGCGGCGGAGACAAGAAAACCATTGGATTATTCGCGGTAAGAGCCGGGAAAATCGCGGAGCCTTTCTTTCTGCGGTTCGAAGCCACCAGCCAGCCGGCTTCCGCAGAGGAAACGGTGCGCGATTACCTGGAAGGAATCAGCAACCAGGAACTACCACGCGTGAAAAATTCGCGGCAAACTGGGCGCGAACTGGGAGAGCATCTGTGGCTGGTGGCGCGGTGGTTTCACAGCAATCCGCGCGATGGAGAAATTTTCTTTCGGGACAAGGATTGGCCATACCGGCGTATTCTTCGCGGTTGCACGCGCTTGCTTTCGCCGAAGAAAGAGACGCCGGAACAGACTGGCGTGACCGGCGCAAATTCCAATAGCGAGGAACGTAAATGAGCCACGGGGCGACAGCAGAGGGCACCAAGCGGTATGCGGACAAATTCCAGGGCCATGCGGCACCGGGACACTTCCGGCAGGCGCAGGGGCTAACAGTTTCTTCGCTGGGCGTCGGCACGTATCTGGGCCAGCCAAACGAAAGCACCGACGCCAGCTACGCGGCCGCGATTGTCGCCGCAGCGGAAGTGGGCATCAATCTATTCGATACCGCGATCAATTACCGGTTCATGCGCAGCGAGCGCAGTGTGGGAACGGCGTTGAAGGTGCTGGCGAACAAGGGATTCAAGCGCGACGAGTTTGTAGTCTGTACAAAGGGCGGCTACCTTACACCAGACGGAGCGATGCCGCCGGATCCGAATCAATACTTTTTTGAGGAATACATCCAGAGAGGCGTGTTGACCGCAAAAGAAATTGCGGGAGGTAGCCATTGCATGGCCACGCGTTTCCTGGAGAACCAGCTTGCGCGAAGCAGAAAGAATCTTGGCGTCGAATGCGTGGACGTCTACTATCTGCACAATCCGGAATCACAGCTGACCGACGTCGCGAAGGACGAGTTTCTGAAGCGTATTCGGCAGGCATTCACTTTTCTGGAGTCCGCCGCGGGACGCGGTCAAATCCAATTTTATGGGTTGGCCACCTGGAACGGATTCCGCGAACAGGGAAAGTCCAGCGAGGCGATGCAGATGGAGGAGTTTGTACGCATCGCGAAGGAAATCGCTGGAGAACAGCATCGCTTCCGCTTCGTACAGCTTCCTTACAACCTGGCGATGACCGAGGCGCTGACATTGGGCAATCAGAGCGTCGCGGGACAATCGAAGACCATGATGGAAGCCGCGAGTGAGCTGGGTGTAACGCTAGTAGCGAGCGCTTCGCTACTGCAGGGTCAGGTGGCGCAGAATCTTCCGTCATTTGTGGCCGACGCGCTGGGGCTGGACAACGATGCCGAACGTGCGTTGCAATTTGCGCGATCTTCGCCCGGGATCACCACAGCGCTAGTAGGAATGGCGCGCACGGCACATGTGGAGGCCAACGGAAAATTGGTGCAAGTAGAGCCGGCGGGCGTGGCGGAGTTCAGTAAGTTGTTTGAGCGGGGTGAAGGAGCGTAAGACAAGAAGAATTCAAAAACGCCCGCCTCAGAGGGCGGCCGCTACACAAGGTGCTTAAGAACTAAGCGTCGTCCCGGATGGAAAGCTCGGGGTGCTTTCCGAGCAGCCAGGTTGTGATGGCACTGTCGAGTTCCTGGAGATGGCCGACAAAGAAATGGTCAGCGTTTTCGACCATGACCAGCCGATTTTCTCCCGGTAGTCCAGCAACCAGCGATTCTACTTTGGCGCGCGAGCCGAATTTGTCGTTCGCTCCGTGGACGAACAGCTTGGGTTTGGCGCACTCGTGCAAATAGCGGAAGTCCGAACCGTTCACCGGAATTCCCAAGCCGATCAATTCTTTCACGCGCGAATCGGCGCAACCGACACGGAGTCCTACCCAGCTGCCAAAACTAAATCCGGCGACAAGGAGAGGAGTGTTGGGAAATTCCGTGGCAAGAAAATCTACCGCGGCTTTTACGTCGCCTTCTTCTCCGTGACCTTTGTCGTGTGTACCGCCGCTCAAACCCGCTCCCCGAAAATTGAAGCGTAGGACCGGATCGCCGGCCGCATCGAGGGATTTCGCCGCCTGGTAAACAACTTTATTGTGAAGCGTGCCGCCGAACAGGGGATGCGGATGGCAAACGACCGCAGCCAGCACCGGCGCTGTGGCGCGAATCGGAGTCCAGAGAATCGATTCGAGTCTCCCAACCGGTCCATCGAGAAAAAAAGTTCGTGAGTCGTGCGCAGTCGGCATGTACGGGAAGGCCCGTAGGGAGTGTACCCGAAAGCAAATGTGTGCCGGCAATATAGGAGCCGTAAACTGGAATCGCGAATATAAAGGCTTTTCGCGATGGTTCTATACCTCCCACTACGGAAACAGTGCGTACTAGACCCACGATTTCGCGCATTTCGCATTGCGGTTTCGCGGACCGGATGCTACTTTTGCCCGAGTTGTACGCAGACAGGGGGCCCGTGTGGGCGATCTTTCCGACCGACGCGAAGCGCGACGCTTTGTGATGTCCTTACCCGTACGCGTCTTGCCGCGCGACAACAACAGTCCGGAACTCAAAGCGCAAACACGCGATGTCAGTTATCGCGGACTTTATTTTCATGCCGACGCGAGATTTGAAAAAGGCAGTGAAATTGATTTCGTACTGACCTTGCCGCAGCAGATCGTCTCCGCTGGAGACGTCAATATCAAGTGTCACGGAAAGGTAGTTCGCGTGGACACCAGCGACAACGGCAGGATGGGTGTCGCAGCGCGCATCGAGCGTTACGAGTTTGTGCCCGCCCGGGCTTCCGCCGCCTGAGGAACGAGCCGCTCCCGAACCCCGACCCACGGTCTATCGTTCCCCCTTATTTTTCAATCCGCGTAGAATAAGACGTGCACAGCCGCGGTGCGCTCAGACTGCGGCTATCAGGGGATTCAGGATGTACCACTACAATCCAACGCAGGCGCTGGAAGAATTGCAGGAAGAAGCGCTCTTGCCGCACCCGGTGAAGTTGCGGGACATGATCCTTCGAAATAAATTGGGACCGCAGGATGCGCAAGTGCTGAACCAGGAATTCCAGGACTACCTGACACGCTTCGGAGAATTACAGAAAGTGGCGCGCGGGATCCTGGAGAAACTGGCGACCGGTCAGCGCAAGTCCGCATGAACCAAAGCCACGCGTTATGAGACGTAAAACACTGTTGATTGATGCCGACGATACACTCTGGGAAAATAATGTTTTTTTCGAAAAGCTGATCGAAGATTTCATCACGCTGGTCGAGCCCTGCGGGTACAGCCGCGCTTATATTCGCCACATCCTGAATGAGACGGAGCGCAAGAATATCCGGCAGTACGGCTATGGAGTGCGAAGTTTCGGACGCTCGCTGGAAGAAACATACCTGAAGCTGGCGGACCAGATGGCGCAACGCACCATTCTAGCGCAGGTACACACGCGGGTCGTGGAACTCGAACGGACACCCCCGAAGATTTTGGATGGAGTGCCAGAAACCCTTGCGTACCTGACCGAGAAGCACCGCTTGATCCTGTTTACGAAGGGTGAACCCGCGGAACAAGCCGCGAAAGTAGAACGCTCCGGGCTGCAGGGGTTTTTTGAGGCCATTGAAATCGTTTCGGAAAAGGATTCGAAAACCTACACGGCGCTGGTGAACAAACACAAAATCGTGAAAGCGCACGGCTGGATGATAGGCAACAGCCCGCGCAGCGACATCAACCCCGCGATGGCTGCGGGATTGAACGCGGTGTACATACCTCACGTCAACACCTGGCAACTCGAGCACGAAACGGTGATTGCGGGTTCGGCGAAGCTGGTAATCCTGCCGGAGTTCCGCGAGTTGCGGAATCACTTCTAGCGCCAGTAAGAGAGACACAGAGAGTATCGTTCGGGGGATTGCGGGATGAGCGCAACGGTGAGCGGGCCGAGAGTCGCGGTGGTCGGCGCAGGCGCAGTGGGCGGTTATTTTGGCGGGATGCTGGCGCGCGCGGGAGCGCCAGTGGTGATGATCGGCCGGCCTGCATTCGTCGCGTCCGTGAGGAAGGACGGCTTGCTGTTGGACACTGTGAATTTCCGCGAGATCGTTCATCCGGAAGTGTCAACCGATGTCGCTGCGGTGGCCGGTGCAAATTTTGTGTTGTTTTGCGTGAAGGCCACCGATACCGCCGCGACCGCCAAAGAACTGGCGAAGCACATTGCGCCGGGCGCGATTCTCGTGAGCCTGCAAAACGGCGTGAACAATGTAGAGGAGATCCGCGCGGCGTCTGGTTTAGAGGCGCTGGCCTCCGTGGTTTACGTGGCGGCAGCGGTGGTAGCGCCGGGACAAATCAAGCATTTGGGACGCGGCGATCTTGTCGTTGGGCCAGCCAACAAGAAAACGGAGTCGGTAGCGAAGTTGTTCACGGATGCAGGTGTGCCGTGCCGGATTTCTGATAATCTCGCGGGCGAGTTGTGGACGAAGTTGATCTGGAACTGTGCGCTGAACGCGATTTCCGGGCTGGGTAAAGTGACCTATGGCGAAATTGTGAGCAATCCGGATGCACGCCGCCTTGTGGAGGAGCTCGTCGATGAGGTCCTGGCCGTGGCCAAGGCAAAAGGAATTCACCCGCCCGGGCTGGAGGATCCAAAAGTTGCGCTTGCGGGGGCGTTTAAAGTTGCGGAACAAATGAGCGGAACCCGTTCATCGACCGCGCAAGATATGGCGCGTGGCAAACGAACAGAGATCACTTCGTTGAATGGATATATTGCGAAACAGGGTGCAGAGCTTGGCGTTCCCACGCCGGTGAATCAGGCGCTGTACACGCTGGTGCGGTTGCAGGAAGCGAATTTTCCGCAGGACTAGCGGCGTTCCGGGGCGTGGAACGGGATGTGAACGATAGCTTCGAGGGCAACGGCTTGCCCGTCTTTGGTTGCTGGTTCGAACTTCCACTGACCGAACGCCTGAACAGCGTTGGCATCGAGCTGATCGTCTACTCCGCGCACGAGCTGGATGCTATCCACGCTGCCATCCGGGCGGATCACCCCGTAGAGAATTACTTCGCCTTCGACATGATCTTCCACCAGCGTTTGCGGGTACTTAGGATCCACTTTCCGCAGTGGCACCGGGGCGTTCACATCGCCGGCGCGCGATACGCCAGGAACCAGGCGCAACTCGGAAAACCGGATCACCCAACTGCCGGTGGCGCTGTTTACGTTCGGCATGTTCACGTTCATGGTGTAGATGTGCCGCGAAGCAAAAATTTGTTCGGGTTTCGCGCCGGGCGGCAGGGCCGTGAAGTTCGGTGGGCCGCTGCGCACCGGCTCTTCTTCCCCGTTGGGATCCTGACGCTTAACGGAAGGGATGGAGCGAGACAAATTCAGTTTTCCGGAAGCAAGTCCCGAGGCCGCCGCGTTCGGTTTCGGGTTGCCGCCGCTGATCGTAATGCCGATGGAATTGTTGCCCGTCGTGGAACTTGCGGACGCTCCGGCTCCCGTTCCGCCGGCCTTGCCTTCCGGGGACATGGCGACGCGAGCCGCAAGATTTCCCTGAGGTGGCGCAACCGGTGCGGCAGGACCGGGCGTGGAAGAAAGCGCGATAAACGTTCCGCTGGATCCCGTCTGAACGGCGGCGATGCCAGGATCTTCCGGTGCAGCGGGCGGTTGGCCATCCTGTGTTTTGGACGCTAGACGGGGCGCGACGCCGGCATTCACCACAAGCTTCGGCCGCGCCGGTCCGCTTGTCGATGCAGCAAGGTTCAGCTCGGCGATGTGCTGCTCCTGATTCGTGATTTCCGGAACCGGAGTGTCCCGCGTAGCGATGGTCTTGGCTTCGCGCGGACGAAGCCGGGTAATGGTTTGCGGGTCAATCGCAATGCGCGGGCGGGCCGGGGTTTGCACGGAAGCAATCTGGACGATGTTGGCCATATCCAGAAGGAATTTTGGCACTTCCGGCGGCGCCTCGGAATTCACCAGCGTTTGCCGGGGATGCGTGGGGCGGATGGGATCGGTGTGGATCCGCTGGCGGGGGTGAAACGCTTCGGGCTCCGGCGTGGCCGACGCGGACTCGGATTTTGTTGGCGTGTGATGCTTCTCGCGTGGAGCGTTGAGCAGCGGGAGGTCTTCCACCGGGCCGGACCAGGTGAGTTGAGTATTGTCAAACGCAGGGTTATGCCGTGGAACCGAAGAGAATGGCGACCAGGGCAGCTGAAACAGAATGACGTGCAGCAGTGCGGCCATCAGGAACGTCCAGCGCTCCATCCCACCCAACAGGCTGTCTTGGCGGAAAATTTTCAGTGCCGGCTGGCCTTCTTCGGCCGGCACCCGCTGGAACAGCACCGGGATGCTACTGAAGAAATTCTGATGGAAGCTGCTCCAGTCGATGGCGAAGCGAGGTTCCACCGCACCGGGCAGGTCGGTAGACGAGCGTGCGGCCTCGGTCTGGCCTAGAAGGTCGAACGGGTTACTGTAAAACGATGTTGCCATGAATCCTTAAATTATAGCGTGACCCGTTAGTTTTTTGCCTTGAGAAAGGCTGATCTCTTAGACGGGGCGATTCCCGACTGTGTGCTGGGTGCACTAGGACATAGATGAAGATAGCGCGTGAGGGGTTTACTGGGAATGGTGAACTTCCCTGGGGCCGGAGGTGTAAAACGTGAGGCTGGCGTCTCCCTGCTGCAGGGTTCGGGCCGCGTGCAAGCGGCCTTGGGTCTCGGGAAGATCGAAGGAGCGGCGATGTTCGGCGATGACCAGGCCACCACCTGGATTCAGCACGGGCGTGTCTCCCAGAAAAGCCAGTATCTGCTCGTACTCGTAGGCAGCGGCGTAGGGCGGGTCCAGGAAAATGATATCGAACGCGAGGGAATCGGCACTCTGTTCGGCCGCCAGTTTCTGCAACCCGCGAATGGCGTCGATGGGAAGAACCCTTGCACCGGAACGAATTTCCAGTAAATCCAGGTTCTTACGAATGAGCTCCGCGGTGGGGCGATGATTTTCGATGAAAATCACTTCCTTTGCCCCACGGCTGATTGCCTCGATGCCGATCGCGCCAGTGCCCGCGAAGAGGTCGACGAAGCGGCTATCCGCGATGCGATCTTGAAGAACATTGAAAAGCGTTTCCCGCAGGCGGTCGCTGGTGGGGCGCAGCGTCAGGCCCTTAGGGCTTTTGAGCTGGCGGCTACGAAATGTTCCGGCGATGATGCGCATGAAGGATTCGTCGGCCAGGCGTCAGCCGATGCGAGCGAGATGATAGCGCCTTTGCCATTCCGCGGGTAGCACGCGAAGTGTGCGCTGCAGTTCCGATTTCTGCGAAGGCTCTTCCGCGAGCACGAACGCTTCCTTGCGCGCAAGTTCCAGGATGTCGCGATCGCGCATCGGGTTGGCGACATGGAATCCGAGTTCTCCAGATTGACGCGTACCGAAAAATTCACCTGGCCCGCGAATCTGCAAATCCGTCTCGGCGATTTCGAAACCGTTGTTAGTGCGGACCATGGTTTCCAGGCGGGCCTGCGCGTCTTCGGTCATACGCCGTGGGCCGATCAGGACGCAATGGGATTTTTGCGCGCCGCGTCCGATGCGGCCGCGCAATTGGTGGAGCTGTGCGAGGCCGAAGCGCTCGGCGTGTTCGATGATCATAACGGTGGCGTTGGGAACGTCCACGCCAACTTCGACGACCGTGGTAGCGACGAGAATCTGCACCTCGTTGCGACGGAATTGTTGCATGACGGTTTCTTTTTCTTCGCTAGAGAGGCGACCGTGAAGAAGACCGAGCTTCAACTTTGGAAAGACCGCCTTGGAAAGCCTCTCGTACTCCTTGATCGCCGCTTTCAGTTCCAGTTTCGATTCCTCGATCACCGGATAAACGATGTAGCCCTGATGGCCGGCTTGCACTTCGCGGCGCAGCGATTCCCAGACCCCGGGGAGATGATTCTCCGTGGTGAGCCGCGTTTCGATGGGAGTGCGGCCGGGCGGCAGCTCATCAAGGATGGAAACGTCCAGATCGCCATACAGCGTGAGCGAAAGCGTGCGTGGAATGGGCGTGGCCGTGAGTACCAGGACGTGCGGCGCGTGTCCGTGCTTGGCGGCTTTGTCCATCAGGCGCTTGCGCTGCAGGACGCCAAAGCGGTGCTGCTCGTCCACCGCGACGAAGCCGAGGCGCTGAAACTCAACGTTGTCTTCAATCAGCGCGTGCGTTCCGATAACCAGATGCGCTTCGCCATTGCGGATCCTTTCGAGTGCCGTCGTTTTCTCCGCGTACTTCAATCCACTGATAAGCAATTCGACGTTGTAATTGCCCGGACCGAGGATGCGGCGCGCGGAGAGGAAATGTTGTACCGCGAGAATTTCCGTGGGCGCCATTAGCACTGCTTGGCACCCGTTTTCGATGGCGATGACCGCCGCTTGCATGGCGACGATCGTTTTTCCACTGCCTACGTCACCCTGTAGAAGCCGATTCATGGGCGCGGGCTTTTCGAGGTCGGTGGCAATTTCGGCGAGGACGCGCTTCTGCGCTCCGGTGGGCTTGAAGGGCAGGATACGCTTCAACGCCTCGCGCACTTTGTCTTCGCGAACGCGAAAGGCGATGGCGTTTTCTTTGCGTTCGTTTTTGCGGCCGAGCGCCAGGCTTAGCTGGTAGAGAAAAAATTCCTCGAAGATCAGTCGCTGCTGTGCGGGAGAGCGGAACAGATTCAGCGCATCGAGCGACTCTCCGGCGGCCGGAAAATGCGCGTGTATCAGCGCATCGCGCCGGGAAGGCAGTTTCAGTTTTTCGCGCAGGCCCGCGGGAAGTATGTCGGGAATTTGGTCTTCAAGATTCTGCAGCGTGCCGTAAATCGCGCGTCGAATCATGCGCGAGCTAAATGTGCCGATAGCTTCGTAGATGGGCACGATGCGGCCCATTTCCGTGGAGTCCACTCCCTCGGCGCTGAGCACTTCGATTTGCGGATTCACCATTTCGCGCCTAGCAGGGCGCAGCCTGTCCACTTCCACCTTGCCGTGAAGAATCAATTCCTGGCCGGGTTTGAGACGGCCCTCCAGATATCCGCCGTGAAAAAACTTGCAAGGCAACGAGCCAGAATCGTCCTGCACCAGCAAATGGTAAATAGCGTCACGGCCGAACATGCCGCGAACGGCCTGACCGCTCATCACCCGCGCGCGCAAGGTGTAAATACCGAATGGCTGGACATCCTTGATCTTGGAAAAATGGATGCGGTCTTCGTAGCGGAACGGCAGGTGGTAAAGCAGGTCTTCCAGCGTGTGGATGCCGCGTTCGGCGAGGACCTCGGCGCGTTGCGGGCCGACTCCTTTCACCATTTGCACGTTGGTTTGCAGGCTGACGGACATGCTCTCTTCTTTTATATCATTCGCGCCGCGAACCGCCGAATAACCGCCGTTTTTCGTGAAACTTGCGCTGCCGCCCTGCGTATCGGTAGAGTGTGCGTCTGCGGTCCCCCGCGACACGGAGGGTTCCTTTGGCAGATGCCCGGTTAAACGGTTCGGAAAAGCGCGCGCTGATTTTATGGATTTTGTGCGGCATCATCGGTGCCGTATTCGCGCAGAAATATTTTCTGCAGGCGTTCCCCGAAGCGTCCGTTGATTTTAAGATCTCGCGCAACGAAGCGCAGAATCGCGCCAAAACTTTCCTGCAGGCTCTTGGCGAGAATCCCACCGGGTATCAATCCACCATCGATTTTGGCGTGGACGAAACCGGCAAGACCTATCTGGAACGCGAACTGGGCCTGAAACAGGCGAACCGCCTGATGGCCAGCGATCTGGACCTCTGGTATTGGGAAGTACGCTTCTTCAAGCCGCAGCAGGAGGAAGAGTTTCGAATACAGATCAGCCCGGCCGGGAAAGTGGTGGGCTATCAACACAAGGTTCCCGAGGCGCAAGCCGGGAAATCGCTGACTCGCGAGGAAGCACAGGCGGATGCAACGCAATTCCTTGAGAAGAATGTCGGCGTGGACCTAAACCGGTGGAACTTCTTGCCGGAAGAGGCTAACTCCGTAACGCGTCCGAAGCGTCTGGACTGGTCATTCACCTGGGAAAGAAAAGACTTTAAGGCCAAGGACGCGCCGTACCGAATTTCGGTGCAGTTGCACGGCGACAAAATCGGCGGCACACAGGAATTTCTACAGGTACCCGAAGCGTGGAAGCGCGACTACGCGCATTTGCGTTCCACGAATAATTTCTATGGGACGATCGCGCTGATTCCGTTCGGGTTTCTGCTGGGTGGCGCGCTGTGGCTGGCTCTTTCGTTGACGCGACGTGGCCAGACGAGCTGGAGCGCGGGTTGGAAGGTCAGTGCGGCGGTGGTCACCATCTATGTCCTGATGGAATTGAATCAGTGGGATAGCCATCGCGCGAACTACGACACCCACGATGCGTACAGCACGTTTATCCTGCTGAGCGTGCTGGCGGTGCTGGTTTTGGCGCTGCTTCAATTCGCGCTGCCAATCCTCTTGAGTCTTCCCTCGGGTGAGCCACTGTATCGCGCGGCACAGCCGGACAAGTTGCGGTTGACGAAGGCGTTTTCGCTGCGCGGGCTGCGTTCGAAAGAGTTTTTTTGTGCCGCAGTCGTGGGCCTGTCGATGGCGGCCGCGCACATTGGCTCCATCGTGGCCTTCTACATGATCGGGAGTCGCCTGGGTGTATGGGCACCGCAGGACGTGAACTATAGCGACATTGTGAACACGTCGTTTCCGTGGATCGCAGGTATAGCAATCGGCGTAGTGGCCGCGACCAGCGAAGAGTTCCTGTTCCGTCTGTTCGCAATTCCCTTCCTTCACAAACTGACCGGCTCGCGCGTTCTTGCGGTGATTTTGCCTGCGTTTTTCTGGGGATTTCTTCATAGCGCCTATCCGCAGGAGCCGGGCTACATTCGCGGCCTGGAAGTGGGGCTGATTGGAATCGTGGCCGGACTGGTCATGCTGCGCTGGGGGATTGCGGCGACGTTGATCTGGCACTACACCGTGGACGCCACGCTGGTCGGAATGTTCCTGATTCGCTCTGACAATTTGTATTTCAAAATCTCCGGCATCGTGGTCGGCCTCGCGGCGCTGGCGCCACTGGCGTTCTCCGGCGTGACGTACCTGCTGCGCGGGAGCTTCGAGCAGGTGGACGACCTGCTCAATTCCGCGGTGCCAAAGCCAGAAATCGATCTGCAGCAACCGATTCGCGAAGAGCAAGCGGTTGTGGCAAGCAAGCGCTACACCCCGTTATCCGCCGGAACCATCGGGTTCCTCGCGCTGGCGCTCGTGGTGGGCGGTCTGCTGGCCTGGCGAGTGAAGCACGAATCCATCGGTGATTATCTTCGCGTCAGTGTGGACAGCCATGCGGCTCTCGAGCGCGCAAACGCAGTGCTCCGCCTGCACGGCATCGATCCGCGCAGTTATCGAAACGCGGCAACGATGCTGGACACGACCAGTCCCGCTACGAACGAATTTCTGCGACGGCGGATGCCGGTGGCGGAGATTAACAAAATTTACGCGCAACCTGTCCCCGGTGCGCTGTGGCGAATACGATATTTTCGCGATTTGCAGCCGGAAGAGTACGCCGTGACGCTGCGCCCTGATGGAAGCGTGCATGCATTCCGTCACACGCTGGCCGAAGAAACCAAGGGCGCGAATCTGAGCAAGGAAGACGCACTGGCCATAGCCCAGAAATACTTGACGGAACAAAAGCAGATTGATCTGAGCGGCTGGAAGCTGGTGGACGCAAATTCCGAGAAACGCCCCAACCGCACGGATCACTCCCTGACCTGGCAGCAAAACGCGCCGCTCGATCCGGAGACAAAGAGCTCAACGGCAGGATCCGCGGAAGACCATGCCTATGCGCGGATGGATCTGGAAGTTCTCGGCGATCAGCCGGCGAATTACAGAACCTACGTAAAGATTCCCGAAGAATTCGAACGCCAGCAACAGGATCGTACCCTGGCTCGAGCACTGGTGCTCGTCGGCCAAATCATTGTTTACGTGGGGCTCGTGGTGGCGGTGCTGGTGTTTTACTTCAAGCGCCTGCGCGCGCAACCCCCGGTTCGCGTGCCCTGGCGGCGTTTGATGTACACGGGCCTCGCGGGACTCGCCTTCTTCGTGTTGAGTTTCCTTTTGGGACGTGGAATCCCGGCGCTGTTGGCCCAATATCCCACGTCCATGCCGATGCGATTGTTCCTTGCCACCTCCGGAGTAGGCATATTCATTCTCGCTGTGCTGGTTCTGGGTGGTGTGGTTTTACTCTTCGGCCTGGCCTGGCACTTTGCGGCGCGAGCGTACGGAGAAGATGCGATGCCATCGTGGTTCGCAATGCCCGGTGTGTATTACCGCGATGCATTCTTGATTGGGGCATGCGGGACCGCAGCGTTGATCGGCTTGGAAAAATTGTTGGCGGTGATCAGCGAGCACTGGTTCACAGTGCATCGAGGAACGCCGGCAAGCTTCGGAGATTCGTTCGATGCCATCCTGCCGGCGGCAACGATCCTTGGTTCAATTCTGATGCGCGCACTTTTCTATACCGGAATTTTTGCCTTGGCGGCCGCGTTTCTTGGAGCGGAACTGCGGGTGCGCTGGTTGCGTCTGCTGTTGTTTTTGGCGCTCGCGGCGGCCCTGGTCTCGGGCTGGGGCAACGGCGCCGACTTCCTGAAAAAGTTCCTGGTGTCGTGCGTGCTGCTGGGTTTCGCGGTGTTTGGGATTCGCTGGGTGGCGCGGTTCAATTTGTTGGGTTGGTTCCTGGTGGCCGCTTGCGTGGGGCTTGTCGGCGGGGCGTCGCAGCTGCTCACGCAGCCAAATACCTTCTACCGGACTGAAGGCTATATCGTGGTGGCGGCGATCATCGCACTCTTGGGATGGCCTATGCTGGCCTGGCGGCTCAGCGGAAGCAAAACAACACCTGCTGTAAGCCAATCAGAGAAATAGTGCTTGCGGCATCCAGAGCCGCACGCGCATCCTAGTGGCAGTGGTGGACCCGGCCGCGAGTGGTCTGGGAGTCCCGCAGTGCTTACGGAGGGGCGTAGCCTGCGTCCAATAGAATATCGGTAGTGTAGCCTCATCTATCGGTGATTGCCGGTGGTCTATCGTCTTCGGAAGTAGTGGAATAGACCGAAATCGGCAAAGAGAAAGCGAATATGCCGTCTCCCCGTTGGGCCTTGGCTGTTGCTAATCAGACTGGCCAATCCGGCACCTGTGGTGCCGCTGTGGCCACGGTGATCCCATTGGCCAAACTAGAGGAGCGCGCACTGGTAGAGGAGGCGCAGGCGGGTAACCGTCAAGCCTTCGAAGAGTTGGTGCGCATCTACGACCGCGACGTCTTGCGGCTGGCCTTGAACCTGATGAAGCGCACCGAAGATGCGCGCGACGTTTACCAGGAAGCCTTCCTGAAAGTTTACCGGAATCTGCACAGGTTCCGGTTCGAGTGCAGCTTCTACACCTGGCTGTATCGCATTGTCACTAACGTTTGCCTCGATCATTTACGCCGCCGGCAGTCGCGCCCGGAAGATCAGGCGCCGGAGTCGCACTCCGCCAGCTACGAAGAAGGCACCACGGATTTTTTTGAGCGGCAGAAAGAACACCGCCCTGGACTCGACCCCGAACGTCACTTGATGGGCCGCGAAATTCAGACTCGTCTGGCGGCAGCCATGCTCAGGCTGTCCGCGCGCGAGCGCGTTGTTTTCGAAATGAAGCATTACCAGGGACTGAAATTGCGCGCCATCGGCGACGCGCTGGGGACCAGCGAAGAAACCGTGAAAAATTCCCTGTTCCGGGCGACCCGCAAACTGCGGCAGGAATTGGGAGTGCTTCGATGAGCTCCGCGGATATGCGCAAGTCGTGCGATGCAATCGGCCCTCTGCTGTTTTTCTATGTTTGCGATGAAGTGAACGAGCAGGAACGCGTTGCCATCGAGGAACATGTCGCGATTTGCGCCGATTGCCACAAATACCTGGAAATGGAACGGGCGTTGCAGTCAGAGTTGGCTTCCCTTCCGCAAGCATGCGATCAGCTCGATCCTTCGGATATTCTCCTTTCGCAGTGCCGCAGCGACCTCTCCGAAAAACTCGATGACCTGGTCGCACCGCGGGCAAAGGAAAAATGGCTGTCGTTTTTTTGGCTGCGACGCTGGCTGACCCTTCATCCCGCGATGAGTGCCGCGTTGCTGATCCTCTTCGGCCTGGTAACGGGTGTGCAGGGCACGCAGTGGTTGACCGGGCTGAACAACGCGAACGCCTTGGATCAGGCTGTTAATGTGCGCCCGGGCCTGAAACTTACGGACGAGCAACTTTCTAAGATGGCCATAACGGATGTGAACTTCACTTCCAACCCGGATGTTGGCCAGCAACATGTGCGTGTGCAGATGAGCGCGGAGCAACCGGTGGAATTGACCGGTAGTCTGGATGATCACGACGTGCGCCGGGTGCTCGCGTTTGTGGTGGAAAGTGGCAACCAGTTCAATCCGGGTCTTCGCATGGATTGCCTGGACGCTCTGAAGACGCGCTCCGGCGATCTGGAAGTGCGTGGGGCGCTGCTGGCGGCGGCGCGCAAGGATGAGAATCCGGCGGTCCGGATGAAGGCTTTGGAGGCGCTGCGTGATGCTTCCGCTGACCACACCGTTCGGCTGACCCTTCTGGATGCATTGCATCACGATTCGAATCCGGGCGTGCGGGTGGAAGCTGTAAACCTATTGGTGCGCTCGCTGGAAGCTGCTAATGCGCACGGGCAAAACGACGCGCTGCACAATGGCAAAGAAATGACGGTGACCGTGCTGGAGGGCGAGGAAGACCTTGATTCGCTCAATGGCGTGCTGCGCGCCTTGGAAGTATTGCAGCGCACGGATCCTAGCCCATACGTGCGCCTGCGGAGCGCGGCGGCGTTGCGGGAAATCAGCGATCACGACGAGCAGTAGCCGCGATAAAAGTTTCAGGAAGAGTTCAATGCATGCAAGTTGAATGGCCCAATTCGGCGCGCGCACGCGGGATTCGCTGGGACAAGTGCGCACTGTTCGCTGCTATTCTCGCCTTGGCATTTTTGCTCTGCTCGGTTGCTCCTCGAGCTGCCGCGGAAAACGGTCCGCCACATGCCGCCGCGGACCACTCCGGTGAGATTGCCGCCGGTTCGGTAAACGCGTTCATCCTCGCCGCGGATCTGGGGTCAGTACAAATTCAGACCTTGCCCCAAGACGCAAATCCAGTGGTGCGCTATTCCGTGCATCTGGAAACCGATGCCCGCCAGCCATCTGCCCAGGCCCTGCTCGACAAGTATTCCCTCACGGTCCGGCAGACTCCCAACGGCATTCTGCTTTCCAGCACGCTGCCTTCCACGCGCAAAGGGCCGAACAGCAATGCGCAGTTCTGGGTGCAGTTCGTGGTAGCGGTACCGGCGAATTTTTCCGTCGAAGTCACCACCGGGGCCGGCGACATAGAAACTTCGGATATTGGCGGCCGGGCGGTGCTGTTGACGGAAGGCGGAAACATCCGCACCGGCAAAATTGGTTTTGCGCTCGGACAAATGAGCGGCACGATGCACTCGGGCAGCCGAATCGAGCCCATTGGCGGAACGATGCGTGAACATCGGGGCACGCTCTCGCAAACGTACACGGCAGGGGCGGAACGCCCTGTCGCAAGACTGGAAACCAAGGGTGGCCACATTACGCTGTTGGACATCTCGGGCGACGTGGATGCCTACACCGCTGGCGGGCACATCCAGGCGGGAAACATTGCCGGCAATGCCAGTTTGCGCACCGGCGGTGGGCACATTCGCGCGGGCCAGATCAAGGGTACGGCGCGGCTGGAAACCGAGGGCGGAAACATTGCCGTGGGTGAAGCCGGCTCGCTAGTCTCCGTACGAACGGGTGGTGGACAAATCGATTTCGGCGAAGTACACGGTTCGGTAAGAGCGCAGACAGGCGGCGGTGGAATTCGTGTAATGTACGTCGCCGGTCCGATGGAAGTAGAAACCAGTGGCGGCAGCATCTGCTTGACGCGCGTGGTGAATACCGTGCGCGCCGCGACTGGGACCGGCACGATCACTGCATGGATTGCACCCGATTCCCACGACAGGCAACAGTGGGTGAAATTGCCGGGGCCATCGCAACTGGCGTCCAGCAGCGGCGATATCGTGGTTTTTCTTCCGCGAAATTTAGCCGCGACGATCGACGCCATGGTCGAGACGGGCAGCGCTGCGAGTATCGAAGCCGACCCCTCGCTGGCCATGTCCATGCAGTCTCCACAGCTAGGACAAATTCATGCGATGGGAGTGTTGAATGGCGGCGGCTCCACACTGCGGCTCCGCACTGCCACCGGCAAGATCCGCCTGAAATATATCGACGAGGAAATGTCGCTTCGGCAATCGCTGCTGGAGGAGCAACGGGAACGCCTGACCACGAAACTCGGTGAAGCTATCGAATTGTCCGGCGCTACGGGCATGGATGGAATGCGCGAAGTACCGCCCGACGGCACGCCTCCCGAGGTCAGGGGGGATTGGTTCGACCAGGTGCGCAGCCGCCTGGAAATAGCCATATTGGGCGGTGTGCGGGAAGACCCCGAAGAATTCAAAAAACGGCTGATTAATTCGCCTCCGCCGGAGTATCCTCAGGTAGCGCAGCGTGCCGGCCTGCAAGGCGTGGTGCGGCTGCAAGTACGGCTGAAAACCGACGGAACATTGGTGGTGGAAAAGGTCTTGGAAGGTGAACCGGCACTGGTTGACGGGGCTAGTGCGGCTGTCAGGCGCTGGCGGGCGAATCCCGAGTTGTATGGCGGCAAGAAAGTCGATGTGATCTCGGTTGTGACGTTTAATTTTCAGTTGCGTTAAATCGCGTAGGGTGTGCGCGAGGTAGATTTGGTTGTCCCCGGGGAATGATTCGGGCTGGTGTCCACGAAGGAGGATGTATGTCGCTTCGCTCCGCAGTTCGGCCCTTTGGTGTATTCCTGCTGATGGCGTCGGCTTTTACAGGAACACGCTGTTTTGCCGGCAACACGGAATTCATGCAGCGCTATCATCTGAAGCCGGGCGGCTCGTTCGAGCTTTCGAACGTGAATGGCACCGTGCGCATCGAGGCCTGGGACGAAGACGTGGTCGAGGTGCGCGCCGTCAAAAGCTCCACGGACAAGAATTCGAATCTCGATCTGGTCTCCATTGACGTTGATTCACGGCCGGATGCCCTC
>Ga0210394_10001939_pt1 | contig 30474 bp, 29 predicted proteins | sample IncBWC12MmetaG_FD_160121 | JGI IMG/M metagenome (GOLD analysis project Ga0210394, IMG submission 160121) | Forest soil microbial communities from Barre Woods Harvard Forest LTER site, Petersham, Massachusetts, United States - Inc-BW-C-12-M | ecosystem: Environmental > Terrestrial > Soil >... | reverse complement strand
GCCTGGGCCGAGGCCGATGATACGAAACGCGAGGATGAGCAAGACGATGAGAACGACCAGTGCGCTGGATACAACGATCAGTCGAGTGTGGAGCATGACGCGAACCGTTGCGGTGGGCGCGATTTTGTGCGGCGCGTGCGCGACATTCCCGCGCTTCGCGGCGGCGCAGGCGCCTGCAGGACCGATCCGGCCGGCGGCGGATTCCGGTGATGCGCACGCGGGGTCATCGGGACCAGCGGCGCAGCCGCAGATGGTGATTCCGGATAAGAAACAGCTCTTTGCGTCGTGGAAGTTCAACCTCGATGAAAGCGACGACGCGCAAGATAAAATGAGGGAAGCTCGCGGTACGGGGGTCGACAACCCGGCGAATCCGCGAGGCGGCGGTGGCAACGGTACCGGAATTCATATGGGCGGGATCGGTTCGCCGTATCCCGGCGGCGGGGGCGGCGGCGGTAATGGGGGAGGGAATCCTAGAAACGGCGGGAGCAAGAGCAGCGACAGCGATTATGACCGCCAACAGCTGCAGGAATTAATGAATCCAGCGGGGTCCATAACGCTGGCCATGAAAGATACACAAGACGCGAAGAATGGCGAAGTGCTTTTGACCGATGATTCGGGCCGGCAGCGCGCGTTCTATACCGATGGCCACAAAGTGCAAAAATCCAAGGATGATAAATACCAGGAATTCGACGCGCACTGGGAGGATTATCGCCTGGTGGCGGATCAGGGCGGAAGTCGTGGGCCGCAGATTACGCGTTCGTTCGAGCCGGCGCCGGGTGGAAAACAACTTTATGAAATCGTGCGTCTGGAAAGGACGCGCTCGAACGGGCCAGTAGAGATTCGCTTCGTGTATGACCTCGTCGCAGACAGCAAACCTCCTGAAAAAAAACCTTGAAGTGCTAGAATCTCGCTTCCGGAGCGGTGCTTCGTTCGGAATCGAGAGCCCAATCAATTGAATACGCTGGAATTCACGCTGGTGGTCGCCCTCGGATCGTTTGTGGCGGGGATGCTGGGGTCACTGACGGGCTTGGGCGGAGGTGTGGTGATCGTGCCGCTGCTGACGCTCTTGTTTGGCGTAGACATTCGCTATGCGATAGGCGCTTCGCTGGTTTCGGTGATTGCGACTTCTTCGGGCGCGGCTGCGGCGTATCTTCGAGAAGGCTACTCGAACATGCGCGTGGGAATGTTTTTGGAAATTGCCACGACGGTTGGGGCGGTCAGCGGCGCGTTTCTCGCCGGATTTCTGCATACTTCGATGATCGCGATTGTGTTTGGCGTGGTGCTGCTGTACTCGGCATACACCTCGACGCAAGCGCTGGCGGACCCTCCCGCGGGAATGGCGCCGGATCGAATCGCGACCATGCTGCGGCTGGATGGTTCCTATCCCACTCCGGATGGTCCGAAGTCCTACCATGTGCGGCACGTGCCGCTGGGCTTTGGCTTGATGTACGTGGCCGGGGTGCTATCGGGATTGTTGGGGATCGGTTCCGGCGCCGTGAAGGTGCTGGCAATGGATCAGGCCATGAAGATTCCGTTCAAGGTTTCGACGACCACGAGCAATTTCATGATCGGCGTGACCGCAGCGGCGAGCGCAGGGATTTATCTGCGGCGAGGATATATTGATCCGGGCCTCGCGATGCCGGTGATGTTGGGCGTGCTGGCGGGCGCGCTGCTGGGCGCCAAGATTCTGCCGGGAGCGAAAGTGCGGACTTTGCGGATTGTGTTTGGCGTGGTGATCGCGGCCCTGGCGATCGAAATGATATTTCAGGGCGTGCGGGGGAAATTGTGAGGACCGACGCAAACGGCGGCGTTGCTGTGCGCGGGAAGGTGAACGACAAGAGTGTCGAAATATTTTTGGGAAAACTTCTGCGCTGGGGAGTGCTGCTGGCGGCGCTGGTGGTGTTCGTGGGCGGGGTGTGGTTTCTGGCGGAATCCTACGATGTGCCGCAGAGTTACAAGACGTTTCGTGGGGAGCCTGCGGAATTGCGAGCGGTATCGCAGATTGTGCGACAGGCGGTTGCACTGCGTCCTTTGGGGCTGATTCAGTTTGGATTGCTGCTGCTGATTGCGACTCCGGTGGCGCGGGTGATGTTTTCGGTGCTGGGCTTCGCTTTGGAACGCGACTGGATGTATGTAGCGCTGACGCTACTGGTTCTGGCGCTGCTGGTTTACACCTTGACGAGCGGAAGCGGAATCTAGGACTGCAGGCGTCCGTCGGGAGATTGGCGTTCCGGACTTTCGGTTACAATTTGGTGCACGCTGGCTTTGGGTTGGGTCCGACCGGGGAGGGCGAGGGCTTGGCGACGGCTGATTCCGGGGAAGGAAGATTGGCCGGGCGAGTGGCGTTCACCTATCCGGCGTTTGTGCTTTATGAAGTGGCGCGAATTTTTACGGTAGTCTCGATGGAAATGATTTCGGTGGCGGTGGGTTGGCAGATTTACGCAATCACGCACAGTAAGTTCGATTTGGGCTACGTAGGACTGGCGCAATTCCTGCCGGGCATTCTGCTATTTTTGGTTTCCGGTCACGTCGCGGATCGTTTCAACCGAAAAAAACTTCTGATGCTCTGTTATACGGCATTTGGAGTGTGTGCCGCGCTCTTTCTGCTGGTTTCACTGCGTCCCACGCATTCCATCAGGCCGATCTACGCCGTCCTGGTGCTGCTGGGGGTGGTGCGCTCGCTGAACGGTCCGGTGAGCCGCGCGCTGCTGCCGCAGCTGGTGGCCGAGCAGCATTTTCAGAATGCGGTGGCCTGGCACTCGACGATTTTTCAGGTAGGCACGATTTTGGGGCCATCGCTTGGCGGGCTGATCTACGCACTGTTCCGCGGGCCAACGGCAGTGTACGCGACGGCGCTCGCATGCTACATCACGGCGGTAGCGTGCACCGTGGGAATCCGTTTTCAACCGAAGGCGCGGGACCGTGAGCCGATCAGTCTGAAGACGGTGCTGGCGGGACTCGCCTACATCTGGGACCAGAAAGTGGTGCTGGGTTCGATCTCGCTCGATTTATTTGCGGTGCTGCTGGGCGGCGCGGTGGCCCTGCTGCCGGCCTACGCGCAGGACATTTTGCACACCGGCCCGTGGGGCCTAGGGCTGCTGCGCAGCGCGCCGGCCGTGGGCGCGGGCACGATGGCGATCCTGCTCGCGTATCGGCCGTTGCGGCGGCGCGTGGGAGCGACGATGCTGTGGTGCGTCGCGGCGTTCGGGATTTTCACGATCGTGTTCGGGATTTCGCGCAGCCTGACGGTGTCCTTGGTGGCGCTGGCGCTTACGGGCGCGGCGGACATGGTGAGCGTGGTGATTCGGGTAACGCTGGTGCAGGTAGCGACGCCGGATCAGATGCGCGGACGGGTGAATGCAGTGGACATGATTTTCATTGGAGCGTCGAACGAACTGGGGCAATTCGAATCCGGGCTGACGGCGGGCTGGTTCGGCACCGTGCCGGCCGTAATTGTGGGAGGCATCGGCACACTGTTGGTGACGGCGCTGTGGGCGTGGTGGTTTCCAGCGTTGCGAAGGGCGGACAATTTTACGGCTGATGCGGGCCCCGATCCGGCCACTTAGCGTTTGCCGCGGCCAAACGGCGGTTTGCAGAGCGCCATCGATTGCTGACGCGACGGCGATGGCGCACTGCCGTCGATCGCTCCGAGGTCAAGTTCAAAAACCAACTCGAAAGCGTCCGGCTGAAGCTGGCCGCTACGAATTCGCAAGCGAACGTAAAGGCATACGCAGCCCGGTTCGCTGGACGTGAACCGGCGGCGCGCAAGGCGAACCCTCCTCTGCTTGCATTTTCCCGCTGGAGCTGCGCCTGGCGTGAACTTTAGGGCTCGACCAGATGATTGCGAATGGCGAAGCGCATCAGCTCGCTGAAGCTGGAGAAATTCATTTTTTTCATGATGTGATTGCGGTGGCTTTCGACGGTGCGCGTGGAGATGCCCACCGTAGCCGCGACTTCCTTGCTGATTTTTCCGGTGGCGAGCAGTTGCACGATTTCGATCTCGCGCGCGGTAAGCGGACAGCCGGGAAGTGGATGATCGCTGCTGGGCTCGCCCTCCCGCTGCTCGTTGACGAAACTCTCTACCATGGTCATGGCCAGGCGTCCCGTGAAGAAGGGTTTGTGCTGTTGGACGTGGCGCACGGCGGCGACCAGCTCGGAGTCAGCGTCGGACTTGAGAACGTAGCCGCGCGCACCGCTGCGCAGGACTTCACGGGCGACGTCTTCGGAGAAGTGCATGGTGAGGATTAAGACGTCGGTTTCCGGCGATTCCTCGTGAATAGCGCGTGCGGCTTCCAGTCCATTCATTTCTGGCATCGTGAGATCGAGCAGTACCAGGTTGGGTTTGGATTTCTTGACGTACTCGACCGCCTCGAGCCCGGTGGCGGCCTCACAACAGACTTCAATGCCGGGCTGAGATTCCAGCAGGGCGCGAACACCTCGGCGCACGACGGCATGATCATCGGCGACGAGGATGCGATACGGTCTGGCAGCTGGCGCTTCTTTAGTCATGGTGCTCTCCTTGAGTGGGTGGTGTGATTGTCAGCAACGTTCTGCGGAAATCAAAGGGCGCGCACGCAGATATGGCGTGGGCAGAATGCGCGGCGCGGCGCGCGCGAATTGGCTGGCGGGAAGTCACTCGGTCTTCTCTTCGACGACCAACGGCAGAATCACGTGAATGGCCGTACCTTTCCCGGGAGAACTGTGGACGCGGAACTCGCCTTGCAGTTGGCTGACACGCTCGCGCATTCCGGCAATGCCAATGCCGAGAAGAGAATTTCTGCGATCGCTGTGCAATGGCGAGGCCATTCCAATGCCATCGTCGCGGACCGTCAGGCTGACCTGCGTTGGCGAGCGTTCGATGGAAATCTCGACCGAACGCGCTTTGGAGTGCCGGTGCACGTTGGCGAGCGATTCTTGCGCGACGCAGAACAGGGTCAGCTCGACTTCCTTGGGAAGGCGGTGAAAGTCGTCCGGGATGGTGAAATTCACGGCGACTCCGCTGCGTTCGGCAAATAGCCGGACGTAGGATCCCAGGCCGACGGTGAGTCCGGCCTCGTCCATCAAGGGCGGGTGCAGGATCGAGGAGATCGTGCGGACCTCGCGGATGGCGTCGCTGGTGAGCGCCCGACTCGACTTGGCAAGTTCGCGGGCGCGCGTATCGTCCTGCGGAAGTAAATCCTCGATCTGTTTTAGCGTCATTTTCAACGCGGTCAGTGTTTGCGAAGCTGTTTCGTGCAGCTCGCGGGCCAGGCGGCGCTGCTCCTCGCTACGCAGAGTCAAAAGCTGGCGAGAAAGCCGCCGCAGGTCGTCTTCGACGCGCTTCTGTTCGGTGATGTCGTGATTGAAGCCAACCAGGCGAGTGACCTGGCCAGAAGCGTCCGCAAAGGGGATCGCGCGAGTGTGCAGGACACGCGTGCGGCCGTCGGGCATCAGGTATCGGGAAAAATGCTCGAGGGGAGTATTCGAAGCGATGGCATTCTGAAGGGCTTGCCGCGCGGCGTGCATGTCTTCCATGCGAACCATAGGCCATACGTCATCGACCGGAACCGGGCCGACCAGGGGCGGTAAGCCGAGCATGCGGAAGAATTCCGTGGAGCAGGTCATGGTGGAACGGATCGTGTCCATTTCCCAACTGCCGAGTTTGGCGATCTCTTCGGCCTGCGCGAGAAGCGACTCGCTTCTGCGCAAGCGATCCTCAGCCAGTTTCTGCTCGGTGATGTCCTGGGACATGCCGGCGATGCGCACGACATCTCCGGATTCGTTGGTGATGGGGACGGCGCGCGAGTGGAAAACGCGGACTTGGCCGTCTGGCAATACAAAGCGGACTTCGTTTTCAAATGAGCGCGCGTACTCGATCAGGTCCGCGACTTCTTGTGTCACACGCGCGCGATCTTCGGGATGAAACAAGGCGCAGGCGCGGGATAGCGGAACCGGTTGATTGTCCGGTGGAAGGCCGAGCATGCGGTACATCTGCGCGGACCAAGTGAAGCTTTGCTGCGCGACATCAAACTGCCAGCTGCCCAATCCGGCGAGTCGTTCGGCTTGTGCCAGGAGCGACTCGCGCTCGCGGTCCTGCGCGTCGGCGCGGCGGATTTCGGTGACGTCCTGGACCACGGCGAGGAGTCGCGCGGTCTTTCCGTTTTCGCCAGGCAGGGCGATGCCGCGGATAAATATGACGCGTTGGCGACCGTCCGGAAGATTGTAGCGGCCCTCGGATTCGAACGCAGAACAATGCTCGACTGCAGAATGAAAAATGCCGCGAATGCGCTCGCGATCGTCGGGATGAATCAGGCCGAACATGGTTTCTTCGCTAGGGACGCCGAGTTTGGGATCGAATCCGTAAATGCGGAAGAGTTGGTTGGACCAGACGCGTTGCCGAGTGTCTACGCTGTATTCCCAGCAGCCTGTTCCGGTAACCTGCTCGGCATGCAATAGCAGTGCTTCTTGTTGGCGCAGGGCGTCTTCGGCGAGGTGGCGCTGGGTGATGTCGCGCACCAGCAGGCAGACGGAATGTGACTTTCTGGCGCCGCGGCCGACCGCAGAGACGCGGGCTTGAAACCAGCGCCGGCCGGCGGGGAAATCGACGGGGAATTCGATATCTTCACAAACGCCTTGGTTGATGACTCTGCGGAATAATTTGGAGAAGGGATGGAAGATTTCTTCGCCGAGAACCTCGAGAGCGCGGCGGCCAAGAAATTCGGCGCGGCGCTCGCGGAGCAGCGCTTCGTTGGAAGTCCAGATGCTTACGAATTTACCGTCAGCGTCCAACTCGAAGAGGAATTCGTTAAAGGTCTTAACGAGGGCGACGAAAGGATGAAGAGGGTCGCCGCGAGCGCTGCGTAACTCCCGTTGTGGGAGAGCGAGTCCCGATTTGGAAATATTCTCGTCGCTGCGAGGCTCCGGCAGGGAACCGGTGTTTTGAGTCCCGGCTGTAGCGGGACGTTGCGAGCGCCGCTTCGAGGTTTTTGAGCGATGTCGGTCCATTTGGCCCACGGCGAAGCACCCCGAACCAATCGAAGTTCGAGGCTGAAAAGAGTCGATCTAGTGCCGTGCAAACTGCCCTCGCCCAGGACGGGGACGCGCAAAACCCGAGTAGAAAGTGAAAGTTACTCCTGTGGTATTAGCGTGTCAAGAATAAAACGATGCTGTTGCAGAAGATCGATTTTTTTAGGATCCGTAACGTCCGTAATACAAAAGCAGTAATGTTCCGAATTGTCATAGTCGCGGCCGGGGAGTACATTTCCGGGTCTAGCTGGAAGGGGTAGCGGCAGAAAACGTTCTGCGGCGCATCTCCCGATGAGGTAAATGGGATTTCGCGGAACTGGTTACTCACCTCGCAAGGGTCGCACGCGGCAGCTGTCACACCGCACGCCCTGAAAAGCTCCGCGCGCGACTCCGGCGGGGTGGGGACCGTTGCATATTCGCTTGGGGGCCTCTGATTTTGTTCGGCATCGTTTGCGACAGGGTAGGGTGCTGGACCCTTCGTTGCAACATGGGTGCGTGGCAGGCGAAGCGGCCAGTGTGAGAACGCGCGGGTGCGGTGAATGCGATTCAGTTGATTTTGGGTCCGGTCCGCGAAATCCCCTTCCCAAGAGGGGTCAATATGTCCGCTGCTGCCGTCCGCATACTCGTTGTCGGAAATTCCACCGCTAATACTGAATCCACACTGCGAGGACTGGCACGCTCCGGATGGGAATCACATGCGGTGAAGACCGTGCGTGAGGCGGACACGGTGCTGCGCTTGATCCGATTCCAGTTGACACTCGCGACTGAAAAGCTTCCCGACGGAACAGGGTATGAACTGGCGGCGCTCGTTGCGCAACAATCCGGCAGTTTGTTCATCTCCGTTGCGTTGTCAGAGTCTTGCCTGTGGCTGCCAGCTGTAGAGAATGGCGTGGGGTCGCTCGGCCAGCGCGCGTGGAATCCGCAAACGCTGGCGACGGAGGCGGAGTTCATTTTGCGGACGTCTGACACGGCAGGCAGCGGGCCGGAGAGTTATCGTATTGCTGGCGCGACTGCCTCTGGTGAGAGAGTTCGCGCAGAAGCTCTGCCGGCGAGAACGGTAGCCCAGCTCACGGATACAGAACGATTCGGCCGGGAAGTTCGCGAAAGATACGAGCAGGGAGAGCAGGTGGCGCCAAGACGGCCGATTGCTCCGCAACGGCAAGTGCCGCCCGGGGCGAGCGAAGCTGCGGAGCGTCCTTTGCCGTTGGCGCGTGAGCCTGTGGTTCGCGAGGTGGTAGCGCTCGGTAAACGCTGGCGGGGACTGTAGGAACGAGCGCGATGAAACAGCCTGTAAAATTGAGAAAAGCGGTTCTGCGAACGGCGCATCAAGATAGCAGCGATGCCTTGCGCGAACAGATTCCGCTGAGCGATATGTCTGATTGTTTGCTGGCGGTGTATGACGAAGTGTCACGACGCGCCTTTCAACGGTGCAGTGTGCGAGGCGCGCAGGAGGGAAGCGATCGGGAAGACTGGAAGGCGGCGGAGGACGATTTGTTCGCGAGAATCCCGGTAGACTTCGAAGAGTCGGGCGGAAATCTGTACGCGTTAGCCAGTTTGCCAGGATGCGCGGGAACGCAGATTACCGTCGCGGTGGATGAATGCTGGCTGCTGATCTGTGGTGATGCAGATCATAGGCGGAGAGCGCGCGCGGCGGAAAACTTTGACGAATGTGCGATCGAAGACGGCAGTGCGGATTCGGACGGCAACGAGGGTGCTGGCGATGCGGAATCCACGACCTCAGAGGAACCCTATGAACGACGCGATTGCGATGGACAGCGCGGAAGTTCACCGACACAAGTCAGTGAGCGTAATCACGGGTATCGAGCGGCGGGATTGCCTGCGCCGCGCCCACTCTGCGTGGTGGCATTGCGGGCAAGAGTAGATCCAGGGCGCAGTGTGGCGGTGCTTTCTAACGGATTGCTGGCGATTCGCATGGGCAAAGCGGGGCAGGAAGCGCCGGTTCCACGCGTTGCGTGATCTGTTTTTTCGTGACGCCGGCTAGCCTTCGCTAAATCGCGGCATTGGGCGCTCCGCTTTTTCTGCGCAACCATTCCCATAAGACAGCTCCCGCGATTACCGAAACCGCCGCAGCAGTTTGCGCGTTGGACATTCCCAGGAACGAGCGGGGATTGATGCGGATGAACTCGACGAGAAATCGAGCAACGCCAGTTAGGACCAGATACGCTGCGAAAACCTCGCCCGGCTGTCTGCGGGAAGCCGCGACTGCGTGCGTGTCGGCGTCCGCGTGTCGGAAGGCGCGTTCTTTACGCCGAGAACCGGCGTCGCCCGGCGCACCCATTTTCCAGAGCCACCATGCTATCGCGCAGGCAGCTATAAATTCATAGATGGGTGTGGGGTGAACGCGCTCGACAGTGGGGACCAGCCCGTTCGGGAAGCTCATGCCCCAGGGTAGGGAAGTTGGGATGCCGTAGTCACCGTCGCCGGAAAGTAGGCAGCCAATGCGGCCGATGCCATATCCGAGCGCGGCAGCGGGTGAGCCCACATCGAAAATTGTGAGGAGGGATACCGAGTGGCCGGCGAGGGCATTGTGCTGAATGATGCGCCAGGCTACGAACGAAAAGGCGGCGAAACCCGCGAGCAGTCCGCCGAACCATGCGAATCCATACGGGCTGAAGAGCAAATGCACTGGGTCCGCAAAGAATTCCGCGGGAGATTCCAGCAAATGGTACAACTTGGCGCCGGCGAAACCGGCCAGACACGGGAAAGAAATCAGGGCTTCGGCCTCGCCGGAATTCTTAGCTGCGATTCCGCGGCGAGCGAGGTCGGCGCGCAGGAGGAAATAAGAGGTGAGCATGGCGCAGGCGACCATCAGGCCGAAAGTGGGAATGGGCCACGGCCATGGCCAGATATGCAGAAAAGGAATCACGCGAAACAGTATAACGTCAATGTGCGGTCGGGATATGCGGCGGTCAGAAGGCGGTCGCGGTAATTGACAAAGTACGCCGGGGAAACCAAAAGGAGCTGGAGAGCGTCCAATCGTGTAGAATGAAATGGAAGCAGCGGTAGGCGTAGAATCACCCTTCAGTCGCCCAGTCGGGTGGAGGGATGGAAAATGGCTAAGACCTCTCAGCACCTTCGAATTTCTCAAGAAAAGCACGCGGTACTCACCGCCTCGCAAGGTCCCACAATTCTGAAGATCGCAGCGGCATTGCTGTTTGCCTGCGGGCTGGCACTGGCGCCTGTTCCTGCTTCCGCTCAGCATGGTGGCGGTGGTGGGGGCGGCGGTTCGCATGGAGGAGGTGGTGGGGGCGGGTCACACGGCAGCTTTGGTGGCGGGGGTGGAAGTGCCCCGACGTCGTCTGCTGGCGGCGGATCTCATGCGAGTGGCGGAAGTAGCGGCAGCACTAGCAGCGGTGGGCATTGGTGGAATCCGTTCCACGGCAGTTCCGCAGCGCCTGCTAAGGGCACCAATTCAGTGCCCGCAGGAAACATAAAGTCGGAGTCCAACGCCAGCACAACTCCCGAACGATTTGCGGCGGGGAACAACACCTGGCAGGAGCCGCCGAGCGCATCGGCGCGCGCCGCGGCACGCGTAAATTACTACGGGCCTGCGAACGTGAATGGGTCGCGCCCGTTCGTGCCGCTTACAGCCACGACTCGCGCGCCTGTTACCGTAGCGCATGGCGCAGCGGTGGTTGCCGCTGCGCAGCATCCATTTCAGCCGGTGCGGCCGGGTTATCCCTACTATCCGTATTTCGGCTACTACCCGTATTTCGGAGGGCTTGGTTTTGGATGGGGCGGCTTCGGACCGTGCGATCCGTTCTGGGGATGCAACGGGTACGGATTTGGATACGGTTTCGGCGGAGGCTTCGGGTATTTCGGCGGACTTGGGTCCTACGGCGGGTATTCCAGCGGTTACGGTTCGGGCTGGACGGACGCCTCATCGGAAGGGTCAGCGAACCTGACCTCTCCAGATAACGTCAGTTCGTACCTGTACGCGGCGCCCGGTACAGGAAGCACACAAGCGGCAGATTCCTCGGATGCGATGCAGGCGGCGCCTGCTGATTCGGTTCCGCAGCAAACCTATGTTTTGCTGTATCTGAAAGACGGTTCGAGTTTTGCAGTGAGCGATTACTGGCTGACGAACGGCAAACTGCATTACGTCACGTCTTATGGTGGCGAGAATGCGGTTGATGAGGGCCAGATCGACCTGCAACGCACTGTAAATGAGAATGCTGCGCGAGGCGTGGACTTCAGTTTGCGCCCGGAGCGAGCTCCGCGTGGCGACGCGCCCGCGCAGAACCCTGAACCTCAGAAGCCGTAAACGGACCGGGGGCAACCTTTCGGGCCTTCCGGCCGGGGAACTGGGATCCAAGAGGCTCATTCGCTTTGCGGGATTTGCTTCAGTCGAACCCTAGTGAAGTAGGCCTAGCTTGGATTATCTTTCCGTTCACACATAACGACTCGACAATGTTATGAGGTGAACGTATAGACTTATTCGTTGACCTCGAAAAGTGTAGAACGCAGCAATCGAATGCAGTTTTCGGTTGGAAGCGATTCGTAACCGTCCTTTCTCTCCGTGATTTACGCATGGCTGGTGGTGTGCCCGGTGATAGGCGGCCGCGCTCGCGTGTTGCAGCGCGCGAAGTTCATCGCGATTTCCAGAGGCTCAGACGTTACGGTCGAAATCCTCGGCTAGACTTTCGGCGGCGTTTGCTGCAATCCGCAGGCGGCGGTGATTTTGCACGCGAGACTTCCAACGCGTGGACCCAAAGTAGTAACGTATGGGGTGTATGGGAATGCCGTTCGAAAATGCTGAATCGGCTGCCGACGGGGAGAAGGATCGTTGATCCATTGTAGGGAGTATGCCGCGATTCTTGCTATTGGGTTGCTCTTGCCGTCGCAAGGAGCTCCGATTGCCGGAGGGCTTGCGAGCGTCGGCGTCACACTCTGTCGAGCGACGCCTGGCGGTGTCTCGAAACAGCAAGCTGCGGCCGGCCAGTCGAGCGCTGCGCAACAATCCTCCGGTACGCAACAGGGATCAGACGCGGGAGCAGCTGGATCAGCGATGCACAGCATCACGGTCCGTTTTGACTACGATTTCACGAAAACGCCGGTGTGCTCGGCCAAGGTAACTGCCGCGTGCGTCCAGACGTTTGACGTGTACGACATCTCCGGCGACAAACCGTATCTGCTGTTTTCGATTCCGGCGCCGCAGAACGCACAAGGGGTCATGAAGGGAATCACGGCCACCAGTCCTCGGATGTTGTTCTCGATCGGACGCCATCGCATCGGGGTTTCGGCGCGGATGCCGAATGGCGAGAAATCGCCGCCGCGCGACTGTAAGGTAATCGTCGAAATCAAGGCGGATCATCCGCCGAGCCCGCCTGCTGCTCACTGAGATTCGTGCTTTCCTAGCTGCGAGTCGCAGATAGATATTTCCGCGCGAAGTCTTCCCGTCCGTCCCCTGGCAGCGTCGATCGGTTTCGTGCGCTCGCATTCATCCAAGAGTGCCGGGACGCGTTGCGCGCCACGCGCGCGATTCGCGTCATTGCGACCGCCACAAGCAGGACAGGCGCCGACGGCTGGGATTGCGACACGTCCGGAACCGCATGAGCTTGCAGGTCATCATGATTCAGTCAACTTTCTGCGTGATGAATTCGCAAGATCTTGCGGGCATGGCTGGCGGGGACGAGCGCGCGGCGCCGTCGCGATTGTGGTTGCATGCTTTTAGTGGGTCGGATGCGGCGTTCGCGCCGGCACCCGGGCTGGTTTAGAATGATGGCGGGCAGTCGGTGGTTGCACAGCGAGGATGGGTTTGACGATTTGGGATACGCCGAGCGGGCGGGATCGCCGCTGGCTAAGACGCAAGAGCGGGTATCCGCCAGCGCCAGTCTATGCGCGGGCGGCGGTGGTGTCGCTGGCGATGGCGCTGGTGGCCACACTGGCGTGGCAGGGCGCACAGCGGTTGCTCGATCCGGCGAGGATGGCGGGCGGCGACGCTGCCCATTTTTTCGCGAGGCCGCCGAGCGATAGGCCGGGGGTGGCGGCGTGGCAGACGGCTCTGTCGGAAGCTTTGGAACAAGCGGTGGCACAGGGAGTGGCTGGCAATATCACGGCGGCGGAAATGCAAGCGGATCGCGCCGCGGCGATACTGATGACCACGCGAAATCAGGCGCAAACGGCCACACCTGATTTTTTTGAACACACGGTTCGCGAGTTGGATCGGCTACTGCAGACGCATCCGGATCAGGCGCGATTGCTCGAGCATGTGACATTGGCACGGATTGAACTTGCACAATTGCGTTCCGCGCAGCCGGTCATGCCGGAAGCGCGTGGCCCAGGTGAGGGTGCAGCGCCCAAGAATCAGAACGCGGCTCAGACGGGAAGCCTGAATCCCGCAGCTGATGTAGGACCGGGAGTCCAGGCGGCCCACGCAGTGAATATTCCCGGGCACGTGATCGTGGCGACGCCGCGGGCGCTCGCCGCAAACGATTTGCTGGATCCTGCTGCGCTTCGCGGAACTTACCTGGACGCCAGGCTGATGCCGGATACTTCGGAAATTTTGTTGCCACCCTCGACGCGGGTGATGGCGGATGGCGTGCGCGTGGATGGGTTGACGATCGCAGGAGCTGCCCAGACGCTCGACGGCATCCGCTGGAAGAATGTGACGTTCATCGGCACGCGGCTGCGCTACGAAGGCGGCGAAGTGTCACTGCAAGACGTGCGCTTTACGAATTGCACCTTTGGATTTTCGGCCGACGAGCGTGGAGCGCGGCTGGCCGACGCTATCGCGCTGGGGCAGAGATCGTTCGTGATGCAGTAGCTGACGTCCGGCGTTTCGCCTTGGCGCTCTAATTTTTGCGGTATTTCTGTTTTTTGTCCGCACGATGCGATCCGGAAAACACATTTTCGGCTGGTGTGCCGCAGCATGCGCGGGCGGGTCGCGAGTGATTTCATCTCGAACAGGCTCTACAGACGACCCTTAACATCAGCGCAAGCGGGGACAGTGCATGCCCACGCAGAAATCATTTTCACCTGGGGTGCACGATCGTGCGGTCTCAGGCGCTGTTCCATCGGGATTTCTTGCGGAAACAGCAAGCGGCAGCGGCCGCTACGTCGGTGCAGGCGCAAGTAAATACCGCTCGACGCCGCTAACAGCGACGCTGCGGAAGTTAGATGGCGCGTTCGACGGAGCCGCTGGAATAGCGCGAGGCGCCGTAAGCGCTGCGGGCAGTTGGGGGCGGAGCGACCAGGCGCACTACGTGCAGCAGGCGTTCTGGTTTGAAGGGCTTGGCCATGCAGACGACTGCGCCGAGCTGGTGGCTGGCGGAGTAGTCGGCGGGCTGCGCCGATTTCGTCAACAAAATTACGGGCACCCGCTGCAAGCGGTCGTTGCGCTTGATGATCAGGCAAAGGTCGTGGCCGCTCATGTCCGTCCCTTCTACTTCAGCGAGAAATACTGCGGGGACGGTGTTGCGCAGAATCTCCAGCGCTTGCTGGGCCGTGGGAACAATGATGACGGTGTAGCCGTCGTTCGCAAGAATGCTGCGCATGATTTCGGCGGTCTTGGGGTCGGACTCGACGGCGAGCACAACCGACTGCTGCTTAGTGTGCGTAGCCGTGGGAGGCGCTGCCACACCCGCGACGGAGGGATCGAGCTTGGCTGCGGAGTCGGACTTGGCGTTGAGGAATTGCAAAGCTACGGCGTAGCGGCCGTCTTGTTCTGCGACACGCACAACTTCGGCGGCTTGCGCCGAATTCAGAGCGGCTGCGGCGGTGGAATACGGGAACGTGACGTCGAGTCGCTGGCCTTTCCAATATCCAGCGCGCGCAACGGTGACCAGAAGACCGTCACGCGACACGTCCACGCTCTTGCAGATTTCTTCGAAGGGCTCGGGGGTATTCACTCCGCGGATGTGAACCTGCGCGGTGATTTTCGCGCGTTTGCGGCGCCGGCGTTCGATGCCCGCTGGCGAGTTAGAGGCTGCAGATTTCAGGTTGGTTTCTGCGGAGGCGATCGGCGGCGTGCTCATCAGTGATACCTCAGTAATCTGCAGGGTCTGTCGCGTCCTCCTGGACGAACGTACAGCTCCCCCTGCTGTTGTAGATGTACAAGAGCAGTGTCGAAGCGGGAATAGTACTGTAGTTTCATTGTGGAAAACTCCTGGGAGCACAAGCGTTCGAGTCACTTAAGTGCTGTGGATAGAGAACCATAGCGCAGGGAAGACGTGGGTAGTCTAGTGGCACATCGGCGCACGCCTGGAGGCTAAGGGAGACTCAGGGAGGCGAATAGGGCATGGGCTCAAACACGATTCCTCCGCCGCCGGAGTTGAACTGTAATCCGAGCGACAACGAAATACTTGGCTTGCTTACGCATTGGCCGCGCAGAATTCGTCGCGAGGCGAATAACGATCGAGCAGAACCGCCGGCGCAAGCACAGGCGCAAAACCAAATCCAGAACTAAGAAACGAATCAACGCTGTCAGCGAGACGCTGGCGCCGCGCAGACGCCAGCGCAGATCGACTTTTTCCATTCGACGAATGCGGCGGCGGTAAACAGCGTGGTGGACGCCACTGCATCGCAGGTGGAGCACCTGCTGCCCCGGAGCGTATCAAAATCGGGGCGCACCAGGGTGGCGGGAGAAATCTATTGCGAATTGGACACCAGGCTGCGGGGAAATCGCGCGTTGCGGCAGCAGCTGCGGGATCGATTTCGTTCGGGCGCGCTCGCTGCAGAGCACCAGCGTGCCATCGTTTCGCTTTTCACCGGCCAGGCGCTGCCCGGTGATGAGGCGTGCAACTGGCCTGCAGTCGAGAAAATGACCGGGGCAAATGACCCTCGAAGGACAGGAACAGAAACCTCCGCGAAAGAAAAGCGGCACTGTGGCTGCAGAGCCGATCAGTGCCGGGCTCACGGCGTAGTCTAGTTGGCGTTCAGAGCCGTGCGATGCGTCGCGACCTTATAGTCGTAAATCGTCTGAGCTAGCGAGCTGGCGAACGAGGTCACTTGAGTTGCCGTCATGCCGGTGGGAACTTTCATCAGGCCGGAGCTTATGAAGCTGCGGACTGCGGAAGCGAGGTTGGCATTCAATGCGCTCCAGTTTACCTGGCCGTTGGTGGTCGCAGTGACGATGTAGGAGTCAATGATGCGCAGAGAAATACCGGGAGTGAGAAGTTCTAGAACGCCGTTGTTGTCATTCATGGCATTGGTGATGTCCAGCGAGAAGTGTTCGAGGTCAGTCACAGATGTTCCCGCAGGCGTCGAGGTGATGCCCAAGTGGTTCGCTGCGGCGACGGTTTGCGTGACGGCATTGTCTTGCGCGGTTTGATTCGGCGTGCCGTCGGCATTGGTCGGTGGCATGGCATCAGCGACGGCGCTGGAGACACCCACAAGTACAAGGTAAGTGTGATGTGTCTGCAGAATCTGCGAGACGGCGAACCCGTATGCCTCGAACTGCGCCAAAGTCATTCCGTAGCGGGGTTTGGTCAGATCGGTAGCCACCGCGTTTGCCACGAAACACTCCACCGCGGCTTGCTGGCTCGCGGTGCAGTTTGTTGCAGTGGATTGGGAATGCGCTCGCGGAGCAGCGAGCGCCGCGCCGATCAAAAGTACAACTACCAAGCTCAATTTATAATCTTTCATTGGGTATTCCCCCATTTGTGAAATGCCGCGCGCGCTCGGCGCGTAGAGGGGGGAAACACGCGTGAGCCCACTGCGATTCGGAACTGGATTTGCTTTCTACTTCCTGCAGCCAATGCAATTGCCCACAACTCGATCATGGGTGATTTCGAGAAACACCTCAACTGTACTAAGGGACAGTCCGAAGCGAGGGCGACGGACTGTCCGGGGACAGGGAACCAGCCAAAGGTTGACGGCGAATGACAGTCAGAAGAATTTTAGTGCGCTTCGTGATGCTCGATTCGATTTTTAGTGTCCGCGTCCGGGGAGGACACCCACCAGTCGGTCCGCACGACCGCGCTGAATCGGACGATCCGATTTTTCATAAACGCGGTGGCATTTTCCTGCTGGCTGGCGCATCCCGAAGCGGCGACGCAGGCGAGCGGCTCAGTAGGAATACCCGCGAATTTTACGCTCGAGCCCTGATGCGCCACCGCAGCGATGTTCGGTCTTTCAGGCGATGGCCTGGTGGACAGGGCAGCTGCCCAGATTCCATTCTTGCAGAAAGAAATCCCGGTGTGGAAAACGAACCAGCGGGCATGGATCCCGGTGCGCCGATTCGGACGATCGAACGGCCGGGTTTACGCGCGGATCAATCAGGCCTCAGGTTTTGCAGCGATGGCCTGAATTTCAAAGTGCGCGCCGAAGAGCAGCGGACCGGAGCCGATGAACGCGCGGGCCGGAAACGGCGCGCGCAGATACGTGCGGTAGACCGAGTTAAAGCGTTCGTACAGCGAGAGCTCGGGACAAAACACCGTCAGCGAAACCAGATCTTGCAGGGTCAAGCCTGAGTGGGTGAGCGTGTCGCGCAGCGCATCCAGCACGAAGCGCGCCTCCTGTTCGATATCGTCCGGAAGTTTTCGCGTGACGGGATCGAAGCCAATGTGTCCGGCCAGATAAACGGTGTTACCGGCGATGACTGCGTTGCTGAACGGCAGATCACCCATGCCGCCGGGCGGTGCAATGTACTGGCGCTTGTCGTTTGCTGCCATTGCTTCTCCTTTTTTGCACGTGTGTCAAGGTATTGCAAAACGTCCTAACGCAATTCACAGCGATCGGAACCTGCGTGTTAGGCCGCCGGCGGAGCTATGCCCGGTTCTACCCACAAGGGCGTGTTCGCAAGCGGACGACGCTCTCACGCTGGCGCGCGCGTTGGTAAATGGCACGTCGGGCGCGGTGTTCACCAATACGCTGCTGTTGCCGCTGCTGGACTCGGTGTACCGGGGATTGCGGCGAGAGCTTACGGAAAATGGTGTCAGCGTGCTGATGAAGCAACAGGACCTGGAACTGGACTCGGCCCGCGCCACCGAAGTGACGAACACGGAAACGAGCGACGTCTCCCGCCCGCAGCCTCCCACCGATTGCCTTATGCCTCATGTGTTGTGGGAGCGGGCCACGGCGAACACCGTTGACGCGTTCTTGCCTAGGGAGAAATTCCGCGGTGGTGGCAGCATGTTAAACCTGCAACCAGCCAGGTACCTGCGGCTCTGGGAATGGCGAGAAGACAAAACCAATCCCATTGCGCCACCCGTTCGATCCCAGTGCGAGTGCGCCACGAAAAGCTGCTTGCAACGCTAGTCCTTGGGACCGATCCAGTGCAAATCCGTTCGGCGACCGACACACAGGGCTAGGCCACAGCCGCCCCGGCGCGGGGGGTCGCGCAGGGCGCGAGCACTCGCCTAGGGTGCCGCCAAGTCACCGAGCCTAGTCGTCTACGACGAGCGTCATCGTAAAACCGCGCGAGGCATTTTGTACGAAACCGTGCACGGTGAGCGTGTAGGTGCCCGTGGGCGTGTACGGAATGACGCTCGCGCTCGAGTTGTAGTGATGGCATCCGCCGACAGTGGCGCAAATCGCGGCGACAACAGTGAAGGCGAGAACCGGGACCATGCGCCGCAAATGCGTTTGCCGAACGAGCCAAACCAAGATGAAGCATATTGCGGCCAGCAAAAAAGCCGCCGCTGACGCACGCACCGCTTGATTTTGCGCGCTGCCAGAGCCGCCCGAGCGCGAGGAGAAAAACCCGGCGAGCGCGCCGATGCGTCTCGCCGCCGACCTCGCCGGAGCAGGGAATTGCTTACCGCCCGTTGTGGTCGTTTGAAACGTGACATTGAAGGGCACCGCGGTTCCGGCCGTCACTGGCAAGGTAAGCGTGTTGGCAAGCGGCAGACTGACGGTGCTGCCGGCCGAAATGCCACACGTGGTGGGATTTCCTGTGGTACCTGTGGGCGCGGAAGGCAGATTTGTCGGACAGTTCAGCGTCACCGAGCCGCTAAAGGTGTCGTCCGGCACAATCTGCAACTGAAAGGTGGCCGGGTTGCCCTGCGCGATCGTAATTTGATACGGCGCACCGTTCGATGGCGGCGGACAAGTGAACGTCGTCGTGGTCATGCAGGTAATTTCGAAATCATCTGCTACGCCGCTTGCTTCGGCCGAGAGCGGCGCGGTGGCACCGGTGTAGTTCACCGTAAAGGTAGCGCAGCGAATGTTCGACCCGGCTCCGCCAGGGCAGGCGGAGGTGGCGTTTGCCGAAGGCGTGAATGCCACGTTATACGCGCAGCTGCTGTTCGCGGCTAGCGAAGTTGCGCAGGAAGAATTGGAAATCGTGAAGTCGCTGGTGTTGCCGGCGGTGAAGCCTGCGGTGACGCCGCTGATCGCACTGCTGTCGTTGTTGAAAAGCTCGTAAGGCTCTGTTGGGCTAGTGCCGCCGATGACTTGGTCGCAAAATACCGTCGCCGTCAGGCACGGTGTCGGCGGGACCAGCGTTACTCCGGTGGCGGGAACTCCCATCGCATTGAATTTCAAAACTTGACGCATGCCTTGATTGGCGATGAACAGGTCTCCCTGCGCGTCGAAGGAAATATTTCCAGGCGCGCTCAGTCCGCGCGCGGCGACAGTCAATTTCGAGGAGAGGGCATCAAGACGCAAAATCTGATCGGAATTGCCCCCCGCGGCGGTGTAAGCGATGAATAAATTTCCACCACCGTCCACCGCCAGGCCTTGGGGAATGAGGCGCGCGCCATTCGAATGCGCCAGCGTTGTGGCAAACAGAGGTGCGGGAGCCACGCCCGCGCTGCGCAGCGCATGCGTTTGCGTGTTGACGGCCACGATTACGCCGGTGTCCGGCGAAGAGGCGAAAACGGTGCTGCCATCAGGCGTGACCGCAACGGCCGCGGGCGAGACCATGTGCGCGAGCACTTCCAGTTGGCCGGCCTTCGCAGAAGCGGCGCCATAAAGCGTGACGATGGCGTTTGCGCCGTGGTCGGCGATATATAAATTTCCGGCGCGATCCAGCGTCACTCCCAGCGGCTCGGTAAGTTCGACATTCTGGCGCGGCGCCCAGCGTCCCGCGACGCTGCGGATGATGGATGGCTCGCTGGTCGCCGCTCCGGCGACTGTACGGATCGTGGCGTTACCGGTGTCGGCGATGAAGAGCGTTCCGTCGGGAGCCACGGCGACTTCACTGCGCATGGTGAAGTCATTCAAGGAAAGATCGAGTTCTGCGGCCGTGGCTGCGCCGCCGTCACCAATCGAGCCGACGGTGCCTACTCCCGCAGCGGGAATGGCGAGGAGCTTGGCCGCACTGGCGGGCGCGACAATCGGTGTCGAGCGGACGATATAGGAAAACACCTGGTCGGGCCGGTCCATTGCGCTGAGGTACAACTGCGTCGCTGACGCCGCAGCGCTGCTGGCGACGGCGGTCTCAGAAGATTGCGACGCGACGGCTAAGGTGCGGATGCCGACATTCGATGCGACCAGGGTTGCCGCGACGCCAGTGGATGACATTGGTCGGGCGGTTGGTGATGCAGCCGGTGAGGACTGGGCGGGCGGGGCGGTACTGGCCTGAATCTCGATCTGGTTTTCGGCGTGGGAGTGATTCGCGGGCTCCCTCAGCGCCATGCCCAGCGCGAGCGCCGCAAAACCCATCACTACCAGCACACACAGAATTCTCAGTAACCGCACCAGGTTCCCCCTCTTGGACATTGGCCAGAACTTCGACGCTTAGGATTCAACTGCAGGCTTTCGGGTTGCGTCACGAATTGAACATCATAACAGCGAACAGCAATGTTTTGTAGCGGCTGTCTAGGCGCCCGCGCACGATCAAAGCCGATGCGGGCAGGCCACTGGGTAGGGTAGACGTCAGTCAACGCAGGATTTATCACCCGCCCGAGCCCCGAGCGAACGCAAACAGATCCCGAACCTCGGCGCGGCGACGGACCAATCGGAGGAAACACGGCACTGACATTTTTGGGATGGGGACAGATGGGACGACGGAAAGCGCATGCACGTTAGCGGCACGGTGGTGCCGCAGTCCGCCGCGGACAGAAGCCCGCCGCCGCAAAGCAATGTTTTTATGCCGGGCCCGGCCTAACTGGAACGCATCACAAATCCATTGGCCAGTAGTGCGGTTCCACTTCGAATCGTTTCATCATCCTTGAAAATAATTTGAGGCAGGCAGTCTGAGTCACGCAAGGCCCTCGGTACGGCAAGGTGGTGTTCTATCCCCCTGCCACGGGCCTCGATCCGAAAGGCAACGTAAGCCTCTCCTCGGTCGCGCTCGCTCCCTCCGCCGAAGGCACGCAGGCATCTCGATCCGACTTGGTGATCACAATCGAGTAATTCGTTTCAAGCAGTCGGTGCGCAGCGGCGCATCCGTGGTTGCGGTTCGTCACTGCACGTTGACCGTGACCGAAGAGGTGCTGCGTCCGAACTCGTTCGTGGCATTCAGCGTGTAAGTAGTGGTCTCGGACGGCGTGACGACCACGCGGTTGCCTCTTACGGCGCCGACCTGCGGCGCGAGGTCGAAGTAGGAAGCGCCCGTGACGTTCCATGACAACGTCACGTTTGCGCCGGGGGAAACGGTGGTCGCGCTTGCCGTAAAGCTGGCGACAGCCGGCAGCGCTCCGGTGGGCAAATTGGATTGTGTGTAGATCGGATTCATCTGCACCACTTCGAAATCCGCCGCGGTCACCAGATCCAAATTGTGCAAGTCATCGTTGTCCCAGCGATCGTCCGGCGCGCCACTGATGTACATGTTCGAGCCATTGTCCGCCATGATCATGCCGTACTGCTGCAGCGCCGTCAGGATCACCTGATTCGCGGCAGAGAATTGCGAGATATCGAAACTGGCTTTCAGTCGCATACGCATGCCCATCGGCGCGGCATTGGCATTTGATGTAGTCGCAGCCCAATGCGATGCCGGCGGCACGAAAGCGGCGCGGCTGTTCTGCAGCGTGAAGCGCAGTGCGTGCTTGATGGCGCCGCTGGCCACTTCGTCATAACGCGCCAGCCCAGCAAAGACCGAAAGTCCCGCCGCATCGGCGGACGTCCAGGTCAGTGGCCGCTGCTCGTCGGACTGCAAATCCCAAACCGCTGCCGACGCCGCGTTCCAGCTTCCGTCACTCTGCGGATAGGAACTGTAGAGCTCGTACAGCCAGCAATTGCTGTTGTCGAGAACCAACACGTGGCGATCGCCGCTGCCCGGGTTCGGATAGCCCTCGATCGGCGCGCTGACCGGCACGGGCATCGGTCCGGGATCGCTCTCATCGCCATATGCCGTGAAATGGATCACCACCGGCGCTTGCTCGGAGTCCACCACGATATACGGTATTCCGATGCTCGAGCCGTTGTACTCGCCCGAACCAAAATCCGGATGCACGGGATCGCTCGCTCCAATGAAATTGATGATGGCAACGGAATTCGGATCCACTGGTGCATCCGCGATGTTTTGATTCCACAGGTTGTCCGCGGGGAAGGGCAGGAAGCCATTCAGACTGCCTCCTTGGCCGACGCTAATTGCGCTGCAGGCGCCCGGCGGTGGATTTCCGCCTGATTGCGAAGTCACCGTCAGGTCAATCGCACCAGAATTGCTGCTGCCAGGATTTGGATTGCTGACGCTTACGGCAAACGTCCCGGCCGAAGGCGCCATTCCCGTCGCGGTGAGCTGTGTTGCTGAGACATAGCTTGTCGTGATCGCTGCGCCGCCAAACAGCACCTGCGCACCAGTCGCGAATTGGCTGCCGGTAACTGAGAGCGTGTACGCACCGGCTGTGAACGTGGCAGGGCTTACGTTGCTTAGCACGGGCGTGGCGTTCCACAGCGTGATATCGCTCGCGCCGCTCGCACTGGAATCCGCAACGGAAGCGGCGCTGATCGTTATCGTATTTGGATTCGTCGGAACGCTCGGAGCGCTATAGACACCGGTGTCGGTGATCCGTCCGAGAGTCGCATTACCGCCGAGGACACCATCGACGGACCAAGTCACGCTCTGATTGCTTGTCCCGGTAACGCTCGCCTTGAACGGCTGCCCGGCTCCGGCACGAACGTTCGCGGCCGTTGGTGTGACGCTAACGGTGACCTGCGGGGGCGGCGTCGAAGTGCCAGTTGACTTTGTTGTTCCGCAGCTCACCTCGACGAGGATGAGCGCTAAAACGAGCCCCGGTGAGGCGCGTCGCATCTGTTCTCTCCATGTGTTCCGAGCCGGTCGCAAGCAAGCGCGCGCGTAGACTGCTGCGCACGCAAGTGAATCCCTGCTTGCATGATGCGCGCCGATGCGGCCAGCGAACAACTGGACGCAAGTACAACTAAAGGGCAGTGGCAAGAGGTTTACGAAGCAGAATGCGGCGCGCAGGCAGCCCACCCCGTCCCACTGCGGGTAGCTAACAACTTCCGGGAATGGGTATTATGTTGTCTAAGTGCAAACAGGGATTGTCTCTGTTTGCTGCGCTGGGATTCACGGGTTACCGTGTCTGGGTGGGCTGGGCCATTTGTGAGATGGATTTGCCCTGTCTACATCATCGAGAGAGGGCGACGACGTTTCAAGCGATACGGACTGCAATTCGAGCGGAGTAACAAGGGCTTGACGGCTCTGAACGGGTAACGAACGGCCTGGTGCGCAGGCCGAGACCTTGCGTTTAATCGAAGAGGACGGATTCGCGATCAGAGCACGACGACTTTTGAGACGTCGCGCGCAGGACCGCCGCATGTGGGCAGGCACTGTATAGAGACCTGCGTCACTGCCACACCTCCGCAACCTAACGCTCGTTGCGCCAGGTGTTTCATCCGCCGTGCCTCCTGCCGCGAAAGCAAACAACAAATCCCGTGGACCGGCCGTCCTGAATTTTCATCGTCGCAGCGAGGATGTCAACCGAGCCAGGTGGTTTCTAGTGGCGGCTTGGGGTGGCGGCTGCGGAGGGGGCGGAGAGTTCGTATTTGATGTATTGCTCTAGCGTGGCTTTGTCGCCGCCGGTCACGGGATGGCCGTTTACGAAGCTTGTGGGGGTGCTGGCGATGCTTAGGGCTTCGCCTTCGCGGTGGCTGGCGTCGACCGCGGCTTTGGCTTCGGGAGAGGTCATGCAGGCTTTGAAGGCGGCGGGGTCCAGGCCTGCTTGCTGGGCGTAGGAGACCAGTTTCTCCCAGATATTTTCGGCTGAAAGCAGGTCTTGTTCGGCGAAGATCTGTTCCTGGACTGGCTGGTAGGCTTTTGGCGACTGCATATAGGCGCAGCGGGCTCCGATGGCGGCGCTTTCGGCCCAGGGGTGGACCTGCGTGAGCGGGAAATCTTTGTAGACGAAGCGGACTTGGGGGTATTGGGGGATTACCGTGGCCAGGATGCTGGCGAGTTCGCGGCAGTGCGGGCATTGGAAGTCACTGAAAATGACAACGGTGACGCGGGCGTCGGCGGGGCCGACGGACGGATTCCCTTCTGGGTGGAGCTTCGCGAGATTGTCGGCGAAGGGGTTGACGGCGATGTCAAACATTTCGCCACGGAGGAAAGTTTTGCCGTCTTTGCTGACGAAGACTGCGCCTTTATCGGTTTGTCCGTTTACGGTGACTTCGATGGGGACTGTGTAGAAATACGCGGAGGGCGAGGGCGCAAGCGGGCCGGTCTTGACTTTGAATTCGGCGCCCCAGGCGAAGAGTTCGCGGACGAACGCTTCGGTATTTTTCAGAATTTGGGATTCTTCGGCGGGCGGAATATTAACTGCTGATGCGCTGGATGCGGATTGTGCGGGTGTAGCCCTTGGTGCGGAACATACCATCACGGCGATCAGTAGCAAGGACAAGCGATTCATCTTTTCAGCTCCCCGTATTTATGCAGAACGATGATGCGCACTTGTGAGCATGCGGATTTGTACTACGACAGCAAAAGCCTTGAGATTGTAATTGTTTGGGGGCGGGCGAAGAAGTGAATTCACGGTGTGCTGTGTAGGATAGTCAAAGGATTTAGCACAAAGGGCACAGAGGAAAGGCGGGGGTAAATCAGAGAACGCGGGAAGAATCGCCGCAACTGCTGCACGGTAATCCCCCAATACCCCCAAAGTCCGCACGAGAAGCAAAGAGCACAGGCGAGATCGAGCACAACTGGGGGTGTGGCTCTCCACTTAGACTGAGAATTTTTGGGCTAGGGGGAAGCGGCGGCCTACGCTGAAGGCTTTGGAGGTTACTTTTAGGCCTGGGGGGGCTTGTTTGCGTTTGTATTCGTTTTGATCGACGCGGAGGGCTACCGAGCGGACCAGGTCTATGGGGAGATTGTAGTGATCGGCGATTTCTTCGGGGCTGCGGACGTCTTCGACGTAGGCTTTCAGGATGCGGTCGAGGATGCCGTAGTCCGGAAGGGTATCTTGATCTTTTTGATTGGGGCGCAGCTCCGCGGACGGCGGCTTTAGGAGCGTTTCGCGAGGGATCAGTTCCCTCTTGCGATTCACGAATTTGGATAACTCGTAGACCAAGGTTTTGGGAACGTCGGAAATTACGGCGAGACCGCCGGCCATATCGCCGTAGAGGGTGCAATAGCCTACCGCCATTTCGGATTTGTTTCCGGTGCTGAGAACGAGCGAGCCGAATTTATTGGAGAGCGCCATGAGGAAATTCCCGCGAATGCGCGCTTGGATGTTTTCCTCGGTGACGTCCTCGGGGAGTCCTGCAAAGGTTCCGGCGAGCGTTTGGCGATAGGTGGTGAAGGCTTCGGTGATGGGCAAAGTGAGAAATTTCACGCCGAGGTTTTCGGCGAGCTGGCGAGCATCGCGGCAACTGCCTTCGGAGGAATAGGGGCCGGGCATCGCCACGCCCGTGACGTTCTGCGACCCAAGGGCCTCGACGGCGATGGCGGCGACGAGCGCGGAGTCAATTCCGCCGCTGAGTCCGACGACGACTTTGCGGAAGCCGCACTTGCGGACGTAATCGCGGGTGCCGATCACCAGGGCGCCGAAGGCGGCTTCGTGCTCGTCCTCGATTAGCGGACGGATATCGCCTTCGCCCGTGCGCGTGTCAAAAAGCACCAGGTCTTCTTCGAAAGATTTTGCGCGCGCGGCAACGCGGCCATCGGGCATGAACGCGACGCTGGAACCGTCGAAAATGAGACTGTCGTTGCCACCTACTTGATTGACGTACACGACGGGAACGCGATGCTCGCGCGCGATGGTCTGCAGCATATCGTGACGAAGCGAGCGCTTGTCAATCGTGTAGGGCGAGGAGGATAAATTCAGCAGCAGGCTACTTCCCTTCCCGACAATTTCTGCTACGGGATCGCGGTCATAGAGGCGGTAGGGCCAGAAGCGTTCGTCGTTCCAGCAATCTTCACAAATGGTGATGCCGAGTTGTTCGGCGTTGAAGGGAAAGACGAGCTGAGTGTGCGCGGGCTGAAAGTAACGCGACTCGTCGAAGACATCGTAGGTGGGGAGAAGCATCTTGCGCTGCTCGAAGAGGATTTTGCCGTTGGCGATTAACGCAGCGGAATTGGCGACTGGCTTGCCGGTCTTGTCCATGGCGTCGCCGACGAATCCGACTAGCGACGGCAGCGGGATTACTTTGGCGAGCCGCACGAGCTCCTGTTGATTGCGCTCGACGAAGGAGGGGCGCTCGACGAGGTCTTGCGGCGGGTAGCCGCAGACGCAGAGTTCGGAGAAGACGGCAATTTCGGCGCCGCGGGATTTGGCTTCGGCGGCCAGTTCCAGAATGCGTTTTGAGTTGCCTTCAAAATCGCCGACGGTGGGGTTGAACTGGGCTAGGGCGATTTTCATGAGCGGTGGTTGGGGTGCGCAAGACACATCGTGTTGTTCGTCCTCCGGCGCTCTAGCGGGCGAATCGTTTGCGAAAAAACCACGCCAAGGCTGCCCGGTTCTCTAAGGCTGAACCGACCGCGAATGCAACGGCAGGTTCAACGTCTAGGGCGACGGCTGCGTCCAAGACGCCCGCCTGAAAGGCAGGCGGTCGCTCCAAATGCAACGCCAAATACAACGTCAAAGGCCAGGTCAAATGCGCCCAGCCGCTGCGCGCCGCTACAGTGTCAAAACCCTCGATGCGACGGGCGGACAAAAAAAACTCCCGAAGGGGGAAGCCTTCGGGAGCTATGCCGATCCGCACGCAAACGAACTCAGGTCAGGCGGAGCGCTTTCGCCGGCGCAGCCAGCGTGATTAAACGCTGAAGGAGCTGCCGCAGCCGCAAGTGCTCTTGACGTTCGGGTTATTGAATTTAAAGCCCGAACCTTCGACTGTCTCGATGTAATCAATCTGCACACCGTCGAGATACATTTCGCTCATCTGATCGACGAGAACTTTCAGGCCGTCGAATTCATAGACGTTGTCGCTGTTCTGATTGACCTGATTCTCGAAAGCCATGTGATAGCTGAAACCCGAGCAACCGCCACCGACGACGGCGACGCGCAGGCCGGTCGGAGAGGGATTTTGCTGCGTCAGGATTTCCTTCACTTTGGTGATGGCTACTGGTGTTAACTGGACCATTCTCGGTTCCTCCAAAAATGCCCGGGTCTGACCCGGGCCGCAACTCCAGCTACATTGTATCAGATTCCGGCGGACGTGGGCTGGTTGCGAAAAAATTGCAGTTGGTTATTCCGCAACCCCTGTAAAAGCGCGAGTTAGCGGAGGGTTGCCCCGCGGGGCGACGGCCTTCAGGTCTCATACAGCATCATGGTCATAAAGCCGTAGTCCATGTGCAATTGCTGATGGCAATGGAAGAGCGTCGGACCTGGGTTGTCGGCCGTAAAATCCACCTCGACTTGTTTCCTGGCCGGTACGACGACCACGTCTTTGAGTACGCCCGCCGTTGCTGTGCCCGCGAACCTAGTTAGCTCGAACGTGTGCCGATGCAGGTGGACTGGATGAGTTTCATCGCTTTGGTTATCGAAGCGAAGGCGGTAGCGATTATTGGCGCGGACGCGAATGGGATCGGTCTTCGGGAAGGATTTCCCGTTGATGGTCCAGTTGTCCACCCAGCGGTTGCCGGCGAATTTCTTGTGAAAGACCAGAGGCAGCACGCCTCCTGCGGGCTCGGGAGTCTCCGTTGTACGTCCAAAGATCGTGTAGTCCCAGGGAGCCTTGGGCGGCGCGGTCCACTGTGGCGCTTCGCTGTGATTTGCATATTCTACGACGATGCCCAGGCCGCTGGTTCGTGTTTGATCGTTTGCCTCGCCGAAAATCCACACGCCGGGGTGGTTCATCGTGACCACAGCGTCCACGCGTTCGGCCGGGCCCATTTCGATTACGTCCACGTCACGCGGGACGGGCACAGGGTTACCGTCCAAGCTGACAACTTGGAGCTTGTGACCGGGCAGGGCGATGCGGTGCTGCTCGGTGGCACTGGCGTTCAGGATGCGAAAAAGTACCTTCTGGCCTTCTTTGACGCGGATCGGATCGCCTGATCCGAGCGCGTGGCTATTAATCGAATAGACCGGATAGGTGACTTCGAGATTTCCCTCGTCGCCCTGGCTGCTCAGATACGGGGCCCAACCGTGCAGAGCCAGGAAAACTTCGGCGTCGTACCGGCCCGGCTCGTCTTTCGGTTCGATGCAGAGAAATCCGAATTGTCCGGTGTAAGTGGATCGGCTCATATCCCGGCCAGCGTGAACGTGAGTGTGATACCAGCGCGTACCGGCAGGCCGCGGGACGAACGAATATCGCCGCATCCCGCCGGCAGGCACCATCGGCGTGCCTTCTTCTTCGGAGCCGTCCACGTCGGAGGGAACGAACAGGCCGTGCCAATGAACGAGTTCTGGAATTTTGCTGTCGTTGAATACGTCCACGGTGATAGGCCTTCCTTCCGGGAGGCGCAGGACGGGTCCGGGAGCCGAGCCATTATAGGCAGTGGTTTTGATTATTCTCCGCGGGGCAATCTCCAGCTCGATGGGCGAGATGCGGATCGTTACGTCGGACTGGGTTTTTCCCAGCGCAGATTGCGATGCGATACGTCGCGCGAACTCGGCGCAAGCCGGAGCCGCCAGCAGAGCCAGAAATTTTCTGCGCTCGATCTGTTGCCCTTGGTTAAGCCGCTCGACGCTCCCGTTCATGATTGCTGTTTCACAGTAGCATGAGTGGTGGATCTGGAGCGATTGGTGATCGTTGCTGCGTCGAGCGCCGTGTGCGCTATGGCTGGGCCAGGAATTTTTCGAGCGGCTCCCAATAATTCTTGTTCCAGCCGTCGAGGAGGCTTTGGCCGTCGCCGTCGGGGAAGCCTCGATGGTCGAGCGTGAGTCTGGTGCCGGAGCCGTTGGCGGTGAGTTCGAACTTTACGATCGAGTAGACGCCGGGGTTCCAGTACATCGGGCGCCAGGCTTGCACGATTCGTTGGCCGGGGACCAGCTCGATTTGCCTTCCGGTGATGATGCCACCGAACGTGGAGAAGGCGCCGCCGACTTCAGCGCTGACTTGCGCGGGCGGTGCTCCGGCAGGCATGCGCGTCTTCATGGCGCTGCTGAGCTCGACGACGCGCTGAAATTGTCTCGCGTCGGTGAGAGCTTCGTAGACACGCTTGGGGCTGGCTGCGAAGGTGACTTCCTGATGAATGGATTCGGCGGTGTGGGAAATGGGGTCAGCGGCGTTCGCGTGAGCCTCGGTTGAGCCCAGGACGAGTCCACCGACGGCCATGGCAACACCGACAAGGACCTGCCGTCGCGCGGGCGCTTGCGGTATCGCCGCTGCATTCGTTCGATCACTCATTCTCATCCTCCTGAGTTTTGCTGGAGTGCGTCGTTCGGCTACCAGTGCATGACAACACCGGGCGAAAATATGTTCAACATAATGTTTTAGTGGGCAGGTAGACGCGATTCGCGGCATACTGCGGTTGGTTGTGTGTTAGGAGGCTCTATGCCTTACCCGGCTGGTCATCGTTCGGCAGTGAAGAAACGGATTATCGATAGCGCGCGCCGGCTTTTCAATCTGCATGGATTCGAAAGTGTGTCTTTGCAGCAGATCATGGGAGGAGCCGGGCTGACCCACGGCGGGTTTTACAGTTACTTCGGGAGCAAGAGCGATCTGTATGCGGCTGTGCTGGGGTGCTTCTTCACGGATCCAGAGTGGAAGAGCTGCTGGGAAGGCGTGCATGTGGATTTGTCGTCTACTGACGTTGGGCCGCAAGTGGTGCGCGCGTATTTGTCGCGGCAGCATTTCGAGGATGTGGAGAATTCCTGTCCGATGGTGGCATTGCCTACGGATGTGGCGCGGAGCGGTAAATCCGCCAAGGTTGCGTTCGAAACTGTTTTCAAGGCCATGGTGAGCGTGTTGGAACGGAGCTTGATCCAGAATGACAGGCGGCGCGTCACGGCGGAGAGCATCGCGGCGTTATGTATCGGAGGCATGGTCGTGGCGCGGACTTTGGACGATCGTGCGCTTGCGGACGAGTTGCGAGCTGCTTGCACGACCGTGGCACTTGCTCTCGGCGGTTGGGACAGTAAGCGCCGATCCAAAAAAGGCAAGTTCAAGCGGCCGCAACCGCGGCACCCGGCAGCGGACTAACGGCGCGCGAGGCCATGCCGGGAGAGTGAGGCGCGAGGAAGCCGAGCTTCGGCGGGAAGTCGCGTGACTCAGTTGCTT